>Ga0209979_1000024_pt1 | contig 312168 bp, 297 predicted proteins | sample AnhtaG_FD_183114 | JGI IMG/M metagenome (GOLD analysis project Ga0209979, IMG submission 183114) | Deep subsurface microbial communities from Anholt, Denmark to uncover new lineages of life (NeLLi) - Anholt_01485 metaG (SPAdes) (version 2) | ecosystem: Environmental > Aquatic > Marine >...
TGATTAGAAAAGAGAGGCCGTGCACCCTCTGTCGATCCGGGCTGCCCGGCTTACCGAGGCCAGTTGGCTCCAACCAGGTGCCCCTGCGGCACCCAGAAGTGACTACTTACCGCTGCTTCCTCCCGGACCTGACGGGGTTCGTAGGCTTCTGCTGCGCAGGACCCGGCCTTCATCGCTACTTCTCCTCGGCAGTCCCCGACAACGCAGGACCTTGAGAGGGAGTTCGACCCCGCTATAGCGGATTGCGGGTACAGGGCACCGCTAGCTCCCCGTCTAGCACGGCCTCACGAAATCCTAACCTAAGAGTGAGCAAAAGTCAAACGGCGACTCCTTTTGGCGATTTCCAAGGGCACTCATTAGACTGGAGTACACAGTGTTCTCGCTACTGGAACTGGCTCACGATGTAGAAGCAATAGGCGTATAACCGGTCTCCCGCCAACTCCCAGGTGCCAGCGAAAGAAGTGATGCCCGGCTTATCGACGCGCGCGGTTACCTCATAGGTGCCCGGGGGGAGCCTGAAGGTGACGCTGGGCCTCCCCGAAGGGCAGAAGATAGGGCCGACGAAGGAGTACTCTTTGCACTCCGGGCACTGTTCGATGGAGACGGTGTGGGACGTGGGCCCCTGGAACTCCAGTGTAAGAACGTAAGGTGTGTCGTTGTCGATCTCTAGTTCCGCATTCCCCTCAGCGCTCACGGGCCCCATGTCTTGAGGAGGTGGGAGAGGCGCAGCCTCTTCGGTAGGCGTGGGCGGCACAGGTGTTGGCGTAGGCGGGGGTGCTTCCGGGGTGGCCACAGTGGGTGAGGGAGCCGGTTCCGTGGGCGAAGGTAACACCACCCCTTCGCCCGGTATCTGCAACTCGTCTCCGGGGAAGATCAGGCTGCAATCTTCAAGTTCGTTGAAGGCACAGATAGCCTCTGCTGTAGTCCCGTAGAGGGCCGCAATGCCCGCAAGGGTGTCTCCCGGCTGCACAACGTATATCGTGGGTGTGGCAGCGACTGGTGGCCGCGGGGTTGCAGTAGGACTGGGCGTGGAGGTAGGTGCGGCCAATGGTGCAACAGTCGGCTCCTCCGCCCTCTCCGCTCTACCACATTGCCAAGCACTGATTCCCAAGAGCAACAAGACAAGGCTGGCTGTTAAGAAGGCTTTCTGTTTTCTCATCCCTCCCTTCCTTCATACATCGCCTTGTCGATGCCTGAACAACGCTTAACCTATTTTACCATATAGTTTATCGTGGTGGAACCCTCAGTTCGATGGATTATCTCTAGGAAGGACGAGGGGGTCGCAGGGGTCTTAAGGGGGCGCTAGATGCCCTGTGGGACCCCTATTCTATGGTCTTTTTGGCTGCCCTGTAAGCCTTATCGAATAGTTCCAGGAGTTTGTCCGCATGGGCTTCAGGACTGTCAACCCCCTTGTAATCTTCCATCGACCAGGCGTTATCCACCCTAGCCACCACCCAGTGGGCGAACCCTATCTTTGCCACCTCCACGCTGTCGGTATCAGGGATAACTTCCGCCATCTTTCCTCCTTTCTAGCAGCGCCCCCAGACCATTATACCTTGAGGTGGGCGAAAATGGCAACGACATAGAAAAGCGCCACTCCTCCAAGTGGAGAAATGACGCTTCAAAGTGGCGGAGAGGGGGGGATTTGAACCCCCGAGGCCTTTCGGCCTACACGATTTCCAATCGTGCGCACTAGACCGGACTATGCGACCTCTCCGCGATCAAAGCCTCTTTCCGGGCCCGCCTCCAGCGCTTGAGTAGTCGCTCCCGCTTGGTGGCGCTGCTCCGCGTCTCATGCTCTTCGTACCAGAGGAGTCGCACGGGGCGGCGCGCTGCCGTATATGCCGAGCCGCGTCCCGCATTGTGCTCTGCAACCCGTGATTCCAGGTCCTTGGTGATCCCCACATAAAAAGAACCATCGGAGCATTTCACGATGTAACAGAACCACATGCTTGCTCCTTCGGCTTCGCTTCCTTCGGACCCTGAGGGCCTCAGGACCGAAGGGCAGGACAGGCCCTTCGACTCACTCAGGACAGGCGGAGGGGGTGGGATTCGAACCCACGGTGGGGGTTACCCCCCACAGCGGTTTTCGAGACCGCCCCGATCGTCCACTCCGGCACCCCTCCAGGTTATGGCCGTAACTCTTGGAAAAACCTATCTAGAAGTTCTTGTGCCTCTTCCGCTAATACCCCTTTGCTTACTTTCAACCGATGGTTGAGGTGAGGAGAGCGCACCAGGTCGAAAACCGAGCCGCAAGCCCCTGACTTGGGGTCCTCCAGGGCGTAAACCAGCCGGTCCGCCCGGGCCATGACCAGGGCCCCGGCACACATGGGACAAGGCTCTAAGGTGCTATAGACGGTTACCCCCGTGAGCCGCCAGCCTCCCAGGGCCTGGGCAGCCTGCTTCAGGGCTGTCATCTCCGCGTGGGCTGTGGGGTCCCCTAATTCTTCTTTCTGGTTGTGCCCTCGGCCGATGATGATCCCCTCTTTGACAGCCACCGCCCCTACGGGGATCTCCCCCTTCTCGTAGGCCCTCTCCGCCTCAGCCAACGCCTCACGCATATAGGTTTCGTCTTCCACTTTATGATTATAACATGGGGCGCACCCGTGAGCAAGGTCATCCGCCTTTGGGTCGCGTCACGTCTGGTCGGGATTTTCTGAGAGCATCTGTCTTTGCGTTCGGCATCCTGCCTGCCCTGGCATGCCCCTCGGCTCTTGGCCTCTAGAAGCCTCCGTGCTAAACACCCCGTATGATCCTTTCCCCTGGGATCCTGTAAGGAGAGGATCATAGGTGCTCATCCCTTGTGTGTGGGCTGGTCAAGCAAACCCAGGATACCACATCAGGGTTCATCCTGAAGGTTCACCCTGAAGGGCTAGGTGAGCGCTCTCTTATCCCCGAAAATCCTGAATCTTCTATACGCTACTCTAGGAGTGGAAAAGAGGACCCTTTTCTATAAACTGGGAAGAGATAAGTAGCGGGATAGTGCGGGGAAAGGTCAGGAGAGTTTCATCACCGGCAGGCGGCGGTTCACGGCGTCTAAGGCCGCTCTTGCGCTGGCCTCTATCTCTCCCTCGCCTCCGATGAAACTAACTCCCAAAAGGATCTCTTCGCCAGCGGGGAAGAGGTAAGAGATCTGCACCACTATGATCTTTCTCCCTCCCAAGGCGAACCGCTCCACTCCTTGTAGAGCCAGTTCCGCCTTGGCTCCCACCACCTGTTGGAGAGCGTTGAGAGTGGCCTGGGCCACCAGTTCCGCTTCCCCTATCCCCTCACCCTCGGCCGAACCCACATGCAACCCTTCCGGGCTCCCGATCTGAACCTCCGCCTCTGCGCCGACCGTCCCGGCCTTGCAATGCACGGAGATAAGTTTGAGGCGGGAGAGGCCCAGCGGTAGAATCTGTTCCTCCCCCAACTGGACGAGACTTATCTTCCGGTAGTCAACTCGAAAACCGAACTTGACGAAGAGAAGCGACTCGATGTCCCTGACGATCTGCTTCGGAGCCCGCTTCGTGGAGGCCATAACATGGATCTCGGAGAGGCCACCCTTATCATCGGGGACTACCCGATTGGCCACTACACCTTGGATCTGGTTGATGGCCCCCTCCAACTCCTGGGGCTCGAGTACGCGGCTCCGCTTGCCCATGAACGACCTTCCTCTCCTCGCCTTTTCGCCTATTATAACCCAGAAGCCAACCCCAAGCAACGCCCTGGTTTCATCGCTTCAGAGAAGTGGGCCTCTCCATCCTCCAGCGAGGTGCCACGCTCTAACCGGTCTACAGCGTCGGCTTCGTTGATCAGTTGCACCAGGGCCTCTAAATCGGCCTCTCTATAGTGGCGAATGGTTATGATGGCTATCCGCTCCTTTTGAGTCTTCCCGTGCGCTTAGCGTACCGCTCGGCCTGGGCGAAGACGAATACCCCGACAGGGACGGCAGCGATGCCTACCACAAGTAATGGCCAGACGTAGCCCAGGAGGCTTCGTGTCATCGCCCCTTGTAGCATCCCCCCTCGCATCCCTTCCAAGACATAGGTGGCTGGCGAGAGTCGGGCTATGGGTTGCATCCAGTTAGGCAACACCGATACCGGGTAGTAGACGCCAGAGATGAGCAAGACCACCGCCTGAATGACGTGGGTCATCTGTGAGCCTCGCTCGGGGAAGAGCAGAGGAAGCACCGCAGCCACGATACCTAATCCGATGAAGGAGAGAGTGCCGGCCATGAGCACCAAAAGGCTCCCCAATAGATTGGCTCGCCCTAGGTCTAGATGGAAGAGAAGGGTGATCACCGCCAAGATGACGACGGTGTGAACCAGCCCGTAGATGAGCGAGAAGATGGTAGTCCCCACCATGTGGGTGAAGCGGGAGACAGGAGCCATGAATGTATACTCTATGGTCCCCTCCCACCGCTCCCAGGCGATCATCTCGCTCACGTTGTCGAAGACCAGGGATAGGTAGTGCCAGACCAGGGTACCCACCAAGAGGTAGAGAACCAGGTAACTGGTATCCACCCTGCGTCCGCTGATCGCTTCCATGCCGGCCCCGATATAGGTGATGGCTAAAGAGTTGACGACCGAGTAGGTGAGCCAAACCAACTCCCACCCCCAGTAACGTTTCACCAGGTTGAAATTCCGCTCCACGAAGGCATAAGAGGCCTTGACCTCGTAAACAAAGCGGTTCATCTCTCCACCTCTTCTCTACAAAAAGACCGTGGGATAGCCCACGGCCCAAAATAAAACCGCGGGCCCTAGTGCGCCCGCGGCCAGAACTTACCATAACTTACCGGCGCATAGGCACACTACGACAAGGAAGAACAGCGATGGTACCCCTTGCATCGTAGCGCACCTCTTCACCTCCTTACAGAAGATCGCGCTCATTATAGCGGAAGGGCTGATAGTTGTCAAGGTTGAAGTGAAGGTTGATTCTTCCCTGTCATTATGGTAATATGATGTCAATGCGTAGGTGAGAACGCTCGGAGGGTATATCAATGGAGATGGAAGAGGTCTTCAAGCAAATCTGCGAACGCGTTAGAAGCGACGAACACCGCCTAGCAGGGGATCAGGAACTGATAGCCAAATATGGTTCGCTCTTTCACCCTTCTAATCTGAATGCTCTAACAAGGGAACAATTCAAGTCGTTCCTGAGTTTCAAGAATAACAAGCATTGGTGGGCCATCCATCGCCAAGGTAATTTGATTACCAGAGATATGGATAGGCTTAGGTCCGCTCTCAAGATACTGTTGGATGAAAAAGAGCCTATCAAAGAGCGTTTGGATAGGCTATTCCCACGGGGCCAACCCAACTACATAAGGGGTCTGGGTCGTGCCATTGCAACCCCTATTCTTCTTGTAGTCTACCCTGATAAATACCCGGTCTATAACTCGAAGAGCGAGGCTGGGCTCAAGAAACTCGGCCTTCACCCCGAGTTTTGGGGTGAGGGCTTTGGTGAGCGATACGTAAAGGTCAGGGGGATCATTTGTGACCTGGTTGAGAGATATGATATGTCTCTTCTGCAGATCGATGGGGCTTTCGGTCAACTAGCAGACATTGATAGCGAGACTGGCATGGTCGAAGGTGAGGAAGAAGCTGAAATTGAGGGCTACGAAATCGAGAGTTGGCAGGATTTTGGCTTGGAGAGCCATTTGGAGGAGTTTCTAGTTGAGAACTGGGAGAAGACCTCCTTGGGAAAACGGTACTCTCTGCTAGAAGAAGACGGAGATATGACAGGCCAGCAGTATACGACAAGTATGGGCCGGATAGACCTCTTGGCTAGAGAGAAGAAGACGGGGGATTGGGTGGTCATCGAACTCAAGAAGGGACGACCTGGGAGCAGTGTTGTGGGACAACTTACCACTTATATGACTTGGGTGAAGCGTAATCTCACTAGGGGTGAAGAGCAGGTCAAAGGGGTAATAATCGCCGGTGAAGCGGACGAAAAGTTGAAATATGCAGTCGAAGCGATTCCTGGCGTGCAGCTCTTCACCTATTCGGTGAAATTCAATCTCCAACAGGTAAGTTAGGTAATCTTTATAGATTCTGGAGGTTGCAAGAATGCGAAGGCTCGTGGAATGCGTCCCCAACTTCAGTGAAGGGAGAAGGAAAGAGATCATCGATCAAATAGTGGCCGAGATAACAGGAGTTAAGGGGGCCCAACTCTTGGATGTCCAGATGGACGCCGATCACAACCGGGCGGTGGTGACCTTTGCTGGCGAGCCAGAGCCGGTGGAGGAAGCAGCCTTCCGCGCCGTGAAAAAGGCGGCGGAACTGATAGATATGGAAGAGCATCAGGGAGAGCACCCCAGGATCGGCGCCACGGACGTGGTGCCCTTCGTCCCCCTGAGAGGGGTCACTATGGAAGAGTGCGTCCAGATGGCCAAGCGGCTAGGGGAGCGGATAGGCGCCGAACTCTCGATTCCAGTCTACCTCTATGAGAAAGCCGCCACCAGGCCAGAGAGAAAAGATTTAGCCTATATCCGCCGTGGCGAATACGAAGGGCTCAAGGAGACGATCGAAAGCGATCCGGATCGAGAGCCAGACTATGGCCCACGACAGTTAGGCAAGGCCGGGGCCACGGTGGTGGGAGCCCGCGACCCTCTCATCGCCTATAACGTCTACTTGAATACCGGCGATGTGGAGATCGCACAGAAGATCGCCAGAGCCATCCGCCACTCCTCTGGAGGCCTAAGATATGTGAAAGCCCTAGGAGTCTACACCGCCCAGCGGGGGCTGGCCCAGGTCTCTATGAACATGACCAACTACCACCAGACGCCTCTCTATCGCGTTTTCGAGATGATCAGACGAGAGGCAGCCCGGTACGGAGTAGCGGTGGTGGGGAGCGAGATCGTGGGGTTGGTGCCAGAGGGGGCCCTCCTAGAGAGCGCGGAATACTATCTGCGACTGGAAGATCTCTCCGAGGAGCAACTTCTGGAGAGACAACTGGAGGTGCCAGAGGAAGCCCCGGTAGCGGAGCCCAAAGCGGATATGAGGGCCTTCTTGGAGGAGGTAGCAAGCCCTTCGCCCACGCCGGGGGGAGGGAGCGTGGCCGCCCTCTCCGGGGCCTTAGCCGCGGCCCTGGCCAGCATGGCTTGTCAATTGACCGTAGGGAAAGAGGAGTACGCCGAGGCGGAGAAGGAGATGAGGGCGGCCCTGGAACAGGCACGAGGGCTCCAGAAGGATCTTCTCGCCTTTATCGAGGAGGATGTCCAAGCCTTTGAGGCGTTGCTGGCGACCTACAGGCTTCCCAAAGATACGGAGGAGGAAGAAGAGAGCCGAATGAGGGCAGTTCAGATGGCCCTCCGTGGTGCGGCCAGCGTCCCTTTAGCCGTGGCCGATAGGGCGGTAAAAGTCTTAGAGGTCTTGCTCACCGTGGCTGAGAAAGGGAACCCTAACCTCCTACCCGACACGGGGACGGCGGCCCAGATGGCGAAGGCCGCGGTGGGCGGCTCAGCCCTCAACGTGCGAACCAACGCCACCTCCCTCGCCGACGAGGAACTGGCCAGGGCCTTCGAGGAACAGATAGGAGGCCTCGAAGAGAGAGCAGAGGAACTGGTGGCTCAGATCGAGCGGTTCCTAGAGGCTCGCCTATAAAATCTATGGGCATACCAGATGATGCATGTGAGGCCGGCCAAATATTTGGGCCTGGCGGAGATTCTCCAAGAACTCTTGGGGGGTAGAGAAGGGGGCTATCTCGATACCTGCTCGCCCGACCTCCCAGGGGAGATGGGCATCGCTCCCTGCGGCCACGGCGATGCCGTGCCTTCGGGCTATCTCTTCCGCGCTCTGGTTATCGGATTTGTGACGGATGCGGGCGTTGAAACCCTCGATGATCTCTACCCTATCGATGATCGACTCCAGGGCCTCGCGCCCCATACTCTTGGGCGCATCCCGAGCCAGAGGATGGGTGGCGTAGACCAGCCCCTCTTGCTCCTTGATCCGGGCCACCGTCTCCTCCAAAGATAAACCTGGGGGCACCCTCTCTTTGAGGAATAGGCCCGCCACCTCCCCCTCCCTAGTGACCACCTCTTCCCCCACGATCACGAGAAAGGGAGCCGCCTCAGCCAACCGCTTCGCCCCCTCGATCTCGTTGTGGTCGATGACGGCGATGCCATCTACCTTGTTATTCCTCTGGACGGCCCTCATCACGGCCTCAAGGGACATCCAGCAGTCGAAAGAGAAAGCGGTGTGCACGTGGAGGTCGACCCGCAACTCAGCCAACCTCCTTGGGCCGGATAGATTCACCTCCCTTGAAGACCCTGGCCACCAGGTTCGCACCAAAGCGGTAGGCCAAATCCCGGTAGTCGGAGGTCTCCAAGATGAAGTTGCCTAGCATCATGGATCAAGAGATCGACCCCCATGTTCTGACCTCAGCCTGCCTGGGCCTGACGCGGTCCGCAAACTCCAACCCTCCCGATCTCCCCCGAACTCCCGCCAGGAGAAGTCGATTCCAGTCTACTTCCGCAGCATTCGCTTGAATTCCCTGAACTTGTCGCCCATCTCTTCATTCTCTGACCATCTTTCCACCTCTTTAAGGTCCACCGCCTGGTCCCGGCAGACGAGGAGGGCTTGTTCTAGGGCTTGATTATCGTTCCAATGGTAGTAAGCAGCCAAGCGATCTTTCACGCAATCGGTCGGGGATAGAAGTTTGAGAAGCAAATCTCCGGATCGTATTTCGGCGATTTCTTTCACGGGTTCTTCACCAACAGCCAAGGGGGGAGCGAGAAATTCAATGAAAAACTGGGTTTGAGGGTTTCTAAAATGACGGCCTTCTTCTACGAAACCGATTTCTTCCAGGATATCTCTAATCTTGCTTCGTTTTGTGTAATGCAAGGGGACGAAATCGAGGTCATAGGAGATATACTTATTCTCGGTATGGATAGTCACACACGCGCCACCGGAAAGAACCACATCCACCCCATGTTTCCGAAGGTGATCAGAGATATACAACGCCAGGTCCCTGAGGGACATCTCTTTGATCTTCATGCTAGAGGGGTTTGCCTGTCCTTCTGGGTCGGAGCCTCGGCCTATAGTATCTGTCCTTCTCTTCCTCGGAGATGAACGTCAACGCTTTCTCTAGCAAGGCTTCCAGTTCTTTTCTGAAGGGATAGCGAGGGTTGAACCCGTAAAGGCGCACCTTGCCCTTGAGTTTGCTGTAGAGGACACCGCCACTCTCCAGTTTCTGAAGTTGATTTTGAACAGCACTTAGGTTCAAACCTAGGGATCTTGCAATCTCTCTTGGGTAAGATTCACCATTTGTATATAGATAGATTAGGATTTTCTCTTTGTTTGGAGAATCCAAAAGAGGTTCTAGCATATCATCTCCATCTTATTGACCGCCTATTTCGGTCATATGACCGAAACACGCAGTCGTATGACCTAAGCCCTCGGTCAATTATACTTCACTTCAAACCGTGTGTCAATCGTATGTTAAGCGTAGAACGGCTCGGGAGTCAGCGAGGATCAGATGGGTAAGGAGGTCCACAAAGCGGGGCCTAACTACCCGGCCGGAGGGATCGAACTCCTCCTGAGCCGCCACTTGCACTTGGATATCGCTACTTCTACCCACCAGACCGATACATTCTCTTTTGGGGCTATTTCATCGTCGGTATCTTGAAGCCGTGCTTTTTGGCCACCTCTATCGCCTCTGCATATCCGGCATCCACATAGCAGATGATAGCCGTCCAGGGGTCGGTGGTGAGGTCTCTCTCCGGTCGCACCGCCGCTTCCGCCTCAGCCACCGTCACCACATCTTCGATGATGATCGCCATCGATCACTATCTTTCTCATCTCTCCTCCTCCAATCTATTATAGCACCAAGACAAGTGAGCGAGAAGCCCCCAAAAAAAGAGCCGCCTATCACAGGATAGGCGGCTCACACCCTTTGAAGAGCCCGCTACTCTAGCACCTCCACCGTCTCGCCGGCTAGGTAGCGCCGGACATCCTCTTTCGCTCGACGGAAGCGCTCTATGAGTTTCACGTCCGATTGCTTGAGCATGCCGATCACCCGCCGGGCGCAATCAGGGCAGCCCAAGGAGGCCCTATAACTGCCGGGGTTGCACCTGAGGCAGCTGCAAAGCCTAATCATCATCAAGGAGAAGGCTAGACTATCCTCATGGGTATCTGGCAAGGAGGCCACTCGGGCTACCAACTTCTGCCACTTCCCGTCCCTTATATCCATCAGGTCGGAGACGCACTCGTGAGGGAAAAGCAGTTCGCTCCTGAAATAGACCGTCTTCATCTACCCCACCACCTCTAGAAAGATAATCTCCAAAAAAGCGTGAGGCATGACGACCTCACTCCGGTGAAAGGTCTAATTAAATTTTACTACGCTTCCTGGGCTCTGTCAAGATCGGGCTGTAGGTGAGCCAAGAGATCGTGACCCCTTTTTTTAGGATCCTAAGGGGGTCCTTGGGCTCTATCAGATGGTTCATACCGAGTTCACCATACGAAGTAAAGTGAGCGGAATTTTCCACAGGGCGAAGGAGTATCTCAACGGTGAACTCGATGCTCGTCATGTCCTTGTCTATGACGGAGTCCTTTATGGAGACGAGAGCAAAAAGGTACTACGACAATCTGTTTTGTGAATGAAAGCCCCTCGTCATGGTAGGAGAACGAGCAAGCAAAATTGCAGAGGGAGGAGGAAGGGTGTATAATAAGAAAGTGGGTGAGAAGATGCTAGACAAGTTAGCCGATTTGGAGAAGCGATACCAGGAATTGACCCGCTATCTGGCCGACCCCCAGGTTGTTTCTGACCCTGAGAAAGTCCGGAGGTATGGCCAGGAACGAGCTCAACTGGAAGAGATAGTTAGCAAATATCGTCGGTACAAGGCCGTGGAGTTGGAACTGACCTCTACCCGTGCTATGTTGGAAGAGGACCTGGAGCCGGAGATGGTAGAGTTGGTGAAGAAGGAGCTCCAAGCCTTGGAGGAGGAACGAGAGGTACTCCTCGAAGAGATGAGACTCCTGCTCCTACCCACGGACCGCTATGACAAGAAGGACGTGATCGTGGAGATCCGGGCTGGAACAGGCGGTGAGGAGGCGGGTCTCTTCGCGGCGGATCTGTACCGTATGTACACCCACTATGCCGAGAATCACGGTTGGGCTACGGAGATCCTCAGTTCCAACGAGACAGGAGTGGGTGGCTTTAAGGAGGTGATCTTGGGAGTTAAGGGCAGGGGTGCCTACTCGCGCCTCAAATACGAGAGCGGAGTACATCGAGTGCAGCGGGTCCCCATCACCGAGTCCAGCGGGCGGATCCACACCTCCACAGCCACCGTGGCCGTCCTACCGGAGATGGAGGAGGTGGAGGTCGATATCGAGCCCGAGGATCTACGCATCGACGTCTTCCGCTCCTCAGGCCATGGGGGTCAAAGCGTCAATACCACCGATTCGGCGGTGCGGATAACACACCTCGCCACAGGGATAGTGGTCTCTTGCCAGGATGAGCGTTCCCAGTTGCAGAACCGCCAGCGAGCCCTGGCCATTCTGAGGGCCCGTCTTCATACTTTGAAGGAGAAAGAACGGCTGGAAGAGAGAGGAGCGGAGCGGCGCTCCCAGGTGGGAACAGGCGAGCGGAGCGAGAAGATCCGCACCTACAACTTTCCCCAGAACCGGGTAACTGACCACCGCATCAATCATACCAGTCACCGGCTGGAAGAGATATTGGACGGAGATCTGGACGAGATCATCGACCAGCTAGCCATCGCCGATCAGGCGGCCAAATTAAGATCATTTCCTTCGGATGCTGAGGCATCCTCAGGATGCCGAACGCAAGGGGTCGAATGATGGCCGAGGCCGCATCAGGAAGGGTTACGGTTCGCGAGGCCTTGCGCCTCGCGAACTTCGTCCTAAGGGAAGCGCAAGTTGAGACCCCTCGCCTCGATGCCGAGGTGCTTTTGGCCCACCACCTGGGTATCACTAGAAGCCGTCTTTTGGCTCGCCTCGATTTCGCCTTGGATCTGGAGACGGAGGATGGCTACCATGCCTTGGTGGAGCGGCGGAGCCTCCATGAACCGGTGGCCTATATCATAGGGTATAAGGAGTTCTATGGACTGAAGATTGAGGTGGATCGCCGGGTACCGATCCCTCGGCCGGAGACGGAGATATTAGTGGAGGTGGGTCTGGCCTCGGCCAGGCGAGGGAAATCCCCTGTCGTTGAGGTAGGCACGGGGAGCGGAGCGGTGGCTGTCGCCCTGGCGGTGAACCTGTCACAGGCGGAGATCTACGCTACCGATCTATCCCCCGCAGCCCTAGAGGTGGCAGAGGAGAACTGTCGTCGTCATAACCTCTTGGACCGCATTTTCCTCCTGGAAGGGGATCTTTGGGAGCCTTTGCCTGAACCTGTGGCTTTGGTGGTGGCCAACCTCCCCTATCTCTCCCGCCACGAACTAGAGGAGGCACCACCGGAGGTAGCGAAATATGAGCCTCGCCAGGCTTTCGATGGAGGCCTCAATGGGCTGGATCACTATCGACGCCTTTTCGCTCAGGCTCCCTCCCACCTCTTGCCCAGAGCGGATATCTGCCTGGAGGTGGGAGCCAGCCAAGCCCAGGCGATAAACGGGATAGCCCGGGAACAGTTCCCCCAAGCGAAGGTAGCGGTGATCAAGGATTTAGCGGGATTGGATAGAGTGGTCTTCATAACGACATAAAGAAGGGATCGATGCCCTATCGGCTTCTGGCTTTGGATCTCGATGGCACCGTAGTGGGCCGGAGTTCGGCCCTCTCCCCCAGAATAAAAAGGGTAGTGGAGCGAGTCCTGGAGAAGGGCGTGGTAGTGACTCTGGCCACGGGTCGGGTCTTCGGGAGCGTGCTCCCTTTTGCCCAAGAACTGGGGATCAGGGCCCCCATCATATCGTCCCAAGGGGCCATGATTAGGGCTCCCCGCAAGCGGCCTTTGGCGGAGTGGACTATACCCTTGGCCTTAGCGCATCAATTGATCGCCGTTGGCCAGGAAGCCGGGCTGAAACTGAGCGCCTATGTGGGCGATACCCTCTACTTGGAAAGCCAGAGCCCTCGGGTCTATCCTCCCTCCGTCGAGGTGAAGGTGGTGGAGGACCTATTCTCCTCCCTCCCTGGCGAGCCCCACAAGATACGGTTCGAAGGCGAGGAAGAGGTGATCCAGTCTCTGGCATCCCTCCTCTCGAAGCGGTTCCGAGGCCTCCTCAACCTAGCGAGGCCCGATCCCTTCTCTCTACAAGCCACCCATCCTAAGGCCTCCAAGGGTCAGGCGCTGGCCTACCTGGCTCGTCACCTAGGGATACCGCGTGAAGAGGTAATAGCCATCGGCGACTACGATAACGATGTGGATATGGTGGCCTGGGCGGGTTTGGGGGTAGCGGTGGGCAACGCCAGTCCTCGCCTTTTGGCCGTGGCCGATGAGGTCGTTGCTCCCCTCGATGAGGAAGGGGCGGCGGTGGCTATAGAAAGGTATATGCTGAAATGAAAGTTTACCCCGCGGATCTGCCATCGGCCCTTCCAGAGGCTATTGAACTCCTCAAGGGCGGTAGTCTGGTGGCCTTTCCCACCGATACCGTCTACGGCGTGGCGGCCCATGCTTTCCTCCCCCAAGCGGTTGCCAGGCTCTACGCCGCCAAGGAGCGACCTCGTGAGCGGGCTATCCCTCTCCTCCTAGCCAAAAGGGAAGATCTTCCCCTGGTAGCGCGGGATATTCCCCCCATCGCTTGGCCTCTCATAGAGAGGTTCTGGCCCGGAGGTTTAACCTTGGTCCTCTTTCGGAAGGCCATTGTCCCGGAGATAGTCTGCGCTGGTGGCGAAACGGTGGCCCTTCGGGTGCCGGACCATCGTCTGGCCCTGGCCCTCATCGAAGGGACGGGAGCGCCTTTAGCCACCACCAGCGCCAATCTCTCAGGCCGCCCGGAGCCCGTGACCGCTGATCAGGTTTCCCAGCAACTGGGGCCTCGCATCGATCTCATCCTCGATGGTGGCCCCTCTCCTGGAGGCATACCCTCCACCCTGGTGGACCTTACCCTCTCTCCTCCTGCCGTCTTGCGGAAGGGAGCCATCGCCGTAGAGAGGTTGGCCGAACTAATCCCCAACCTAACCCTTTGTAATCCCCCCAGGGTATGCTAAAATAGCGTATATATATATAAGGAGACCTCATGCGCATCGCCGTGGGAGCGGACCACGCGGGCTATGAACTCAAAGGCGAGATCACGAGCCTCTTGGAAGAACTGGAGCACAGTTATCGGGACTTCGGCCCCCACAAGAAAGACCCAGAAGATGATTATCCCGATTTCGGCGTACCGGTGGCTAGAGCCGTGGCCAAGGGGGAGTTCGATTTGGGGATTCTCATCTGCGGTAACGGTGTGGGGATGTGTATCCTGGCCAACAAGGTGAGAGGTATCCGAGCCGCTCTCTGCCATGACACCTTCTGCGCCCGCAGTAGCCGGGAGGATGATGATAGTAACATCCTATGCTTGGGAGCGAGGGTTATAGGTGTAGAGTTGGCCGAGGAGATCGTCAAAACCTGGCTCTCCGCTACTTTTTCTGGTGCCAACCGGCATCAACGGCGGGTGAAGAAGGTGATGGGCCTCGAGGAGAGGCCAGCCTGAGGTTGCCATGCTTGTGGGCATCGATGCCAGCCGAGCCAGCAGCCCTCAAAGAACGGGTACGGAAAACTATTCTCTCCACCTCATAGGCCATCTTTTGGCTCTCAACGACCACAGATACCGGCTTTACTTCAATGCCGCTCCTCCCCCGGGGTTATTCCTTCAAAGCGACAACTGGGAGGCTCGAGTGATACCCTTTCCCCGCCTCTGGACCCATCTCCGTCTCTCTTGGGAGATGGTGCGCTGCGATCCTGATCTCCTCTTCGTGCCCGCCCACGTCATACCCTTGATTCACCCCCGCTCCGTGGTCACCGTCCATGATCTGGGCTACATATATTACCCCCAAGCCCATAGACCCTTCGACAGGCTCTATCTGGACCTCTCCACCCGCTTCAACGCCAGCGTAGCCAGCCAGATCATCGCCGACTCAGAGGCCACGAAAAATGATCTGGTTCAAAAATATGGTGTACCTGAGGAACGGATCAGGGTGGTTTACCCCGGTTGTAACCTAGAGCCAGTTATAGATGAAACCGGGTGGGAGAGGGTAAAGGAGCGGTATCACCTGCCCGATAACTATATCTTGCACCTGGGCACCCTTCACCCTCGTAAGAACATCCTCCGCCTCTTGGAGGCTTTTCAATCGTTGGTTAGAGATTACCCCGACCTTCATCTGGTCTTGGCGGGGAAGAAGGGCTGGCTCTATGAAGAGATCCTCTACAAAGCAGAAGGGTTGGGCGGAAGGGTGCACTTTCCGGGTTACATCGCCTCCCAGGATCTCCCTCTTCTCTTGAGAAGGGCGCGCCTCTTCATCCTCCCCTCCCTCTATGAAGGGTTTGGCTTCCCCATACTGGAGGCAATGGCCGCAGGAACGCCCGTGGTTTGCAGCAACGCTTCGGCCTTGCCTGAGGTGGCGGGCGATGCCGCTCTCCTGTTCGACCCTCACGATGTCGAGGCTATGAGGGAAACGACAAGAAGGGTTTTAGACGATGAGGCGCTGCGGGCAGAACTGGTGGAGAGAGGGCTGGAGCGGGCCAAGATCTTCTCCTGGGAGAGATGTGCCCGGGAGACGTTGAGCGTGTTAGAAAAAGCAGGAGGGAGTTATGAGTGACAAACGAGTATTGGTTGGTTGGCTACTTGATGCGTTTGAATCCCAATACAAAGATGAGTGGCAAAAGGAAAGGTTCAGCGTTTTGGGGAACACGGATTGTGGACACTCACACGCCGATCTGGATTTCATTTTCTTTTGGAAGATCTACGACCAAGGGTACCTTGCTCGCCAATCTGGGAAACTCTTTGGTCAACTTTGCCGTCTTGCGGGCGGAGGCCCCAGAATGGTGAGGAGCATGGCTCAAATATCCCCTGAACATGTTGAGCACTTGAAAAGCGCTTGCGAAACAGAGAGTCTTCCCTCAGAAGTTCAAAAGGCGTTCACCCATGTTAGAGGTGGATGGCGAGTGCTCGGTTGGGCGGTTAAGGCTGCCAAGAAACTGTGCAGACTGTATGGTGTAGAAGAAACCTCCTACATCGCGCAATGGCTCGCAAACTTCATCTGCAATAAGCGATGGACTGGCAACTGGGAAGACTTGGTAAATTGCATAAACGTGGAGGTAGAAGAGGCAACGCGAGATTTGAAGGATGATTGGCAAGAACTTCCGTTTGTAGCCAAAGGTCTCCTAGAGCAGAAACTAGTCAATCCGCCTAGGGTCCATCTCACTGGTGCAGGGCCTAACGTAGTTAGCTTCTTCTTCCGCGATTGGAAAGATAGCACTCTATGGAGATACGTGTGGAAACACGATGAGAAGAACGATAAGTTCTGGCATCTAGCAAGTGAGATTCTGGGGCCTAGCCACATGGGGCCACAAGGCAGTGACGAGAGAGCCGTTTTGAGTTTTCTCACATCCCGCTTGTCACGTAAGGAATTGGAAAGCGGTGCTTTAGCAAAAGTAAACACAGCAGTCTATAGGCTTATGAGCGATTATGGGAGGGAATGGCAGGAACAGGTCAGACTGGAATTAAGAAGAGTGCAACAAGGTCAGAGGTAGGCTTGACTACTCCAAAACGCATCTTGGTAGTTAAACTGGCCGACATGGGTGACCTCCTCACCGCTATCCCAGCGCTCAGGGCGCTGCGGGAGTCGTTCCCCCAAGCCCGCATCGACGCTTTGGTGACGCCTCACTCGGCTCCCATTTTAGCGGGCTCGCCCCTAGTTGATGAGGTTCTCACCTTCGAGAAGCACCGGTATGATAGCCCCCTATCAATGGCTAAGCCCTCCTCTCTCTGGGGTATGATGCGACTCTGGCGGAACCTGAGGAGCCGCAGGTATGAGTGGCTCTTCATCCTCCATCATCTGACCACTCGCTGGGGGGCCCTTAAATATGCTGGGTTAGCCCTCTCTAGCGGAGCAAAGGAGCGGATCGGGCTGGACAACGGCCGGGGCTGCTTCCTCACCCAAGGGGTGAAAGATCTAGGCTTCGGTGGTCGCCATGAGGTGGAGTACTGGTTGGAGGTGGTGGGAGTGGTAGGGGCGAAGAGCGAAAACCTTACTTTACCGGTATCCGAGGGAGCGGTGGAGGAAGCCCAAGCCCTCCTCGAAGGCTCAGGCCGGTGGAGGGAGAGCGTGCCTTTGGTGGCTATCCACCCTGGCTCAGGCGAGTATAGCCTGGCTCGGCGGTGGTCCCCGGATCGCTTCGCCCAGGTGGCCGATGCCCTTATGGAGAGATACGGGACTCAGGTAGCCCTCCTGGGCGGCCCAGATGAGGCAGAACTAACGCAATGTGTTGCCTCCCTTATGCACTATGAGGCTATCGACCTGGGAGGCAAGACCTCTATACCTGTATTAGCCGCCTTGTTGAGGCTAAGTCGTCTATTCGTGGGCAACGATTCGGGGGTGATGCACCTAGCCTCCGCCGTGGGCACACCGGTGGTGGCCATCTTCGGCCCCTCCAACCCTTTGGCTTGGGGGCCTTGGGGGCCGAGCCATGAGGTGGTTCAAATAGAGCTCGAGTGCAGCCCCTGTATCTATCGTGGGTTCCAACTGGGCAGGCTGGAGGGTTGTGAAAACCCCGCGTGTATAAACCAGGTCAGCCCAGATACGGTGCTGGCCGCCGCGGAGCGCCTCCTACAAGGATGAGGGATGGTGAAGAGAGACCAGGTGGTGATCTTGGGTGTCCCTGTGGACAACGTCACCAACGAAGAAGCGTTAGCCAGGATCGAGGCGTTCATCGAGAACGGCCGGCCCCATCAGGTGGTAACGGTGAACCCAGAGTTCGTGGTGGCGGCCCAAAGCGATGCCCAGTTCTTCCAGGTTCTCAAAGGGGCGGATCTCTCTTTGCCCGATGGAGTGGGGCTTCTCTGGGCCGCCCGCTTCTTGGGAACACCTCTAAGCGCGCGAGTGGCCGGGGTAGAGACGATGAGAAGGATAGCCAGCCTGGTAGCGGAGCGGGGGTACCGGCTCTTTCTTCTGGGCGCGGCGGAAGGGGTGGCCGAGGCGACGGCCATGAGGCTAGAAGAGGAGAATCCGGGGCTCAAAGTCGCGGGCACCTATGCGGGGTCGCCCGACCCCAAGGAAGAAGAGGAGATAGTAGGGATGATTAGAGCGGTCAGGCCTCACGTGCTCCTGGTAGCCTATGGAGCCCCGCAACAGGATTTATGGATCCATCGCCATCTGGGACGACTGGAGGTACCGGTGGCTGTGGGGGTCGGCGGGGCCTTCGACTTCATCTCCGGCAAAGCCAAACGAGCCCCTCCTTGGATGCAACGACTGGGCCTGGAATGGTTACATCGCCTCCTTCATGAGCCCTGGCGGTGGAGACGGATGCTGGCCCTGCCCAAGTTCGTCTGGCTGGTGCTCGCCTCCTCCAGATAGTCAATGAGACGCTGAGGTACGAAGCATAGTAGCAGTTGAAAGGTGAAAGGATCATGATCGACAAACAAGCCCTCTTAGATGCCATCCCCTCTCTAGCCGATAAGCGCGTGGTGGTCATCGGCGATCTATTCTTAGACGACTACGTGGTGGGCCGCCCGGAGCGGCTCTCCCGAGAGGCTCCGGTGCCGGTCTTGGAGTTCAAGCGCCGTTTCCACCTCCCTGGCGGGGCCTGCAACCCAGCCCACAATATCGTCTCCCTAGGAGGCGTAGCCTATCAGATAGGGGTGGTAGGTGATGACGAGGCCGGGAAAGCCTTGATGCGGAAACTAGAGGAGGCGGAGATAGAGATCTCCGGTGTGGTGGTCGACCCCAGCCGTCCTACTACCACCAAGAGCCGGGTGGTGGCGGAGGGGACCCTGGTCTTCCCCCAACAGTTGGCCCGTGTCGATCTGGTGGACCGGCGACCCCTGGACGAGACTACCGCCAAAGCCCTTCGCTCGCACCTGGAGGAGATCGCCCCTCAGGTGGAGGCTATCCTCCTCTCCGACTATAAGACGGGGGTGATAAGCGGCGAGATGATCGCCGCTGGTTTGCGGCTGGCCCAGAAGCACAAGAAGGTGATCACCGTTGACTCTCAAGGTGACCTGTACAATTTCTGTGGCTTCGATCTGGTGAAATGCAACCGGCGGGAGGCAGAGGCGGTGTTGAGAAAGCCCCTCCTCAACGATGAGGCTTTCGAGGAGGCGGGAGGGCGGTTGCTCTCCGACCTGGAGGCGAAAGCGATCCTCATCACCAGGGGCGGAGACGGGATGTCTCTCACCAGCCGAGGTGGTGTATCGTTCCACATCCCCGCCGCCAACCGCAGCGAGGTCTTCGATGTCACCGGAGCGGGCGACACGGTGATCGCCGTGGCCACTTTGGCCCTGGCCGCCGGCCTCGACCCGGTGATAGGGGCCTATCTAGCCAACTATGCCGCGGGCCTGGTGGTGCGCAAACTGGGTAACGCCACCGTGACCCAAGAGGAACTAGCCTGGGCCATAGAAAACTGGTGAGAAGGTCATCCGTAGGTAGCGCTCTCTTGTCCAGTAGACGCCGAAATGCGTATAATGGTTCCGCAAAGAGCGTCAGAGGCGAAGCGCGTTTCAAAGTGCTATCAGGAGTTGTCTCCTGGCACTACTAAATCATCGCATCCCTCCAAGGCCGCATATAATTTGCAGTTTTACGACGTTTTTCCGCTTATGCCTTCCTCCCGCTTTGACGGGTAGGAACATTGTTAGGAGGTACTTGTCAATGGGAATGAACTATACTCGAATAGAAGTCTCTCGTGACCTAGCGCGTGATGAGATATTGAACTACTTGCGTGAAAACCGACAGCGTCTTGTACTCTCTCAGCCGCCTTCTTGCTTTGGAGCAGACCTATCATGGTTTGAGACGACAAAGAAAATCGGTATATCAGTGAACACATTTATTGGTGAAGTCTACGAACGTTTGGTTTCATCGGGTAAAGCAAAGCGTCTCGTTAAACCGGTGAACGATAGCACGATAATGAATGCCTATAATGCTTATTTTCCTCTGCAAATCAAAACCTTTATTCTTGAAGAGATATTCGCGCTAGTTAATGCTGGCATCCTCATTCAAGCAAAGTTCAAGCCCCAACATCCAGGAATAAACTTCGACTTTGTATTTGACTTTGGTACAGACTTTGTAATGCTCACTGAACGCGGCGTCCGATTTCTTACTGAAGAACCAGCCATTCCTTATTTCGCTGAGCAATACCTAGATAGATTGCGACAAACTGCTGAACCCGATGATGAACTTAAGGGGTACTTGTCGGAAGGATTGGCTTGCCTCCGAAATCATCTTGGCCGCGCCGCAGCGGTACTTCTTCGACTTGCAGCAGAGCACACCCTGAATCTGTTAATAGACTCTACAAAGAGTGCAATAAAGAACGCCCGAGAATGCAGTAGTCTAGAGAGAAATATCAATAAAGCGCGTATGAACATTGAGGAACGCGCTGAAGCGGTCTTTAGAAAGTTGGAATCAAAGCAAGAGCTTGTGCCGCACAAAGACGCAGTAACCAACTGCTTGCGGCCTGCTTTCCACTCCGTCCGGGTCTTGGGTGGCCGAGCAGCTCATTTGTCTGCTCCTATTCAACTGGAGGAGGTTAGAGATCACTACACGCTTTACGCTAGCTCAGTATACGCAGTCATGATGGAGATTATCCAACACCAGAAGAGGTTCCATGTGGTGTCAGGAGTTAACTCCTGACACTACTAAAGAGTTGAGGTGGGCGGTGGAGAACTGGTGACGTGTAACCTGAGGCAGGCTACGGAACTGAGGGGGCTGGGTTTTCCCAGCCCCCTTGTTTATCCACTCGTCAGGCTCACAAGCCAGTGGAAGAGCCGAACAAGGAAATCAAGGAGGCTTTCGGAGGGGCCACGGTCGGGAGGCGTGGCCGGGAGATCTACGGCGGGCTGAGCCTCCTCTGTGACCTCGTAGGCTGTGCCGTCGAGGACTATTATGACCCTCTCGCCCATAGAGAAGTACCGTGCCCACTGCGGATGCGCGCTCAAGAGCCGGAAGTACTCATCACTAGCGAAGCCTACCTTGGTTGTATCCTGTCCTTCGTAGGTGGTATCGGTCCAGATGTCATCTCGCAGGATGAAGACCTTATCCCCCACCTGCTTGACCAGTTGGCTCTCCGCCGCTCTTTCCGATTGCCACAAGCCTTGTCGAGCCTCGCTATCTTTGACCGCCGCGCCCCCGGAGACAGCCGTGGGAGCCGCTACCATGGGGGCCGCCTCCTCCAACAAGATATCCCTGCTCTCAGGAGCGAAGATCTCCATCTCTTCGTTCACTAAGAAAGAGGTATAGGGGGTCATTATCCCGTACCGGATGCTCAGTTCTACGATCTCATCTACCAGTTCCTTGTTCTGGCCGTGAAGGCGGATCTGGTTGAGGAGGTAGCCGACCTTCCGGGTGGCCCAGAGGCGGGGGATGAACTCCTCCCCCCCTTGGGCTGGGAAGTCGGCTCCGTAGCGGAACTCCTTCTCCTCGCCGTTCACCTCTCCTCGCAGGACGATGGTGGTATGGCCGTTATTCGAATACCGCCCCACCATCACCAACTGGCTTCCCAAGAAGAGATCGGGCAGGGGGTAAGGGTAGGTATCCTCCACCCGAACCTCGCCGAAATCTAGGTCTATATCGGCCAAGAGGGGGGTGCTGACCTTACCGTAGAAACTGGACACCTCCTCTTCGATGCTCTCGTAGGGGCGCACGTAAACGCTGGCTCCTCGGTTTTCCTGGGCGATGGTATCCAAGAGTAGGGTGTTCACATCGTCGCCCACCCCGAAGGCGAAGATACGGGCGTTTTCGGAAGCCGCATCTCTGACATCCTCGATGATCTCCTCCATCTCCACCACCCCTTCCGTGGGGAGGCCATCGGTGAGGAAGATGATGATCTGGGGGCGCTCGCCTTTGGCCATATCCAGAGCCTCAAGCAACGCCCGGTGGATATTCGTCCCGCCCACGGCGGTTAGCCTGTCGATGAACCATTGGGCTTCTCGGCGGTTGGTGGCGGGCTGCAACTCATCAGCGTAGAGGCTGACCCCGGTGCTGAAGGCGATGATGTTGAACCGATCCTCGGGGTTAAGATGCTCCAAAACATACCTGAGGGCCTCTTTCGCCTGGCTCAGTTTCTCGCCCTCCATGCTGCCTGAGGTATCAAGGACCAAGATAACATCCTTAGCCACTACCTCTTGGCTCTCCACTTCCACCTTGGGGGCCAGGAGCAGGAGGAAGAAGCCATCCTCACCACTCTCCTGGTAGGTGAGAAGGTTGACCCCGAACTCCTCATCGGAAAGGGTGTAGTAGAGTTCGAAATCCCGGTCGGGGGTCACATCTGCGGCCTCGAAACCGACATTCACGTTATGGTCATCCACCCGCTCGATGGCTATATCATGGCTGGGGGAGTAGACCGCCTTGATCGCCTGGGAGGAATGGATGTGGACGGTGATCACCACCTCTTCCAGGGGGCGGGAGGAGAATCGCTCGGTGTCTAGAGGGTAAACATATTTCACCAGTCCTTGGTCGGCCAGAAGCACCTGGCTATAGGCCAGTTCTATTCTTCTCTCCCCTCCCGGTGGGATGGGGAAGATACTGGCCTGGAAGGCGTCACGGCCTATATACTCCAAGAGCGCCGGGTCTTTACGCTGCCTCACGATATCTTCATATATCTCCCTCGCTTTCTCCTTAGTCAAGAGTTCCCCCTCCCATTTCTCCTCATCCACCCACATGGCGAAGTCAGAGATGGCCGCCTCCTCCGGCAGGGGGAAGATATAGATCCCCTCCAGTTCCCACTCCGAATCGTTAATGAAGACCTGGTCGATCTCCGTGGTGGCCACCTGATCATCGATGGTCACGTTCACCCGGTGATATTTGATCGCCAGGTTGGGGACCTCGATAGGGGGTACACCGGGAGGAGGGTCGGGGATGATTATCCCGTCGGCGTAGGCCACTCCTGCGGTGGAGAGGATCAGCCCCATAATCATCAAAGCCGAGAAGAGAATCCTTTTCATCTCGTGCCTCCTTCTCAGATAAGGCTCTCTTGTCTAGTAGACGCCGAAAGGGGTATAATGGTTCCGCACAAGTTTAAGTGGTGTCAGGAGTTAACTCCTGACAACAGCGAAAACAGAGGCAGACTCATGAAGTGGCTGATGGACACGCTAGGCGTTTACGAGCATGACATCAAATGCTTCCGATCTCGTGTTGAACTCTACCGGGAAGAATTACAGTGGCTATGTAGCCTAGGCCTCCAGTTTCAGAGTGTCGCCAATTTCGGATGCAATATCGGAACCGAAACATTTGCACTTGCTTGGTTCCTCAACGCTCGTGAGGCCGTCGGGCTTGACAAGGACCAGCGGGACATCGCCCAGGCGCTGAAAACGCGACACGACTTTCAAGAGCATATCAGCGGTATCAAGAAACTTGCCAAGTTTCATAGTCACGAACTTCCACAGGATTTTCGGGCACGGTTGCAAAGCATCATCACGGAGTACCAGGATCGCCCTGTGCCAAACTTCGACGAAGGCGACATGATAGGACGCACTTCCCTACCCAGTAACCATTTTGATTTGGCCTACTGTAAGCTCGTCCTTAACCACATTGCTTGCAACGATGGTGAACAAGCATCCCACAACGCCCTGCTTGCAATTCAAGAGATGATTAGAGTGGTCAAACCTGGCGGATTGGTTGTTGCAATCGAGCCGAAAACCTGCTCTCCTGATGATAACAAACCATTGAATCTCCACCCATTGTTCGAGCAAGCTGGGGTGGTTCCTTTCCAAATACCCACTAACGTAGTACTACCGGAGAACAAGAATGTCTATATCTACAGAAAACCCGGTGCTGCTTCTGGGCCGGGTCAGAGTGATTTTCAACGTGGTGTCAGGAGTCAACTCCTGACAGCGCTAGAAGATAGAGCCACCGCGTCTTTCAGCGGTGGCTGAGCTCTAGGCCGTTGGGCCGCTTGACCCCAGGCTGTTTGGCTTTGGATTTGCATGAGAGAAAGCCACAATGACATTACCGCCTGACTTCAAGGTAACATCGGAGATGCTCTGGCAGGCTACTCTCATCCTTGCCGTGATTGATGTGGGATTTATCCCGCTGTTGGCTTGGCGCATAAAGCCTCTGGTATTTCGCCGACTCAAATGGGCGCTGCTGGCAACTACGGCAATCTTCTGGAGCACCCTATGGATTTGGGCGTTGGTCAACTTCTGGGATTCTGTCTACCGCTACGTCTTTCCAGACTGGGCACGCTGGCTCATTCCTCCTGCCTATGGTCTGCTCTTCGCTGCTGTGGGCCTCGTGTTTTGGTGGCTAGCCTTGCGCTGTCCAGGCAACGCGGTGGTGGGCTTCTGTCTTCTGGGCGGCTTGTGGGGTATGATAACTCATATCTGGGCCGTTTACAGGGGGATAGTAGATAAGCCTCCGATGTTGCAAGGGGTCGATCCAGTGGCTGCCATTGTTGTGGCAGTGTTCGAGTTTATGTTCTATTGGTGCATCATCCTCAGTGTTGCTTTACTACTGCAACTTGGTCGACAGTGGTTGAGAGCTCTGACGCATGGACCAAAGGAGGCCCCCTGAAAGCATATAATTTGGAGTAGGGCGCGGCCTAACAACTCGCTGCAGCCAACTTTTACGTGGTGTCAGGAGTTAGCGCCTGATACCGCTAAGAAGACAAAGCCACCCCATCAAGAGATGGGGTGGCTTACAATTTGGGCTAGTTGCTCAGTTCTTTGCTACTCCTCCAGGTTGAAGGTCAGACTGGTGATATACCAGCGCCCCTCGATTTTGGCGAAGGTCCAATGGTCGCCCTCGGGATACATATCCACGCCGATGGTGGTGGTAGTCGTGGCCTCGGCGGTGTCCCCACTGATGGTCAGTTCCACGTCCGGGTGGGCCGCCTGGGTGGGGAAGGATTGGAAGATGACCAGATACCTCTCTCTGATAGCCCCCGCTCCCTCCCAGACCAGATCATCGCTGGGGTCATCGGGGGTATGGTTGGCGTCGGTCACCACCCCGTCAGGGGCCCAGAGGTCCATCAGCCGGTCTATATCTTGATTCACCACCCCCTCCGCCTCAGCGTTCAGGAGTTGCAGGATCGCCTCCTCGTCGGTGGCCGGGATAGGGGTAGGAGTCCCCCGAGACTCGGGGGTGGTAGGGGCTGGCGCCGAAGGCCCACAACTAGCCACAAAGAGTAGAATCAGAAGCAAGAAAATTAGTCGTTTCATCTTTGTGCCTCCTTTGGAAGAGAATATATCAGGAGTCTGGTTTCCTGTCAAGGTTGACCGTGAGGGGTGGCTGTGATAAGGTGTAAGAAAATGGCTGGATCGAGTTACCATTGTCTCTACCTCTCCCCCCATCTAGACGACGTCGTCCTCTCCTGCGGCGGGTTGATAAGGAAACAGACCCTGGCCGGTGAGAGGGTGCTGGTGGTTACCCTCTTCGCCGGCATACCCTCTTATGAGCACCTTTCTCCCTTTGCCCGTTTCCTTCACCTCACTTGGGGCAACCCCCCTGACCTAGTAGGGCTCCGCCGGCTGGAGGATCAAGCCGCTATTCGCTCCTTGGAAGGAGACTTCTTGCACTTGGAATTCCTGGATGCCATCTACCGCCAGGATGAAGGCTTCCTTTACGAGAGCGAGAGGGCTCTCTTTGGCCCTCTCCATCCCAAGGATGAGCCCCTGAAGCGGGAATTGTTGCCTCTGTTGGAAAGGGTAGCCGAACGGTCCGGCACCCCTCCCATCTACGCTCCCTTGGCCGTGGGCCATCATGTGGATCACCGGATAGCCAGGAGGGCGGCCGATTCCTTGAGGCGGCGAGGGTACCCAGTGACCAACTATGAGGATTTCCCCTATGTCGAGAGGGAAGAAGCCTTGCTTCTGGCCTTAGGTGCTAGAGAAGAGTGGTCGCCCACGCTGGAAGGGATAGCCGACACTATCGAGGAGAAGGTAGAGGCCATAGCCCTCTATGCTTCGCAGATATTCTATCTCTTCAGAAGAAAAGAGACGATGGAGCGGCGGGTGCGAGCCTACGCCTCCGGCCTGGCCCCGGAAAGAGGGGCCTGCGAGAGGTATTGGAAGCCAGCCCAGGCTATGATATAATGGGTCAAAGAGTATGGAAGAGATACGCACCTTCGTAGCCATCGAGTTGAGTGCAGACATCCAAAGCGAACTGACACGAGTGCAGGAGATGCTCAAGGAGAAGATCGCCCCCCCCCATCTTCGGTGGGCGGACCCGGCGAACGTCCATCTCACCCTCAAGTTTCTAGGCAACGTTCCTCTCGATAGAATCCAGGAGATCACCGCCGCGCTGAAAGAGGCTTGTGCCGGGCTTAGCCCCTTCATCATGGAGGTCTTCGGCCTCGGTTGCTTCCCCAGTACGAGTAACCCCCGAGTTATCTGGGTGGGGGTGCAAGAGGAGACTGGCAGCCTGAGACGGCTGGAGGAGCGGGTAGAGGAAAGCCTAGCGGTCTTGGGTTTCAAGCCCGAAAGGCGATCATTTCGCCCCCACCTCACCCTCGGCCGGGTCAGGAAGCAGGCCCATGGGGGAGCGCGTCGCATCATAGGGGGCATCGTCTCCGCCACCTCAGTAGGTGACCTGGGCCAGATGGAGGTAGGGGAGATAAGCCTCATGAAAAGCACACTCCTTCCCTCCGGTGCCCAGTATAGCCGCCTGGAAGCGATACCCTTGGAGAGAGGATGATCATCGCCGTCATCGGAGCCGGGGAGTGCACGCCGGAGGTGGTCAGGTTAGCCGAGGAAGTAGGGCGCAGGCTGGCTGAGAGGGGCGCCATTCTCATCTGTGGAGGGTTGGGGGGAGTGATGGAAGCCGCCTGCCGGGGGGCCAAGGGTGCCGGGGGGACGACGGTGGGCGTACTGCCAGGCACGAACCCCGGCGATGCCAACCCCTACGTCGATATCCCCATCGCTACGGGGATGGGCCAGGCTAGGAACGTCATCGTGGTTGCCTCGGCTCAGGCGACCATCGCCGTGGGCGGAGGGTATGGTACGCTGTCGGAGATCGGCCACGCCCGTAAACTGGGCATCCCGGTAGTGGGACTGGAGACCTGGAACCTGAAGAAAGAGGGGTACACCGGGATCATGGAGGCTCAAAGCCCCGCTGAGGCGGTGGAGAGGGCCATCGCCTGGGCCAGAAAGAGGTAGACCAAATGAGATTCCGAGATCGCCGAGAGGCCGGTAGGCTCCTGGCGGAGAAACTATCCTTCCTGAAAGACAAGGAGAACCTTCTCGTTCTCGCCATCCCCAGGGGCGGGGTGGTGGTAGGCTCAGAGGTGGCTAAGGCTTTGGATGCTCCCTTGGATGTTTACATCACCCGCAAGATCGGCGCGCCCTACAACCCCGAGTTAGCCATCGGAGCCATGGCCAGCGATGGCACTCTCATTCTCGACCGCTCTTTGGCTTCCCGGCTGGGGGTCTCCGAAGAATACATCCAGGCTCAATCAGCGAGGGAGCGGGAGGAGATAGAAAGGCGGATGAGGAGATACCGGGGGGACCAGCCTTCACCAGACCTGGAGGGGAAAAGGGTGATCCTGGTCGATGATGGGATAGCCACCGGAGCCACCATCGAGGCCACCATCGACGCTTTGCAGAAGACCGGCTTAGAAGAGTTGATCTTGGCTGTTCCCGTGGGGCCCAGGGAGACTATCGAGCGGCTGAAAAGGAAGGTAGATCGGTTGATCTGTCTCCACGCTCCGGAGATCTTCTGGGCGGTGGGGAGTTTCTACTTTACGTTCGACCAGACCACCGATGAGGAGGTGGTAGCTCTCTTAGAGGGGTCGTAGACCTTTCCACCTACACGGTGGAGTTCACTTGGCGCAACTACATTGTATGTGCGAGCATGATGCAAAGGATAAGAACATTTTGAATATGAAGAAGAGTCTCTTGGACCACTGGTATTGGATGGGCGTGCTGCTTATATTGACCTTCTCATTGCTGCTTACAACTTGCATCCCCACACCCGCGCCAACGCTGACTCACACGCCTACGGCCCCAGCGATTGCCGAACTGAAAGCCGTCGTTGAGAGCACCTTGCCGCCCACCCCTACCCCCGACGCGTCTGGGTTTTCACCTGGCGGCATCTCAGAGGTCACCGTGCTGCCGCTCACAGTTAGCGAAGGTAGACAGCCCCTCTGGGCCGTCTTTTCCTTCGGCAGTCGAGATTTTGAAGCGATGCAGAACCACTTTGTCGCCATCCATACCCATAACGATGCCGGCTGGCAGGAACTAGCACGGTTGGAACTGGCTGGAGGCCCCGATCCCGAGTCATTTTATCTCAGCGCCGACTACCTCTTTGAAAATTCGGTCACACAAGTGTTCATCGAACCGAGCCGCATCTGGCTGCAAGTCGAAGGCGGCACTGGTGCCCACAGCGGAACCTATCACCTGCTCAGTTTTGACGGCGAAACGCTCCAGGTCGAGGTTGCAAACTTTAGCCCCAGCCCCGGAGCCGGCAGCCTGGCAGATCTCAACGACGACGGCACGCTGGAAGTCGTGCTCAACGTCACGGACCCCTACGTCTTTTGCTACGCCTGCGGCGTGCGCAAGGTTGCGTTCCAGGTGCTAACCTGGGATAGCCCGAACCAACGCATATCTGAGTTGAGCATACAGCCAATGCCGGTGGGACAACAAGACCATCCCGCCTGCAAACCGACCAACCGCGCCGTGGAACTGGCGGAGGCCGGACTGTGGAAAGATGCTCTGGGCAAGATCATCGAAGCCAAAGAGGTGGCAGCACAGGCCGCCGAGCCGACCGACTCCTGGACGTTGGAGTGGGACTATGCCCTGATCAAGATGCACGCCGACGCGATGACGGAGGAAGTGGCCCAAAGCCAGTACCCGTTGCTCAGCAATGTCTTTTACGGGGATTACGCTGCGGCCCTGGACGTAATGCGCCCCTACAGCCCGGAACAAATCTTTAGCCCCGACTCACCGCTGATTGTGGGCACTGTGGCCGAGGGGTGGGAAGAGACCCTGAGCGATTGGGTTATCGGCAGCACAAACCTGGCCCTTGAAGCCCAACCAGACCTGGCAGGAGCCTACTTTTTGCGCGGCTGGGCTAAATACTTGGTCAACCCCGACAGCCCTGCGGCCCTGGCCGACATCGAACGCGCAACCGAACTCGCCCCCGACGAGCCACTATTCACCCAGGTCGAACTCTAACGGGTTGAAAGTTCTTAGAGGGCTTCTATCTGCGACGGCGAGAGGAACCTGTGCCTTTAGCGCTCTCCATTTCGGCGCGAGGCCAGAGTGTAAGCAACCGATCCAGCCCTCGGAAAGCCAGCCAGACTACCCCGAAAAGGAGAATGAGAGCCCCTAGCCCCACTAATTGAGCGTAGAGTTGCGTCGGATGGGGCTGGAAACCGGAGACCACGAAGAAGCCCGAGACGCCCTGTCCAGAGACCCCAAAGTAGTCGCCAATGCCCACCCCGTTCCATCCCACGCCACTCCGTCCATGGGCGAAAAGCCCCAGGGCTAAAAGCCCCCAAACTCCGGGGACGGCATGCATCCCCACAACCGCTGTGGGGTCGTCCAGCCTCAGTCGCACCTCCAGGAGATAGACGGTCAGGGGAAGGAGAAGGCCGGCTATAGCCCCGATAAGCAGGGAGGCCCAGGGGGGAACGAAGGGGAAGGAAGCGCTGGCGGCCACCAGCCCAGCCACTCCGCCGCGGAGAGAGATAAGAGCATCTGGGGCCCCGGTGGTGAACCAACCGTAGATGGCGGCCACTAGTAGTCCTCCCGAAGCCGAAAGCATCAGGTTGAGCGCAACCTGGGTGAAAGGCAACGTTTCGTCGAGGAGGGGGTTCCCCAAGGCCACCCCTAGCCAGCCTATCAGGAGAAGGAAGGTACCCAGGAGGGCTAACAAGGGGAGATGAACCGGGGGAGGAGCCACGGGCCCTCGGCGTCTCTTGAGTCGGGTGCCGAAGACCACTATCCCCGCCAGGGCTACCCCGGCCCCTAATAGGTGTACCGTACCCGAGCCGGCGAAGTCGATGAACCCATGGCCCAAGCCGGTGTTTTTCCCCAGTTGTGAGAGCCAGCCCCCGCCCCAAACCCAGTTGCCGAAGAGGGGGTAGAGGATACCACCGGTGAAGAGGGAGATGAGCAAGAGGAGGGGGAATTTCAATCTCCTAGCCAGGGAGAGGAGGGGGATAGCCGTTGCTGTGGCTACCAAGGCGGCCTGGAAGAGGAAGAGGGAAACCAGATCCCCACCGAAGTTGCCTCCTAGCACCCCGAAGCCACCCAGACCTATGACCCCCCAGCCAGGCCCCCAGGCCACGTCCAGAGGCGACCATTCTCGAACTAGGCTCTCCGCCCCAGGTAGGTCGGAGACCACTCCTAGCCCCCCGAACTGAAGGCCGAACCCCACCAAGGCGTAGGCTATTATCGCCAAGGGGATGGCTAAAAGCCCCATGAGGGCCGTATCCTTGGCCTCCTTTTCCGTTGAGGAGGCGGCCGCTACCATGGTTATCCCCGCGGGCAGGAGGAAGGCCAAGGCGGTAAGGATCAGCGTTTCTTCCATATTATTATTCCTCTTTGTAGAACGCCAGCCCCAAGGCCCCAGGCCCTGTATGGACCCCCAAGACGGCGGGAATCTCTGCGATGTGGAGTTCGGCGCAGTTGAACTGGGTAGTCGTTCGCTCTTTTAGCCTCTTCGCCTCTTCCAAGACATCGCCGTGCAGAATAGCCACATGCATTAGACTATCGCCCACTCTCTTTTTCGCCTCCTCTATCATCCTCTCCAGCGCTTTTCTCTTGGTCCTCACCCTGGCGAAGATAGTGATCCGACCATCTTTCACCTCCAGGACAGGGTTGATTCGCAGAAGGGAGCCTGCTAAGGCCGCGATGGCCGGGATACGCCCGCTCCGATGAGCATACTCCAGGGTCTCCAGGACAGCCAAGAGGTTCACCCTGGGGATCATCGCCTTGGCCGCCTCCACCACTTCAGTAAAGGTCGCCCCCGCTTGGGCGGCCCTGGCAGCGGCCAGGACGACGAAGCCGTGAGCCATGGAGATGGTGCGGGAATCGATAAGTTGGATGGGGAAATCCTCTAGCGACTTGGCGGCGTTGAAGCCCGAGCTATAGACGCCGCTGAGGTCAGCAGAGACCAAGATGGAGATGATGGCCTCCGCCTTTCGGCTCACTTCCTTGAACACCTGCATGAACTCCCCCACCGAGGGCTGGGAGGTGCCCAGGCGATGTCCCTCCCGGAGCCACCGGTAGACCTGTTTTTGGGTAATATTCACCCCGTCTCGGAAGGCTTCCTGGCCCCGATGGATACAGGTGGGGACCACGTGGATACCGTATCTCTGCACCAACTCCTGGGGCAAGCAGACGGTGCTATCGGTGACGATGGCGATTTTGGACATGGGCACTCCTCTCCGGATTCCTCCCAGGTAGTACCTGTTCACGTGCTCCTATTCTATCACATCGTCCGATCTCTGTATAGTGAAAAAGGGGCTTGACCTGGGGGCGCTGGATTTGCTTGTGACTAATCTCTTGAGCATAGCGAAAGCTATTTCTCTTCCTCTGTCACTGTTGCTTTGGTGGCTCTGTATGTCCTGTCGAAAATCTCCGTCCATCTGTCCGTTCTTTTTTCATTGCTTCGATGTTTTCGCCTGAATACGGTTGTCCTGCGAACATGTCAGCCACGTGCTTGGCTACGTCAATGAGTTTGACCGCCTCGTCGACTCCTATCGCCACCCTGGTTCTCCTTTCCACCAACGCCCCCACGAAGTATAGCAGAAAGTTGCGCCTTTGGCTGCAGGCTGGCGACTTTCGCTCGCTATGAGAGGCACGGTCAATGGCTCAAGAATAGGCTGCTGGCGCAGTGTGAGTGAGAAGCATGGGAAGGGGGATTGAGGCAACCGGTTCATCGAGAAATCGGCCGAAAATGGGAGGAAAACTGCCCAATATTGACTAATCATTCTAGTCATGTTAAAGTATAGGGGGTAGATGGCTAAGACTACCCTTCCTGCTATTTGACGGAATATGTCATATATGGTATAATAGTAATGAGACTGAGGCGCCTTGAACTATATGAATCGGCCCCTGGCAAGTCCCCGGTAGCAGATTTTGTATTTGGGATTCGAGATGAAAAGCTGGTAGAGAAGGTCATTCACACACTTCAGAAACTTGATAGATTTGGGTACAAGAATCGAGGTGAATATCCAAAGCCAGTCAGAGGATACGAGCCACTGTGGGAGGAGAGAGTCAAGCACATTCGCTTCCTCTTTTTCGAGTGTCCGAACGGCAACATCGTTTTGCTTCATGCGTTCTCAAAGAAGGGGGGCAAAATAGCGAAACGACACCTAAAGACAGCTCGGGACCGAATGTGTAACTACGAGGAGAGAAAGAGATGAGATGGCAAGAAGTTGAGAAAAGACTGCTTGAAAAGCCAGGCGTCCGCGAGGCAATGGAAGAATCGAGAGTCGAAAACGAATTGGCTGACGCCATAATTGAGGCTAGGTTGGCGGCAGGTCTCACTCAAGCACAGTTGGCGACAAAGATCGGAACCAATCAAGCCTCCATCTCACGTCTCGAAAACGCGGAGGCGAATCCCAGACTTTCCACTCTGAAGAAGTTGGCCAATGTCTTGAAGGTGGAATTCAAAGTTGCCCCCCCAATTCGACCTCTACCAGAGGTTCGGCGCACCTATGCTCGTAGTCGACAGCCGGCAGCCGTCGCGATAGCAGCCAAGGAGGCACAGAGTTAAGGCAATAGGCCCAGCCTCTCGCATCAAATAACTAATGAAGCCCCTTCCATCCTCACTGGGAAGGGGCTGTTTTCTTTATCGCTCTGGGTAGGATTGCGGACCAGGCTAAGATATGGCTGCTAGGGAGGCGGCTGTAGGGCCCGATGCTACCCTTCTTTCCGCCACTTCTCCAGCCGCTTTTTGATCTCCCTCTCATACCCTTGCTCCGAGGGCTCATAATATCTCTTGCCCTGCAACTCGTCGGGCAGGTACTGCTGTTTGACATAGTGGCCGGGGTAACTGTGGGGGTATTTGTACCCTTCGCCGTGTCCCAGGGCTTTCTTATCTCGGTGGGAGTCTTTCAGGTGGTCGGGCACCTCGGTCTTGCCCTCTTCCTCTACATCGGCCAGGGCCTTGAAGTAGGCTCCCGTGGAGTTGCTCTTGGGTGCCGTAGCCAGGTAGATAGCTGCCTGGGCCAGGTTGTACTGGGCCTCCGGCAGCCCCACCCACTCCAAGGCTTGGGCCGCGGAGGTGGCCACCACCAGAGCCTGGGGGTCGGCGTTGCCTATATCCTCCGAGGCGAAGATGATCATCCGGCGAGCGATGAACTCCGGGCTCTCCCCGGCGTAGATCATCTTAGCCAACCAGTAGAGAGCCGCATCGGGGTCGGAACCCCGCAGGCTCTTGATGAAGGCGGAGATGGTATCGTAGTGGGCGTCCCCATCCTTATCATAGAGTAGCGCCCGCCTCTGAATCGAATCCTGGGCCACATCGATATCTACAAGGATCACACCATCCTCATGGGGAGGGGTGGTCTCCACCGCCAACTCCAGGGCGTTCAGCGCCACCCGAGCATCGCCTCCGGCCACGCGGATCAGATGGGCCAGCGCCTCCTCATCCACCTCCACCGGAAGTGTGCCGTAGCCCCGCTCGCCATCGGCCAAGGCCGAGCGCAGGATGATCTCCACCGCCTCATCGCTCAGGGGTTTGAGTTGAAAGACCCGGGAACGGGAGACCAAGGGGGAGATCACCTCGAAATAGGGGTTCTCGGTGGTGATGCCGATGAGGATGATGGTCCCATCCTCCACGTGGGGGAGTAGTGCGTCCTGCTGGGCCTTGTTGAAATGGTGGATCTCATCTATGAGGAGTATCGTCCGCTGGCCATACATACTTCGCCGGTTCTTGGCTTCGGCGATCAGTTGGCGCAGTTCTTTCACCCCGGCCAGGACAGCGCTGATGCCGGTGAAGTGAGATCGAGTGGTGTTGGCGATGACGTTAGCCAAAGAGGTCTTCCCCGAGCCCGGCGGCCCCCAGAGAATAATCGAGGAGAGTTGATCCGCCTCGATGGCTCGGCGCAAGAGTCTCCCCGGCCCCACTATCTCCTCCTGCCCCACGAACTCCTCCAAAGTGCGCGGCCGTATGCGAACCGCCAGTGGTGTCTGCTTGGCTATCTCCTCTCGGCGGCCATATTCGAAAAGATCGCTCATTTTAAGACCTCGATAACTATCCGCGCCGGGCTCTCTAAAGTCGAGACCTCGTAGGGAGCAGCCACCTTCAGGCCGATGGAGAAGCCGAGGATGGCATCGTCATAGGTGGGATAGAGGCCGATCTTGGTGACCAAGGGGTCATCAGGAAGGACGATGGGCAACTTCTCATTGAGCGGATAATCGTAAGCGTAGAGGTCGCTGATGGTGATATCGATGCGGGCTTCCCCCCAGGAGGGGTCATAAGCCACCTGGTCGGGGGCCACGGGAAAGAGCACCTGGTCGTTGTAAACCTCAACCAGTTCAAAGTGGGGGATACCCTCTTCGCCCCCTCCCATCTCCAAAACTAGTCGCACCCTATCGGGCTGAACTTCACATTGGATATCGGTCAGGTTCCAGATGTACCCCAAGATGCCCCCTTCATATACCTGGCCGATATAGGCAGGAGGGGTGGGCGTTGGCGGTTCCTGCGGTCTGGCCACACACCCGCCCAACAAAAGTAGAGAGAGGGTAAGGCTACCAGCCAAAAGGTTGCGAGACATCTCACTTCTATCATACGATTATTGGTCGCTTTTGGCAAGGGGACAAAACTAGAGCCTGGAAAGGAGTTTAAGAAGAGGTGAAAAGGGGTAGACAATGAAGGGTGTAGACTGGGTTGCGGAGCAGATGAACGATAGGAGATCCTACTGGGTTCTAGCCAGTTCCTTTAAGGCGCCTTCTTCATACATTTTCACCAACACGTCAACCACTTGGGAGTCCCACTGGGTGCCTGCGCCCTCCTCCAGTTCTGCCAGGACTTCCTCCTCGGTTAGAGCCCTGCGATAGGGCCTCTCGGAGGTCATGGCATCGTAGCCATCGGCTACTGCCAAAATACGGGCCAAGAGGGGTATCTCCTCCCCTTTGAGCCCATCGGGGTAGCCGGTGCCATCCCACCTCTCGTGGTGGTGCCGAATGGCGGGAACAGCATCCTCGAAGGCTGCCACACGCTCTGCCGTCTGGGCACTCACTACGGGGTGGGCCTGGATCATCAGCCACTCGGCCTGAGTCAACCTGGCAGGCTTGTTGAGAACATTGCCAGGGATGCCCACCTTGCCCACATCGTGTAGGAAGCCGGCGATGCGTAGGGTTTCAATCTGACCATCTCTCAACCCCATCTTCCTAGCGATCTCTATTGCTAGTTCGGTTACCCTGGCAGAGTGGCCGGCGGTATAGGGGTCGTTGGCTTCAACTATGCTGGATACCGCCTCTAGCGTTTCCACAGCGGCGCTCCTTAGCGCCTCCTCCGCTCGCTTGCGTTCGGTGATGTCTCTTGAAGTAAGTTGCAAGCCGACCGGAACCCCCCACCTCTTGATTACCCTGCCGAGTATGTCCACCCATATCCATCTTCCGTCCTTGCATTTGAACCGAATCTCGAGATGGCGGGCGGGTTCCCCTCTCAATCTAGCCTTCATCCGCTCCCCAAGGAACTTCAGGGTTTCATCGGGGAACATACCAAGTTTGAACCCGTTCTTACCGACGACTTCCTCCCGCGAATAGCCTGAGACTTCTTCGAATCTCTTGTTGACGTAGGTGATTGTGCCCTTGAGGTCAGTATTGCATATGCCGATGGGGGCTTCATTCATCAAGGCCCTGTAATTCTCTTCGCTCTCCTGCAGCGCCTCCTCTGCTCGCTTGCGTTCGGCGAGTTCCGCTCGCAGCCCTCCATAGAGCCGCGCGTTCTCGATGGCGATGGTGGCTTGGTTGGCAATAGTGGATAAGAGTTCAATGGTGTGTTCGTCGTAGGCATCGTCGCGCTCGTAGTTTTGAACAGCCAAGACACCGATCACCTCGTCGTCAGCAGTGATGGGAACCCCAGCAAAGGCCCTAGCCCTTTTGTCTGAGGAGACGATGCCCAATCGACGATATGTTTCCTGCACATCCCCTCGGATCAAGAGAGGCTTCTTGGTGCGGGTGATGTGCTCTGTCCTTCCCTTGGCAGATTTGCGCGACCTTTCTTCTTGTGGTCGGTGCTGTCCGTGTAGCATATCGATGACGGAGCGCAATTCTTCCTTCTCCTGGTCGTAGAGGGCGATGTAGAAAGCGGATACTTCCATCACTCGGCAGGTCTGGTGATAGATTAACTCCAGCAAATCGTGAAGTTTCATGGTAGAACTGATGGCCCGGCCGATTTCGTTGAGAGTGGCCAGTTCTGTGATGCGCTGCTGGGCCCCGTTGAAGAGCCGTGCGTTCTCGATGGCGATGGCGATCTGGCTGGATAGGGTCTCCATGGCCGTGACATCTGTTTCGTCAAAGGCGTTGAGGTGTATGCTCTGGATATCGAGAGCGCCGATGACCTCCTCTCCCAATTTGATGGGAACACAGAGCTCTGATATTGTCAATACCTTCTCCAGGAAGCCCTTAACGTAGTATGGATCCTGGCTCACATCATTGGCTAGCCATGATCTCCCCGTCCTGATAACCCAACCAATGATGCCCTGGTCCAAGGACTGGCGGTATTCCCCGGGCGCCATATGCTCGAAGCCTCCGGCGACGGCTTCTATTACCGCTTCGTGGCGGTCTTTGTCCACCAAGAATAGGGATACGTTGTAATAGCCGAAGCCGCTGCAAATAGAACGAGCGACCTCCCTTAGCATCTCATGCAAGTCAAGGATGGAGATCGCCCTTCTGCTCACCTCGTTGATGACCGCCAACTGAGTGGCCTTTCTGGTCTCACCTTCGAAGAGCCGTGCGTTCTCGATGGCTATCCCGATCTGATTGCTCATGGCCATCAGGAACTCCTTATTCTCGGGCGTGAACCGGTGCTCCTGACGAGTGCCCAGCCTCATGAAGCCTACCACCCTATCCTTCACTTTTAGAGGTATATAGGCAGCAGCATAGAACCCCTCAACGAGCGCCCTCCGTTCCTTCGGTATCCGAGGATCGTGAGGTATGTCCTGGAAGAAGATGCTCTCTCCTGATTTCACGGCCTGCCATCTAAGGCCATCGCCAGCCCTCGGCTGCTCATGGGACGACAGGAAGGCCCCTGGTACGCCGCGATAGACCATTGGAACTATCATCTCCTTGGCCTCGTCCACCAAGCCGATGCCCCCAGCCTCAAAACCAGTGATCTCCAGTACCTTATCCAATGCGTTGTTGAGGACCTCATCCAGACCGAGAGACCCGCTTACCGTTTCGGCGATGGCGTTGAGAGCCGCGAGTTCCTTGCTCCGCTGTAGGAGTTCCTCCTCCAAGAGGCCCGTTCCTTCTACAACTTTCGATTCCCTGACATACAGAGCCATAGCCATTCCCACAACTAGGCGAGAGATGCCAAAACAGGAGGGGAAGCCCCCCGTCGATGGCCTTCTTAACTACCACAATCATTCTCGCATCTTTTTGACGTTTTTGTCAATAGGAAAAACGTCCTATGTGACCCAGGAGAAAGCAGAATAAGGGATTGACAGAGGCTGCCTGTCCGCCTATGATATCGAGGAGGGTGAAACCGCCGGTGATGGGCGCTTTCTTCCCTGACGATTCTTATGATGGAGAAGCCTGAAGACAGATATGTAAAGGTGGGGAAGATCAATACCCGCTATTGGGTCTTGGGCCAGGGGAGTCCACTCCTTCTGATCCACGGCCTGGGAGCCTCCTGCGAGCATTGGCGATATAATGTCCGGGCCCTCTCCCAAGGCTGCCGGGTCTATGCTTTCGATCTGCCGGGCTTCGGCCGCTCGGATAGGACGATAGAAGATCTTTCCCTCCAATTTGCGGGGGAGTTCGTGGCCGCCTTTCTGGATGCGCTGGGGGTGGATCGGGCCAGCCTGGTGGGTAACTCCCTGGGTGGCGCGCTCTCCCTCCAGTTCGCCGTCCACTACCCCCATCGGCTGGAGAAACTGGTTTTAGTAAGCAGCGGTGGGTGGGGCAGAGAACTAGGCCTCTCCTTTCGTTTGCTCAGGATACCGCTCTGGGGAGAGTTTATGGCTTGGGCCTGGGGTGCCAGACCGGGCATGAGGCGCACTCTAAGGTCCATCGTCTACGACCCCCAGGTGATTACGGACGAATTTGTCGATCAGATGGTGGAGTTGGCCAGGCTCCCCGGGGCCAAGGAGAGGCTCCTCTCGGTGGCCCGAACGGGGATCGACCTCCGGGGCCAAAATATGAAACTCTTTGAACCCCTCCTGTGTCGAGTTCCGGAGATCGAGGCTCCTACCCTCATCATCTGGGGCGCTCAAGACCCCATCATCCCCGTGACTCACGCTCATGTGGCTCATCAGATGATGAAGAACTCCCAACTCCATATCCTCGACCGTTGTGGCCACGTGCCCCAGATAGAGAAGCCGGAGGAGTTCAACAAGTTGGTGTTGGACTTCCTAGGGAGTAATTGAGGGGAGATGAAAGGGTTAGGGCTGACTTGAGACGACCAAAGCGGCCCACCCACAAGCCGCTGCAAGGGAATAGAAAGAGGACGCTCTCCAAGCAAGAGCCTCCTCTCCTCAGCATGCCGAAGCCGTATAGTTCATCTCACCATCCGACTCGCTGATAACTCCGTGGCTGTTAAAGAAGTAGGGTTATTTATTCATCTCGTAGATTAGACGCAGCCCCTCCAAGGTGAGGTTGGGGTCCACGACCTGGATGGCGGAGCTCTCTCTGGCGATTACCCCCGCTAGCCCACCGGTGGCGATGACCTTGACCTCCTCCCCCAACTCTTCCTTGATCCTCTCCACCATCCCCTCCACCAGGGCTACATAGCCAAAGAGCACCCCGGATTGCATGCTAGCCACAGTATTCTTGCCGATGACCTTCTTGGGGACGGCCAATGCGATGCGAGGGAGTTGGGCCGCTTGTCGATAGAGGGCCTCGGCGGAGATGCCGATCCCCGGGGCGATGGCTCCCCCCAGATAGTCACCTTCCCTGGATACCACGTCGAAGGTGGTGGCGGTGCCGAAGTCGACGACGATGGCTGGCGTACCGTAGAGCCTTCTGGCAGCAATAGCGTTGACGATCCGGTCTGCCCCCAACTCTCGCGGGTTATCTATCAAGATCCGCACCCCGGTCTTGATCCCGGGCCCTACCACCAAAGGTTCTACCTTTAGATGCTCTCGACAGACCTCCTGGAAGATGGGGAGCAGGGGCGGCACTACGCAAGAGATGGCCGACCCTTTGATCTCCGATTTGGACAGCCCTTCGTGGGAGAAGAGGCTAGTTAAGAGCACGGCGTACTCATCGGCCATCTTGTGAACGTCGGTGGCCAGCCGCCAGCAGGCGACCAGTTCTTCCTCCCGGTAGGTGCCTAACACGATATTGGTGTTTCCGATGTCTATGGCTAGAAGCATATCCCGCTCCCTCAGTTTCTATTGGTCATACGTCTGGCCGTATATTCGATACTATTCTTCTAGGCAGGCGGCGCGAGCACAGGGTTCATCTATCTGGTAGCAGTCGCTCACCGCTCACCCCTTCGACCACTCGCCTCCGCTCGTCAGTAAGAGTATTCACTAACCAGGCTTCCACTCCCATCGAAAAGGAACACCGTATCCCCATCGTTGTTCCAGACGGCATACCCTTCCTTTCGGGCGGTAGGCAGAAAGACGAGATCGAAATCCACCCAACCTATTTGACTCCAGTCCAATCTCCCGCCCCCCAAGATTATACGCCCTATTTAGCCCCCTGGTCAAGACCGGCAGAGGCCTCTCTTGATAACCTTGACAGCCTCCTGGCGCAAGGGCTATAATCAATTTAGAGGAGATTTCTTGAACTTCGAAAGGTTTCTAGAAGGTCTAGGGGCTAGCGAGGCCCCATCATCTATATCCAACCTCTATATCCTCTCGGGGATCTCCAAGAGGGAGATGGAGGTCTTCCGCGGAGCGTGGCCTCGACTCCCTGTGGAGCGCCGCCGCACTATCCTTCGCGCCCTGGTGGAAATCACCGAGGCCAGTTTCGAGGCTGATTTCAACACCATCTTCCGTTTTTGCTTGAGCGATGAAGATGGGGAGGTTACAGCCCAAGCCATCGAGGGACTTTGGGAGGACGAGAGCGTCTCCATCTTGCGCTCTCTAATCGGTCTCTTGCGAGGGGACCCCTCCTTTTTAGTACGGGCCAGAGCGGCGGCTGGGTTGGGACGGTTCGTCCTCTTGGCAGAGTTAGATGAACTAGATAGTGAGTTGGAGGCGGAGGCGCGAGAGCTGCTCCTCCACACCATCAACAACCCCCAAGAGGCCCTAGAGGTGAGGCGCCAGGCCGTGGAGGCGATCTCCTTCTCCGGTGAAGAGGGGGTGCGAAAGATCATCGAGGCCGCCTACCAAGACGAGGCTCAAAAGATGCGTGTGAGCGCTGTTTTCGCTATGGGGCGGAGCGTCGATCCCTATTGGGGCGAAACCCTCCTTCGGGAGTTAGAAAACCCGGACCCCGAGATGCGGTACGAGGCTGTTAGGGCCTGCGGGGAGTTGGAGTTAAAGGAGGCTGTGCCCGCCTTGGCCCGCCTAATAAACGATGCTGATCGTGAGGTCCGGGGGGCAGCGATCTGGGCTTTGGGACGGATCGGGGGGCGAGGAGCCCGTCGGGTCTTGCGAGCCTGCCGCGAGAGCGACGACAAGATCGTAGCCGAGGCGGCCGAGGAGGCGCTGAGCGAACTGGAGTTCGCCGAAGGCATCTTCGAGATCCCCCTCTACGGGGAAGAAGAGTGAGGTCTGTCTTTATACTCCTGGCGAGACTGATCCTGGTCACACTGGCGGCTTGTGTCGGGCCAGGAGAGGAGCGTCGTCTTGGCTACCAGCCCCCGAGATTATGACCCACCTCCCCTCCGTGGAGGTGACCCTGGGGGCTGCTGAATAGATTAGAGATCGAGAGAAGGGACAGGGGGTTAGTCATCGAGGTTAGCATCCACATACTCACTACCATCGTCCTTCCTATCTTTGTCACCGTGGGCCTAGGCTTTGCTCTGCGTCGTCTCATCTCCATCGATGTTCGCTCCCTCTCCCGGGTCACGCTATATGTTCTCAGTCCCTGCCTCATCTTCTCCACGCTCTCGCAATCAACTCTCGAAGCCGATGATCTGGGCGGGATAGTGGCTTTCACCTTGATTACCACGCTCGCCGTAGGTGTTATATCTTGGGTTACGACTAGGCTGCTTCGTTTCGACCAGCGTAGGGAGAGCGCCTTCCTTCTGGTTACTCTATTCGTCAACGCTGGCAATTATGGTCTCCCGCTGAACCTTCTGGCCTTTGGAGAGGAGGGGTTGGCGCGGGCCATCGTCTTCTTCGCCGCCAGTTCCTTTCTGGTGAATACCCTAGGGGTATATCTCGCCTCCCGGGGCCAGGCAGGGGGGCGAGAGTCGATGGCCAATGTCTTCAAGATCCCGCTGATCTATGCGGTGGTGGTCGCTCTAATTGTCAACTTCGGAAACCTTGAGATCCCGGAGCCCATCTTTAGGTCTGTGGAGATGACCGGTAGCGCTGCCATCCCAGTGATGCTCCTCATCTTGGGGATGGAGCTCTCTCAAGCCTCAGTGAGGCAAGAGTTGGGGACGATAGGGGTGGCTACTTTCATCAGGCTGGTAGTGGCTGCCGGGGTAGCCCTCTGGGTAGCGCCCCTCTTGGGGTTGGCCGGGGTTACTAGGCAAGCCTGCATAATAGAGGCCAGCATGCCCACGGCGGTGATGACCACTATACTGGCTGTGGAGTTCGAGGCCCGACCGAAGTTCGTGACCGGAACGGTCTTCACCACCACCCTAGCCAGCATCGTCACCCTTACCTTGCTACTCCGACTGCTGAGGTGAGAGATGCGAAACCTACTTTTCTTCGACCTGGAGACCAAGAGGACCTTCGCCGAGGTGGGAGGGCGAGGGAACTTGCAAGCGTTGGGCTTAGCGGTGGCGGTCACCTACAGTTCGGCCTCGTCCGTAAAGGATCCCGAGGGAGAGGAATACTCGGTCTATATGGAGAAAGATATAGATGCCTTAATAGAGGAGTTGACTAGCGCCGATCTGGTGGTGGGTTTCAACCTCAAGCGGTTCGACTACGAAGTCCTGCGGGGCTACAGGCCTCTTCCCCCCATCCCTACCCTCGACATCTTGGAAGATATCTACCAAGAACTGGGCTTCAGGGTGGGGCTCGATGCCTTGGCTAAGGCCACCTTAGGGGTGGGGAAGTCGGCTCACGGCCTCCAGTCGATAGAGTGGTTTCGAGAGGGGAGGCTCGACTTAGTGATCGACTATTGCCGTCGTGATGTGGAACTCACACGATTGTTGTATGAATACGGCAGGGAAAATGGCTACCTCCTCTACTGGGATGAAAGGTTGCAGATGAACCGGCGGGTAGCGGTGAGTTGGGGGTGATATGGCCTTCGAACCTTGTTATCTGGAACTAAGTCGCTCCGGCGAGTTGAAAAGGAGGGCCGAGGAAGCCCACGCTCGCTTGGAGGAGTGTCGAGTTTGCCCTCGGGAATGTAGCACCAATAGGCTTTTGGGCACCAAAGGGGCCGCTTGCCGCACCGGGGAGCGGGCCGTGGTTTCCAGTTACCACGCCCATTTCGGCGAGGAGTCGCCCTTGGTGGGGTATCATGGCTCGGGGACCATCTTCTTCTCCTGGTGCAACTTGAGATGCCAGTTTTGTCAAAACTACGAGATCAGCCAACTGGGCCAGGGCTGGGAGGTAGAACCTGAAGAAGTGGCCCTCATGATGCTCCATCTCCAGGCCCAAGGTTGCCATAATATCAACTTCGTCAGCCCCACCCATGTGGTGCCCCAGATCCTAGCCGCCCTCACTCTGGCCGCAGAGAAGGGGCTCCAAATCCCCCTAGTTTACAATACCGGGGGGTACGACCACTTGGAGACCCTGGCTCTCCTCGATGGGGTGATCGATATCTATATGCCAGATATGAAATACTCCGACGAGGCCACCGCTCGACGCCTCTCCAAGATCAAGAACTACCCAGAGGTGAACCGCCAGGCGGTCAAGGAGATGCACCGTCAGGTGGGCGATCTGGTCCTGGATGAAAAGGGCATCGCTCAAAGGGGGCTTCTCGTTCGCCACCTGGTCTTGCCCCATGGCTTGGCTGGCACAGCCCAGGTGGTGGAGTTCTTGGCAAAAGAGATATCGGCCAGTACCTACCTCAATGTCATGGATCAGTACCGCCCCTGCCATAAAGCCGATCAGTTCCCGGAGATCTCCCGGCGGCCCACCCAAGCCGAGATCGCAGAAGCGGTATCCCTGGCCCGAGAGGCGGGGCTTACACGCCTCGATGAGCGCCGACATCGGCTGATATTCAGGCTATAGAAAGAGGGGCCAGGAAAAAAGGGGCCTTCTTCTTGTCAAAAGAAGAGGCTCCTGATATAATGAAGCAGAGCCGTTTGATACGCATTCATGCGGGGTTGGTTAGCGGATATGATTCTCGTCTTGCGCCTTATTTCCAGTTACGCCAACTGGATCTACCTATTCTGCGCCATTGGCGTGCTTCTTTGCCTAAGTGCAACCCGAAGCGCTATCCGAGAGAGGGACGCTTCCCTCTTCACTCTGGAAAGAGAGGCCGCTGCATCCAGGGCGCGACGGGTTTTGGGGCTCATGGTAGCCGTTCTTCTGGTGGCAGGAGCGACGGCCTTCGTAGATCTATCCCTGGTGCCGCGGATGGATCTCTCCCCGCAGACCAGTGTTCGAACCCCTCTCCCCTTGCCCACGCCCACCAATATCCTACCACCGACTACACCCACGCCTACCCCGGCCCAACCCTCCCCTACGCCCACTCGGCCGGCCCGCCCCACTCCGACCCCTGCGGAGACACCGAGTCCCAGCCCTACCCCTACCCCTGCCCCTTCTCTTCCCCCACCGACCTGTCCCAACCCTCTTGTACAGATCACCGCGCCGAGGCCAGGAGCCCGCTTGGAGGGGGTGGTGGAGATATGGGGAACCGTGGATATGGCCGACTTCTGGTACTACAAAGTCGAGTTCGCTGTGGGAGCCAACCCTGCGGAGGGGGATTGGCATTGGATAGGACGTGGTGAAGGCCGAACCATTAACGGATATCTGGCGACTTGGAATACCTCCGGGCTCTCTCCTGGGGTCTATTCCCTCCGCTTGGTGGTGGTGGATATCACTGGAAACTATCCGCCTATGAATATCTGTCAGTTGGAAGTATTCATATAATAGAGTGGAATCGGTAAAGGTGGAGGTTCAACTGTCGGAACGAGCAAGGATGCGAGCCATCATCCACGGTCGAGTGCAAGGGGTCTTCTTCCGCGACTTCGCCCGAACCCACGCTATGTGGTTGGATCTGTTAGGTTACGCACGCAACCTTTGGAACGGGACCGTGGAAGTGGTAGCGGAAGGGAATAGGGAAGCGTTAGAGAGCCTACTAAGACAACTCTACGTTGGGCCCTCGTCGGCTAGGGTGGAGAAGATAGATCTGGAGTGGAGCGAGCCCAGCGGCGAATTCTCCTCCTTCGAGGTGCGATACCGGTGAGAAGAGATCCGCAGAAAGTCGCCTGGGCGGTCCTCTTGGCTTCCTTCCTCGTCTTCTGCACTTTGGTGGTGACCATCCCTCTCACTATCCGCTGGTGGATCATCACCGCCACCACTTCTCACGATGCTACCTTGGAGGTGATCAGCGGCACCGTCTTGGTGAGAGACAAGGGTTTCCCTCCCGACGTAGGAGTGACCAGCGAGAGGAAGGTCCCTGAGGGGAGCGTCATCCGCACCGATGCCAACTCCAAGGCGGTCTTGACCTTCTTCGACGATAGCAGGGTGACCATCTTCCCAAATAGCGAGGTTCGGGTCATCAAGGCACAGTCTCCCTCCTACGGCTTGAGCCCCAGGCCCAATGAGATCACCCTGGAACAAAACACAGGACGGATCAGGGTAGGCCCCGCTCTCCCTACCAGCCGCCCCACAGATTGGCGAGTGAAGACCCCCCATAGCCAAATCTCCCTGAGCGAGGGGAGTTATTCGGTGATAGTGACCAAGGAGGCTTCCGAGATAGCGGTGCGAAGGGGCGAGGCTATCGTGGAAGCAGAAGGCGAGACGACTATACTGCCGCCCGGTAAGAGGGTGGTGGTGGCCCTGGGGGAAGCGCCTTCCGTTCTTTTGCCCGCGGCACGCAACCTGATCATCAATGGCGATTTCAGCCGTGGTCTGTCGGGTTGGCACACTTACTCCCGCTCGGGCCAGGAGGGGGTGGAAGGAGGGGAGGCTGAACTGACTACCCTTGAGGGAAGAGAGGTTATGAGGCTCTACCGCCGAGGGGAGGAGGGCGTTCATACCGAGGCGGGCATCACCCAAGAGGTCCATCAAGATGTCTCCGACTACCTCTCCCTTCAACTCCGCCTAGATGTGAGGGTAGACTCCCACAGCCTGGGGGGTGGTGGCTATGATAATAGTGAATACCCAGTCATCGTGCGGATCGACTACGAGGATGAATATGAGAGCGCCACCCACTGGTATCACGGCTTCTATTGCCACAACGCCCAGAATAACCCCACCTTGAACGGGGAACTGATACGATGCGAGGTTTGGTACCCCTATGAGGAGAGAAATCTCCTGGAGATCCTCGAGCCTCCGCCCTTCTACATCAGATCCGTCAAGATTTACGCTTCCGGCTGGAACTACGATAGCCTGGTGGCTGAAGTAGGCCTATTGGTGGAATGAGAAGTGGGGAAAAGGATAAGCGGTATCCTCCCTCTCAGCCTCGCGCTGTTCCTTTTCTTCACCCTCTCCCTATACCAGTTGCATCTGCCAGGCCTCCATTACGATGAGGCCCAAGAGGTGCTCCCGGCGATGCGACTCCTCCTGGGACAGCCCACGGAGCCCTTCCGTGGGGCGGCCATCCAGATCGCCGGTCGAGCCTTCCCCTTGATGATCTACGACTATCTGGGGACCTTGAACACCTATCTGGTCATCCCCTTCTTCGCCCTCCTGGGGATCGATGTCATCTCTTTGCGGCTCATGGCTCTGATTTTAGGCGCTCTCACCATCGTCCTGGCTTATGGCGTAGCCCAAGAGATGTTCGATGAGAAGGTGGCCACCTTGTCAGCCCTCCTCTTGTCCGTCCACCCTTCTTTCATCTTCTGGAGCCGTCTGGGGGTTTACCTCACCTCGGTGATCAGCGCTCTCAGCATGGGCAGCCTTCTAGCCTTCCTACTTTGGTATCGCCAAAAGAAGGCTCGCTACCTCTATCTCGGCTCCCTGCTTCTGGGCCTGGGCCTCTTCGCCAAGTTCTCTTTCCTCTGGTTCCTGGTGGGCCTCCTCCTGGCTGGGCTTCTGATAACGGTGTGGAAGAGAGCCCTCCCTACTTCGTATGGTGAACTCAGTGCTTCGCATGGTGAACTCAGCATGAACCATATGAACCACCGCTTCCTCACCCCCGCCCAAGGAACCCTCTCTCTTCTCTTTTTGGCTTTGGGCTCTCTCCCCCTCATCCTCTTCAACCTCCAAACCGGGGGCACGGTGGAGATAATCCAGAAGTATCTATTCACCTCCTACTTGGGGGTGAACAACTTGGCTTTCGGGGCCAACTTTCTCACCCGCCTCCATCAGTTCATAGTCCTTCTCCAAGGTGGACAGTTCTGGTACCTGGGAGAGGTATGGGCTAATAGTTTGTATCCGCCCCTATTCCTCCTCGCTCTTCTAAGTATCATCCCTCTCTTGTTCAAAGAGCGAGAACGGGTACTGAAAATCGCTTTCTTGGGCACGATACTAGTCACCATGTTGCCCCTCAGCGCCTTCACCCCCACTGGCCTGAAGTATGCCCATTTGGTGATCTTCTTGCCCCTGCCCCAGATCCTCCTGGCCGCCTCTCTGGGCCTCTGGATGCGCCAGGAGCCGAGGCGTCTCTTCCTATCGGCAGTCCTTCTTGTGGCTACCGTTCTTTTCTTTTTCGACCTGCGGGCCGATATCGGCTATCACCGCGCCCTAGCGCGCACCGGGGGGTTCGACGGCTACACCGAGGCGATATACGAATTAGCCCCCTACTTGGAGGAAAAGGGAGCGCCTACGGTGGCCATGGACTGGGGGATCAGAAACAACGTCCTATTTCTCACCCAGGGGAGGGTCGATCCCCAGGAGGTCTTTGGGTTCGAGAGCCTGGAGGAGCCAGATGTGGGCTTCCGGGAACGGTTGCTTCCGCATCTAGCCGATGGTCGGACTATATACATCTTTCACAGCCCAGAGGAGACCATCTTTCAGCGGTGGGACTCTTTCGAAGCCCTCGTGGCCGAGGGAGGCAAGGGGATACGAGTGGAGAAAGTCTTTACGGATCGGAGCGGGAAGAAGATATTCGTGCTCATCAAAGTGATGGAGGAGAAGAACGGGGAGTGAGGCACCCCCGTCAGTAGTTCCTGAGGATAAGAGGCAAGTAAACCTTATGAAAGTCTGCGGTCTCTCTTATCTCCTCCACAACTTCGACCGTTATCTCTTCGTCAGCCACCGTTACGTGCGCACCATCAGCGTAGTTGGCGGAAGCCCTGAAGTTGTATAGCAAATTGGCCCAGTCATCGTAGCCTGTGAGAGTTTGGGTATCAGCAGGGTCATTGCAACCCCAAAAGCCCAGATAATTGATATTCACATGAACATTGCTCCCGGCCACAGATTCACCTTCCATAAAGCCATCCGCATCCCAATCGATAGCGCCAAACGCTGAGGCTATTGGGTAATCCAGATCACCATCACTGTCAACGTCCCTGGGAGGCCCATACACCGTTAGGTCTGATGCGCTTCCCTGCACTCCTAGCCATTCATCAAGGTCGCTCTCCATCAGTAGGGGTAGTTCTTGACGAGAATAGTCGAGAGGCCTCCCTAGAACGATATCTCTAAACTGCCTCGAATAACTCATCACACTTAGATAATTGGGCTTGCAGTTGATGTCATCACCTCCCCCGTGGTGCAGACCCAGGGTATGTCCGAGTTCATGGATAAACGTCCCAGCTTGCTCGTCGCGAGTTCCAACATTGTGTCCACTAGCATCTGTGCCCCAACCGGGGGCTCCGAGGGATACGATAAAATCGTTGCCTGGAAGCTCCGCTATTCCGGAGGATGACGGATAAGGGTTATACTGGTGAACGAAGAGGGCATAGCGGAACACCGAGCCTTTGGCGCTTCGGATGTTGTCCCAGTTTGGGCTGCTCCTTTCAGCACTGGTAGCAAAATGCGCACCTTTGATGGTGTCAAAGTCGGCCCAGACGTTGATGACATCCTGGTGAGGGATTTCCTCGTCCACTATCACATGCAAGTTGATCCCATCTACGCCATCTGGATTGCTCACTGGGGCACGGACAAAGGCATCTATCACATCTTGAATGGCGCTTGCGTGCGGTCGGTGGTGTTCCATGTAGTCCACCTCGATGAAGATATCTTTATGCATGGGGTCGGCACCCATCGCCGGAAGGTCCAAATCCACCGTGCCGTCCCCGTTGATGTCGATGCCATTCTGCTCCCATGTGTCGAGAAGCCCGTCCTCATCAGTATCGCCCCCTCCCCCCGCCGGCCGGTAGGAGAAGTAGATGTCCCCGTTGCCGTTGCGGTAGTCCTCCCACACCGCATAGGCGTTTCCGCCAGGGTCCACGGCGATGGAGGGCCGCCACTGCCAGGACGCTCCGGCATGGTCGTTCACCCTGACATTGGCCCCCCAGGTGCCACCAACCGGCCGGTAGGAGAAGTAGATATCATCGTTGCTGTTCCGATAGTCCACCCAGACCGCATAGGCGTTGCCAGTAGCGTCGAGAGCGATGGAGGGCTCCCACTGATAGGCCGCTCCGGCATCGTCGTTGACCCTGACATTGGCCCCCCACTTGCCACCAAGAGGGCGGTAGGAGAAGTAGATGTCAGAGCCGTTGCGGTAGTCCTCCCAGACCGCATAGGCGTTTCCGCCAGGGTCCACAGCGATGGAGGGACGATCCTGCCCGGCCGTCCCGGCATCGTCCTTCACCCTGACATTGGCCCCCCAGTTGCTCCCAAGAGGGCGGTAGGAGAAGTAGATGTCACCACCGTAGTAGTCATTGCGGTAGTCATTCCACACCGCATAGGCGCTCCCGTCGGCGTCCACGGCAATGGAGGGCAACCACTGATAGGCCGTCCCGGCATCGTCGTTCACCCTCACATTGGGCCCCCAGTTGCCACCAAGAGGGCGGTAGGAGAAGTAGATGTCCCCGTTGCCGTTGCGGTAGTCCTCCCACACCGCATAGGCGTTTCCGCCAGGGTCCACAGCGATGGAGGGACGATCCTGCCAGGCCGTCCCGGCATCGTCGTTCACCCTGACATTGACCCCCCAGGTGCCACCAACCGGCCGGTAGGAGAAGTAGATGTCCATGTTGCCGTTGCGCCAGTCATTCCATACGGCATAGGCGTTCCCGCTAGCGTCCACGGCGATGGAGGGATAATACTGATAGGCCGTCCCGGCATCGTCGTTCACCCTCACATTGGGCCCCCAGTTGCCACTAGCAGGGCGGTAGGAGAAGTAGATGTCCATGTTGCCGTTGCGGTAGTCATGCCACGCCGCATAGGCGTTCCCGCCGGCGTCCACGGCAATGGAGGGCAACCACTGATAGGCCGTCCCGGCATCGTCGTTCACCCTGACGTTGGCACCCCAGGGAGCATCGGAGAGGGGGCGGGGCGGTGGGGCAGCACGGGCAAGGTCTCTACCGGACCCAACTAGGACATACAATCCCCCGCTGAGAAGTAGAACTAGAGACAGAATCGCTAGAAGATAGCGCTGTTTCATCTCGTAGTTCATCATACCACGACTTGTTTGTCTGGTCAATACTTTGTCTCTCAGGCGCTACCTTCTGAGGACATCTGCTGCCTGTAGAGGGCGCGGATCTGATTGAAGATGGCGATATACTCAGGTGTGGCGTAATCGGGGTAGGTCCACTCTGAGGCTTGGAAACTCTTGCCCCGGAAATGCAAGGTCACCTCGGCGAAGACCCCCTGCCCGATATAGATGCGGTGGTCGCGATTTTTGGTGGTGGCCAAGACCAGTTTAGTGCTATCCAGGTAGCCGGGGTCGAGGTTGATGCGGCGCGCTCCCCCCTCGGAGAACTGGCCCTCTAGTTGGTTGGTGAACAACTTGATCTCGGCTAACCTTTCCGGATCGATGAGTCTCTCGAAACCGAGGAATTTCCTCCCTAGGTTCTCCCCCAGTTCTCTAGAGTAGTAATCGGTGAGCTCCCAAGGCATGAGAGCGCTCTCGTAATCCAGGGGGCCGAACTGAGCCATCAGTTCACGTTGGGCAGCATCAAAAAGGGGCTTTCGCCCCGAGATCATCCCCACCACCAACTTCACCGGAGGGTGTTTCTTTGCCTCTCCCACCTCTCAAACCTCTTCACTTCCTTCGGATGCTGCCTTGATGATCCTGTCACACAATTGGCTCCCCAAGACGGATAGGAGATCCACGGGCAGGTAGTGGCCCGCCGAGGCGTCGAAAAGGACCTGGGCCGTAGGGGAGAACTCCTCGTCGCCTTGCCAGTAGACTACAGCCAGAGGCAGTCGGGGTAGGGCCAAAAAGGAGTAGGCCGCATCGCCCAACTCCCGCCGCTCGCCACCGGCCCTCTCCGCCGCCCACCGGAAGGCCTCTACATCGTTTCCGAAATGCTTGGCCAGTCTATCGCCGGAGTAGCCTTGAGAAGCCCGATGATAGAACTCTCCCCCCTCGATCTCCCGCAGGGAGACCCAGCGGTCGGCTAGAGGTCTGCCATCGGCCCTCCGCAGGTAGTGAAGGAATAACGCCTGTCTCCAGGAAGAACAGATCTCCCCGCTCTCCTCTTCGTAGGCTATGAAGTCGGGGTAGATGACCAGATGACCTCGGCCCCAGAGAGTAAGCCGCAACTCTCCCCTTTCTTTATCTACCCGTTTGTGCTGGGCCCCGCTTCGGGTAGCCAAGACCACGGGGTCGGCTTCTTTTAACTCGGCACGCGCTTGCTTTATGAAGGGAAGAAGGGTATCCGCTTTCGAGTGAGTCACTTCCGTACTCCCAAGGCAGTCCCCGAGATTTAGCCCCTTTCTAGGGTCTACCAATGGGTATTATACTTTCCCAGAGTAGTCATAGCAAGCCGTCCACAACATAGTAGTACCATCGTCTCGCTGACAGCGACCTCCCTGGTTGCTGGAGTGGAACCTAGGGTGGACAAAGGGTTCGGTTGCCATGAGGGGTATAGAAAATGGCTGCTTTGTAACTAGAGGAGATGGAGGTGGGACTTTTCACCGCCACCTCGGTTGCGAGTTTGACGAATTAGGTTTTATGTGATATAATTATTGTTTGTCATGCTCTTTTCGACGGGCCGTGAGGGCCCGTCTTCGGTGCTAATAAATGAGAAAGGGGGAGTTGATGGCGAGGTCGGTGAAGGCTACGGCCGTTGGGGCCAGGGCAGGGGAGCGTCCGGCGTCCGATGTTCAGGCTACGCTCTTCGATCTTGACGCCCTGAAGATACCCTCTCTCCTCCGTCCCTCCGACAGGCGGAAGTCCTATGCCCGTATAGCCGACGTTCATCCCATCCCTTCTCTCATCGAGGTTCAACTTCGCTCCTTCAAATGGTTCCAGGAGGAGGGACTACGGGAGCTCTTTGACGAGATCTTCCCCATCGAGAGTTTCAACAAGAAGATGCGCCTCGAACTTCTCGACTACTGGTTTGAGGAGCCGAAGTATAGCGAAGATACCTGTCGGTCTATGGATATGACCTACGCAGCGCAGCTTTATATCCGTGCCCGACTGGATAACAAGGAGACAGGGGAGAAATTGGAGCAGGATGTCTATTTGGGTGACTTTCCTCTCATGACCGACAATGGAACCTTCGTGGTCAATGGGGCAGAGAGGGTGGTGGTCAGCCAGTTGATCCGTTCTTCGGGTGTCTTCTTTGATGTGGAGGAGGATCTGACCACGGGCCGGCAACTCTGCGTAGCCAAGTTGATACCCAACCGGGGAGCCTGGTTGGAGTTTGAGACCAGCAAGAAGGATGTCATCTCCGTCAAGGTGGATCGTAAGCGCAAGATTTCGGTGACTGTGCTTTTGAGAGCCCTGGGAGCCGTGGAGATAGAGGAGGATCCCCATCTAGACCTTTTGGGTGAGGGCACCGATGAGGAACTCCTTCGTCTCTTTGAGCGGAGTGACAGCATGCCCGACCATCGCTATCTCGAGGCTACCTTGGAGCGGGATCCGAATCGAAATTCAGAGGAGGGTCTTTTGGAGTTCTTCCGCAAGATGCGCCCTGGCGACCCCGCCACTCTAGAGAATGCTCAGGGCTATCTCACCTCTTTACTTTTTGACCCTCGCCGGTACGACTTGGCGAAGGTGGGGCGGTATAAACTTAACACTAGGCTGGGCCTTTCCCTTCCCCTCGACTACCGCATCCTCAGCAAGATGGATCTGGTGAGGGTGGTGGAGCATATGATCCTGGTGAACAACGGGGTGGAGGATCCCGATGACATAGATGACCTAGGCAACCGCCGGGTGAAGACGGTAGGGGAACTCATCCAAAACCAGTTGCGGATCGGGCTCCTACGGACGGAGCGGGTGGTGCGCGAGCGGATGAGCACCCGTGACCCTTCCCAGATCAACCCCCTTGCTCTCATCAACATCCGTCCCATAGTGGCGGCTACCAGGGAGTTCTTCGGGGGCAGCCAGCTCTCTCAGTTCATGGACCAGACCAACCCTCTGGCTGAGCTGACCCATAAGCGGAGGCTTTCGGCCCTCGGCCCCGGGGGGCTGCGTCGTGAGCGGGCTGGTTTCGATGTACGAGATGTGCACAGTACTCATTATGGCCGTATCTGTCCCATCGAGACTCCCGAGGGCCCCAATATCGGCCTCATAGGTTCTTTAGCCACCTACGCTCAGGTGAACGATTACGGTTTCCTTGAGACCCCTTACCGGCGGGTGATAAAGAGTCTGCCCAATGAGCCCTCGCTGCTCGTGGGGAAGCGCTTGCGATCCGATGTAGTCGACCCCTCATCTGGCCGGGTAGTGGCCAAGGCGGACACCAGGGTCTCTCCCGAGTTGGCCAAGAAGATAGCGGCTTTACCATTAGAGGAGGTGAAGATCCGTCCGTTGGCCACGGAGGAGGTAGTTTACCTCTCCGCCTTTGAGGAGGAACAGTATACCATCGCCCAGGCCAACGCTCTCCTAGATGAGGAAGGGCAGTTCATCGAAGATCGGGTGTCGATGCGGCGGGGAGAGGAGTTCCTCTTGGCTCCCGTTGATGAAGTGGACCTCATGGATGTCTCGCCCAAGCAGATCGTCAGTGTCTCCGCGGCCCTCATCCCCTTCCTAGAGCACGACGATGCGAACCGGGCGTTGATGGGTTCCAATATGCAGCGCCAGGCGGTGCCCCTTCTGCGCCCTGAGGCTCCCTTGGTGGGCACAGGGATGGAGTACCAGGCGGCTCTCGATTCCGGTCAGGTGCTGGTGGCCGAAGAAGATGGGGAGGTAATAAGTGTCACCTCAGAGCGAATCGCGATGAGAGGGGCTGATGGGGAGAAGGTCTACCCCCTCAAGCGTTTCCACCGTTCTAACCAGGGGACCTGTATCGACCAGCGTCCCATCGTGGAGAAGGGAGATCGAGTGCGGGCAGGGCAGGTGATCGCTGATTCCTCCTCCACCGATAGGGGAGAGTTGGCCTTGGGTCAGAATGTGATAGTGGCTTTCCTCTCTTGGGAGGGAGGCAACTACGAGGACGCCGTCCTCATCAGTGAGAGTCTGGTCCGGGAGGATAAATACTCCTCCATCCATATCGAGAAGCACGAGATAGAGGCCCGGGATACCAAACTGGGGCCGGAGGAGATCACTCGTGATATCCCTAACGTGGGCGAGGAGGCTTTGAAGGATCTCGACGAGAGAGGGATAATCCGTATCGGTGCCGAGGTGGCACCTGGGGATATCCTGGTAGGAAAGATCACGCCCAGGGGTGAGACAGAACTCACCCCGGAGGAGAAACTCCTCCGCGCCATCTTCGGGGAGAAGGCTCGAGAGGTGAGGGACTCATCCCTCCGGTTGCCTCACGGCGAGAAAGGGAAGGTAGTGGACATAAAGGAATTCAGCAGGGAAGAGAACCACGATCTCCCTGCCGGGGTAGAGCGGATGGTGCGGGTTTCCATCGCTCAGCGAAGGAAGATCACCGAGGGGGATAAGATGGCGGGCCGCCACGGTAATAAGGGTGTCGTCTCCAAGGTGGTGCCTATAGAAGACATGCCGTTTTTGGCCGACGGCACCCCGGTGGAACTGATCCTAAACCCCCTTGGAGTTCCGGGGCGGATGAATATAGGGCAGGTCTTCGAGACCCATCTGGGTGGGGCCGCGGACCGTCTTGGCTTCAGGGTCATCTCACCCGTCTTCGACGGAGCCGATGAGGGGGAGATAACCGCTGAGTTGGCGCGGGCCTGGCTGATGGAACTGGCCTGGAAGGAGATAACCGAGAGGGCTTGGGCATGGCTGCGAGAGCAGGAGTATGACCTGGAGGAACTGGAGGACGACGAGGAGGCGCGCCGGTTATATATCGCCCATTGGCTAGAGAAGGGAGGGTACGACCGGGAAGTACTGGCTACCGACCATATCTACGCCCGACGTAGCGTGCTCCGCCAGTGGTTGAAGGAACATGGTTATGATCCTGAGGAGATCTTGGTCTTTGAGAACGATCCCCGTCCCTTGCAGGCCCGGCAGACGGCCGATAGGCTCGCTCGTGAGGTTTGCCTCCGGTTCTGGTTGAGCCATCGTGGCTGCCCCGCCGATGAGTTGGAGGGCCAGGAACTGGAGAGGCGGGCAGAGGAGGTGAGCAAAGAGACCGGTTGGCCGTTGCCCACCTCGGGCAAGATGGTTCTTTTCGACGGTCACACCGGTAGGCCCTTTGATCATCCGGTGACGGTAGGAGTGATCAACATGATGAAACTGGCCCATCTGGTGGAGGATAAGGTCCATGCCCGCTCCACAGGGCCCTATTCCCTGGTAACTCAGCAGCCCCTGGGTGGCAAGGCTCAGTTCGGAGGACAGCGGTTCGGTGAGATGGAGGTCTGGGCCTTGGAGGCTTACGGCGCGGCTCACACCTTGCAAGAGATGCTTACCGTCAAGTCCGACGATGTGATCGGTCGGGTAAAGGCCTATGAATCGATGGTCAAGGGGGAGGCGATTGACAAGCCAGGGGTTCCAGAATCGTTTCGCGTTCTGGTGAAAGAGCTGCAAAGTTTGGGGCTCGCGGTAGAGGTGATTGATGAGGAAGGGAATCGGATGCAATTCGGCAAGGAGGAGAGACCGGAGAGGTACCCTCGTCTGGGGCTGGGTTTCTTGGGCCTAGAGAGATAGTTTGACTTTTGGGGTAAATGGGGTTAAACTTATGGTTTGTAAATCTATAAGAAGGGAGCGATATATTTGCCCACCATTAATCAGTTGGTGAAAAAGGGACGCAAGAAGCCAGCCAAGAGAAGCAAGGCCCCGGCCTTGCGCTTCAGGCATAACGCCCTTAAACGGAAGACGGTCAAGGGGAGAGGCGCTCCTCAGAAGAGGGGGGTTTGCACCCTAGTGCGGACCGTCACCCCCAAGAAGCCCAATTCAGCCCTGAGAAAAGTGGCCCGGGTGCGGCTCACCAACGGGATGGAGGTGACGGCTTATATCCCTGGTGAAGGCCACGGGCTCCAGGAACACTCGGTGGTTTTGGTGCGCGGGGGTCGAGTGAAGGACCTGCCTGGCGTCCGTTATCATATCATCCGTGGGGCCCTCGATTCTGAAGGTGTAGAGGGACGCAAGAAGGGCCGTTCTAAGTATGGCACGAAGCGGCTCAAGAAGACCGCTCTCTAGTAGTGGCGTGAGGGCCCTTCGTCGAGCTTGCTTAGTTGAGAAGACTAGGGTGGCTAGTCTTCTTAAGTGCTGGGGGAGTTAAGATGCCAAGGCGCTATCGGCCGCCTCGAAGGGAGGTGGAACCGGATCCGAAGTACAATAGCGAACTGGTGGCTCGTTTCATCAATCGAGTTATGCAGCGGGGGAAAAAGAGCCTAGCCAGGCGGATCGTCTACCAAGCGTTCGATATCGTTGAGGATAGGTTCCATCGTAACCCCTTGGAGGTCTTCAACCAGGCTATGAAAAATGTTATACCGGTCTTGGAGGTCCGGCCCCGGCGGGTGGGGGGGGCCACCTACCAGATACCTATAGAGATCCGGGGAGACCGACGTCAGTCTCTAGCCATTCGGTGGCTAGTGAAGGCCGCTCAGGCTCGTCCGGGCAAGACCATGGCTGAAAAACTGGCTCATGAACTGTGGGACGCCTCTCAGAATACAGGGGCCGCGGTCAAGAAGAGAGAGGACACCCACCGCATGGCCGAGGCCAATAAGGCGTTCGCCCATTATCGTTGGTAGTTGTAGGAGTGAGCAGAATATCGCCTATCCCTCCCACTTGTAGGATAGGCGATCTGCTGAAGAAGAGATGTCTGAGCCTTTTCCTTTGGAAAGAATCCGAAATATCGGGATAATAGCCCATATAGACGCCGGGAAGACCACCATCACCGAGCGGATCCTCTTCTATACCCGGAAGATCCATCGCATGGGGGAGGTCCATGAGGGTGCGGCCACCATGGATTGGATGGAACAGGAGAAGGAGAGGGGGATCACCATCACCGCTGCGGCTACGACCTGCTATTGGCGGGATCACCGGATCAATATCATCGACACGCCGGGTCATATCGACTTCACGGTAGAGGTCCAGCGGTCCCTCCGGGTCTTGGATGGGGGGATAGTGGTCTTCGATGGGGTGGCCGGCGTGGAGCCTCAGTCGGAGACGGTATGGCGTCAAGCCGACCGGTACCAGGTGCCTCGCATCTGTTTTGTCAACAAGATGGACCGACCGGGGGCCGATCTTTGGCACACTATCGAGATGATCGCCGACCGGTTGGGAGCCAACCCTGTGGCCCTGCAGGTGCCCATCGGGGTGGAGAGCGAGTTCGCAGGGGTGGTGGATCTCATCTCCCAGGAGGCGCTCCTCTACGCCGATGAATTGGGCGTGCAGCAGGAGGTAAGGGAGGTTCCACCCCATCTGCGTGAGGAGGTAGCCAGACATCGAGAGATCCTGGTGGAGAGGGCGGCGGAGACCGATGAAGGGCTGACCCTTAAGTTTCTAGAGGGGGAGCCGATAGAGCCCCCTGAACTGAGAGCCGCCTTGCGGCGGGCGACATTGGAGGGGAAGTTGGTTCCTGTCCTTTGTGGCGCGGCTTTGCGAAATAGGGGGGTTCAACCTCTCTTGGACGCGGTAATCTACTTTCTCCCTTCTCCTTTGGATATCCCCCCTATCACGGGGATCAACCCTAAAACGGAAAAGGAGGAACTCCGTTCCGCCGAGGGGAAAGAACCCTTCGCCGCTCTGGCCTTCAAGATAGTCTCCGACCCTTATGTGGGGCGGTTGGTCTATCTCAGGGTCTATTCTGGATCTCTGAAAGTAGGTTCCTCCGTCCTCAACTCTAGCAAGGGAATCAAAGAGCGGGTGGGGCGGCTTTTGCGTATGCACGCCAACCATAGGGAAGAGATCGATATGGCCTATGCAGGCGATATAGCCGCTGTGGCGGGCTTGAAGAGAACTTTCACTGGGGATACCCTTTGTGACCCCAAGCACCCCATCGTGCTGGAGTCGATCGGGTTCCCGGAGCCGGTCATCTCCGTGGCCATCGAGCCTCGCACCCAGGCCGATCAGGACAAGATGAGTGTGGCTTTGGCACGGTTGGAGGAGGAGGACCCCACTTTTGACGTGCGCATCGATGAGGACACCGGCCAAACCATCATCTCCGGCATGGGGGAGTTGCACTTGGAAGTCTTGGTGGATCGGATGCTCAGGGAGTTCAGGGTCTGGGCCAAGGTGGGGAAGCCTCAAGTCTCCTACCGGGAGACGATCACCCGTCCGGCGCGAGTCGAAGGGCGGTTCATCCGTCAAACCGGTGGGCGAGGCCAGTACGGTCATGCCTGGTTGGAGATCGAGCCCTTGGGTCGTGGTGAAGGGTTCAACTTCGAGGATCGGACGAAGAGAGGCGTCATCCCCAAGGAGTTCATCCCAGCCGTGGAGAAGGGTGTCCGGGAGGCGATGGAGAGCGGGGTCTTGGCTGGATATCCGGTAGTGGATTTGAGGGTGGCCTTGGTGGATGGTTCCTACCACGAGGTGGACTCCAGCGAGTTGGCCTTCAAGATAGCCGCCTCTATGGCTCTGAAGAATGGCTTACAAGAGGGTGCCCCCGTGCTTTTGGAGCCGATCATGAAACTAGAGGTGATCGTGCCGGAGGAGTTCACCGGCGAGGTGGTGGGGGATCTAAGTGCCCGTCGCGCCCAGATAGGAGGGATGACTCCCCGGGAGAATCTCCAGGTGATACGGGCCCAGGCCCCTTTGGCCCGGATGTTTGGCTACGCCACGGCGCTGCGCTCCATGACCCAAGGCCGGGGCACCTTCACTATGGAGTTCGATCACTATGATAGGTTGCCCCCTGAACTAGCCGAGGAGATAACCGGCGGTATCAGGCAGCGGGTGATGGCATAAAAGATTTAGATTTCAGGAGGTCTTATAGATGGCTAAGGAGAAATTCGTAAGGGACAAGCCCCATGTGAACGTGGGGACCATAGGCCATGTGGACCATGGGAAAACCACCCTTGCCTCGGCGATGACCAAGGTGCTTTCTTATGTGGGGTTGGCCCAGTTTAGACCGTTTGACACCATCGACAACGCCCCAGAGGAGAAGGCCAGAGGGCTAACCATCGCCATCAGCCATTTGGAGTACTCCACAGAGAAGCGCCATTACGCCCATATCGACTGTCCAGGCCATGCCGACTACATCAAGAATATGATCACCGGAGCGGCCCAGATGGATGGAGCCATCCTGGTGGTCTCGGCCCCCGATGGCCCTATGCCCCAAACCAGGGAGCATGTGCTATTGGCTCGCCAGGTGGAGGTCCCCAGCATGGTGGTCTTCCTCAACAAGGTAGATATGATGGAAGACCCAGAACTATTAGAGTTAGTGGAGTTAGAGTTGAGGGAACTCCTGGAGGGGTATGGCTTCCCCGGGGAGGAGATACCTATCGTCCGAGGCTCAGCCCTCCTAGCCCTGGAGTCGGAATCAGAAGACCCCGAGGCTCCGGAGTACAGGTGCATCTGGGAACTTCTGCAGGCGGTAGACGACTATATCCCCACCCCCATCAGGGAGATGGATAAGCCTTTCCTCATGCCCATCGAGGATGTCTTCGGCATCAAGGGGAGAGGGACGGTGGTCACCGGAAGGGCGGAGAGAGGGACCATCAAGGTGGGCGAAGAGGTGGATATCGTGGGGTTGGGGGATGATGTGAGGAGGACCACGGTCACCGGGGTGGAGATGTTCCACAAGATGCTGGATCAAGGGCAAGCGGGGGACAATATAGGCTGTCTCTTGAGAGGGATAGAGAGAGATGAGGTGCAAAGGGGACAGGTATTAGCCGCTCCAGAGAGCATCAAGCCCCACACCTCCTTCCAAGGGGAGGTATATGTCCTCAAGAAGGAGGAGGGAGGGAGACATACCCCCTTCTTCACCGGCTATCGCCCCCAGTTCTTTATCCGAACCCTGGATGTGACCGGGGAGGTTCACCTCCCCGAGGGGGTGGAGATGGTGATGCCTGGAGACAACGTGAACCTGGAGGTGAAGTTGATCGTCCCCGTGGCCTTAGAAGAAGGGTCGCATTTCGCCATCCGAGAGGGAGGGCGGACTGTGGGCGCAGGCGTCCTCACCAAGATCACGGAATGACTCGTGCTGGGAGAGTGATCGACTGCTAGTCCAGGAGTGAAGCGAGGGTTATATGCCCAAGAACAGGATCAGGATCCGCTTGAAGGCTTACGATCATAGAGTTCTCGATCAGTCGGCCCAGCAGATAGTGGAGGCTGCGGAGCGGACGGGGGCCGTAGTGGTGGGGCCGGTGCCTCTGCCCACCAAGATCGAGAAGTTCACGGTGATACGTTCGCCTTTCATCGACAAGGACTCCCGGGAGCAGTTCGAGATCCGGACCCATAAACGGCTCATCGACGTCCTAGAGCCCGAACCTAAGACTATCGACACCCTGATGCGTCTCAACCTCCCGGCCGGAGTCGATATAGAGATACAACTATAGAATGGACGCAATTTTAGGGAAAAAGGTAGGGATGACCCAGATCTTTGACGAGAGAGGGGAGATAGTCCCCGTCACCCTCGTCGAGGCGGGGCCCTGCTACATCGCTCAAGTGAAAACCGAAGAAAAAGATGGCTACACGGCGTTGCAATTGGGCTTCGGAGAGACGAAGCGGCTCAACAAGCCCCAGCGTGGCCATCTGAAAGAGTTGCCTCCCCTTCGCCATCTGCGGGAGGTGAGGGTCAAGGGTGTGGAGGGCTACCGGGTGGGCCAGAAGTTCGACGCTAGCCTCTTCTCCATGGGCGATCTGGTGGATGTGACCGGCATCTCCAAGGGGAAAGGGTTCGCCGGGGTGATGAAGCGGCACGGCTTCCGAGGAGGGCCGGCCACTCATGGACAGTCTGACCGGGCCAGGGCCCCCGGATCCATCGGCGGCACCACCACGCCCGGGCGGGTCTTCAAGGGGAAGCGCATGGCCGGCCGGATGGGGAACGAGCGGGTGACCGTCCAGAACCTGAAGGTGGTTCTGGTGGACCCGGAGCGGAACCTCTTGGGCGTACGGGGTTCTATCCCTGGCAACCGAGGTGGCTTAGTGATGGTCCGGAAGGCGGTCAAGAGTAAATAGAGTACGGGAATGAACCTGGATATGAAAGTTCCGCTTTATACTCTCTCGGGGAAGAAGAGGAAGAAAGAGGTCGAGTTGCCGGATCATATCTTCGCCGCACCGGTGAACGAGGCGGTGATGCACCAGGCGCTGGTTAGGCAATTAGCCAACGCCCGTTTGGGGACGCACAAGACCAAGACCCGCGGCGAGGTGAGAGGCGGCGGGGCCAAGCCCTGGCGACAGAAGGGGACCGGACGGGCTCGCCATGGGAGCATACGGGAGCCCCAGTGGCGGGGAGGAGGAACGGTCTTCGGCCCCCAGCCGCGAAGTTACCGCCAGAAGATGCCCAAGAAGATGAGACGTCTGGCTTTGAAGGGGGGCCTCACAATCAAGGCTCAGGAGGGGAAGATCTTGGTCTTGGATGGACTGGAGATGGAAAAGCCCAAGACCAAGGAGATGTTAGTTATCTTGGAGAACCTGAAGGTGGAAGATAGCGCCCTTATCCTCCTCCCGGAGCGGAATAGCAACGTGGAGAGATCAGCGCGAAATATCCCGGGGGTCAAGACTTTGCGGGCTAACTATCTGAACTTGAGGGATCTCTTGAGCCATGATTGGCTGATCCTGCCCCTGGGGGCTCTTGAGGTGATCGAAGGGGTCTTGGGGTGATATGATGGAGACCTACGAGGTTCTGCGACGCCCCATAGTCACCGAGAAGACCACCATGCAGAGCGAGCAGGGAATTTATACCTTCGAGGTAGACCGCCGGGCGAACAAATTGCAGGTCAAAGAGGCGGTGGAGAAGGGTTTCGGTGTAGAGGTGGTCTCAGTCAACATCATCAATATGCCGGGAAAGCCGCGGAGATGGGGCCGGCGTGTGAGCCGTACCCCTTCCTGGAAGAAGGCTATCGTGAAATTGGCCGAGGGGCAACGGATCGAGTTCTTTGAGGGGGTCTAGTATGCCTATCAAGATCTATAAGCCCACCTCGCCCGGTCGGCGAGGGATGAGCGTCACCAGTTTTGAGGATATCACGCGCCAAGAACCCGAGCCCTCGCTCATTGCTCCTTTGAAGAAGAAGGCGGGCCGAAGCCAGGGGAAGATCGCCGTCCGCCATAAGGGCGGCGGGCATAAGCGCCGCTATAGGATCATCGATTTCAAACGCGACAAGTTCGGGGTTCCGGCTCGCGTCGATTCCATCGAGTACGACCCCAACCGCTCCTCGCGGATCGCCCTTCTGGTCTACGCCGATGGCGAGAAGCGGTATATCCTAGCCCCTCTGGGGCTCAAGGTGGACGATGGGGTGGAAGCGGGGCCGGAGGCCGATTTTAGGGTGGGGAACGCCTTGCCTATCGGTAATATCCCCGTGGGCACCACCATCCATAACATCGAACTTCAGAGGGGGAGGGGGGGGCAGTTGGCCCGCTCGGCGGGCAGTTCGGCGCAACTCATGGCCAAAGAGGGTAACTATGCCCATATCCGCCTGCCCTCCGGGGAGGTGCGGTTGGTACATACCCAGTGTATGGCCACCATCGGCCAGGTGGGAAATACCGACTGGGGCAATGTGAGATTGGGAAAAGCGGGTCGAGCCCGCTGGCTGGGGCGGCGGCCCGCCACCAGAGGCAGTGCGATGAGCCCCCGGGATCACCCCCATGGCGGAGGAGAGGGCAAGGCCCCCATCGGGATGCCCTCGCCCAAGAGCCCCTGGGGCAAGCCCACCCTGGGCAAGAAGACCCGGCGGCGCAAGGCTACGGATAAGTGGATCGTGAAGCGGCGGGGGAAGAAGAGGGCTTAGAGTCGGCCTTCATTAGCCGATAGTGATGGAGGATAGTTACATGGCTCGCTCGCTGAAGAAGGGACCGTATGTGGATTCCAAACTACTGAAAAGGATCGAAGCCCTGAACGCTTCGGGAGATAAGCGGGTGATAAAGAGTTGGTCTCGAGCCTCTACCATCTTCCCTCAGATGGTGGGGCACACTATCGCCGTCCACGACGGGCGTCGTCACGTGCCTATCTACATCACCGAAAACATGGTAGGACATAAATTGGGGGAGTTCGCCCCTACCAGGACTTTCCGGGGCCACGGACACACCTCTCGGGAGAGGGCCACTCGCATCGGAAAGAAGAAGTAGATGGCCATCGAGGCCAGGGCGGTGATAAAATATATTCACATCTCTCCCCGGAAGATAAGGCGAGTGGCGGATATGGTTCGTGGCCAGGGGGTGAACGAGGCTTTAACCTATCTCAAATTTCTGCCTCAAGGGGCGGCTAGGCCGGTGGCCAAGGCTATCAAGTCGGCGGCGGCGAACGCGGAGAATGTGCACGGCCTCTCCGCCGATGAATTGTACATCGCTCGGATCACAGCCGACGATGGCCCTCGCTTGAAGAGGTTTCGGGCAGGGCCTCGGGGACGGGCGAAGCCGATCTTGAAACGCTCCGCTCACATCACCGTGGTGGTCAGCGAGTGGGAATAGGTCTGGAAAGGAGGGGTTTTGGGCCGCAAGGTACATCCGGAAGGGTTTAGGCTAGGGATCATCAAAGATTGGAAAGCCCGATGGTACGCCGAGGGGCGAGAATACGCTGCCCTCCTGAAGGAGGATCTGGCTATACGGGATCTGATTCGGAAAGAGTTGTCGAGGGCTGGCATCTCCAAGATAGAGATCGAGCGCTTCCCCAATCAGGTCTCGGTGACCATTCACACGGCTAGGCCGGGTATCGTAATCGGCCGAAAAGGGACTACCGTCAACGCCCTTCGTCGTCAACTGGAGGAGTTGACGGGCAAAAAGGTCCGCATCGAAGTCCAGGAGGTGGAGCATCCAGAGATCGATGCCCATCTCATCGCTGAGAGCCTGGCGGCTCAACTCTCAAAGAGGATCTCCCACAAAAGGGCTATGAAGCAGGCGGTGGGTAGGGCTATGCGGCTGGGGGTGGAGGGGATAAAGATAGCCTGTAGCGGCCGGCTACGGGGTGCGGAGATGGCCCGTCGCGAGTGGGTGATGGAGGGGCGGGTCCCTCTGCATACCATACGGGCGGACATCGATTACGCTCAAGATGAGGCGCTCACCACATTGGGGAGGATAGGGGTAAAAGTCTGGGTCTACAAGGGCGAGGTGCTACCTGAAGCCCCGCGTAGGGAGCCAGAGCCATGTTGATGCCCAAGCGGGTCAAGTATAGAAAAGCCCATCGGGGGAGACGGAAGGGCAAGGCCTCTCGAGGGAACCAGATCAACTTTGGGGAGTACGGCTTACAGGCTTTGGAGTCCTCCTGGGTGACCAGCCGCCAGATCGAGGCGGCTCGAAGGGCTATCGTCCGTCACGTCAGGCGGGGGGGAAAACTTTGGATCCGTATCTTCCCTGACAAGCCGGTTACCAAGAAGCCGGCGGAGACCAGGATGGGGAGTGGCAAAGGGAGCGTGGACCACTGGGTGGCTGTGGTTAAGCCGGGGAGGATCCTCTTTGAGATCGCCGGAGTGCGGGAGGAGACGGCCCGAGAGGCGATGCGCCTCGCTTCCCATAAACTCCCCCTGAAGACCCAGTTTATCGCTAAGACGGATTCACTCTTTGGATCGAGGTGACCAAGTGAAGGCTAGCGAGATGCACACTCTCACCGCTGAAGAGTTGGAGCAGGAGTTGGAACGGTTACGGGAGGAGGCGTTCAACCTCCGCTTCCAGTTGGCGACCAAACAGTTGAGTGATCATAACCGCTTGGCTCAGGTGAAGAGAGATGTCGCTCGAGCCAAGACCATCTTGAGGGAGAGGGAACTCTTCGGCTCTGAGGAGGAGGCATGAGGGAGCGGAAGAGGCATATGGTCGGTCGCGTAGTAAGCGATAAGATGGACAAGACAGTGGTAGTGGAGGTGGAGAGGCTACGGCGACACCCTCTCTATAAGAAGACGATGAGGGTGAAAAGGCGGTTCAAGGCTCACGATGCCACAAACGCCTGCCGAGTAGGGGATATGGTGCGCATCAAGGAGAGTCGTCCTTTGAGCCGTGAGAAGCGGTGGATAGTGGAGGAGATCTTAAAAGAGTGACCGGGCAGGGAGGGGAAACCCCCTGTCAAGTTGATCGGTATCAGGAGAGGGAGCGGGGTGATCCAGCAGGAGAGCAGACTCAAGGTGGCCGATAACACCGGTGCCCGAGAGATCCTGTGCATCAGAGTTCTAGGCGGCTCCAGGCGACGGTATGGAGGCGTAGGGGATATCATCGTGGCCACGGTGAAGCAGGCGATCCCCTCTGGCACTGTTCGGAAGGGCGATCTGGTGAAGGCGGTTATCGTCCGCACGGCCAAGGAGTATGGACGCCCTGACGGTTCTCATATAAAGTTCGACGAGAACGCGGCCGTGTTGGTAGATGAGCATAAGAACCCCCGGGGGACCCGCGTCTTCGGGCCCGTAGCCCGGGAGTTGCGGGATAAGGGTTTCATGAAGATAGTCTCTCTCGCGCCGGAGGTCTTATAGGTGAATCGCATCAAGAGGGGAGACACGGTAGAGGTCATCACCGGAGAGTCCCGAGGGGAGAGGGGCGCGGTGCGTATCGTACTCCCCAAGGAAGGGCGGGTGGTGATCTCGGGCGTTAATTTGGTGAAACGCCACCAGAAGCCTACCGGTCGGGTGCGCACCCAAGCGGGGATCATAGAGTTCGAAGCCCCCCTGCGCCTCTCCAACGTGGCCTTGGTCTGCCCTCGTTGCAACCAAAGGACCAAGGTAGCGTTCCGGATCGATGGGGAGGGGAAGAAGTCCCGGCTCTGTAAGAGGTGTGGGGAGCCTATCGACTGAAGATGGCAGAGATCGTACCTAGGCTGAAGAAGAGGTATAGAGAGGAGATCGTCCCTGCCCTGATGAAGCGGTTCGGCTACCGGAATGTGATGGAGGTGCCACGCCTGGAGAAGATCGTAGTCAATATCGGCTTGGGAGAGGGGAAGGACGATGCCAAGGCGCTGGATTCCGCTTCCCAGGATATCGCTACCATCACCGGGCAGAGGCCGGTCATAACCAGGGCCAAAAGGTCGATCGCTGGCTTCAAGTTGAGGGCTGGGCATCCCATCGGGCTGAAAGCCACCGTACGGGGTAAGCGGATGTACGATTTTTTTGACCGCCTTTGCAACGTGGCCCTTGCTCGCCGGAGGGACTTCCGAGGGGTCTCGCCCGATTCCCTCGATGGGCGAGGGAACTATACCTTGGGTCTGGAGGAACAGTTGGTCTGGCCGGAGATAGATTATGATTCCGTAGATAAGGTGCGAGGGATGGAGATCACCATCGTCACCACGGCTAAGAGCGATGAGGAGGGCAGGGAACTTCTAAGGCTCTTGGGGATGCCCTTCAAACGTCCATAGCGAGGGGAGAGACCTGTGGCTAAGAAGTCGATGATCGCCAGGGAGAAGAAGAGAAAGTATAAGGTTCAAGTGAGGAACCGCTGTATGCTCTGCGGGCGGCCTCGGGGTTATATGCGTCGTTTTGACCTCTGCCGCATCTGTTTCCGTCGTTTGGCCCTGGAGGGTAAGATCCCAGGGGTGGTTAAGTCAAGTTGGTGAGATATAGGGAGCCATCATATGAGTACCGATCCTATCGCTGATATGTTGACCCGTATACGAAATGGTATCGCCGCTCAACATGAGTGGGTCTTGGTGCCCGCTTCCAAGACGAAGATCGCCCTGGCGAAGATCCTCCAGGAGGAAGGGTACATCGAAAGGTTCGAGGTGACCAAGGATAAGCCCCAGCCGGTGATAAGGGTCTGGTTGAGATATACCGAGGATGAGGAGCCAGTGCTCACGGGGCTGAAAAGGGTCTCTAAGCCAGGCTGCCGGATCTACGCCAAAGCGGATAAGATCCCTCGGGTGCTGAGTGGCATGGGGGTCGCTATCCTCTCCACCTCCCGGGGGGTGATGACCGACCAGGAGGCGCGACGGTTGGGGGTAGGCGGCGAGGTCTTATGTTATATCTGGTGAGGTAGTAGATGTCTAGGATAGGGCGTATGCCCATCGAGGTGCCGGCCGGCGTCCAGGTGGAGATCGAAGATAGCTGGGTCACAGTTAAGGGACCCAAGGGGGAACTTACTCGCCTCTTCCACCCCGACATGACCATCTCGTTAGAGGAGGAGCAGATCATCGTTCGTCGGCCCACAGATAACCGCAAGCATCGCTCCCTTCACGGCCTGACCCGAGCCCTTCTAGCCAACATGGTTCAAGGGGTGAACGAGGGTTTCCGCAAGGAACTGGAGATCGTGGGGGTCGGCTATCGGGCCGAGATACAGGGCGAAAAATTGGTCCTCAATGTAGGCTATTCGCATTCTGTGGAGATAGTTTCCCCAGAGGAGATAACTATCACTGTGGGTAGGGGGGCAAAGCGGATCGCTGTGGAGGGGGTGGACAAGGAGTTGGTGGGCCAGATAGCAGCCCAGATCAGAGCGGTCAGAAAGCCGGAGCCCTACAAGGGGAAGGGGATCCGATATGCGGGCGAGCAGGTGCGTCGTAAGGCCGGGAAGGCGGGCAGGATCGGAGGCTCCTGATGGAGAGAAGCGAGGTCAAGAGGAAGGCTCGCCTTCGGCGGCACCGGCGGGTGCGAAAGAAGGTGGAGGGGAGAGATGGGCGTCCTCGGCTCAGCGTCTTCAGGAGCGCTCGCCACATCTACGCCCAGATCATCGACGATGCCCGAGGGCATACCTTGGCCTCTGCCTCCACTCTGGATAAGGAGCTCAAAAGCGAACTCGAGGGGCTGAAGAAGAGGGAACAGGCCAGGTTGGTAGGGGAGATCTTGGCTCGCCGAGCCAACTCCCAAGGTGTGACCAGAGTGGTCTTCGATCGAGGCGGCTATAGGTATCAGGGGAGGGTACGCTCCTTGGCAGAGGGGGCGCGGGAAGCCGGCCTAGAGTTCTAGAGGGGAGTCTAGTGGAAGAGGAACTTCTGGAGGAGAAGGTAGTCCACATCGCTCGGGTGGCGAAGGTGGTGAAGGGAGGACGCCGTTTCGGCTTTCGGGCTGTGGTGGTAGTGGGCGACCACCGAGGTCGGGTCGGGGTAGGCGTCGGCCGAGCCCGAGGGGTGCCTGAAGCGATCCGCAAGGGGATCGAGAAGGCTAAGAGATCTATGATCGAGGTGCCTCTGGTGGGGACGACCATCCCTCACCAGGTCTTGTCCAAGTATGGGGCGGCCAAAGTCCTTCTCAAGCCCGCTTCCCCGGGGACGGGAGTGATCGCCGGAGGAGGGGTTCGGGCCGTAGTGGAGGCGGCGGGGATAAAGGATATCCTTTCCAAGTCGTTGGGGAGCGCCAATATCCTTAACGTGGTAAAGGCTACCCTCGAAGGGCTGCGTCAACTGAAGAGTGTGGAAGAAGAGGCCAAAAGAAGGGGCAAACCGAAGGAAGAGGTGTTGCCTCACTGGGCAAGGGGTGGCTGATGGTTAAAAGGTTGCGCATAACCTGGGTGAAGAGCGCCATCGGCTACTCCCAGCGGCAGAAGGATACTGTCAGGGCCTTGGGCCTAAAGAGGCTGGGAGACTGGGTGGAGAGGGAAGATTCTCCCAGCCTGAGAGGGATGGTGCACAAGGTGAGACATCTGGTAAGGGTCGAGGAGACAGAGGCTGAGCGGTGAAACTCCATGAGTTGCGCCCTCCGGAAAGGGCGAAGAGGAAGAGAAAGAGGGTAGCCCGAGGGCATGCTGCGGGACAAGGCAAGACCGCTGGTCGGGGAACCAAGGGGCAGAAAGCCCGCTCTGGCGGCGGCGTGCGACCCTATTTCGAGGGGGGACAGTTACCCCTGGTGCGGCGGTTGCCTCAGAAACGGGGCTTCCATAACCCCTTCAAGAAAGAGTATGTTACCATAAACGTGGAGAGGTTGAACGAGGGGTTCGAGGCGGGAACAAAAGTTAGCCCCCAAGCCTTAGTCGAGGCCGGGGTAATCAAATCGGCCGCTCTTCCGGTTAAGGTACTGGGTAGAGGGAAACTGGAGAAGCCCTTGACCGTTCGGGCTCACGCTTTCTCCGATACCGCTCGGTCGAAGATCGAGGCCGCGGGGGGCGAGATCGAGGTTTTGGAGTTCAAGTGGGTGCGTGGTAGGAGGTAACGAGCCATGGAGACGATAAGAGCGGTGCTCAACGCCTTCAGATTGCCGGATCTCAGGCGGAAGATACTCTTCACCCTGGGGATCCTGGTGGTCTACCGCTTAGCGGCCCATATCCCCTTGCCGGGGGTGGATCGCCTGGCCCTCCGCACTGTCTTTCAACAGAGCCAACTTTTAAGTCTCTTCGACATGCTCTCCGGGGGAGCGATGTCCACCTTCTCGGTGGTGGCTATGGGGGTCTACCCCTATATCACGGCCTCTATCATCATGCAGTTGCTCATGCCCATGATCCCTCGGCTTCAAGAGATCGCCAAAGAGGGCGAAGCGGGTAGGCAGAAGATGAACCGGTATACTCATCTTTTGACCGTTCCCTTAGCCGCCCTAAACGGGATCGGTCAGGCTGCGTTTCTCACGCGCACCACGCCCCCGGTCTTGACCAACTGGGGGTTCTCGGGGGAGGCGCTCTTGCCTACCCTGGCCACTATCTCCGCTCTCACGGCGGGGACCATGTTCGCCATGTGGCTAGGAGAACTGATAGACGAGCAGGGGGTGGGGAACGGCATCTCTTTGATCATCTTCGGGGGCATAGTGGCTCGGACCCCGCAGCAGGTATTGAGGGAAAGGGTCCCGGGGCTCATAGCCTTCGCCGTCATCGGGGTGATCACCGTAGCGGCCATCGTCGTAATCTATGAGGGACAGAGGCGGATCCCCGTGCAATACGGAAAGAGGGTCCGGGGTACCAAGATATACGGCGGGCAGAGTACCCATATCCCTTTGCGGGTCAACTCCGCGGGGATGATCCCCCTGATTTTCGCCTCCACCCTCCTCATCTTCCCCGGGGTGATCGCTGGCTACTTCCAGTATGTGAATAACGCCTTCATCTCGGGGGTGGCTACGGGGATCGTCAACCTTTTCAATCAGCAAGAGGTCTTCTATTGGATACTCTATTTCTTCATGGTGGTGGCCTTCACCTACTTCTATACCGACATCGTCTTCCAACAGCAGAATATCCCGGAGAGCCTGCAGCGTCAGGGCGGGTTCATCCCTGGCCTCCGGCCCGGGGCTCGCACCGCGGAATACCTAAACCGGGTACTGAGAAGGATCACCCTGGCCGGGGCGCTCTTCTTGGGGGCGGTGGCCGTGCTCCCCTATTTCGCCGCCAGGGTGACCCCCATGCAGACCATGATCATCACCAGTACGGGGCTCTTGATCGTGGTGGGGGTGGTGATAGATACGATGAAGCAACTGGAGGCCCAACTCTTGATGCGCCACTACGAGGGGTTCTTGAGGTGAACCTCGTCCTTCTGGGCCCACCGGGCGCCGGGAAGGGGACTCAGGCTGCCTTGCTCTCTCAAAGGCTGGGGACACCTCACGTGGCCTCGGGTAACCTCTTCCGTGAAGCGATGGAGAAGGGGACGGAATGGGGGAAGAAGGCCCAATCATATATGGAAGGTGGAGCATTGGTCCCCGACCAGGTGACCAACGCCATGATCGAGGAGCGGTTGAAGGAACCCGATTGCGCCAAAGGGGTGATCCTCGATGGCTTCCCCCGCACCATAGAGCAGGCCCGGGCCTTGGAGGGTATCCTGGCTGAGAGGGGGAAAAAGATAGAAAGGGTGCTCCTCATTCGGGTTTCAGAGGACACCTTGATCGAGCGGTTATCTGGCCGGCGGACCTGTCGCCGATGTCAAGCCAACTATCACCTACTCTTTAACCCTCCCCAAAAGGAGGGGGTGTGCGATAGGTGCGGCGGAGATCTCTATCAGCGCTTCGATGACAAAGAAGAGACGGTGAGAAGAAGGGTTCGGGTTTATACCGAGGAAACCGCTCCCCTCATAGACTACTATCGCCACCAGGGGCTCTTGACGGAGATCGATGGGGAGCAAGGGATAGAAGGTGTTCGAAGAAGGATCCTTTCAGCCCTCTCTCTGTCTCCATGATCGTTCTAAAGAGTTCCTGGGAGTTGGCCCGCATGCGGGAAGCGGGCAGGATCGTGGCCCAAGCGTTGGCTTATCTCGGGGAGCGGATTAGGCCGGGGATGGCCACGAGAGAACTGGATCTTCTAACCGAAGCGTTCATAAGCCGAAAAGGGGGGGTTCCCTCCTTCAAAGGGTATCGAGGGTTTCCGGCCTCGCTCTGCGTCTCGGTGAATGAGGAGGTGGTCCATGGTATCCCAGGGCCGTGCATCCTGAAAGAGGGGGACATCGTGAGTCTGGACATCGGAGTGATCTATAAAGGCTACCAAGGGGATGCGGCCCTGACCGTGGGTGTGGGAGAGATAAGTGATGAGGCAAGGGATCTGATCGCCACGGCCAAGGGAGCGCTCTTAGCCGGTATCGCCCAGGCCCGGGATGGTTTGCATGTGGGGGATATCTCTTGGGCTATTCAGCAGTATGCTGAGTCTCGAGGTTACTCGGTGGTACGAGAGTATACGGGGCATGGGATCGGGCGACAGATGCATGAGGACCCCCAGGTGCCGAATTTCGGGCAGCCGAGTCGAGGGCCAGTCTTAAAGGCAGGGATGACCCTGGCTCTGGAGCCTATGGTCAATGTGGGTGGATATCTCACCCGAGTCCGAGAAGACAACTGGACGGTGGTCACCGACGATGGGGAACTCTCGGCCCACTTTGAACATACCATAGCCATTAGGGAAGGGGAGCCGGAGATTCTGACGACTCTGTAGAGGTGATTCATATGAAAGTTAAACCATCGGTGAAGGTTCGGTGCGAACATTGCAGAATCGTCAAGCGCAAAGGGGTTGTGCGGGTGATCTGCAAGAACCCGAAGCACAAGCAGAGGCAGGGAAAGTGACTAGGGAGGTAGGAGATGGCTAGGATCGCAGGGGTGGACCTGCCCCGCAACGAAAGGGTGGAGATCGGGTTGACCCGTATCTATGGGATCGGCAGGAGTTCCAGCCAGAAGATCCTGGCTGGGGCGAAGGTGGATCCCAACATTAGGGTGAAGGATCTGGCTGAAGATGAGGTCACCCGTATCCGCGCTGTTATCGATGCTCAGTGTAAAGTGGAGGGCGATCTTCGCCGAGAGGTGACCCAGAACATAAAAAGGCTGCAGGAGATCGGCTGCTACAGGGGGATTCGCCATCGGCGCAACCTCCCGGTTCGGGGGCAGCGCACTAAGACTAACGCCCGCACCAAGCGGGGGCCCAGAAAGACGGTGGCCGGCCGTCGCCGGGCGGCTCGGGCCAAGAAATGAGAACCCCTTTTGGCTCCAGGTTGGTTCTATCTCATGGCTCGCTTGAAAGGAGATACAAATGGTGCGCAGGAAGACCACACGGCGGAGGCCGAGGCGGGAGAAGAGGAACGTACCCCACGCCCAGGCCCACATCCATGCCACTTTCAATAATACCATCATCACCTTCACCGACCAGGCCGGCGATGTGCTCTTTTGGGGTAGCGCGGGGACAGTAGGGTTCAAAGGCTCCCGCAAGAGCACCCCTTACGCTGCCCAGATGGCAGCCCGAGCCATGGCCAAGCAGGCCACGGATTATGGGGTAAGAGAGGTAGATATCTTGGTCAAGGGGCCTGGCCCGGGACGGGAGGCGGCCATTCGCTCCTTGCAGGGCGCAGGGTTGAAGGTGAGATCGATAACCGACGTGACCCCCATCCCCCATAACGGCTGCCGGCCCCCCAAGAAGCGAAGGGTCTAATACTTTGGAGGTGTGATGGCCAGATATAGAGGGCCGGTGTGTAAGTTATGTCGTCGAGAGGGGCAGAAACTCTTCCTGAAGGGAGAACGGTGCTTCACCTCTAAGTGTGCCATGGAGAGGCGGCCTTACCCGGCGGGCATGCACGGTAGGCGGAGCCAATTCCGGCGACGAGTATCGGAATATGGGACGCAGTTGCGGGAGAAACAGAAGGCTAAACGGATCTACGGTGTCTTGGAGAGACAGTTCCGTCGCTACTTCCAGGAGGCCGAGCGACGCCCGGGGCTCACCGGTCTCAACCTCCTAAAGATGCTGGAGAGCAGGCTGGACAATGTCGTCTATCGCTTAGGCCTAGCCTCTTCCCGAGCCCAGGCTCGACAACTGGTGCGCCACGGCCATTTCAGCGTCAACGGGCGGAAAACCAACATCCCCTCTTACCTGATTCGCCCTGGCGATGAGATAGCGGTGCGAGAGAGATCCAAGGAGAGGGCTTACTTTCGGGATGTGGGCCAGAGGCTTGGAGAGAGGCCTCTCCCTGAATGGTTGAGCCTGGACGAGGAGACCCTATCGGCGCGGGTCTTGACTTTCCCATCTAGAGATGATGTGGAGATCCCTCTCTCCGAGCAGTTGATCGTGGAATATTATAGTAGGTAGTCCTCTCAAAAGGAGGTTGTAGTTTTGTTGGATCTAGTTCTTCCCAAAGTAGGGTGTGAGGCTTCTTCTAAGAACTATGGGAAGTTCGTCATCGGCCCACTGGAGACGGGATACGGTATCACTTTAGGCAATTCCCTAAGGAGGGTGCTCCTCTCTTCCTTACCTGGAGCGGCGGTGACTTCTATCAAAGTGAACGGCATCCATCACGAGTTCTCGCCCATCCCTCATGTGAAAGAGGATACCACGGCCCTCATTTTGAACGTGAAGCAGATCAGGTTTAGGCTTCACACCGATGGCCCGGTGCGCCTCTATCTATCTAAGAAGGGAGAAGGGGTGCTTACCGCCGGGGATATAGAGTGTCCCAGCGATGTAGAGATCATCAACCCCGCTCTAAAACTGGCGACGCTTGGGTCCGATGAGGCTCATCTGGAGATGGAGTTGGTTGTGGAAGGGGGTCGGGGGTACTCCCCCAGCGAGGAGCGGGGGAAGTTACCCATCGGGGAGTTGCCGGTGGATGCCATCTTCAGCCCGGTGCGGAGGGTGGCCTACCATGTGGGGCGTGTCCGCGTCGGCCCGGTGACCGATTTCGATGAACTGGTGATGGAGATATGGACCGATGGCAGCATCCAGCCGGAGGAGGCGTTGAGCACGGCTGCCCAGGTCCTGGTCCGCCACTTGGCTCTCATCGTCGATTATGGCGGCTTGGTGGTGGAGGGGGTGGAAGAGGTCGAGGAGGCGATCCCACCTCGGATCTACGAGATGCCGATAGATGATCTGGACCTCTCGGTGCGGGCCTTCAACTGCTTGAGACGAGCGGGGATAGGTAAGGTGGGGGGGATCCTGGAGAGGCTCCAGAAGGGCGACGAGGAGATGATGGCCATCCGAAACTTCGGCAAGAAATCCCTCAATGAGCTTAAGGAGGCGTTGGACGAGAGAGGGTTCTTGGCCCTTATTGAGGAGACGGCCTCATGAGGCATCGAGTGGCCGGCCGTCGGCTCAAGCGCTCCCGAGGACATAGGCGCGCCCTCTTCCGGAACCTCATCACCGAACTCTTTCGGCATGGAAGGATCCGCACCACCGAGGCGAAGGCCAAGGCTGTGCGAGGGGAAGCGGAGAGGCTGATAACCCTGGCCAGGCGAGGAGATCTCCACGCCCGGAGGCAAGTGTTGCGCACTATCAGCGATGCCCAGATAGTGAAAGGGCTCTTTGAGGAGATCGCTCCTCGCTACCAAGAGCGGCCAGGAGGGTATACACGGCTGGTGAAACTGGGTCCCCGCTTGGGGGACGCAGCGCCCATGGTGATTTTGGAGTTGGTCGAGTAGCAAAGATGCACCTTGGAGCCGTGGTGGAATACGATGGCACGCGGTATGCTGGCTTTCAGAGGCAGAAAAGGGAGATAACGATTCAGGAGGAGATAGAGAAGGCTCTCGCCTCAGCGACGCAAGAGCAGACCAAAATCGTGGGAGCGGGGCGGACAGACGCTGGCGTTCATGCCATTGGTCAGGTGATCAGTTTCTCTACCGCTTGGAAGAGGTCCCTTTCGGAGTTACAGAGGGCCCTAAACGCCCTTTTGCCCTCTGACATAGCGATCCTTGAACTCTTGGAAGTATCCCCGGATTTCCACGCTCGAAAGAGCGCCTTGAGTCGCAAGTATCAGTACACCATTTTCAACCGACCTGTGCGCTCGCCCCTATCCCGGCTCTACGCCTATCGCTGGGTGGGGGAGTTAGATCTAGAGGCCATGAGGGAAGCCCTGGGGTCCTTGATCGGAGTCCATGACTTCGCCTCATTCGGCCGTGCCCGTCCAGGTGGAAGCACGATGTGCCAGATGCTAGAGGTCGATTGCCATAGGGAAGGAGACTATATCTACATCGATCTTGTGGCCAACGCCTTCTTGAAGCGGATGGTGCGGACTATAGTGGGCACCTTGCTCCTTGTGGGGCGGGGAGAATTGAGCCCCCAGGGGTTCAAAGAGGTCTTGGAGGCGAGGGATAGGAGCCGAGGGGGAGGTCTCCTCCCGGCTCATGGGCTCTGCTTCACCAAGGTGAGTTATCCCCGGCGGGATGCGATATGAAGACCTATGCTACAAAGCCAGAGGATATAGAGCGCCACTGGTACGTCGTAGATGCGGAAGGGAAGATCTTGGGGCGGCTAGCCTCGGAGGTGGCTAAGATCCTGAGAGGCAAGCATAAGCCCTATTTCGCTCCCCATCTCGATACCGGCGATTACGTGATAGTGATAAACGCGGCTAAGATCCGGGTGACGGGCAAGAAACTGGAGGACAAAATCTACTACCGCCATTCCGGCTACCCTGGGGGTTTGCGGAGTGTCACCTTGGCGGAGATGCTCAAGAAGCGCCCTACCCGGGTCATCCGTCTCGCGGTCCGGGGGATGCTGCCGCATAACCGTTTGGGAAGGGCCACGATGAGGAAACTGAAGATCTATGAGGGGGAGAGCCACCCTCACCAGGCCCAGAACCCCCAGCCTTTGGAGTTCTAGGAGGCGTTATGGTAGAGAGATATTACTACGGCACCGGTCGGCGAAAGAGCGCCACGGCACAGGTTAGACTTTACCCTGGGGACAACGGTATCGTGGTCAACGAGAAGCCGGCGGAGGAGTATTTCCCCCGGGAGATAGACCTCTTGCGTCTGAAGGAACCCTTGGTGGTCACGGGCATGGAGGGCCAGTTCCGCATTACGGTGCGAGTGCACGGCGGCGGCATCTCCGGCCAAGCGGGGGCTGTCCGTCACGGGATAGCCCGAGCCTTGCTGGAGGCCGATCCCGAGTTCCGGCCTACCCTGCGAAAGGGAGGCTTCCTGACCCGAGACCCTCGGGTGAAGGAGAGGAAGAAGCCCGGCCTCAAGAGGGCTAGAAAGGCTCCTCAATACACCAAGCGGTAGTCTCAATCTTTTGGCAAAAGAAAAGGGGCCATCCGTCAGGATGGCCCATCTTCTGTCTCCTGGCGTTTTTGGGTTATGGCCCGTAGTTCTTGAGGATTAGGGGCAGGTAGACGTCGTAGAGGTACTCGACGATGGTAACGATGCCACTCCAGAAGCATACATCTCACTTTTCTACCCCCTCCATAGGCTTGTCTCTCCCCTTACTTCCCCAAGACCTCCACGTTATACCTCTCTACATCGCTGTTGGCCTGTTGGAAAAGATCGGTTGCCTCCAGCATGGGGTCAAGCCCTTTGCTCATAAGGTCGGCGTCCAGCGTAGAAAGGCCCTCCTCCAGATATCGGCAGGACAGGGTCACCAGGTCTAAACCTCTCAAAGCCTTCTCCCTAGAGGACACCAACAGCCTGTGTCTCGGAGAGGGGCAGGCCAGGATAGCCGCTTTAGCCGTCTGGAGATCGCTCTCCACGAGCGACACCCAGACCTTAGACGTTCCGAAGTCTCCCTCTATCAAGGCCTTGGAGAGGGCGCCCAAACTGTCAATAAGGATATCCCAGGGACCCATCACCTGAGCCGTCCAGCAGGTACGGTAAGCGACGTCCTCTGAAGCAGTACCCCCCACCGCTCTCGTGGAGGTTGGAGCCGGGGCCCTGGTGTCCTCAGGCTCCGGTGGGCTGATCACCCCCTCTGTGGCCGTGGGGGTTTCGGCTCCCCTGGGAGCGAACACCAGACTTCCCAGACAGATCCCCACTCCCACCAACATCATCCCCAAGAGTATGTAGATACCTTTTTTCATCTTACCACCTTTTCATCGGCTCGTATGCTGTGGCCTGGGGCATAGTTCACCGTTTTGCCGACTATTTATTACGCACTTACTTTTCATCACCTCCCTCCCCTGGCCCAACGGCGTAGAGAGATAGAGACGCCACCGGGACCTTGTTCCCTATCAACTTGATCTCATTATGATGTGGGATGACCTGCCGCAAAGAAGGTGTGACGAAGTGAGGCAAGGCGTAACTAGGATAGCGTGAAATCTACGCCAGGTCAATAACAGGCGTATCTACTATCTTTGGGAGAGATAGAGTATAATTACTGCTGTTACGCCCCAGAGGAGGCAGACGACCAGCAGGGGGGTGTCTCCGAGTACCACCTCTTCCGGGGAGCCCCCCAGGTTCTTCTGGTGGATTAGATAGAGGTAGCGTAGAAGTCCATAGAGGACGAAGGGGATGGTGAGCATCATGGACTTGTTGGCTGGCAGGTTTTCGGCGGAGAAGGTGTAGAGGGAATAGGCGATGATGGTGGCGGCGGTGATGATGGTGAGCATCTCATCTATGAAGGCGGGGGAGTACTCCTCCAGTATCTTGCGGTGTTGGTTAGCGTTCTCCTCTAGGAGTATCAGTTCCTCCCGCCGCCTCCCCAGGGCTATGAAGAGGGCCAATAGCGTCATGCAGATGTAGAGCCAGGGAGAGAACCGCTCCGCCTGGGCGACCGCCGCCCCCGCGGCCACTCGCAGTACGAACCCCGCCGCCACGGTCATCACGTCCAGAATGACCACGTTCTTCAGACCGAAGGAGTAGGCCACTTGGAGGAGCAGGTAGGAGAGGGCTATCAAGCCGAAAGTGGGGTCTAGATAGAAGGATAGGGGGAGGCCGATGGCCGGCAGGACGATCGCTGCTCCGATGGCCCAGGAGAGGGACAACCTCCCCGCTGGCAGGGGGCGGTTGCGCTTGGTGGGATGAAGTCGGTCCCGCTCGATGTCCGCCAGGTCGTTTATCAAGTAGACCGTGCTGGAGAGGAGGCAAAAGAGGGCGAAAGCGCTGATGGTCCTGCCCAAGAGTGCCGGGTTGAATAGTTTGAGGTCGAAGACTAGAGCCGCGAAGAGGAAGACGTTCTTCGTCCATTGCTTGGGCCGCATGGTGATGATGAGTTCTTTCAGCATGTTTTCTCCTCCCAGGGGTAACGTGGTAGATAATACCGTATTCTCACCTCCTCGTCAACCCCTACCTTGGGGCTAATTATGGCCAAGAGACGTCTGGATACCTTACTAGTGGAGCGGGGGCTAGTCGAGAGCCGGGAGAGGGCCCAGAGCCTCATCTTGGCCGGAAAAGTCAAAGTCGATGGGCAGGTGGCTCATAAAGCGGGGAGAAAGGTGCCCGCTGACGCAGAGATAGCCCTGGAGGAGGCTCTTCCCTACGTCAGCAGAGGGGGTCTCAAGTTGGAGGAGGCCTTGGGTCGCTTTCGGTTAGATGTGTCAGGGCTTATCTGCGCCGACGTGGGGGCCTCCACCGGGGGCTTCACCGATTGCCTCTTACAGCACGGGGCGGCGAAGGTCTACGCCATCGATGTCGGCTATGGGCAATTGGCCTGGGAGTTACGCCAAGATCCCAGAGTCGTGGTCTTAGAGCGGACGAATATCAGATATTTGAAAAGCCTGCCTGAGCCTATTAATCTGGCTACCATCGACGTCTCCTTCATATCGTTGGAGTTGGTCTTGCCGCCGGTGTTGAACTTGTTGAAACCCCAGGGTCAGATCATCGCCCTGGTCAAGCCTCAATTCGAGGCCGGACGGGAGCAGGTAGGGAAGGGGGGCGTGGTGAGAGACCCAGAGGTTCATGGGAAAGTTCTCCATAAGGTGGCAAGGGTGGCCCAGGATCTGGCACTGCAGGTTCTGGGGCTCATCCCCTCGCCTCTGAAAGGGCCAGCGGGTAATGTGGAGTTCTTCATCCATTTGAGCAGGGGTGGGAAACGGGCTACTATTGATGTGGAGAGGGCTGTTGAAGAAAGCCTCTCCCAGGCAACGCATTACTCTGGACGGATATCTTAAATTGATTCAGGTTATCGGTCTCCTTGTTTCCTTGGCATTAATAGTCGTCGCCGTTATGAAGCGTGTCAACTATGGCCTAGCGCTACTGATGGGCACGGTCATGTTGGGGCTCTTCTCTCGGTTATCCCCTCAACAGTTTGCAGATGTCTTTATGTCGGCTTTGACGGACATAACTACATTCGACTTAATGTTGATTGTATCTTCAATCCCTATACTTGCATATTGCATGAAAGAGACCGGGATGTTGGACAACCTAGTCAAGAGTGTTAGGGGCGTCCTTTCAAGTCGTGCTGTCCTAATGTTCCTACCGGCACTGATGGGAGCGCTGCCCATGCCTGGGGGTGCCCTCCTCTCCGCTCCATTGATAGACGACGAGGCCAAGCGGCTAAACCTGGGTGCAGAGGAGAGAAGTTTCATAAACGTCTGGTTTAGACACTGGATCTTCTTCATCTATCCACTCTCATCGCCGTTGATACTCGTAGCGAGTTTGACGGGTGTTAGTCTCTACTCCCTGATTATGGTACAGTTTCTTCCAGTCGTCCTCTATTTGATCTTGGGCTACTTCGTTTCAATCCGCATGATCGAGGATGACAGAGAAGGCGAAAAGCATAGAGACGTGAAGACTCTCCTATCAATCCCTGTTGACATCTCACCTATCGTTCTGGTCGTCTTGTTGAACATCCTCGGAGTGGATATGGCTGTTGCCCTGGCGATCGGGGTTGCCTTTATTCTTGTGGTGAATAGGGTCAAGCCCCAGAGAGCCGCTCTATTATTGAGGCGAGGCTTCGACTGGAGGCTTCCATTCGCCATAATGGGCGTCATGTGCTTCCGATATATGGTGGAGGCTTCAGGAGCGGTCCCCACCGTTCTACCTTATATTGAGGCCACAGGATTGCCGACAACTTTCCTCCTAATCGCCATAGCCTGGATCGTAGGCCTTGCCACGGCTATGCCGACGGCGGGAATCGCCATAGTCATCCCCATAGCCATAGTGATGGCTGGGAACCTGACCCCCATCCTGACTAGCGCCATATACCTAGCAATGATTTTTTCCTACCTCATATCACCGATGCACCTCTGCTTGATCCTCACAGTCGAGTACTACAAAGCCCGGCTGCACACCGTCTATCAGAAGCTGATCCCCACAGCCGTTGCTGCCTACTTAGCATTCCTAGCCTTCGCATTAATCACCCAAAAATGGTGAACGTTTGACTATGAGTTACTCTGGTGAGGGACAAATAATCTTCGAGTTGAAGAGGGTTCAGGGTAGTTGAGGATGGATCAGTCTCACATCCGCAATTTCTGTATCATCGCCCATATAGACCATGGCAAGTCCACCCTGGCCGACCGACTCCTAGAGCGGACGGGGACCATCTCTCCTCGGGAGATGACGGAGCAGGTGCTGGACCAGATGGACCTGGAAAGGGAGAGGGGGGTGACCATCAAGGCCTCTGCCGTGCGGATGATCTATGAGGCCCACGATGGAGAGAAGTATGAACTGAACCTCATCGATACCCCGGGTCATGTGGATTTCACCTATGAGGTCTCCCGAGCCCTCGCGGCCTGCGAAGGAGCCATCTTGGTGGTCGATGCCGCTCAGGGGGTCCAGGCCCAGACGGTGGCTAACCTCTACATGGCCCTGGAGCACGGCTTAGTCATCGTCCCCGTAGCCAACAAGATCGATCTCCCCACCGCCGACCCTGAGGGGGTGGCCCAGGAGGTGGAGGGCCTTTTGGCCGTCCCTGCCGAGGAGGTGATACGCACCTCGGCCAAGGAGGGGATCGGCACCGAAGAGGTCTTAGAGGCAGTGGTGAGCCGCATCCCTTCCCCAAAAGGCAAAGCCGAAGCACCGCTTCGAGCCCTCATCTTCGACTCCCACTATGACCCTTACAAGGGGGTGGTGGCCTATGTGCGGGTGGTCGATGGGAGGCTGACGAAGAGTCGAAAGCTAATCCTCATCTCCAACCAGAGGGAACTGGAGCCTCTAGAGGTGGGTATCTTCAGACCGACCATGTCTCCTGTTGCTACTCTCGAGGCCGGGGAGGTGGGGTACGTGGCCACGGGACTCAAGAGGGTGGGCGACTGCTCCGTAGGAGACACCATAACCGAGGCGGAACCCCCCGCTTCCCAGCCCTTGCCCGGCTATCGACCGGTCAAGCCTATGGTCTTTGCCGGCCTCTACCCCATCGAGGGGGAGGATTACCACCTGCTCAAAGACGCTTTAGAGAAACTCCACCTCAACGATGCCTCTCTAGTCTACGAACCTGAGGACTCCCAGGCTCTGGGCTTCGGCTTCCGCTGTGGCTTTTTGGGCCTCTTTCATATGGAGATCGTCCAGGAGAGGCTAGAGAGGGAGTATGGCCTCGACCTCTTGACCACCGCCCCTAGCGTGGAGTACCAGGTGCTCACTCGACAGGGGGAGGTGAAGGTGGTGGACAGCCCAGCCGATATGCCTCCGGCCGGTGAAATCGAGGAGATCCGAGAGCCCTGGATGGAGATCAGCATCTTCACTCCCGCCGATTACATCGGCCCCATTATGGAACTGGCCACCTCTCGTCGAGGGGAGTTCGAGCGGATGGAGTACCTGGATCGGGAACGGGTCCTACTCAGATATCAGATGCCCCTCTCGGAGGTGATCGTCGACTTCTACGATCAGTTGAAGTCCAAGAGCCGGGGTTACGCTTCTCTGGACTACCTCTTCTCTGGCTACCGGCCAGCGGATATGGTAAAACTTGAAATCCTGGTCAATCAACAGCCTGTGGATGCGCTGTCGGTCATCGTCCACCGGGACCAGGCTTACGCCAAGGGGAACGCCCTGGTCAAAAAGTTGAAGGAACTGATCCCTCGGCAACTCTTCGCCGTCCCCATCCAGGCGGCCATTGGGAACCGGGTCATCGCCCGCCAGACGGTGAGAGCCCTGCGGAAGAACGTCCTGGCCAAATGCTACGGGGGCGATGTGACCCGGAAGCGGAAACTCCTGGAGCGGCAGCGGGAGGGGAAGAAGCGCTTGAAGAGGATCGGCCAGGTGGAGATACCCCAGGAGGCTTTCATGGCCATCCTCAAGTTGTCTAGCGAGTGAAGAAGGGAGAAACCATGGCCCGATATGGAGTGGAAACCAGACTCAAGCCCGAAGAGGTGGTTAAACGAGCGGTAGCCTACTTCGGGGAAGGTGGCCTCGGTCTAGAGATGGAGGAGCGCGACCCCTGTTGCGTCTATTTCTCGGGCGGGGGCGGGCATGTCCTAGTGACCGCCGCCGAAGAGGAGGGGAAGACCACAGTAGACCTGGAGACCCGAGAGTGGGACTATCATGTCCGTAAATTCATGGGTGTTCTCCCCCGCTAGGCGAAGGCACGAACCCGATCTATCTTTTACCTTGCCGATTTTCTAGATTGAAACACTCACACGCTCCCTAGGAGGTTGTTTGAATAACCGTCCATCCCCCAACCCAGCGGAGGCCCCTTTCTCCTACCCCTTCTCCTTCTACCTCATCATGGCCTCCACTTTTCTTTTCTTTTTCAGCATGCACCTCCTCATCACCCCTCTCCCCTTGTATATCAAGGAGGTGGGAGGCCAGCCCGCGCAGATCGGCTTAGTGATGGGCATGTTCGCTCTCACCGCGGTGCTCTCCCGTCCCCTCGTGGGGCGGCTGGTGGACACCTGGGGGCGGAAGCCGGTGATGATGATCGGGAGCGCCATCTTCATCCTGGGGCCTCTCTTCTACACCCTGGCCCGCTCGGTCTCTTCGCTCCTTCTGGCCCGCATGTTCCACGGCGTGGGGATAGCCGCCTTCACCACCGCCTACTCTACTCTCGTTGCCGACCTAGTCCCGCCGCCCAGGCGAGGGGAGGCGTTGGGCCTGGCCGGGGTAGCCGCGCCCTTTTCCATCATGTTGGCCCCGCCCCTAGGAGGTGCTCTCCTTCCTAGGCTGGATTTCTCCCTCCTCTTCGTCGTCTCTGCTGTGGTGGCGGCTTTGAGCCTACTCGTGGCTATCCCCATCCGAGAAGCCGTGCGAGCCACAAACCCTCAAAAAGCACCCGGCTTCTTGGACACCCTCAGCGAACGATATGTCTGGGTGCCTTGTCTCTTGACCCTGGCTGTGGGGCTGGCCTATGGCTCCCTTTTTACCTTCTTGCCTCTCTTCGGCGTAGAGAGGGGGATTGCCAACGTGGGGCTCTTCTTCACCGCCTACGGCTTGATGACCATCACCGCCCGGATGCCCCTGGGGCGTCTATCGGATAGGGTGGGGCGGATGACGGTTATCGTCCCGGCGACGGTGCTTTTGTCCCTGGCCTTGGCCGGGTTGAAGGTGGTAGGGGGTATGGAGTTATTGATAGTAGTGGCTCTCCTCTATGGTTTGGGGGACAGTGGGAGTGGGACGGCTATGATGGCCTTGGTCGTTGACGAGGCTCCGGTGGAGGTGCGAGGCACGGCTCTCGGAGTGCTCTACGCCTCTTTCGACTTGGGGATCGGGCTGGGGGGCGTGGCCATGGGCCCCGTGGCCGGGGCGATGGGATATGGGGGGATGTATCTACTCCTGGGGCTCATCGCCCTGGCAGGAGTGGCGGTTTTTGTGGGGCTGATGGGGAGGGGATCACCCCAAAGGAGAATCGACTGACAAGGAGGACTTAGAGATGGCCGGAAGGAGGAAGCGTACCTGGGAAGAGGAGAGCCTCACCCTTGGAGATCTTCTAAGATTCTCCCGGAGGATGCTTTCCTTTGCCAAGGAGGCTCGCGATCTCGGTGAGGCCGCTGGATTGCCCAGGGCAACTCTTCGAGACCTGGCTACTATACTGTTGGACATCGAGGAGGGTGTGAGGGAACAGACAGGTGTCGATCTGACGCGGAAAGTTCAGGATTACCTAGCCAGGCTTATCCCCCAAGCCGCCGAGGAGAGACCATCGGCTGAAGAGGTCTCCGATGTTGACCGACGGATTGAGGAGATCAACGATACGTTAACCCAACTTTATGGGGCTGGGTGGTTTCGCAACTCGGAGAAGATTGGGGTTATCTTTCGGGTGTGGGAGAAGTTAGTCGCCGCTGGTTACGCTCTCCCCCGTGAACAGTTCGACCGAGGCTCGGAATATTTCCAACTGATCGATGATTTCCGGGAGAGGCTAGGTCAACTTCAGCCCTCTGTGGAGAGTGTGGAAGCCCTAGCCAGCATGGTTGAGCCCATGGTGGATCGAGCCAAGGAACTGGTTCGCCTCTATGGGAGGGCTGAACTACCGGACACGGGGTTCTCAGGGCAGGTTAGGGGGGATCCAAACTACGTGAGGATCCTCTTGGAAGCGGTGGCAAATCGTCGTCCTCGGCACTGGTAGCGATACTCGAAATAGCGCTCAGCGGTTCTCATCCCCGGGCTCATCGGTGTGGCGGGAGTAGCGGCCTTCGTGGGGTTCAGTGGCGTCAGATGTTTCCATCTGACGCTCCGAAGTGTGAGTGGTCTGTCAGCCTGTCCTGGCATCGTCAGGCCAGGGGAGGCTGACAGCACATAAGCACATAATGGCGATCAGTGTTCTCATCCCTGGGCTTATCGCTCTGGCAGGAGTAGCGGCCTTCGCGGGGCTGCTAGGTATGAGTTCGAGAGAAAGGATGTAGGGGCGGGGCTTGTCCCCGCCCTACGAGGAAGGAGGCATCAAACGAGGGGTTCCTACTTAGCCAGAGGCATAATCGGGCTTCCCGTTCCCGCTGGTTAACGCTTTCCTCTTCTCGTCCAGAAGCACGTGGAAACTCTGGGCCCAGGGCCTATCCCGCAGGAAGGTCTTCACTCGAGACCATGTCTCCTGGAAGAAGGCGGTGTTCTTATAAGCCTCCAGCGCCGCGGGGCTCTCCCACTCGCTGACGGTGAAGAACTCCCCTAGCCCCTCCAAGTCCGCCACTACGCGCAGGGAGAGGCACCCCTGGGCTGCCCTGATGCGGTCGTAGATGGTCTCGAAGAACTGCTTGAACTCCTCCACCTTGTCGGGATGGATCTTGAGGGAGACAAGGCGCAGTATCATATATCGCCTCCTTAAATTTCCTCCGACAACGGTGGCGGGGTTTGACCTATAAAACACAGGAGCCGCCCAAAGGTTACGAGCGGTTCATCAAGGCCATAGTTAAGATTGGCTAGTGAAAAATAGTTAAGAATGACTAGTGAAAAATAGCTAAGAATGAGGGATATGCAAAGACAAACAGTGTGATATAATATAATGAAGATGACTGTGAGTAACTCGGACAGCGAGGGGCGAGTATTCCCGTAGTGTGGTGTGATAAAGTCGCCAGCGGAGAGACTCGTGACTATATCAATTAGGAGAACATTTGAAAATGCGCGAGGTGAAGGCACAGATTGCGTGACAGGAGTTCCAGTTTCGAAGCCAGTTAAGGAGATGATGAAGTGCGCAAGAAAAGTGTGTTGTTGGTAGGTGTGGGCTTGGTCCTGCTGCTGGGGCTGGTGGGGACGGTGGCGGCGCTGGCCCGCTCCAACTCGCTTGCCGATGCGCTGCGCGAGTCACTACTGGTTCTACCTCAACGAGCGCAGCCCATGACGCTGGCAGAGGCACGGGAGACCATAGAGACCTACGCTCAGAAGTGGCAACCGGAAGCAGAGATTGCTCTTCTATGTAGTTGGGACCATCCGGAAGACTCGCCCTCCTCCGGCCAGGATGGGCGACGGCGAGCCTGGCAGGCGATTCTCCTTGACAGCACGCCACCAGGCGCTGAACTGTGGATATCCCTGGTGGACGGTTCCATTGTCGAAGAAACCGAACAGCCTTCCGCTTGGGACCTTGTGCCGCTGATAGGCCGACTAACGTTGGATAGCCCCGAGGCCTTGACCCGCACTCTGGCGGCAAAGCCAGATTTTGCTTCTGCTGATGGTAAGGGAAAAGGGGTTCACTTCGCTCTCGAACATTCGCCCACAGGCTCGCTCGCGATTACCGTACGTGGCGCCCACGACAGCCTGCCCGCCATCGTCAGCGTGGATGCTACAACAGGGGAGGTGCTTGCTGCTCGTTTCCTGACTTTCAACTCAGGTGGCATCCTTTACTCCTCAGACGCCGGCCAGACGTGGAATGCCAGTAATCTCACGGGGATAATGGTAAATGCAATCGCAGCCGACCCGCTGACGGAGCATCAGGCCTACGCAGCTACCACCCAGGACAATCAGATTGCTGTCTATCAAACGCAAGATGGTGGGAAGACGTGGTCTCTCACTAGCAGCCTGCCCCCTGCAGCTGGGGACTGGCCCTTCTCCCTAGAAGCGATTGCCGGACCGTCACAAACGACACGCCTGTTCGTCGGAACAGCATCGGGTCTATGGAGTTGGGCCGGTGGTAGAGAGTGGTCGCTCGTACGGGGGTTGCCTGATGGTCCGAAACAGTGGCTGGCTGTTGTCCAGTCTGAAACAGCCTATCGTCTCTTTGTAAGCATCACAGCAGGTAAACATCGTGGATTATACGCCAGCACTGACCTCTCAAGTTGGGTGAAGTTGGCCGATAGCATCTATCGACTATCCGAGTCGTTTGACCAAAAGACGGTTCTGGCTACAGACGAGCAGCAGGCGCATCGGGCTCTGCTGCTGAGCATCGACAGCGAGACCGAGATCGAGATCGCCGAGCCTGTCCTGCACGCGGCCGGAGACTTCAAAGGTGCGGCTCCTATGATCCTTCACTCGCCACCGTCCGGGGTCGGGCGATCGTTCCGTCAAGCAGAAAAGTGGACGCTTTCCGCACCTGTAGCCAGCCTGGCAGCGGCTCCGGACTTCCCAACGAGCCACGTGGCCATTGCCGGTGGGTTCCGAACCGGCATCTATCGCACTACGGATGCCGGACAAACCTGGTACCAGGTTCTTGCCGATCCTTCCAGCGTTTTGCAAGGTAATGATGAAATTGTCGGGGTAACGTTTCTATCACCGACGACTGTGATAGCAGTTAATGGAGGTGAACAGATATGGCAAGATTTCTAGTCGGCAACTGGCGCAGGCGGCTTTGGCGTCTGGCTATTCTTGCCATCATCTTGGGACTGGGCTTGATCGCGAACCGGCCGACTGCTTATGCGGGTTCTTATTCTGGCTGGTTCACCGGTTATGCTATGGGGAACCGGTACGGCGGCGCCGGGGTTGAGATCCGGCAGACCCATTTTGCCAATCACTATTACGAGTGGTGCCCTAATGATCCGGCAGCATGGTGGGGATGGGGAACCCGCATCACAACATCGCCGCCCATCGCAATGCACGATGCGTACGGGCGCCAGATCTCGTATAGTAGGTTCTATCTCTACGATGTCGGCGACCCCTCCTGCTCGCAGGGCAACTACTGGGTGGATATATACTTTGGTCGCTTTAAACCCGACTTCGATCCTTGTGATTGTCCCAGGAGCCCCAGTCCGGGTTACTGCAAGCCGGGCGCTTGGAACTCGTGCTGGGACGCAATCACCTTTGGCCGACAGTGGCGCTCGTATACTGGCCCCTAAACGCCAGACGGACAATCCCGTTGGCTTCCCACAGTTTGCCCGTGCCGTCAGGAGTTACCTCCTGACGGCTTTGTCGCGCTTACCAAAGATATAGCGTCGGCCTGTCCTGGCTGGAGTGGGCCAGGGCTCGCCCCCGCCCGTTGTCTGGAAAGAGTGGTCGCGATCTCTTGGCCCAAGTACTACAATGTAATATCTATAGACCTCGGTACCACCCCCTAGGAGAGTGATTCTATCGTCTAAGATGATGGGAGGCAAGAATAGGATCTCTTTGGGCAACTTGGGGTTGACCTCCTGGAGAGCCTCGGCAGGGCTCTTCCCTCCCAAACCATCGTGAGAGCGGTCGTAGTTGTAATAGTAGATCCACTCAGAGGCTTTGAGCATGAAATCTTTGAGGTCTTTGAACCCCCTCTTCTCTAAGCGATAGAACTCCTCATCATCAGTGCGATGAGAGCGCTCTACAAAGCCGTTATCCTCCGGCTTCCCCTTCCTGATATGGAGATGGGTAAAGGGAAGGGTTCTCTCCAACTTGAGTCGATTGAGCTCTTGGCCATATCGTTTCACGCTTCTGGTCTGATGTCCTCCGTACTCTGCTCCCCAATCGGTCTGAAGGTGGATGGTTTCCTCGAAGGGAGCACCATGGCTCTCCAGATGGGAGAATACGTACTCCAAGAAGTTCAAAGAGGCCCTCTTGGTATTCTGGAAGGAGAAAGAGATGAACCGGGCTCTGGTCCTAAGGAAGATGGCTGTAAACTGGTAGAGAGGCAGCCCCAGGCGTTTGTAGAGCCATTTCTCCTCCTGGGTGAAGGTATTTGTATCTATGATCTCCTTGGTATCCACCTGGGAAGAGGAGAAGAGAGGCAAGGCCTTCCAGTCGAAGCTCTTGCGGTGTTCTCTTTTGAGGTGCTTCTTGGTTCTTTTATGCTTGTGAAGGTACTTGGCGATAGTAGAGATGGCGATCTCTATCTTGAGATTCCTCTTCAGCCAATAGTGTAGACGTTTAGGGCCAAAGTTGGAGGCATCCCTGAGGCGTAAGATGAGCCTCTCTAGCTGAGGGTCTAGGCGAGTGGGTTGGCTCTTAGGGATAGGAGGAAGGCTCTCCAATCCTGACTCTCCGTGCTCTTCGTACCTTTTCACCCACTTGCGGACGATGCGACGATGGGTGGCGAAGTTCTTGGCCGTTTGGGAGTAACTACCAGTCTCCTGATAGTCTTTCACAAAGATTTTCCGGGCCTCGGTTGGATTCATTTTCCAGAGGTGGTAATATGTGAGCATGCGGACCTCGCTGTAGAGAGGATACCATCTCTACGATACCAGAAGATGAGGTTCTTCCTCACCTGGTACCGAGGTCCGTAGAACTTTCTATTGCCTCCTTGACAGGGGTGCAAAATCTGTATAGAGTGGCTGTTACGGCGGTCAGCAAGTCGCGTTTTTGCACTGCCAGTCTGAGGTCGGACTTGTGGCGGTCTAAGGCTCACCAAGGGGGGAAGAGATAGATGAAGCGGGGTCAGCGAGGTGAGGATCTACATATCGAGTTCGAGCCCCTAGGTGTGGGATGTGGTTCCGCCTTAGGCTCTTCCCTTCTGGAGGCGGCGAGAGAAGCCGGGGTGGGGCTCGCCGCTCTCTGTGGAGGCCAAGGTAGATGTGGCCGCTGTAAAGTACAGGTTATATCCGGCGCGGCCTCGCCCCCAAGCGCGCCAGAGAAGGAATTGCTAAGCGAGAAAGAATTGGCGCTTGGTTTCCGTCTGGCCTGCCAGGCTAAAGTGGGCGGCGATCTCAAGGTTCTCGTCCCTCTCGAATCGTTGACCGCCGATCAGCGGATGCAGATCGAGGGGTTGGAATTACCGGTGCCGGTGGAGCCAGCGGTGGTGGCTTATGATCTACGCCTCCCTCCGCCTACCTTAGAGGATCTCCGTTCCGATGGAAGTCGGCTACAGGCCCGGTTGGCCGAGGAGTATGGTCTGGCGGATCTATCCTTTGATTTCGAGTTGCTGCGACGATTGCCCGCTCTATTGAGAGGCAATGAATGGTCGGGGAGTGTGGCTCTTCGGGGGCGGGAGGTGATGGGCTTCTTGCCTCAAGGAATGGAGTTTTTGGGGCTGGCCATCGACTTGGGGACCACGAAAATCGCCGGCTACCTGGTCGATCTAACAACAGGCCAACTCCTGGCGGCCAAGGGGGTTTTGAACCCCCAGATCCGGTATGGTGAGGATGTGATGAGTCGAATCTCCTACGCCATGAAAGAGGGAGGCACCCGGTTGCAGGAAGCGGTCGTGGGAGCCCTCAACGATCTGGCTCAGGCTCTCTGCGCTGAATGTGGCTTGGAGGCCGAGCAGATCCTGGAGGCTGTGGTGGTGGGCAACACGGCGATGCATCATCTCTTCCTCGGTCTCCCCGTAGCCCAACTGGGCCTAGCGCCCTATGTCCCAGCGGTGAGCGAGGCCCTAGATATCAAAGCCCGGGATGTTGGGCTATCCATCGCTCCGGGAGGGTATCTGTATCTTTTGCCCAATATCGCTGGCTTTGTGGGTGCGGATCATGTGGCTGTGCTTCTGGCCACAAGGATCCATGAGGCGGAGCAGGCTACGCTGGGGTTGGACATAGGCACCAATACCGAGATCACCCTCGCCCTGGGAGGAAGGCTTCTCAGTTGCTCCTGTGCGTCAGGGCCGGCCTTCGAGGGAGCACACATAAAAGATGGTATGCGGGCCGCTGGAGGAGCAATCGAGCGACTCCGCATAGTTGACTCCCGGGTCGAATACCAGACTATCGGCGGTCTGCCCCCCGTGGGCCTATGCGGATCGGGGGTCTTGGATGCGGTGGCTGAACTCCTTCGGCTGGGGGTAGTCGATGAGAAGGGGGCGATGAGGGATCATCCTCAGGTGCGGCGCACCGACCGCGACAAGGAGTTCGTCCTGGTGGAGGAGGGGGAGAGCGGCCTGGGTAGGGAGATCGTCATCACCCGCCGCGACATCGGTGAGATACAGTTGGCTAAGGGGGCGGTTCGGGCGGGCATAAACGTGCTCCTCTCCGAAGCCGGGCTTTCCGATTCGGACTTGGAGGAGGTGATCATAGCCGGGGCCTTCGGCAACTACATCAACATAGAGAGCGGCGTGGCCATCGGCATGTTACCTCCTTTGCCCCTGGAGCGCTTCAAGCAAGTAGGAAACGCCGCGGGGATGGGAGCCAAGATAGCCTTGATCTCCAAAGAGATGCGGGCCCAAGCCGCCCAGATCGCGCGAAGAGTCGAGTATATAGAGTTGACCAACCACCCCTCTTTCACCGAGGAGTTCACTCGCTCCATGCGCCTGGGGCCAGTCACATAGTGGTTGGGGCTTTGAGTGCCGTCAGGAGTTTCCTCCCCCGGCCCCTGGCCTGCCCTGGCACGTGGCAGGCCAGGAGGGCAGGCTGACAGCCAAAAGCGTCAGATGGTAACATCCCCGGCCCCCGGCCTGGCATCGCCCTCCTGAGAATGGCGGCTCGCCTCAATAGGGCACCAAGTATGATAAGGGCTACTTTGCAACCGTCTTGGCCACTAACTCCGCCACCTCGCCGGGGTGGCGCGCCACTGGGACCCCGATCTCTTCGAAGGCTCGTATCTTCTCCTCCGCTGTCCCTCTCCCCCTGGAGATGATAGCCCCAGCGTGGCCCATCCGCTTCCCCGGAGGGGCTGTCCGCCCAGCCACAAGGGCCACCGTCGGCTTGGTCATATGATGGGCGATGAACTCGGCCGCACGTTCCTCATCGCTGCCACCTATCTCACCGATGAGGACCACCATCTCTGTAGCCGGATCTGCCTCAAAGAGTCGTAAGATATCTACGAAGTTGGAACCCAGGATGGGATCGCCCCCGATCCCTACCACGGTAGATTGGCCTAGGCTGCGCAGCGTCAACTCGTTCACTACCTCATAGGTGAGGGTGCCGCTCCGAGAGACGACGCCCACGCCCCCCGGCGTATGGATATCTCCTGGCATGATCCCCACCTTGCACTCTCCCGGCGTGATGATCCCTGGACAGTTGGGCCCGATGAGCCGCACCCCGCTCATATCTAAGTACCTCTTCACCCGTATCATATCTAGGATGGGGATCCCTTCAGTGATGCAGACGATGAGCCCCACCCCTGAATCGGCAGCCTCATAGATGGCGTCAGGGGCGAAAGGGGCAGGGACGTAGATGATGGAGGTATTAGCCCCCGTTTCAGCCACCGCTTCCTTCATGGTATCGAAGATGGGGACCCCACAAACCTCTGTCCCTCCTTTGCCGGGGGTCACCCCTCCCACAACCTTAGTCCCGTAGTCGAGCATGCGGCGGGTATGGAATCCGCCCTCTCGCCCGGTGATGCCTTGGACCAGAATTCTAGTCTTTTTGTCAACAAGAACGCTCATCTTAAGACAACTGCTCTCTTATCAACCTTGCCACCTCGCGGATCTCTTCTTCATCCCCACGCTTGGGTTGCCAGGGGCGTATTAAGCCGTCATCTTTCCAGCGCGGGACGATATGGAAATGGAAGACGCTCTGAAAGCCATCCGGCTCATTGGCCTGTAAGATGTTCAGGGCGATCTTGATTGCTCTAGCCACTTTTATGGCTGTCCTCATCGCCGCCAGCGCGGCTTCCTCCTCGATATCATAGACATCTCTAAAGTGACGCTTAGGGATTACCAAGGTATGGCCCCTGGTGGCAGGGTTTATATCCATGAAGGCCAAGGTCCCTTCATCCTCATAGATGACCTCGGCGGATGCATCGCCTTTTACGATGGCACAGAAAACGCAACCGCTCTCCACGGTCAACTACCCTTCGCCGCTTCCACAGCCCTCCGGGCTGCCTCGATCAGTGTAGGGGCGGTCTCTATATCAGCATCGGCCAAGAGCCGTCTCCCCTCCTCTTCGTTGGTCCCCGCTAAACGGACGACCATAGGAACTTCAAGCCGTACCTGACGGAGGGCCCCCAAAATCCCCTCGGCTACCTCGTCACAACGGGTGATGCCCCCGAAGATATTTATGAGCACCGCCTTGACGTTCTCGTCGGAGAGAAGGATGCGCAAAGCCACAGCCACCCGTTCCGCCCGGGCTCCCCCGCCAACATCCAAGAAGTTGGCCGGCTCTCCCCCATAGAGTTTGATCACGTCCATGGTAGCCATAGCCAGGCCCGCGCCGTTGACCAAGCAGCCTATCTCTCCCTCCAGTTTCACGTAACTCACGCCCTGTCCTCGGGCTTCCCGCTCGCGCGGTTCCTCCTCCGTTAGATCACGGAGGGCTTGCAGGTCTCTATGCCGGAAGAGGGCATTATCATCCAGGATCATCTTGGTGTCGATGGCCACCAGCCTCCCCTCTGGGGTGAGGGCCAGGGGGTTTATCTCTGCCAGAGAGGCGTCGCACTCCACGAAAGCCCTGTATAGCCCCCGAACGATGGCTATCCACTCGGGCACCGTCTCCTCTCCCAGACCGATCTCCAAAGCCAACTGGCGAGCCTGATAATCGCGTAGGCTCAAAAAGGGATCGACGGCTATCTTGGCTAGCCTCTCTGGCATAGTGCGGGCCACCTCCTCGATCTCCACACCCCCTTCCGAGGAGGCGATCATCACCGGGGCGCAGAGGGCTCGGTCTACCACCACCCCCAGGTATAGTTCCTTTTCGATCTCCACGGCCTCAACCACCAGGACCTTTCTCACCGGCAGGCCCTTGATATGCATCTCCAAGATATGGCTAGCCATCTCCCTCGCCGCTTGGGGGGTAGGGGCTCTCTTTATGCCCCCTGCCTTCCCCCGCCCCCCCACTAGAACCTGGGCCTTGACCATCACCGGAACGCCGAGGCGAGAGGCGATCTCATAGGCCTCTTGGGGGCTATGAGCCAACTCGCCTTGCGGCAGCGGTATCCCGTAACGAGCGAATATCTCTCTAGCCTGGTATTCCTGTAGGTTCAAAGCGGTTCCCTTTCTAACCATCCCACTGAGATCATCGATCTTCCCACGCCCAAATGTAGAGGCCCACGCGGGGAACCTTGCCCCAGACCAGCCAGCCCTGAGCAAAGAGGGCCGTGCTCAGAGTGGCCAGAGCCACTACCAGGTTCGCTACTCCCACTCTCTCTCTTAGTATCTGGAGAATCACAGCCTTAAGATCCAACTTCTGCCAGCGGATTGCGGTGCCCAGTAAACGATTAACCCCCTTTCTCACCCTCGGTGGCTGCCTCACTTCTGATCCTGAGCAATGATAGGTTCTCACGCCAGAGGAAGAGAATCCCCAACCCGGTAACCAGTAGATACTGCATGGCATGGGAGACGACAGCGTAGGAGAGAGCGGTCTCCCTCGCCACGCCGAAAACGGCCAGGGCTGACAGGGCAAAGAAATGGAAGGTACCGATATAGCCCGGGGATGAGGGGATCAAGATACCCAAATTGGCTACCACCATGACGAAGAGGGCTGCCACCACCCGCGTGAGAGGGGAAAGGGAGATAGGGAAGGCCCAGGTCAAAAAGAGATAAGACGTTGTCTCGCAGGACCAGACGAGGGTTGAAAGGAGAACCAGACTAGGGACGAGATGGCGACGGCGGAGCGCCTCCACCCCGTCCACAAAAGAATCCGTCAGTTGAGTTGCCCTATCGGCGAGGCCAAAGGGGGTGGCCAGCCGCTTTACCACCCCCGAAGTCTGCTCCCTCCCATAGAGGAGGAGAAAAAGGAAGGCCAGGGCTCCTCCAAAGAAGAGCGCAGAAAGGAGCCCCATCCTTCGCCCCCAGCCCGGGAGAGCGAAGAGGAGAGAGACCAAAAAGAGGAAAAGAATAAGGGTGAGCCCATCGAGGATTCGCTCCACAACCACCGTGGCGAAGGAGAGGCTCTTGGAGATGCCTTCTCTCTCACCCAAAAGATAGGCCCGCGCCAACTCCCCGATCCGTGCCGGGAGGAGGTTATTGACCGCAAAGCCAATGATAAGGGGAGGGAAGAGTCGGGCTGCGGACACCTCCTTGGAAGGCAGAATTATCACCCGCCAGCGAGCCGCCCGCAGGAGGTAACCGCAGAAGGTGGCAAGAAGCGCCGGTGCCACAAAGAGGTAGTCGGCCTCCAAGAGCGCCGAGCCCACCTCCCTCAGGTCTAACCTATAGAGGGCCAAGCCGCCAAATATGAGGGTCAAAAGAAAGCCTAAGAGGCCGGTGACACATCTTTTATTCAAAGGTTCTGCCTCTTTCTATTCTACCGGGTGGGAAGTTGGGGGCACGGGAGGGAGAGGCCCGAACTTCATGATCCGGTGGTTGCCGGAATCGGACACGTAGATATTCCCTTCCTCATCTACCGCTATGCCGGTGGGTAGGTTGAAAGAGGAGTTATCGGTGCCGTATTGACCGAAGAAGGCCAGAAGTTGGCCCTGGTCATCGAAAACCATCACCCGAAACCCCTCGGGGTCGGTGACATAAAGGTTAAAAGCGGCATCGGCAGCCAAGTAGGGTTTATTGACCACCGACTCGCCCACCCACCCCTCCACCGGCCACTGGGCCAAGAGGTTGAAATCCCGGTCGAACTTCTGAATACGTCGGTTCCAGGTATCGGCCACATAGATCTTCCCTTCTTCGTCGATGGCTATCCCCACCGGCTCTTTGAACTTTCCTGGCCCAGTTCCATCTCCTCCCCATTGTCCCAGGAACCCACCTTGAGGATCGAATTTCTGGATCCGCTTGTTGCCGGTGTCGACCACGTAGAGGTCCCCTTCCCCATCCACGACGATATCCCTGGGCCCGTAGAAGAGGCCAGCCATCCCTTCGGCTCTGCCTCCCGTATCGGCGAAACCACCCCATTGGTCGAGGTATCGCCCCTGAGGGTCGAACTTCTGGAGGCGATGATTCCAGGTATCGGCCACACAGATATACCCCTGACCATCGATGGCCACCCCCCAGGGCTCGTGGAACTCCCCAGGGCCATCCCCCTCCTCACCCCAGGAATCTATAAGTCGGCCATCTGGGGCGAAGACCTGAATGCGGTTGTTACCGCTGTCCACCACGCAGAGGTTCCCCTCCCCATCGAAGGCTATATCCTTGGGGTAACTAAGCACCTCTGGCCCCCCCCAGATCTCGAGGGCGGCCATTTCGATCCGCTTCTCAGCGTACTCTTCGACTGGAGGGGCTATGGGCACAGCGCTGGAGCGCCACAACCGGGAGGCCACATCTCGTCGCAAGTAGAAGGCGAAATCGGAAGAGCCCAGAGGCTTCTCCAACTCCCGATAGAAGAGGAACCGCCAAACGCTGTGCCGCAAGTCCGGATCCTTGAGGCCGGAGATGATCCGTTGCCAGGTCACCGCCCGATAATTCTCCGGGAACCACCAACGGAGGCGATACTGCTGTCGAATGTAATCGACGAGATAGGGGCGCAACTGGGGCTCATTCTCCAGCCCCACCAGGACCACGGGGGCCTGCAAGGGCTCAGATACCCCCTTCCCATCCCCAATGAAGCGGCGGTTAGGGTAATCCCTCAAATACCAGTTGAAGGGCCAACTGGTGAAATCGTCGTAAGCCACCTCCATCTCTTTCCCCCCCACCAGCCTTTCCGAGAGGGACTCTATCTCCCTGGTGATCATGGTCACATCGGGGGTAGTTTGGGTATAGATGAGCATCTCCTTGGCGATGTCGCCATGGATGTAGGAAGCGAGTATAGCGTAACGCACAGTTAGAACCGCCAAGATGACCAAGAGGGTGAAAAGGGCCACTTTGATAGCGCTCGCGAACCCCAGAGGTCGAGCGGAGAGGAGGGCCCCAACCACAAGAAAGGCCAAGATGACGAGAGTGCCTAACCAGCGCATGGCCATATTAAGTTCGGCCAGGGTGGCAAAGCCGACGTGGGGAAAAGAGGAAAGGAAGACCGCGACCGTAAGCAGCATGATGGGGAGGAGAAGGGCCAGCCTCCATCCTCCTCTCTCCCTCAAGGCGTGCCAATCGGTCCCTTCCATTACCTGGCCCAATGAGTACCCCGCCAAGAGGATAGTGGGTAGGGCCAAATGGAGGGTCAGCCAGGGCATCTTCTCCCCGGCCCAACTGTAGATGAGAAAGGCCATACCCGTCCAATAGATGAGAAAGGGAGCCAAGAGCGAACCCAAGGAGAACGAAGGCTCCTCTTCGCTCTTCATCACGCGTCTTTCAAAACCCAAAAGGTAGCGCACTCCACCTAAGAGGGCCAAGAAAAGGGGTAGGAACTCGTATAGAGGGAGGAGAATGAGGTAGTAGTACCAAGGCTGGCCACCTCGCTGAACCCCTTGCTGCTCCAACCAGTAGCCTAGGGAGCCTACCAGACCGGTGGCTATGCCCAGCATGTTGGTGAGAAAGGTGGTGTGGAGAAGGAAGAAGATAGCGTAGTAGACGGTGGCCGCGATGGGCCATCGTCTCTTATCCCAGAATAACCCCACCAGGAGAGACACCCCCAGGATGACCAGAATGACGGGGGCTGACCGGCGAACCCCAGCGGCGGTGTAGTCCAGAGGGTTCCAACCCAAAAGCCTGATGACCAGAGCGGAGATGAGAGGGAGGCAGAGCGTGCCCAGGACCATAACTAGATCGAAGGAAGCCAGGCCACGAGGGTCCCGCTCTTGGCGCTGCCACAACTGCCAGATCATAAGGCCGAAAAGAAAGGTCCCGAAGATGAAAGCGGTGATGAAAGCCACCTCTTTGGTGGAGAAGAGAAGCGCCAGAGCGGCACAAGCAAGATAGAGGTAGAGGTCCCTTCTCTCGTGGAGATACCTTATGATGGCCACGAAGAGGAGCATCTCCCAGAAAGCAGCGAAGATATCATGACGAATGAAGCGGGAGAAGTAGAGGAATCCGGGAGAGATAGCCAACATGGCCGAGGTGGCTAGAGCCCCGTAGCGGCCTATCCATTTGCGCAAGAGATAGGGCATAAGAACTAAGGCCACTCCCATGATGGCCGGCGCTACCCGGGAGGTGTAGTCGCTGGTACCGAAGAGAAAATAGACCAACGCTGTGGCGTGGAAGAGGAAGGGGCCATGGAGCAGAGGGTTATGGGAGAAGCCCCGGCCTTGGGCCAGATTCCAGGAGTAGAAGGCGTGCATGCTCTCATCATGGTGTTGCGCCCGGGAGCCCAGATCCCAAAAGCGGCTCACTAAAGCCACGATCAAGATGAGGCTATAGAGCGCCACCTCCCAACTAGGGGTCAACCGGGCTGAGAGGGGCTCATCTAAAAGAGATCTATTATTGTCCATGCGAACCTCTAAGTCTGCGATACCCACATAATTATATCACGGGTCGGGGGAGGCAGGCCCTCTCGGTAAAGGTACCACTCCAACAAGGCTCTGCCACCCAGACCCTGGGATGGCCAAAAGGACCAGAGACGGAACCGCTGACCCCTATAGTTGGGGAGAGGCAACTCCTCCTGAGGAGTGATGACCACGGGGGTGGTGATATGCTCCGTGACGGTAGATATGAAATCTGTATTGGGAAAACCCCTCAAATACCAAAGGAGGGCAGGGTTCTCCCCCAAGAGGGTGATCCCTATGGAGTGACGATCTCGTTCTCGTTGATTGGAGAGACTCTCTAGGGCCTCCACCAAGTTGCGTATGTCGGGTGAGGTAGCCTGGCCCAAGAGAGGTTCCGCCATCTCCATCCCATAGTTCACCCGCCATCCAGCCCGCCAGGTAAGAGCCCCTAGCACCAAGCAGAGGAGAAGTATGCCCCCTCGAACTGCCACCTCTCTGCCCAGCCAACTGTGACAGAGGAATAGAACGCAGGCCAGAAAGAAAAAGGATGAGAAGAGGAGGAAGATACGCTCTACCCCCTCAAAATGGGAGTATCCTCCCCCTTGCAAGAAGAGGTAGACCACAGCCGGTAGGGAAAGGGCAAGATAGAGGCCCTCTTTTCTCCAAGAGATCCCCCCTCCTATGGAGGCTACCAGTTCCTCCAGGAGCATCCCCGAGAGGAAGATGAGAGGTAGGGTGATATGCAAGAGGGCCGCGGGCGACTTTTCCCCCATCAGGGCATAAAGGATAAGGCTCACTCCGAGCCAATAGACGAAGAAGGCGGAGAAGGGGTTGCGGCGTCCCACGAACCCAGCCCCCAGCAGGCCAAGGATAAGGATGAGAGGCTCGTAGGAGAGGAGAAGGAGGAGATGATACGACCAAGGCCCTTGCCCCGACCACTGGCTCAGCCAAGTGGGGAAGAGGTCGATGGCCGCCTGCAACCCCCCGGGGTTTACCAGCCCACCGGTGGAGGCCAAAACGACGATAGCCCCGAAGAGGGCTAAGGCTCTCAGCCAACTTTGGGAGAGAAGATCGTCTCCCCACCCTCCGCCAGCGGGTCGGCCACTGAGAAGCAGGAGGGGGACAAAAGAGAGATAGATGATGAGAATCGTATATACCTCGGAATCCGCGACTAGAGAGAGGGCTAGGCCGACAATCGCGAGATAGAGATCCCGCGCTGACCCGTTCTCCCCATAGCGGAGGAGCCCAAAAAGAAAGGCCACCGTGCCCAAGGCGACGATGATCTCCCCTCCCAGGGTGCGAGAGAAGAAGATATACGAGGGGGAGAAGGCTAGGAGCGCGGAAACTAAGAGAGCCCCTACCCGACCCAGTCGGGAGCGCAAAAGATAGGAGAGGCCTATCAATACGCTGCCCGCCAGGGCGGGGAGCAACCGAGCCCCATAGTCGCTGGGGCCAAAGAGCAAAAAGGAGAGAGCAGTGGCGTGGAAGAGAAGGGGGCTCCCCCTGGGGTCGCCTCCCAGCCCTTTGTAGAAACGCCAACCTTGGTAGGCCAAATCCGCCTCCTCAGGGGAGAGGGGTCGCTGACCCAGCCCCCATAGGCGCAAGGCCGTGCCCAAGGCTATGAACAAGAGATAAAGCCCCACCTCCACGGTGAGCCAAGTCCGTTCTCTTCGAGCCGTTTCCTCCAAGAGAGTTACCTCCGACGGTAGATGGTCACCCCGTCCTGCTGATAGACCAGATCCATTATGGCTGCCCATTTCTCTACCATCGCTCGACCGAGATCGTATTTACTCGTCTCCAGAGGTCCCAGATAGACGTACTCGATATTATACTCCTCCAACAGCCTTTCCGTCTCCTCCAGATCGAGGCTCTTATAGAGGGTTTCGATATCCGGTTCCCTCCGGGACGGCTCCTCATATGTCCCTCTCCATTGGAGTTCATGTCCGCCCCACCCCAAGAGAGTGGGTAATCCCGTGTGAGCGGAGACCCTTCCGAAGAGGGTATACGAGCCTCCCGGGGCCTCTAGGATCACCGGGTTCCCCTCCACGTTAACCCTCAGCCACTGGATAGCCTCGTAATCATCGGGGCGGGAGGCCAAAAGGTTGGCCATCCCATCCAGGGTAGGCGAGGCGCCCGCTGTTTTGGAATAAGTGGCCGCCAAAGGGTAGATGAGGCTCAAGGCGAGAAGGAAAAGGAAGCCCGTCGTCCAAAGGTGATAGGCGACCCCTCTTAACCTCCTGGAGAGATAATACACCCCATAGGCTGAAGCGATGGCCAAGAGCACCCAGGCCTGATAGTATAACTTAAAGATGGTGTTCATGCGGGCCCCAAAAACGTCTCGGATATATACATATTCGCATAGATAGGTGAGTAGAAACCCCATCGCTACCAAGACGAGAACGAAGAGGGAACTCGAATCCGTTACCCTGGCCCTCATGTCCCGCAGGGATACTTGATACGTACGCCGCCAAAGGGAAAACAGAGCCAGGCACAAAAGCATGGCCAGGAAAATCGTAAGCCAAGGCTGGGAAAAGAGAGGGTCGAGAAGGGCCCACCTCAGCATAGGCCAGGGATCCAGAAGGGCCGAAGGCATGTCGGGAAAGAGTGAAGCCACTTCCTCCAACTTCTGGATGACGAAAGTTCGTGTCCCCTCGTTTATGAACACGATGGATAGAGCCAAGAGGAGGAGAAAGAACGGGGAGATGAGGAGGGCTAGAAACAGAGAAAGCCCTCTGGTGAGCGTCTCCCTAACGGTTAGCCCTTCCTCAGAGATGACAACTTCTCTGAATTGGGCTATTAGAAAAGGGGAAAGGACAAAGACGAAGAGGCCGAAGATCACCAGGTATTGATGCCATCGCGTCTTCACGAAGAGCACGGGCAAGATCCCCCCCACCTGAGAGCGAAAGCCCAGATAGAAAGGGAGATAGAGAAGGAGGCTGAAGATGACGAGTTTCCCTCCGAACTCCAAGATGCCACTGAAGGTGGCCTGGCCTTGGATATATCGACCAATGGCGTATGCGGCCACCACGATGAAACCATAGGTGGGGAGATCCCAACTATTGAGAAAGCCCAGGGCCCCCACCAAGAGGCCCAAGAGACCCATCTCTGGCCAATCTAACCTCTCTTCAGAGCGGAAAAGGTTGAGGGCTAGAGCGAGAGCCAAGAGGACGAAGGGTAAGGCTAGAAGGTGAGGGTGCATATCCCCCAAGAGGAAACTGAAGAAAGGGAACTCGTCTATCACCTCCATATCCTGCCCCAGCATCACGTCGTGCACCACGCGGGAGGCCCGCCACCACCACCAGTGATCGGTAGGGAGCCACCGGCCGCTCACGGGCGCTGCAGCCAGGTTCCTGATATCGACCCACTTCCAGAAAGAAGCGGAGCCCAAACCCCGAGTATGCAATACCTCCAGAACCCCCTCTAGATTGCCGATAACAGCCACCAGCAGGGCTCCTAGGAAGCCGAAGGTGAGGGCACGCCTCTCCTTGTCGCCATAGACCAGATTGTAGACCAGACTCGAAGCCCCGGTCAGGGTGAGGGCGAAGAGCAGGGCGATGCCCAGATTGAAAGTCACCTCCGAGGGGAGGCCCGAGAGTCTGGTAAGGAGAGCCATCATCAAATAGCCAAAATAGTAGTAACTTATACCGTATCCAGAGAGCCAGGGGTCGTGGGGGGGGAACCGCTCGCTGCGCAAGATGGCGTTCAAGAAAGCGAACTCCATGGGCTTCTCCGTGCCCATGATATCCGGGTTATAGGCCCGCACCAAAGCCCAGAGGCCGAAGGCGGCGGTGAAGAGGAGTTCGCTGGCCAAAACCGCCCTTCTATGGCGGTAGAGAAAAGCGAGAATCTCCTCCCCCTCCTTCCGCCTACTGGAGTAGAAATACCAGGAGATGGCCGCCCCCAGCAGGATGACGAAGATGATGGCCTCCCGCTTGTTAGCGAGGAAGCCGAAACTGACCAGTATCCAAAAGAGGTAACTGCAAAGGAGTATCCCCAACGGCTTGGAGAAGGCGTAACCCCTATCGGGGAGAGCCCGGAAGAGGCGGAAAGCGAGAGGCAAAGTCACCAGCCCCAAGATCTCCACCATTAGCCACCAGATCAAGACTGGCATCACAACAGCAGAAAGCATCAACCTCACACCTTATACACTTTTGGTGGCGTCAGATGTTACCATCTGACGCCTCAGAGACCCACTTCACTTCCACCAGCGAATGATCGTTGAGGTGATAATGTCGGGCGCTTGAGTACGGCCAATCAATATCTCTTTCCACCAGTCCGGCCCTGACAGGGTTTTGGTGGATATATTCTACTTTAGTGCGTAAGGTCTCTTCGTTGGTAATCAGCAGATCATCGAATCTATCCATCCAAACCTTGAATATCTGGCGACTGCCAGGAGGCAACCGCAGTGATTCCATTATCCGATGATGCCCGTCATCCTCTAACCTCTTCCTGATGCGGAAGGAGGTATACTTTTTGAAATCACGCATGATGTCAGAGATGTTCCTCTCCCCAGAAACTTGGAGGACGAGGTGGAGATGGGTGGGCATGATGGAGTAGGCGATGAGAGTAAAGCCACCTCGGCGCCGCATGAAATTGAGGGAGTCGATGATGAGACGGTAGTAGGAGTCGTTGAGCAGAAGGGGCTTGAGGTCAACAAAGGTTGTGGTAACGAAGAAGATACCACCGCTGGTGGTCAACTGGCTGCGGCCTCTACGGCCCATACTCCTCTATCCCTTTCTTGGCGTCAGATATCTCTGGCTGTCAGGAGGTAACTCCTGACAGCACTGAAATCTACCCCTTCACCTTATAGACCCGTACCCGGGGATTCTCGTAGGCCAACTCCAGGTATCCCTCCTCCAGGAGAGCGTCGAACTTGGCTAGGGATGGGGCCGGATAAACCGTCCGCTCCAACTGCCCCACATAGACATAGGTGATATCGAGTTCCTCGATGAGGGCTTTCGTTTCCTGGATATCGGTGCTCTCGTAGAGGGAACGAGCCTCGGCTTCCCGCTGAGCCACCATCCAACCATACCGCTGCTCATTCTGATGAGCCCCTACCAGGGTGGGCAGGCCAGTGTAACTGGCCACCCTCAGCCCTCCCTCCCGATAGTAGGGCAAGGCCGCCTCGGCCACTACCGGGGTCCCCTCTACATTCGCTAGGAACCACTGGATGGCTTCATAGTCGTATCGGAGTTCTATGGGGTTGCTCTCATCGGACCAGGTGTATCTCCCCACGGTCATGAAAGCCAAGCCGTCGAGGGTTCCCAGGGGGGGCCTGGCCCCAGGGAAGCGATCTCGAACCCGGGCCTGGGTCCCGAACACTATATAGATACTGGAGGCAAGAAAGAGAGCCAGAAAGACACCTTGCCACAACCTGCGCCACCTCAAATGTCGCCACAACTGAGGCAAGACCGCGGCCCCCGCCACCGATAGAAGCACCCAGGCCTGGATATAGAATTTGAAGATGGTGTTCATCCGTCGATAGTCGCCCCCCTGGAGAAAATCTCGCAAGTAGACCACCTCGCAGCCAAGAAGGATCCCCAAGCCCAAAAAGCCCAGGAGATGGACAAAACCCCTCTCTGGCTGGGAGTGATCACTAAGGATAAGGATCCCCGCCAGTATGAGCAGGGGAAAAAGCAAGGCTAAGACCCATTCCTTCAGGAGAAGAAAACCCAGGGCGGCCAGCGATACAGAAGCGAAAGCGAAAAGGGCCTTCCTCCTCCCCAACCTACGTTGAAGGGAAAGGAGAAGATAACTCGTTATCAAGAAGACGAAGAGCCCCCAAATAGTGAGGAAGGGCTCGATCTCCGTCCGGCGCCTAACCAGACCCAACCCCACATAAAGGGGCTGATAATAAGTGAAGAAGGGGAGATAGAGAAGAAGAGCTAAGACCACTATGCCCAGCGATGCCGATAACGCTTTGACTGTCGCCCAGGCTCCTCCTTGGGTCCGGGCCCGCAGGAGAAAGGCCCCCAAGATGATGAGGAAGTAGGTGGGGAGGTCCCAGGTATTGATAACCGCCACGCCGCCTAGAGCGAGTCCCAAGAGGAGGACTGAAGAACCGAGGCTGAAGAGACCATCCTGGGGAGAGCGCCTTCGCAACACAAGAGCCAAGACCAAAGCCAAAAGGAAGATGGTGAAAGGTATGCCGATCATATGGGGGTGGAGATCGGCGAAGAGGAAACTGAAGAAGGGGAACTCATTTATGGTGAAAGGTATCACCCGGGTGCTCCGCCAGTAGTCGAAGGGGGGAAGGGTGCCCCGACCTAAGAGAAGTTGAACCAGGCCGGGGATGGCCCGCACCAGCCCTTCCACTCCCGGGATGGGGCTTCTGAACTCCAAGCCCCCTAACTCTCCCAGTCGCTCCGCTATCTGACGTAGCCCATCTAGGTTTCCCAAAAAGGCAAGAAAGACGGACGCCGCCACCCCCCAAAGGTATTTTCGAGTCAGGTTGTACCCCAGAGAGAAGGCGTTACTCACCGTGAGGGCAAAGAGTGTGGGGATCGCCAGGTTGAAGGCCACCTGGGGAACGATACCCGTCAGTTTGATCAGAATAGAGACGAGATGAAGGCCATAGTAGTAGTAGTTGATATACCCTCCCGCGAAGTAGGGGTCATATGGCGGAAAGTAGGGGCTCTTGACGATGGCGTTGAGATAGGCGAACTCCATCGACTTCTCCCCTCCATTCCAAGGCTGCCACAGGTCGGGGTTGAGGAGTCGGATGCCTACGAAGAGTAGAAAGGCGCAAGAGAAGATCGCCTCGCTGATGAAGATAGTCTTTTTCTTGGAAGAGAGGGAGGCGATTATCTCCTGACGCCCGCTCAAAAAGAGAGATACCAACCCCAGAAGCAGCCCGGCTCCCAAAATGGTAGGAAGGCTGTTGGTGAAGAGACGGAGGCTGGCGGCCAGCCAGACCAAGTAGGCTACCACCAGAAGGCCCAAGGTCTTGGAAAGGATATATCCCCCATCGGCGAGACGATGAAACACGAGGAGGGTCAGGGGCAAGGCTACCAGGCCCAACATCTCGACGGCTAGCCACCAGAAAAAGATAGAGAGAAGAGGGTGGCTATTGGCCAACCCATTCCACCCCCGATCTCTTATCACCGGCAACTCATCGACCGGCCCATCGAGGAGGAGGCTCTTACCTACCATACGTTCCGGCTCGGCGGGCACGAGAGTGTTGGCGAAGAGGCGATCGAACTCCTCATCGGTGAGATCTCTCTCTTTCTGGAAGATGAGCACTTTGGGGTGGTCATAGACGGTGAAACTCTCGTCGGCGCGGTCATCGACGATGGTGAGACCGAAGAGCCCAGGATAGGAGGTGAAGGTCTTTTTCAGTCGGAAGCCTAATCTCTCATCGAAGAGCAACTCGTAATAGCGGGTGGTGATGGGGTACCTTTGGGGCAGACGAGGGATGGAACCGTAGAGGCGGTTGCTGGAGAGGATGAGATAATCCACCTCTCGAAGGTCGTCCACGATCACTTGATACTTAGCCTCATCATCGGGCTCATAGAGGGCCATAGTCACGCTACGATATTCGTTGATGCTCCTCGGCTCCCCGCTCACCTCCATCCCCAGGGGGAGGTCGTCATCCCAATGCTCCAGGGCCAATGTCGAACCAGGAGGGATATTCCGATAGATCCACTCCGAGGCTTGGAGCCGGCTATGGGGACGGCTGTAGATGCTCACGAAGGCTAGGGAGTAGAGGAGGCTCAGGGCCACCACCAACCCCGGAATTATCTGCCAAGCGCTCCGGGCTATCCGCCCAGTGGACCGCTCCCTCAGGGAGAGGAGCATCTTAGCCCCCATGATGTAGAGGAAGGGGAATAGAGGCAACATATAGCGCAGGAACTTCACATAGAAACTCCCGGTGATCAGAAAGTAGGGCACCACCCAGGCCAGGAGCAGAAGTTCAGATGGCTGGCGAAGACGGAAGCCCCGCCAAAGGGCGAAGAGAAAGCCGCACCAGGCCAGGACCCCCAAAGGGGGCCCCACAGCCCAAAGGATGGTCTGGGTGATCTGGTAGAGGAAAGGGGTAGTCTCTGCGTACTGACGGGTATAGGGGTAGTCGCGAATGCCCCGCACCATCTCGCCCTGCTCCACCACATCCCCAGTGAAGGTCCTCCAGTCTAGGATGGCGTAAGGCTGGGCCACGAAGAAGGTGAGGGCTAGAAGGAGGAGGCTCAAAAGGAGAAGAAAGGCGTTTTCTTTCCACCCCTTCTGTGCCCGCCACCGGATGCAAAAAGCCACCAGGAAGGCCAAGATAAGGGGGGCCGCACTGAACTTAGTGGCCAGAGCCAAGCCTAGGGTGACGCCCAAGAGCACCGCCTCACGCACCCCTCCTCCCTTAGCCAACCCCAGGGCGAAATAGATGACCAATAGGACGAAGAGGTTGAGGAAGACATCTACAGCGAAGAAATGGGCCACCTGGATCTGGAAGACGGTGAGAGCGGAAAATGTAGCCGCCAGGAGCCCTACTTTAGAGTCATGCACCCTCTTGCCCACAAGATAGGCGAGGTAGATATTGGCCGTGCCCAAAAGCGCCGAGATGCCCCGTCCTAAAAGGGTGAGGCGATCATAGTCGGATATCCGCCCAAGGCTCGCCAACGCTTGGGCCAAAGAGGGCCAAGAGGAGAAGAGACGCGAGAGAGGAGCCAGAAGGCTCAAAAGGTGACCCGACAAGCGGAGGAGATAGAGAGGTAGCGATCCGTAAGCGAAGAAATGGGGGTTAAGGGGGCTCGTCTGGGAGGCGAAGAAGTTGGGATGGCGTTCCGTGGCCTGTGCGGCTAAGACTGGGTTGAAGAACCGGGGCCATTCCTGAAGGGGTGGCATATGGAGGCGGGTGGCCACCATGGTGATCCACCGCTCATCAGGATGCAGATGGTGGTTTTGATCCCAGTTGAGCCCATAGAAGCGGAGGGCGGCCCCTATCACCAGGATTAGAGCCAACCCCAGGGCGATCCTATGTCGCCTTAGCCAACGCATAGAGATATTCTAGCATCGAGGTACCCTCTCGGCAAGTAAGAATAGACTCTCCTTGTGATATAATAGAAGTAGGGAGCCTCTTGATACCCTTGATTCCTAGGAGGGGGCTATGAATAATAAAGAGATCGGTCAGATATTCCGCGAGATAGCGGATATGTTGGAGATACAGGGAGAGGACTTCTACCGGGTCAACGCCTACCGCCGCGCCGTCGATTCCATCGAGCATCACCCCGTAGCCCTGGAAGAACTCTGGAAGGAGGGGAGGCTGCGGGAGGTGCCCCGAGTGGGAGAGGCGATCGCTAAGAAGATCGATGAACTCCTGAGCACCGGGCAGTTGGGCTATTATGAGGAGTTGAAGGAGCAGGTCCCCGATGGGGTGCTCTCACTTCTTACCATCCCCGGCGTAGGCCCCAAGACGGCCAAACTTCTCCATGAGAAACTCGGCCTGACCTCCATCCCCGAGGTGGAGCAGGCGGCTCGGGACGAGAGGTTGCGCCACCTGCCCGGCCTGGGGGCCAAGTCCGAGGAGAAGATCCTCCACGGTATCGAGATGCTCCACCGTCTCTCCGGGCGGGCGCTCTTGGGCACCGCCTTGCCCATCGCTCAGGAGATAGTGGAACAACTGCAGGCCACCTCCCCGGCGGAGAATATCGTCCCCGTGGGGAGCCTCCGCCGCCGCAAGCCCACCATCGGCGATATCGATATCCTAGCCACCACTGCCAAGCCCACCCAGGTGATGTCCGCCTTCGTCAAACTCCCCCAGGTGGCCGAGGTGCTCCTCCAGGGCGATACTAAGTCCTCCGTCATCCTAGATAACGGCCTCCAAGTCGATCTGCGGGTGCTCTCAGAGGAACGGTTCGGCACTCTTATGCAATATTTCACCGGCTCCAAGGAGCACAACGTGCAACTACGCATCCTGGCGTTAGACCGGGGGCTCAGCCTGAGCGAGTATGGCTACAAGAAAAAGGACGGGACGGAGATAACCTGTCCCACCGAAGAAGAGGTATACGAGACGATAGGCCTCCCCTGGATACCCCCGGAGATGAGGGAGGCGAGGGGGGAGATAGAGGCCGCTAGGGCGGGGAAACTACCTCAGTTGGTCACCGATGGGGATATAAAAGGCGACTTCCACCTCCACAGCAACTACTCAGACGGCGTCCACACCGTCGAGGGGATGGCCCAGGCAGCCAAGGCAAAAGGCTACCACTATATCCTTCTCACCGACCACACTAAAGGCTTAGGCGTTGCCGGGGGGATGACCCCGGAGAGGGTGGCGGAGCAGAGAGCGGAGATCGAATGGGTGAACGAGAAGTTAGCCCCCTTCCGGGTGCTGGCCGGAGCGGAGGTGGAGATCAAGGGCGACGGGACGCTCGACTTGCCCGACGAGGTTCTGGCGGAGATGGACTTGGTGGTGGCAGCCATCCATTCCGGGCTCCGGCAGGAGCGAGAGAAGATAACCCAGAGGATGCTGGCCGCCATTCGGAACCCCCACGTGGACATCATCGCCCACCCCACGGGAAGGCTTCTCGGCCAGAGGGAGGAGATAGCCCTCGATTTCGAAGCCATAGTTGAGGAGGCGGCCAAGACGGGGACGATTCTGGAGATAAACGCCCAGCCCAACCGGCTCGACCTAGATGGGGCGCACGTGAAGCGGGCCCTCCAAGAGGGGGTGCTACTGGCGATCGGGACGGACGCCCACCACATGGAAGGGCTGGGGCTCATGCCCCTGGGAGTGGCCATGGCCCGGCGGGGCTGGGCCGAGGCCAAGGATGTAGCCAACACCATGAGTTGGGAGGAGCTGAAGAGCAAGGTGAAAAGGTGATCAGCAGGTTTTTTCTTGAGATACCCCCTTGCGGGGGCAGGCCCCCTAGTGAGGGCAAGTCTCCTTAGGTCATTGGCGAGGGGGCTCTTTTGTGGAACGATTATAGCACAGGTGTTCTAGGTTGTCAAGGAGTAGGGACGGTCTGGTCCTCAAATCTGCTTCGCCCCTAAATCTACCCGGATTACTCTCCCGCTTGAAGTATGGCTTGGCTCACCGGTTTTCTACATTGAAGCCAGGACAATCCACCCTTGTCGTACCCCTCAATGGTCTTCTCATCACTGTCAGGGTTGAAAGTATAGGGTGAATCGTGATAGAAGAACTCTTCCACTTCTACAAACCCGTAGGTTCTCAACATCGCCTGAAGACATTCACGGCCAAATATCCACCAATAGTGGTCCTGACCAAGAAAGGTGCCCTCGACAAAATGGGCAAATTCGGTCAGATGAGGTTCGCGCAAGTCGATGCGCACTGCTCTCTTATATTCCTCGCCATTTTCGGCGTATGTTCGCTGCGTACTCGACCCTTTTTTGGAAGTCCTTGCTCCCGCTAGCGACACTGGTGTGGAAGCACAGTTGGGATTCGCTAAAGCGATCACGATAGTTTCTTTTCTCTTGCCCACAGAAGTTGTTACGCTAAAGGCAGGCTATTTTCGCTTACAAGCCATGAAAGTCTGTGCCTTATCTCCCCATAAAGGGCGGTCTTCTACGAGATCGAACCCGGCGGCCATGATTAGTTGGCGCACGGTTGGAACAGGAAAGAGCCACCACCAGGCCCCATAGTCATGCACTTCCCATACGTGGGGTTGTTCAGTGATCCCCACTGCGGGGAATACACCTCCCGCTTCCCAGTGCTCTTTGAGGATTTCCACCTGGCGATGGGGCAGATAGGCAAGGAAAAGCGCCGCGCCGGGGGGAACTGTAATCGTGCCCTTGCTGTTGGTCACGGTCGACGGGATGACTGTCGTCGTCAGGATGAGATACTTGCGAGTGAGCCGGGCCAGTTGGGTCAGCGTATAGAGCGGGTTCGGACAGTGATAGACCAGGCCGCTACAGTGTACCACATCGAACTGCCCCACCTCGTTTTCCAAACCCGGCTCGTCAATACTCGCGGAGATCAACTGGCAGCCAGAGACTGCCATCCTGGCACAACGCTCGCGGAAGGCCTGCCACAAAGGGTGATCCAGTGACTGTATATCTAACATGGCAGTGGTGGCCGCGCCAGCTTTGGCTGCCACGGTCACCTTTTCGTTGACCGTGCCCCACAGCCCGCCTACGTCCATAAACGTCTTGCCTGACACAACCTGAGCAATGTACACATCTCGCGGATCAGCGTCTTTGACACTCATAATTGTGGCTCCGTGAAGTTTTAGCGCACCAAGGAATCTGCGTACGTATTTCCTGAATACTTTCATAGGGGTGCCTCCTTTCCTGAGCCTGGTTTAACAACCCGAATGTCAACTTGCTCCTCTCGCGGAGACTTCAACTCTCAAGTGGACGGGAAAAAAGGGGGCTCTGGCTGCCCGGTTGGGGACCTACGCAACCATTTCGCGGCGAACTGTAGGGCCTTTTCAACCTCTCCCACACCCCAATTCGCCATCATTCTCCCTCACCTCACACAAAACTATCCACCAGCCCCGCCAGACTCAGTGGACAGCATGTAGACTAACCCCGGAGGGGCTGTATAATGATATTCGCCGCGCTCAGGACGATACTACCACACTTCTCGTGAGCAGTCAACCGCTTGTAGAAAGTCCTACGGACCTCGGTACCAGGTGAGTGCGTTCGGCATCCTGAGGATGCCTCCCCGGCCCCTGGCCCGTTGCTGCCAGGACAGGCTGGCAAGTACCGGGGCAGGCAGCATCCAAAGGAGAAGACTCTCATCTTCTGGTATCGTAGAGATGGCATAATCTCTACGGCGAAGTCTCTATGCTCACATGTCATCACCTCTGGAAAATGGAACACGGCTCTTCTAGAAGAGCCGTGATCGTAACCTCCGAGAGGGAAAAATGCTCTCTAACTTAGATCGTTCTTAGCGGATCGCCTTCTCCGTCTGGGGGTCGAAGAGGTTGTCTGGTTTGTCGTATAGCGCCTGGGGGGTATCCACCTGCTGAAGAACACCATCCCTCTGGACCGCGATCCGCGTCCCCCATGGTCATGGCCTCCAGAAGATGAGTATCCCAATAACCCCCAAAGCCGTCACGGGGAGGGAGGATAACCACCCTCCGGTGAGTTGCATCTAGCTTTCGGCTCAATTACCCCCGGCGAGACTCAAGAAGGTTTGGCCAGGAAAGGCTAAGGCTGCTATAATTGAAAAGTGAGACATTGTTAGAAAGAGGCAGATGCCGGTTATCGAGATAACCCAAATATAGAGATTGGGAGGCCACCGTGCTACCGGAAAGTAAACTGAAAGAGATGCTTCTCCAGATGTACCTCATCCGCGCCTTCGAGGAGAAAGCCGATGAACTCTACGCCCTGGGGAAGGTCCACGGGACTATGCACCTCTCCATCGGCCAGGAGGCGATGGCCGTGGGAGCCATCGCTGCCCTCCGCCCCGAGGACTACATCTTGAGCACCCATCGGGGACATGGCCACTGCATCGCCAAGGGAGCCGACATCAAACTCATGATGGCCGAATTCATGGGGAAGGAGACAGGTTATTGTCGCGGCCGTGGAGGCTCGATGCATATCGCCGATATGGAGAGCGGAAATCTGGGAGCCAACGGCGTCGTCGGCGGCGGCATAGGGATGGCCGTGGGAGCAGGGCTGAGCATTAAGATGAGAGACACCGGCCAGGTGATACTTTGCTTCTTCGGCGACGGAGCGGCCAACCGAGGGATATTCCACGAAGCCCTCAATATGGCCGCCATCTGGACCCTGCCCGTGGTCTATCTCTGTGAGAACAATCAGTATGGCATGTCCATGTCGGTAGAGAGGGCTTTCCCCATCGAAGATATCGCCGATAGAGCGGCGGCCTACAAGATGCCCGGTGTAGTGGTGGATGGGAACGACGTTCTGGCCGTCTATGAGGCCACCCTAGAAGCGGTGGAGAGGGCTAGAGGTGGTGGAGGGCCATCTCTCATCGAGGGAAAGACCTACCGCTGGAAGGGCCATTCCAAGAGCGACCAGGAGCGGTATCGCACAAAAGAAGAACTGGAGGCCTGGAAGGAGAGGTGTCCCATCCGTCGCTTCCGAGCCAGACTGATAGACGAAAGGGTGATTGATGAGGCGGAGGTCAGCCGGATGGCAGAGGAAGCGAGGCGGCTCATCGAGGAGGCGGTGGCCTTCGGCGAGGCCAGCCCCGAGCCCTCGGTGGAGACCATCCTAGAGGGGGTGTACGCGCCATGAGGGAACTCACCTATGCCGAGGCGATACGGGAAGCCCTCCGCCAGGAGATGCGACGCGACGAGCGGGTCTTCCTTCTGGGCGAGGATCTGGGGGTCTATGGGGGAGCCTTTGGAGTCACCTATGGCCTCCTGGAGGAGTTCGGTGAGGAGCGAGTTCGAGACACCCCCATCTCCGAGGCGGCCATCGCTGGGGCCGCTATCGGCGCAGCCCTCACCGGCATGCGGCCTGTGGCCGAGATCATGTTCATGGATTTCATCACTATCGCCATGGAGCAACTGGTCAACCAAGGAGCCAAACTCCGCTTCATGTTCGGGGGGAAAGCGAAGGTGCCTATGGTCCTGCGCACCCCTGCTGGCGCGGGCACGGGAGCAGCAGCCCAACACTCCCAGAGCCTGGAGGCCTGGCTCGTCCATGTCCCGGGCCTCAAGGTGGTCATGCCCAGCACACCGTATGACGCCAAAGGGTTGCTTCTGGCCTCCATCAGAGACGACAACCCGGTCATCTTCGTGGAACATAAACTGCTCTACAAGACCAGGGGTCCCGTCCCTGAGGAAGATTACACCGTACCCTTGGGCGTGGCCGACATCAAGCGGGAAGGGAAAGACGTGACCATCATAGCCACCTCGGTCATGGTCTTGCGAGCCCTTCAAGCAGCAGAAGAGTTAGCAGAAGCAGGGATCGAGGCGGAGGTGGTCGATCCTCGAACCTTGAAACCTTTCGATGCGGAGACGGTCAACCGGTCGGTGATGAAGACCGGCCGGGCCCTCATCGTCCACGAGGCTTGCCTGACCGGGGGCGTTGGCGCGGAGATAGCGGCTCGCATCGCCGAGGGGCCAGCCTTCGACTACCTGGACGCCCCCATCAAGCGGCTGGCGGGCTTAGATATCCCCATCCCCTACAACCGCACCCTGGAATACCACACCGTGCCCCAGGTGGAGAATATCGTAGAGGCAGCGAGGGAGTTAGTGGAAGGATAGACCCGTGGCTCAGGACTCTTCGCCCTGGGTCCGGATGCCGGTTGCGTAACGTTCGCGGGGTTGCCCAAGTCGCCGAAGCCGGTTTGGGGGAAGGCGTAGCCCGAACCAGATACATGCTCTTGTATTCAGGGAAGCAAGAACCCCTACCCAAAGCCAACACCTTATCCAGTTTGGTCAGCCCGTACTCGGTCCAGCGTAAAATGGATGGACCGTTTCATCAGTCGGATGAGGCTCTAGACGTTACGCCCTGTTGCGATCTGCGCCGCGGCGCTGCAAGCAAGGCCCAAACCCACACCGCTGTTAACCGAAGAACTTCGATATACTGTCTAGATCAAGGTCAAACGTGGCCGCAAACAAGAACAAGGCGCGCTTTTCTTCTGCGCTGACCTTATCGCCAAGTCCGAGGAGGCCTCCACCCGAAGCACGCGCAACCTTAAGCCCGTTGATAAACATGCTTCCCACGAACCTTTGATATTCGTCCGGCGTTAGTTTCTCCTTGAGAGTGGCTTTCATTTGGTTCGCTCGTTCTACGAACTTCGAAAGATCCATTGCTTCTTTAATGAGAGCATTGAGATCTGAAGACAAGATGTCAACGAAGAGCTCTCTGTGCAACGGATCTTTGTAGAACGCAGCACCCTGCAAATCTTTCTGCAATTGAGCCGCTTCCGCCTCATCAACCTTTTGGTCCGCGCCAGCCACCAACACAAAGACTTGGAAAGGCAGAAGTTTTAGGAGCTCCCACTCCTCCTGAGTAAATTTTTCCCTCATCGGTTATCTCCTTTCTAAGAATAGGCTGTGTAAAGCCAGATGAAATATCCTCATTGATAGTACTACATTTGCCTTCCTTCCTTTCTTCGCTTTGCCCGCGATGGCTCACAACGGATCACATCTGTATCACTTCACATATTCTCATTATAGTATAATTTGACGCCCGCGTCACCTTCCGATGTGCTGCCAAAAGAAGTCAGTTGAAAGCCGCGGCCAAGCACCTCCTGGCGCTCTCGGCCAAGATCGCCGCCCCGATGGGTAGCGCCTCTTCGTCCAGGTCGAAGTGAGGACTATGGCCCGGGCGCATCTCGCCTTTCTTAACCCCCAAGCGGAACATGGCTCCCGGCGCCTGGGCCAAGAAGAAACTGAAATCCTCCGCCCCCATGGCCGGCTCCTTGGGCAAGACCTTCTCCTGGCCTAGGAGGGCTATGGCTACCTCTCGTATGAGTTCGGCCATCCTCTCCCCGTTCACCATCACCGGGTAGCCCTCTTCAATATTGAAGCGAAAGTCGCCGCCCAGGGCTCTCGCTACCCGGAAAGCCTTTTCCAATTCGGTGTGCAGTTGTTCCCGCACCCCCTGCTCGAAACTGCGGATAGTGCCCGTCAACTCCACCTCCTGGGGGATGATATTCTCCGCCGTTCCCCCGTGGATGGTGCCGATGGAGACAACGGCCTGCTTCACCGGATCGATGCGGCGGGAGACGATCCCCTGAATAGCCAAGATCACTTCCCCGGCGATGAATATGGGGTCCACCCCTCGATGGGGGTAAGCGCCATGACAGCCTCGCCCCATGATAGTGGCCTTAAAAGAATCGACCGCTGCAGCCATAGGGCCAGGGCTTATCTTGATACTGCCACTCTCCGTCTCCGAATCGACATGCAAGGCCAAGATAGCCTCCACCCCCTCCATAACCCCCTCTTCGGCCATCCGCAGGGCCCCGCTTTTGCCCTCCTCATCGGGGCGCTCCTCCGAGGGCTGGAAGAGGAAGCGCACTTCTCCTTCTAGTTCTATCTCCCTAAGCAGCATGGCCGCTCCCAAGGCCATAGCCACGTGGGCGTCGTGGCCACAGGCGTGCATCACCCCAGGAACCTGGGATCTGTAAGGCACCTCGTTCAACTCCTGTATGGGCAGGGCGTCCATATCGGCCCGGATAGCCACAACAGGACCTCCCTCCCCTAGATAGCCGATCACCCCTGTCTTGGCCACCCCCGTCTGAACCCTGATGCGCAGCGACTCCAGGGTCTCGGCTATCAGGGCTGCGGTCTTCACCTCACGAAACCCCAACTCTGGGTGGCGATGGATGGCGCGGCGCAACCTTGTGAGTTCCCCTTTCAACTCCTTGGCTCTGGCAAGCATTTGGCCTCCCCCTCTCTTTATGACTAACAACCGCCCAAATTCTACCCCAGAGAGAACTCCTTGTCTATCCTCTGGCCCTCTAAAGAGTTTGACTTGCAATAGGACGAAGCAGTTCCTCAGCCAGATACTCTATTGATAGAAGCGCTCTGGAGAAGTTGTATTGCTGATAGGGGGCACAACGGAAGGCGAACTACTCAAAGCAATCGTATATGGGCTCGCCTTCAAGGTAAGGCAAGAGCGGGTGCTCCTCCATATAAGCCCGAGCCTTCTCCCTCATAGCCCCCAGGTTCTCCCAGGCGTCGAACTCACATCACCGACTTTTTGACCAAGGCGTTCTTGTAGCCGGGCTGCTCCTCCTTCATCGCCTTGGCTTCATTGAATATCTTGAGGGCCTCTTCCTCATGGCCCTCCCTGACGGTGAAGATGGCGACCTCAACGACCATAATGTTCCTCCTAGAAATGGTGTGTAGGGGTAGGGGTGGGGCTCTGTATCTACCCTGGGGGCGAGCACAGCCTGCCCTGGCACGTGGCAGCCTGACAGCCAAAGGTTAGAGGCATCACCCCAGCGGTAAATGGTACATATTTAGCGTGTCGATGCTAGTAGATAGGGCAGGGTTCCATACCTGCCCTACTGTCTTGCTCCTATGTTTGTGTCGTGTTATAGTTCCAAGTGGTCGTTATTACCTCGAAAGGACGAAGATCGATGAGCGTTCTAAACCGGAAAGAGGGGGGCTCGGCCTCCGTGGGGTCTAGCGAAAAGCGGGTCGTGGTCATCGGCTTGGATGGTACACCCTACAGCCTCATCACGCGCTTGACTCAAGAAGGTGAACTCCCCCATCTAGCCCGCATCCTCGAACAGGGCACCATCTGCCCCATGAACTCCGTCTTGCCCACCGTCTCCTCTGTAGCCTGGGCCTGCTTTATGACCGGAAAGAACCCGGGAAAGCACGGCATTTACGGCTTCGTAGATCGGGTACCAGATTCCTATGAGATCTACATCGCTAACTCCAGGGGCATGAGGAGCGAGACCCTTTGGGAGGTGTTGAGCAAAAGCGGCAAGCGGGTGGTGGTGATCAACGTGCCGGTTACCTACCCCCCTCGACAGGTGAACGGCATCTTGGTGCCGGGCTTCTTGATGCCCAAGTTGAAAACGGGCACCTACCCCCAATGGGTGGGAGAGAAACTGGAGGAGATGGGGTACCGGATCGATGTGGACCCTTGGCAAGCCCGGGAATCGAAGGATAAACTACTCGAAGACCTGGACTACACCTTGCAAAAGCGGGTGGAGGCGGCTTTTCATTTCCTAGAGTCCGAGGCTTGGGACTTCTTCATGCTCCACATCATGGAGACGGACCGGCTGCACCATTTTCTCTGGGAGGATATGGAGGTGGGCGACCCCGAGTATGGCCCGCGATTTTTGGCCTTCTATAAGCGGTTGGATGAGTTCCTGGGGGAACTCCACCGCCGACTGAGGGGGAAGGCCACTCTCATCATCCTCTCGGATCACGGCTTCTGCTTGCTAAAGAAAGAGGTCTATATCAACCACTGGCTGCGGGAGAAGGGGTGGTTGCGGTTCTCCAAAGAGCCTCCCGAGTCTTGGCCGGATATCGAGGGAGGATCAAAGGCCTATAGCATGGACCCCGGCCGGGTCTACGTGAATTTGAGGGGTAGAGAGCCGCGGGGTAGCGTGGAGCCGGGCGCGGAGTATGAGAGGGTGAGGAAGGAGTTGGCGGAGGGGCTCAGTGGGCTTGAGGACCCAGAGACGAAAGAGTCGATGGTAGAGAGGGTCTTCAAGCGGGAGGAACTATATACTGGCGGTTGCTACCCTCAGGCTCCAGACCTGGTGGTGAAGCCCAAGAGGGGGTACGATCTCAAAGGCTCCATAAAGAAGGAGCGCCTGACCGACAGGGGCCCCTTGGTGGGGATGCACACCTATGATGACGCCTTCCTCTATATCGAGGGGCAAAGGGTCTCGAAAGAGGTGGCGGAGATCGTCGATCTCATGCCCACTATCTTGCAGCTGATGGGGGTTTCCGCGCGCGATGATCTTGATGGTTCCTCGTTGATATGACCGGGCATTCTATGGTCACTTTCCCCTTTGAAGGGCCACCAACTGGGCCTGCTGATAACCATTTGTTTCGCGTTAGTACCACGCCCCCCTCACTATCAGACCACACCGGCTGCCTGAGGTGGTAAGCGGAGCAACCAACTCATATTCTCCCCTTGTATCTCCTCATCGGTTGCCAGGCGATAGCGAGTTCAACGTTTCTTTTGGCGCGGATGTGGAGACAAGGCTACCCGCTTGCCCTGGGTTATTTCCGAGCGATGAGTTAGGGGTTGACATCCCCCCTCAAAGTATGCTATAATTTTATATGCCGTTTTGGTTACGCATCATTAACTATTGACATATTAAGGAGTGCGGTGGCCCGTTCTCAGGATTTGGTTTTCACTCTGTACGGTGACTACATCCGTCATGGGGGTGGTGAAGCCTGGACTGGAAGCCTCATCGAACTCCTAGGGCTCTTGGGGCTCTCGGAGCAGGCTGTCCGCTCGACGCTCTCGCGTATGTCACGCAAGGGCTGGCTCAAAGGGCGGCGGGTCGGCAATAGGAGTTGTTATTCTTTAACCCCCAAAAGCATTGAACTTCTCGAAGAAGGTGCCCAACGCATCTTTCAACCCCGATCCGATCTTTGGGATGGCCGGTGGTACCTCCTCGTCTACTCCATCCCTGAGAAGGAGCGTCCCCTACGCCATAGGCTGCGGAAGAGGTTAACCTGGTTGGGCTTTGGCTCGCTGAGTAACGCTACCTGGATCTCCCCGCGTGATCGGCGTAAGGAGGTGGAAGGCGTCGTTAACTCTTTGGGTATCCAGGGTCACGTGGAGATCTTCTCCGCCGAGCATTTCGGTTTCGCTAGCGATCAGGAACTTGTGGAGCGGTGTTGGAACCTGGAGGATCTCAATCGCGCCTATGCGGCCTTCATCGCCAAATACGAGCCCGATTTCCTCGACTACAAGAGGAGGGAGGCTGAGGGCGACGGTCTTGAACCCAGCGAATGCTTTGTGCGCCGTTTCATGTTAGTCCACGAGTACCGCTCTTTCCCCTATGTGGATCCCAATCTACCTTCGGAACTGTTGCCTGAAGAGTGGCTGGGCAATAAGGCTACCCAACTCTTCCAAGAGTATCACGGGCTCTTAACGGCCAAGGCCAACGCTTTTGTGGGTAGAGTCCTGGCCAAGGCACCCATTCCTCCCCCTTAGCATAGCGTATAGAGGATGAGGGGCTATCCCAGTCTAGGAAATGATGGAGAGGAGAGAGGTATGAAGGATGTAGCGATCATAGGGGTTGGACAGAGTGCTTTTGTCCGTGGATATGAAGGCTCTATCAGAGAGCTCGCTTTTGAGTCCTTCAAGGAGGCTATGGAGGATGCCCAGATTACAGCGAAAGAGATCGATGCCTCCATAATCTGTTCAGCACCCGAATATGATAAACAGAGGACGCCATCTGCCCTCCTGGCCGAGTATCTGGGTTTGAACCCTCAGCCGACATTCTATGTGGAAAGCGTATGTTCATCCAGCAGTGTGGGGTTGAGGGTAGCCTACTCCATGATAAAATCGGGGCTTCATGATGTGGTCCTGGTATTGGGTTTCCAGAAGATGACGGAGATAAGTTCGGCGGATTCCCAGGAGAGGATGGGAAGGGGGGCAGATATAATGTGGGAATCCCCCTTTGGGACGATGATGCCAGCCTACTACGCCATGTATGCCCGAGCCCACTTCGCAAGGTATGGGACCACCGAGGAGGATTTGGCCCATATAAGGGTGAAAGCAGCCACCTACGGGATGCTCAATGAAAAGGCGGTGTTCCGAAAGCCCGTTACATTGGAGCAGGTTCTGAACTCGGATGTTATATCCAGCCCTCTGAAGAAGTTCGATTGCTGTGCCAATGCTGATGGATCATCTTGCCTTATCGTGGTCAGAGGAGAGGTGGCAAAGGAGGCATCTAAGAAGCCGGTCTGGGTACTCGGACTGGGAGCGGCATCAGCACCGCTGACCATGTCTGGTCGAGAGAATTTCAGCGGCTTGGATTGTGCCCGGGAGGCCGCTCGACAGGCCTATGAGATGGCCGGGGTCGGTCCTGGGGATATAGATGTAGCGGAAGTCCATGATTGCTTCACCATCGCTGAGTTGATGGCTTATGAAGATCTCGGCTTTGCAAAGCCAGGAGAAGGCGCAAAACTGATTAGGGAAAAAGAGAGCTATATCGGGGGAAGGATACCCATCAACGTAGACGGGGGGTTGCTGTCAAAGGGCCATCCCATCGGCGCTACCGGGGGCTCCCAGATTCGAACTGTTGTCTTGCAGCTCCGGGGAGAAGCGGGAGAGACGCAGGTGAACGATGCAGAGATCGGTCTGGTCCACAACATAGGGGGGGTAGGGATATACGGGAACGTTACCATCTTGGGGAGGTGACGATATGGGCTTTGAAAGGTTTGGCACGGTTAGTTACACGGCCCAGACAAAGGTAGACAAGTTTGTAGATCTCTTGGATGAAGGGAAGGTGGCTGGAACAAGGTGTAGAAACTGTGGCACCGCCTTCTTCCCTCCCAGGGCTGACTGCTACGGCTGCCTTTCCAGCGATATGGAATGGTTTGAGATCTCAGGGCCCGGGGAACTCGTCTCCTTCTCGACCTTGTTCTACGCACCGACCGGCTTCGAAGACGACTTACCCTACATCATCGCCGTCGTTCGATTTGGAGACCTACAGATATTCGGTCGCACGAGTAAAGAGATAGAAGAGGAAGAGATGGAGATCGGCATGGCTTTGGAGGTGATGCCGGTAAGACTGGAGGGAGGGAAGATCTCATACGAGTTTAGAAAGGTTTAAAGCCCATCGCTACACGAGATGTGGAGATGGGGCGAGAACGGAGATAGGAGGAGCATGGTGCTAGAGGGAAAGAGAGCCATCGTCACGGGAGGCAGCCTGGGTATCGGGCGGGCCATCTCCTTGGATCTAGCGGCTAATGGGGCGGAGGTGGCTTTCACCTATCGCCGCCATGGGGAGGAGGCCCGACAGGTGGCTGAGAAGATCCAGGAGATGGGACGAAAAGCCCTGGTGCTCCAGGCGGATGTGGCCTCCTTCGAGGATGCCCAAAAGATAGTGAAGAAGGTGCAGGAGGAGTTCGGAGGCTTAGATATCCTGGTGAACAACGCGGGGATGAACTGGGATGGGGTCATCTGGAAGATGAGCGAAGAGCAGTGGGATCGGGTCATCGAGGTCAACCTCAAAGGCTTCTTCAACTATATAAGAGCCGTGGCCCCTATCTTCAAAGAGCAGGGTTCCGGCAAGATCGTCAACATCACCTCCATCAACGGCCTGCGGGGCAAGTTCGGCCAGACCAACTACTCGGCCTCCAAAGCGGGGATCATTGGCCTCACCAAAGCCTTGGCTCGGGAGATGGGGCGATATAACGTCAACGTTAACGCCGTGGCCCCGGGGCTCATCGAGACGGAGATGGTGAAAGAGGCCCCGGAGTCGGTGAAAGAGATGGCCCTCTCCGAGATCGTCTTGGGGCGGCTGGGCCAGCCGGAGGAGGTAGCCTGGGTGGTCACCTTTCTCTGTAGCGATAAGGCTCGCCACATCACCGGCCAGGTGATTCAGGTGGATGGAGGCCAGTATATCTAAACCAGTTCTCGTCGGAGCCTGAGATGAGTTCCCACTTTGAGCAGATACTATTTGAGAAGAAAAACGGCGTGGCAACTCTCATCCTCAACCGCCCGCCCCTCAATATTCTGAACATCGCCATGATGGGAGAGATGAACGAGGCGCTTGAGGAGTTAGAAGGGGATGCCGACACTAAACTGCTGGTCATCGCCGCCCAGGGAACGGTCTTTTCCGCGGGGGTAGATATAAAGGACCACACTCCCGATAAGGTAGAGGAGATGATAGAGGTCTTCCATGGGATCTTCAGAAGACTCCTCTCTTTGGAGATACCCACCCTGGCGGTGGTCCAGGGGGCCTGCCTAGGGGGTGGCTGTGAGTTGGCCTCCTTCTGCGACTTCATCCTGGCCTCGGAAGAGGCGACCTTCGGCCAGCCGGAGATAAAGGTGGGCGTCTTCCCGCCCATAGCGGTCGTTCTATTCCCCTACTTGATGGGCCAGAGGAAGAGCTTCGAACTCCTGCTCACCGGGGAGGTCGTGGATGCCCGGGAGGCGGAGCGGATAGGGTTGGTAACGAGGGTCGTTCCCCTAGAGGAACTGGAGAAGGCCACGGAGGAGTTGGTCGCAAAACTGGCGGGCTTAAGCGGCGTCGTCCTTAGGCTCACCAAGCGAGCCATCTACGAGGCGGCCGATCTCCCCTTCGGGAAGGCGATGGAGCATATAGAAAGGCTCTATCTGGAGAGGCTGATGAGCACCGAGGACGCGAAAGAGGGGCTCCGGGCCTTCTTGGAGAAGAGAAAGCCGGTATGGCGCAATCGATAGATCATCGGAGGCTTAAGATGGCGATGCCTGAGAAGTTTCAAGAGTGGCAGGAGAACCGCCACCAGTATGCTAAAGAGTGGAAGGCCAGGACGGGCGGCAAGATACTTGGTTATTTCTGCACCTACGTGCCCGAGGAGATAGTCTATGCCGCTGGCGTCCTCCCGGTGCGGATCCTGGGAAGCCATGAACCACAAGATGTCACCGAGCCCTATATCTTCGGCATGTTCTGTCCTTTCTGTCGCGATTGCCTGGCCCAAGGGTTGAAAGGGAGGTACGACTATCTGGACGGGATCATGATAGCCCAATCCTGCTTGCATATCCGCCAGTCCTTTACCAGTTGGCAACTCCACATCCCCATCGACTATAGTTATTACCTTTATATGCCCTGCAACCTCCAGACTCCGGCCGCCAAGCCCTATCTGAGGGGCGAACTGGTCACCTTGAGAGAGTCGCTGGAGGAGTGGACAGGGAGGAAGATCACCGATGAGGACTTCGACCGGGCCATTGAGGTCTATAACACGAACCGGCGCTTGATGAAAGAGATCTACCAGTTGCGGAAGGGCGAGAAGCCACCTCTCACCGGACTAGATGCTATGCAGATGGTCATCTCTAGCCAACTGGTGGATAAGGCGGACCACAACATTTGGCTTGAGGAGACGCTAGAGGGCCTTTCGCAGGGCAACGGCCGCGATCCGGGGATAAGGCTGATGATCGTAGGTAGCGAAGACGACGATACTGAGTTCATCGAGATGGTGGAGTCGCTGGGGGCCACCTTCGTGGTCGATGATCACTGCACGGGTAGCAGATACTTCTGGAACGAGGTCATCCCTGAGGAGGATCGATTGGCGGCCATCGCCGCTCGCTATGTGGACAGGCCGCCCTGCCCCAGTAAGGATTGGCCGGAGCGGACGAGACGGAACTATGTTTTGCAACTCGCTCGTGACTACGATGTCCAGGGGGCGATCCTCATCCAGCAGAAGTTCTGCGACCCCCATGAATGCGATATACCGCCCCTTACCTGGGCCCTCAACGAGTCGGGCATCCCTACTCTCTTTCTAGAGTTCGATGTCACCGTTCCCCTGGGGCAGTTTAGAACTCGTGTGGAGGCTTTCCTGGAGATGATCGACGAAGAGGATCTCTTCTAGATCGGGAGGTCGAAAGGTGACTCAGAAATACAAGACCAAGCCCCTAGACTGCTGGGGCAAGGCTAAGGAACTGAGAAGGAACTACTACCAAAAGTACGCCACCATAAAGGAGAAGGGTGGACTCCGTTGGACCGGGGGGGCTTGGGCCTTTGACGCCATCCCCGCCGGATTAGGAGACGATGTGGTGCATATCACCGGCGAGCCCTACGGAGCCACTATCGCTTGGAATAAAGATTTCGCCCTGGAATGCATGGAGGCGGCCGAGGCCAAAGGGTGGGCCCGGGATCTTTGCGCCTACATGCGGAACTATTGGGGCTCCATGTACCTAAATGAGTACGCCTGGGGAGGTGAGTACCCTAAGCCCGATTTCGCTTTCCAAGACCATATCTGTTGCAGCCATGCCAAATGGTATCAGCACGTGGCTGAGCATGAAGGTATCCCCTTCTATTGCATCGATGTGAGCGTGGGCCCCTACAACGAACTGAACGAGAACAGGCTTAACTATGTTGTAGCCCAGATGCATGAAGCGATCGAATGGCTGGAGAAGATCACCGGTCGCACCTACGATGATGGGAAGTTGATCGAGGCTGTCTACAATGAATGCCGCTCTACCTCCACTTGGGCCGAGATCTGTGCCTTGAACAAGGCGGTCCCCGCTCCCCTGGATGAGAAGACCATGTATTCCCTATATGTCTTGGGCACCTTGGAGAAGCACGCCAAAGAGGTGGCCGATTTCTACGAGGAGTTGAGGGATGAAGTGAAGGACCGGGTGGAGAAGGGGATCGCTGCCCTGGCCACGGAGAGGTGCAGGCTCATCAGCGATACCCAGCCGCCTTGGGGGTTCCTCCGGGTCTTCAGATACTTACAAAAGTTCGGGGCCCTCTCCATCGGTTCGTTATACACCTTCGGCCTCATCGGCGTGTGGGAGGTGAAGGAAGATGGGACCTGGGGGCCCAGGATCACCCCTCAAGAGAAGGGGATAGAGATCAAGAGTAGGGACCAGGCCCTCCGCATTCTGGCCGACTGGACGCTGAGCAGGCCCGAATGGCAACATTTCTATTTTCCTCAGTTGAAGAACGAGATGATGATCCGCATCGTGAGGGAATGGAGCGTGGACGGGGTTATGCTCCACTACAACCGGGGTTGCGAAGGGTTAAGCCTGGGCATAGCGGAGAATAGGTTGGCCCTTCTGGAAGTCGGGGTCCCGGTGATGACCTTTGAAGGCAATATGGGCGACGAGCGGGAGTTCGACGAGACCCGCACCATGGCTCGCATAGACGCCTTCATGGAGAGCCTGGATTTAGAGAGGTTGGAGGAGTAGCCATTCGATCTCCTTCCCTCGCTGTGAAGTCGACTTATACCTATGGCCTCAACTCTTTGAAGGTCTGGAGGGGGGCGAAGTTGAAACACCTCGCTTCTACTTGGCGCGAGGTCATTCTGAGGAGGTTTGGATGATAACCGCCGGGATAGATATGGGAGCCAAGACCATCAAGGTGGTCATTTTGAACGATGGGCAAGTGGCATCGAAAAGCATACTCTTAGGAGGGCTCGATACTAGAGACTCCGCCGAGAAGGCGTTCGATGAGGCTCTCCAGAGCGCAAGGTTGTCTTTCGATGAGATCGAGCATATCACCGCTACCGGCGCTGGTAGGCGAGGGGCTCCCTTGGCCCATGATGAGGTCACGGAGGTGGGGGCCGATGCCAAGGGAGCGACCTTCCTTTTCCCCGCTGCCAGAACGGTGATCGATGTAGGTGCCGAGGAGGGGCGGGGGATAAGGTGTGACGGCCACGGCAAGATGGTGGATTTCGTCATCAATGAGAAATGTGCTGCTGGGGCGGGCGCTTTTACCGAAGCGATGGCCAGAGCCCTGGAGTTGAAACTGGAGGAGATGGGGGAGTTGTCCCTCCAAGCCACGAAAGCCGTCCCCATAAACGCTCAGTGCACCGTCTTCGCTGAGTCTGAGGTAGTCTCCCTGGTCCACGCTAAGACGCCCAAGGTGGACATCGTCCGCGCCGTCCACGACGCCATAGCCAGCCGCATCATCTCCATGGTGCGCCGGGTAGGCGTGGAGAAGGAGGTGGTCCTCATCGGGGGGATGGCCAGGAACATCGGCTTCGTCGATTCGCTGAAGAGGGGCCTAGAGATGGACCTGGTAGTGCCCGAGGAGCCGGAGTTCGTGGGCGCTCTGGGGGCCGCTCTGGTTGCGGCGGAGAGAGCCTGACAATTATTGGAGGTTCGCGGCCATGACGAAAGAGTATTGGCGTTGGAGGGAGTACAACTGGAAAGCGCCAGATATAGAGTGGCGCGAGGCGGATATCATCAGTGGAGGAGTCGATGTCGGTTCCGTGAGTTCCCAGGCGGTGCTCATGACCGATGGCCGACTCTTCGCCTATAGCAGCATGCGCACCGGCTCCGATAGCCCCGATAGCGCCCGCAAGGCGATGGGTTGGGCGCTGGAAGAGACGGGTCTGACATTGGAGGGTATCCAATATGTGGTGGGCACAGGCTACGGAAGGGTGAACGTCCCCTTCTCCAATCGAGCCATCACCGAGATCGCCTGCCATGCAAGGGGGGCTAACTACATCTATGGGCCCACGGTGCGCACGGTGTTGGACATGGGAGGCCAGGACTGTAAAGCCATCCATTGCGACGGGCGGGGCAAAGTGACCGCTTTCTTGATGAACGACAAGTGCGCTGCCGGGACGGGGCGAGGCATGGAGGTCTTCGCCGATCTTTTGACTGTGTCCATCGAAGAGATCGGCGAGAGATCGTTAGATGTGGATGAGGAGCCACCGCCGGTGAGCAGCACCTGCGTGGTCTTTGCCAAATCCGAGGCCACGGCGCTCCTGCGGGAGGGGTGGCCCAAGAATAAGGTGCTGGCCGCCTACTGTTCGGCCATGGCGCACCGGGTAGTTACCCTTCTGGAACGGATCGGCGTAGAAGAGGATTTCGCCATCACCGGAGGGATCTCCAAGAATATCGGCGTGGTGAAGCGGCTGGAGGATGAGTTGGGCGTCAAGTCTCTGGCCACGGATTATGACCCCCAGATCGCGGGGGCCATCGGAGCAGCCCTCTTCGCCGAGGCGCTGGTGAAAAAGGAGCGCTCCAAGGGAGGTTGAACTGCTAGCGAACTACGGCTATAAAGATGGCTCCGGGGAGTATTTCATCACCATCGACACGGAAAAATGCGACGGCTGCGGGGAGTGTGTCGCCGCTTGTCCCTACGGTGTCTTGGCGGTGATACCCAACGATCTGGACCCCCTGGCCGATACCATGGTGGTGGCGGTGACGGAGGAAGAGCGGAAGAAGATCAAGTATACCTGTGCCCCTTGCAAGCCGGTCACGGGAGAGCGGAACTTGCCTTGTGTGCTGGCCTGCGAGCCTGGGGCCATCAGCCATTCTTGGTAGGAGAGCATGAATTTGATCATCGATCATATGGAGGTCGAAGTGGATGAAGGGGCTGCGGTGCTGGAGGCAGCCCGGAGCGCCGAAATCTACATCCCTGCTCTCTGCTATCATCCCGATTTGCCGCCCGCGCCGGGGATAAAACCTGGCGAGTTCATCTATCGGGCTGGGGAACTGGTAAAGAACGCCGACTCCCAGAGAGAGTATGAGGGCTGCCGGCTCTGCGTGGTGAAGATCGAGGGTAGAGAAGGTTTCCCCACCGCCTGCGATACTCCCGTGGCTGAGGGGATGGTGGTCTACACCGATACCCCCGAGTTAGTAGCCCTCAGGCGCGATAACCTGATGCCCATTCTGGCCCAGCACCCCCACGCCTGCCTCACCTGTGCTCAACAGGAGGGTTGCAGCCGTGAGCCTTGCTCGACCAACGTGCCCCTGGAGGAGAGGTGTTGCCCCAAGTTTGGCCGCTGCGAACTGCAAAAGGTGGCCCACTATATCGGCATCAAGGAGGAGACCCCTCGCTGGGTTCCCACCCAGATGCCCATCTTCAAAGATGAGCCCCTCTTCGATCGGGACTATAACCTCTGCATCGGCTGCACCCGTTGCGTGAGGGCTTGCCGCGACCTGCGAGGGGTGAAGGCCTTGGATTTTGTCTTCGATGATAGGGGTGAGGTTATCGTGGGTAGCCTAAGCCCCTCTCTGAGGGAATCGGCTTGCAGATTCTGCACCGCCTGTGTCGAAGTTTGCCCCACGGGCGCTTTAATGGATAGAGACCTAGCGGTGGGAGAGCGCCAGGCCCTTCTACCTTGCGTCCAAGGTTGTCCGGTGGGCATGGATGTCCCCACTTATGTGCGGTTTGTAGCCCAGGGGAGGTTGGAAGAGGTGGCGAGGGTCATCCGCCAGAAGGTCCCCTTTCCCTCTCTACTGGGGCATATCTGTTTCCACCCTTGCGAGAGCCTCTGTCGCCGAGGCCAAGTGAACGAACCTATCGCCATATGTGCGCTGAAGCGGTTCGCTGCGGAGTATGATGCCGGGCCTGTGAGGGTCGAGAGGGTGCCTACCGGCAAAAGGGTGGCCATCGTGGGCTCTGGCCCAGCGGGGTTGACCGCTGCCTACTACTTGGCCAGGATGGGACACGGGGCGACCCTTTTTGAAGCGGAAGCGGAACTGGGGGGTATGATGCGGGCAGTCATACCGGAGTACCGCCTCCCCCAGGAGGTGCTAGAACGGGAGATCGCAGGGGTGACCCAAGGGGTGGAGGTGGTGACCGGAACCCGCATCGGCGAGGATCTCTCTTTGGAGGATCTAAGGGGTGAGTACGACGCTATCTTTCTAGCCCTGGGAGCCCCATTGAGTCGCAAATTGGCTATCGAGGGGATAGAGTTGGAAGGTGTGCTCTGGGGGCTGGATTTCTTGCGGGCTGTTAAGCAGGGTCAAGGGCCGAAGGTTAAAGAGAAGGTTCTGGTCATCGGCGGTGGAAATGTGGCTATAGATGTGGCTTTAACCGCGCTCCGCCTGGGGGCAAAAGAGATGCAACTGGCCTGCTTAGAGTGCCGGGAGGAGATGCCCGCCCACGAGTGGGGGGTTGAAGAGGCGATAGAGGAGGGCGTGGTTCTCAACCTCTCTTGGGGACCCAGGAGGATCCTGGGCGATGGTCAGGTTAGGGGGGTGGAACTGGTCCGTTGCAGTTCGGTCTTCGATGAGGAGGGGAGGTTTAAGCCTTGCTATGACCAGTCGGTCACCAGCACCATAGAGACGGATATGGTGATTCTGGCCATTGGACAAGCCATTGGACAAGCCTCGGACCTTTCCTTCTTAGACAGTCACCTACAGACGACCAGGTTAGGCACCATCTTCGTGGATGCGGGGAGCCTTCAGACCAGTCTGCCTGGCGTCTTCGCCAGCGGAGAGGTGGTGAGCGGCCCAGCCTCGGTCATCGAGGCTATCGCCTCCGGTCGGCAGGCGGCCATCTCCATAGATAAGTACCTGGGGGGTGAGGGGGTGCTCCATGAGCCGTCCCTGGAGGTCGATAAGGAGCCTTGGCTGGGTCGGGAGGAAGGGTTTGCTGACCGGTACCGGGTTCAGGTGCCCCGCCTCCCCCTGGAGCGGAGGGTAAAGGGCTTTGAAGAGATAGAGTTGGGCTTCGATGAGGCCCAGGCCAGGGAGGAGGCTAGCCGCTGCTTGAGGTGTGATCTGAGGCTTGAGATCTCGCCGACAATCCTCCCGCCCGAAAGGTGGCTGCCCTTTGACGCCGATAACGTGAGCGTGGTCCCGGAGATAGAAGGCGCCTTCCAGTTGTTGGATGAGGAGAAGAAGATCATCTATATCAAGGGCGCCATGAACCTCCGCCAGGATTTGGATGAACAGCTGCTTACCCAGGAAAGGGCCCACTACTTCATCTATGAAGAGGATCCCATGTACACCAAGCGAGAGAGCGAGTTGCTTCAGAAGTTCCTGCAGCAACACGGCCGCTTGCCGGAAGGCAACGACGAATTAGAGGATCTCTTCTGAGGAGGAGCCTTATGCCCAAGATCGATGCAGAGAAACTGATCATCCGGGTCATGAGGGAGGAAGACCTAGGCCCCATCGTGGAGATAGACGCCCAGGTTTTGGGCCAGAGACGGCCCGAATACTACCGACGAAAATGCGCCCTGGCTTTGGATGATACCCAGCAATTGGTTACCTCTTTGGTAGCCGAACACGATGGCCAGGTGGTGGGGTTCATCATGGGCAACGTTTACCTGGGGGAGTTCGGCATCCCAGAGACCGCGGCCTCCCTAGATACCATCGGTGTGCACCCCGACTATCAAAAACAGGGGATCGCCACTCAGTTGATGGAAGAGTTCATCACCCACGCCAGGGCGGCTGGGGTGGATACTGTCTACACTCTAGTGAACTGGAACGATTGGGCTCTCTTGAGGTTCTTCGAGGCTGTGGGGTTCGCCCCAGCCCAAACGGTGAATCTGGAGTTAAAGATCGGGCGATAGAATGGCCATCTTGAACTTCGGCTGGATGATCGAAGGGGAGTTAGCGGGCAGCGGGAGGCCTTGCACCAAAGGGGAACTGGTGTGGTTGAAAGAGCAGGGCATCGGGGCCATCGTCTCCCTCACCGAGACTTCCTTGCAGAGAGACAAGATGCTCTTGCCTTGGCTGGATGAGTTGGAGTTCGAATACCACCATATACCGATCGTGGATCATACCGCCCCTGAGCAGCCTCAGATCGATGAATTCATAGGGTTCATAGAGATGATGCGAGGACAAGAGAAGCCCATGCTGGTGCACTGCGCGGGGGGATATGGGAGGACAGGGACTATGCTCGCCTGCTACTTGGTGAGCATCGGCCACCAACCAAAGGTTGCTGTGGATGAGGTGAGAAGGAAAAGGCCCTACTCCATCGAGGAGAACGCCCAAGAGGAGAGCGTATTCGAATATGGCCGCCGACTGGGGAGAGGATGATAGGGATTTCAAGACAAGAAGAGTTGGAAAGAGAGGGATGGGTCAGACAGTTCACCGCCGACGAGCCCCGTTTGAGCGAAGCAGTGGAGTTGTACGACTCCTTGGGTTTCGAGGTGCATCTGGAGCCCGTGAGGCCTGGCGAATCTGCGGAAGAATGTCAAATCTGCTTCGAGGAGGAGGGTGAGAGATACAAGACGATCTATACCAGACCCAAGCGAGGGGATATGTAGGATAGAATAGGGTCAATTCATGAGAAAGGAGGAGAGATGGCGAGAATGCCAGAGGTGATCCAGACTTGGCAGATGGCAGAGCCTAGGAGTGTCGATAAGGAGACGGGAGAGAAGAGGCCGGGAAAACTGGTGCAGACGACCATACCCCTTCCGGAGTTGAAACCGGGTGAAGTTCTGGTCGAAGTCGCGGGGTGCGGGGTTTGTCACACCGACCTGGGCTACTTCTATGACGGGGTGCCCACGGTGACCAGGCCCCCTTTGACTTTGGGCCATGAGATCAGTGGCACTGTGGTGGCGGGGGAGGAGGGATGGGTAGGGAAAGAGGTGATCATACCCGCCGTCATGCCTTGTAACAACTGTCCCATCTGTGTTGCCGGTCGGGGCAACCGCTGTTTAGCCCAGAAGATGCCAGGCAATAGCCTGGGGATCTACGGGGGTTTCTCCAGCCACATCCCCGTCCCCGCGGAGGATCTATGTCTCGTTGAGGAGCGGAAAGGTTTGCCCTTGGAGTGGCTGGCGGTTGTAGCCGACGCAGTGACCTCGCCCTACCAGGCTGCGGTTCGAGCGGATCTGAAAGAGGGAGACAACGTGGTGATCGTCGGCGTCACCGGAGGCCTGGGCGTTTACATGGCACAGATAGCCCAAGCCCTGGGCGCGAACTTCGTGATCGGCATCGCCCGTAACCCCAAGAAACTGGAGCGCGCCCTGAAGTACGGCGCTGACCGGGTGATCAACTCCACTGGCAAGAGCGCCAAAGAGGTACGGGACGAATTCCGCACCATCTGTAAGGAGCACGGACTCCCCCACAACTACGGCTGGAAGATCTTCGAGGTGACGGGAGCGAAAGCGGGCCGAGAGATCGCTCTTTCGCTCCTCTCCTTCATCGGCAAACTCATCATCATCGGGTTCGGGATGGGGACCGACGAATATATGCTCTCTAGGTTGATGGCCTTCGACGCGGAGATCATAGGGACCTGGGGCTGTCTGCCTCGATACTACCCCCGGGTTCTAGAGATGGTCGTCGACAAGAGGATAGAGATAGAGCCTTTCGTCGAAACCCGGCCCATGAGCCAGATTCAAGAAGTGTTCGAGGAAGCCCACGCGGGGAAACTGATGAGGAGGGTGGTTCTGACCCCCGATTTCTAACAAAGGGCCTCGAAGGATGTCAATTGAAGAGAGGAGAGTTGTGGAAAGGAGGAGGCCAAACGAAGGGGGTTGCTTCTAGCAAATAAGGGTCTCGAACGATAGCGCAAAATCAAGAAAGGAGGAAAGAATGGCGCTAGATTGGCTACCCAGGGATCACGAAATCAAGGATCATGACCTTTGGGGCGATGAGTTCTTCGGCACCGAACCCCCTTGTGTCATGTATGAGAAGAGGCCGGTTATCGATCCAGAGGGGAAGCCGGTTGAAGGGTTGTATTCCGCTTGGGTGATCTTGAATAACCCCAGGCAGTATAACTCCTACACCACGCAGATGGTGAAAGGGGTTATGGCGGGCATGAATCGGGCCTCCATGGATCGCAGCGTGGTGGCTGTGGTTTTCACTGGAGTGGGCGATAGGGCTTGGTGCACCGGTGGAAATACCAAGGAGTACGCCGAGTATTACAGCGGTAGGCCCACCGAGTATGCCCTCTATATGGACCTCTTCAACGGGATGGTGGACAGCATCCTCAACTGCAAGAAGCCGGTCATCTGCCGGGTGAACGGGATGAGGGTAGCCGGCGGCCAGGAGATCGGCGGGGCTTGTGACCTGGCTCTCGCCTCGGATTTGGCTGTCTTCGGTCAGGCCGGGCCCAGGCATGGTTCTGCGCCGGTAGGTGGCTCCTCCGACTTCCTCCCCTGGTTCCTGGGGATAGAGGACGCCATGTGGAACTGCATCTCCTGCGAACTTTGGAGCGCCTACAAGATGTATAGAAAGGGCTACGTCAGCAAGGTCGTTCCGGTCATAAAGCAGGATGGAAGGTGGGTCAGGAACCCCCTGGTCATCACCGACAAGTACGTTGAAGATGGCGAGATAGTCTACGGTGAGTTCAAGACCGGCGAGGAGTACAAGAGGGCTCGCGACTTCGTAAAAGAGGCCACCACCGATTTCGAACTCCTGGACAAAGCGGTTAACGAGATGGTATGGACCTTCACCAACCTCTTCCCCCACTGCTTGCAGATGTCCATCGATTCCATCAGGGCCAAGAAGAAGTTCTTCTGGGATATGGGCAAAGACTACTACCGCCATTGGCTGGCGGCCAATATGGCCAATGAAGCCTTCTTGGGCTTCCAGGCCTTCAACACCCGGAAGATGACGGGGAAGGACACCATCGACTTCATCAAGTATCGACAACTTTTGGCCCAAGGGCATCTCGTCGATGAGGAGTTGTTCGAGGCGGTGCTGCCCAGACCTAAAGAGGGGTAGGGAACGCTGCCTCTTGCTCGGGTGTGGGCTCCAATCTGGTGGACTGGGCCCCCCAGAGAAGTGGAGCAGATTGATGAGGAGGTGACCTCGCCCAAGTATGGAGATAAAGGTTGTAGGCGTGGTAGGGTGTGGGCTCATGGGCTCCGGCATCGCGGAGATAGCGGCTCGCGCCGGCTACCGGACGCTGGTTAGCGAACTGGATGGTGATCTTCTCAACCAGGGGCTGAGGCGGATCGAGGCTTCATTGGCAAAGGCTATCTCCCGAGGCAAGATCACCCCCCAGGAGAGAGATGAGGCGCTGGCTCGCATCCAGGGCACAACAAACCTTGAAGATTTCGCCCCTTGTGACCTGATCGTGGAAGCGATCACCGAGGACCTGGAGGCGAAGAAGCGGCTCTTCGCTACCCTGGATGACCTCTGTCCACCTCACACTATCCTCGCCAGCAACACATCGTGCCTCTCCATCACCGAGATGGCCGCGGTCACAAGGCGAGGAGACAAGGTGCTGGGTTTGCACTTCTTCAACCCTGCGCCGGTGATGAAACTCCTGGAACTTGTGCGCACCATCCTCACCAGCGACGAGACGGTGGCCGTGGGACGACGGTTCGGCGAATCCCTGGGCAAAAGGGTCATCGTGGCCAAGGAGATGCCGGGGTTCATTATCAGTAGGCTCCTCATCCCCTACCTCTTGAACGCCATCCGGGTTTTCGAGAACGGCTTGGCTACCAAAGAAGATATCGATCAGGGGATGGTTTTGGGCTGCAACCACCCTATGGGCCCCCTGACCCTGGCCGATTTCATCGGCCTGGATACCATCTATAAGATCGCCGATATGATGTTCGATGAGTTCAAGGATCCCATCTATGCAGCCCCTCCCCTCCTAAGGCGGATGGTCCTGGCCGGGCGGTTGGGCCAGAAAACGGGCCAGGGGTTCTATGACTACCGGGTGCCTGTCTCTTGAAGGAGCCAAGGATGATAGAGGTGAAGAAAGTAGGCGTAGTGGGCTGCGGGCTCATGGGCTCCGGCGTGGCCCAGGTTTGCGCCCAAGCGGGCTACCCCACGTTGGTGCGGGAGCCAACGCCAGAACTTTTGGAGAAAGGGCTGAGCCGCATCTCGGCCTTCCTGGACAAAGGGGTGGCGAGAGGGAAATTGAGCGAGGCCCAGCGGGAAGCGACCTGGGGACGCATCTCGGGGACCACAGAACTCTCTGATTTGGCCGACTGCGATCTGGTCATCGAGGCCATCATCGAGGACCTGGAGGCCAAAAAGAGCCTCTTCGCCGAGTTGGATCAGATATTGAAACCAGAGGCGATTCTGGTAAGCAATACCTCCTCTCTCTCCATCGCCCTTTTGGCCAGCGTCACCGGACGGCCGGCTCGAGTGGCCGGACTTCACTTCTTCTACCCAGCGGTTATCAACCGCTTGGTGGAGGTAGTGGTGGCGGAGGGCACCTCGAAAGAGATGGCCGATTTCCTGATCGATTTCTCTCGTTGGCTGGGCAAGGTACCGATTCGGGTGAAGGATGCTCCTGGCTTCGCTGTCAACCGCTTCTTCGTGCCTTGGGCCAACGAGGCGGCCAAGATGCTGGGTGAGGGTTCGGCGAATGTCCCCACCATCGATGAGGCGGCCAGAGAAGCCTTTTCCATCGGGATGGGCCCCTTCGCCTTGATGAACGCCACCGGTATCCCCATCGCTTACCACTCCTCTCTTTCCTTGGGTCGGAAGTTGGGCCCCTTCTATGAGCCAGCCCAGGTGTTGCGCCAGCGGGTCGAGGCTGGCCAGGAGTGGGAGTTGGAGGGAGAGATCGACGAGTCGGCCAAGAAGGCGGTGGCTGACAGGCTATTGGGGGTGGTCTTCGGCATCGCCTGCCAGTTGGTGGAGGAGGGCGTGGCCACAAAAGAGGATGTCGATTGCGGGGCTACCGTAGGCCTGCGATGGGCTAAGGGGCCGTTCGCCCTGATGAACAAGATAGGGGTAAGAGAGGCCCTTTCCCTCGTCGAGGCGGTGGCTGCTCGGTCGAAGGGGTTTCTGGTGCCCGAACTATTGCGTGAGCAGGGCGCGCGGGATGGGCCTTGGCTCTTGCCTGACGTGAAACTGGAGATCGAAGGCCCCATCGCTATCATCACTATGAACCGCCCGGAAGCGATGAACGCCCTCAACGGTAAGGTGTTAGCCGAACTGAAAGAGGCCATCGCTGAGGTGAAAGGTAACGAGGCCCTACGAGCCGTTATCATCACTGGCGAAGGTAACGCCTTCGTAGCCGGAGCGGATATCTTAGAGATGAAAGCGAAAAACCTGGTGGAGATCAGGCGGTTCACCTGCTTTGGTCAATCGGTCCTCAAGGATATAGAGGAGATGGAGAAGCCGGTCATCGCCGCCATCAACGGCTTCGCCCTGGGAGGTGGCCTGGAACTGGCGTTGGCCTGCGACATCCGCCTGGCCTCCAGGGAGGCTAAGTTAGGTCTCCCTGAGGTAGGGTTGGGCATCTTTCCCGGCATGGGGGGCACCCAGAGGTTACCTCGACTCATCGGGAGGGGCAGAGCAAGCGAACTCATCTTCAGCGGTGATATGATCGGAGCGGAGGAGGCGGAACGGATAGGGTTGGTGAACCGGGTGCTCTCGCCTCAAGATCTGATGAAGGAGGCACGCAAACTGGCGATGAAGATCGCCAGCCGGGCGCCTATCGCCGTCGGTCGGGCCAAGACGGCCATCAATAAGGCTATGCAGACAGACCTGGATACCGGCCTGGCTTATGAGATAGAGGCGGTCTCTTTGACTTTCGGCACCGAAGACAAGGAAGAGGGGATGTCAGCCTTTATAGAGGGGAGGGAACCGGAGTTCAAAGGTAAGTAGCCGTATCAGGAGCGCTTGGCCTGTTCTTCTTATAGTATCGGGGTTGGCGAGAACCTCTTGGGGAGGTGGCCGATGTTAGTGAAAGAGTGGAAGTCATAGGCTTGTACCAGGCTTCGAGGGAAACCTGGCGGGAGAAAGGGAAAGGGGGCGAAGATGCCTTGGCTGAACATGGGTGAGATCCTGAAGGTGAACGCCGTCAAATTTCCTCAGAAGATGGCGGTGAAGAGTGCAGTGAGGGAGTTGTCCTTCGAAGAGTACAACGAGAGGGCCTGCAGGTTGGCCAACGCCTGGTTGGGGATGGGCCTCAAAAAAGGCGATAGGATCGCCACCCTCTTCTACAACATCATCGAGTATATGGAGGTCTACGCGGCGGCGGCCAAAGCGGGTGTGGTCATAGTGCCTGTCAATTTCAGATGGGTGGGGCCGGAGATCGAATACGTGGTCAACAACTCCGATTCTAAAGCCTTCATGTGTACCGAGGAGTTCCTCCCAGAGGTGGAACCCGTCAAAAAGAATTTCGAGCAGGTGGAGTCAGACAAGTTCATCTTCGTGGGTGCCGAAGATAGAACCCCTCATGGCTATCTCAACTACGAGAAGATAATAAAGGAGGCATCGCCCTCGGAGCCTGAGGTTAAGGTTGACCCCAAGGATACCTGGATACAACTCTATACCTCCGGCACCACCGGGCGTCCCAAGGGGGTCATCAGGTCCCACGAATCCTACATAGCCTTCTACTTCATCAATGAGGTCGATTTCGGCTTCAATGAGAACGATATCGGCCTGATTGTGATGCCTCTTTGTCATGTGAACTCCACCTTCTACTCCTTCGTCTTCACCTATATCGGCGGAGGGGTTTACGTTCATCGAGCCAGAGGCTTCGATCCTGAGGAGCTCTTGCAGATCATCGACCGGGAGAAGGCAACCTTCACCTCCCTGGTGCCCACTCACTATATCTTGATGTTGAACCTCCCCCAGGAGGTGAAGGTTAAATACGACACCAGTTCTATGCGGAGGCTCCTCATATCCTCGGCGCCAGCGCGACGAGATACCAAACTGGGGATCATGGAGATGTTCCCCAATGCAGAACTCTATGAGGCCTACGGTTCCACCGAGGCGGGCCTGGTCACCCTCCTCAAACCCCATGAGCAGTTGATCAAACTGGGGTCGATAGGCAAGGAGTGCGCGGGGACGGACTTGATCAAACTCTTGGATGAGGAAGGTAACGAGGTCCCCGTGGGCGAGGTGGGCGAACTCTATTCCCGGGGCCCCATGATGTTTGATGAGTACTGGAAGATGCCGGAGAAGACCGCCCAATCCTTCCGCGGCGACTATTTCACCGCTGGCGATATGGCCAGAAAGGACGAAGATGGCTATTTCTATATCGTCGACAGGAAGGATAACATGATCATCACCGGGGGTGAGAAGGTCTACCCCTCCGAGGTGGAAGAGGTTGTGGCCAAGCACCCCAAGGTCTTGGACGTAGCGGTGATCGGTACTCCCCATGAGAAGTGGGGCGAGGCGGTAACGGCGGTGGTGATCCCCAAGGACCCCAACGACCCGCCTACTGAGGAGGAGATCATCGAGTTCTGCCGGGGGAAGATGGCCGGCTACAAGAGGCCCAAGAAGGTGGATTTCATCGCCTCCGAGGAGATGCCCAGGACGGCGACGGGGAAGATACTGCACCGGATTCTGAGAGAACGGCACAAATAAGAACAGCCCTGGGATGCAACGACCTTAGATGTTCTGGGGTTAGAGGTCAAGCGGGGGAAGGAGGAATCGTTTTCCCCTACGCTCCCTTTTTGGGACTGGGTTTGGGGACTCTCTAACCACCTGTCAGCCTGCTAGAATCGTGGGACTCGAGAGGGGGATGACCATGGAGTACCTTGAAGGGCTGGAGGCGATAGTTGGGAAAGGGAACGTCAGAACCGACGAGATCGAGCGGCTCTGCTATTCCCGTGATATGTCGGTCCACGTGGGCGTTCCCGATGCCATCGTCTTTGCCAAGAGCAAAGAGGAGGTATCGAAGATCCTGGCTCTAGCCAATGAGGAGAAGATCCCGGTGATACCCCGGGGCTCAGGAACCAGCGTGACCGGGGCGATTTTGGCTTGTGAAGGGGGCATCATCTTGGACCTCTTCAAGATGAACCATATAAAGGAGATAAACCGGCAGGATGGGTATGCTGTAGTGGAGCCCGGGGTGATCTGCAACAACTTGAACGCCGCTCTGGCCCCCACCCACTTCTTCCCTCCTGACCCTGGCAGCGCCCCCATCGCCACTATAGGGGGCATGGTCTCCACCAACGCCAGCGGCGACCGGGCACTCAAATACGGCACCACCAAGGATTGGATCTTGGGGCTGGAGGTGGTCTTAGCCGATGGTCGGGTCATTAAGACCGGGGCCATAACTCCCAAGAGTTCCTCTGGCTTCGATCTCACCCACCTCTTCGTTGGCTCCGAGGGCACATTGGGAGTAATCACCGAGATCACGGTGAAGATCATCCCGGTGCCCGAATATGTAGCCTTTGCCCAAACCAGGTGGCGGAGGCTGGAGGATGCGGGCAACGCGGTGACGGAGATCCTCAGCAAAGGGATACCGCTCTCGGCGTGTGAGATACTAGACCGAGTGTCTCTGGACGTAACGGTCAAGGTGATGGGGCTGGATATCCCGGAAGATGTGGGCTGCATGCTCTTTGTCCAGGTGGACGGGCATAAGGCTGCGGTGCAAGATCAGATGAAGCAGATCGACGAGATCTGTGCCAAGCACAACGTGATGGGGAGTAGATGGTCCGACGACCCCAACGAGCGGCTCGCCATCTGGCAAGCGCGCCAGGGGCTGGTAGCCGCTTTGTCCAAGGTGAAGAGAGGTGAACGTCTCATCCCTCTAGTCGAGGATTTCGGCGTTCCCATAAGCAGGATCCCGGATACGATCAAAGGGATTCAGGAGATCGGCAAGAAGCACGACTTCCCCATCGCCAGTTTCGGCCACGTGGGGGATGGGAATATCCATGCTGTGCTCCTCTTGGATGTGAGGAAGAAGGAACATTGGGAGAAGGCGAGAAAAATTGCCCAGGATTTCATCGACCTCACCCTGAGGTTCAAAGGCACCCTCACCGCCGAGCATGGTACAGGCATGGCTAAGTCGCCCTTCATGGGCCAGGAGTTGGGAGTGGGGCAGGAGGTGATGAGGGCCATAAAACGAGCCCTCGACCCCCACGGCATCCTGAACCCCGGCAAGATGGGTTTGGATGACAGAGTCAAAGATATATACGATTACTTCGCCTTCACGGAGATCTCTGAGAAGCCCATCCAGAGTTTCGGTGAGTATGTGGACAACGAAGTGTTGGCCTGCATTCAGTGTGGTTTCTGCCGCTTAGGCTGTCCTATCTTTGCGGAGACGGCTCTGGAGTCACGCAACGCCAGGGGTCACGTCATCTTAGCCTTCAACCTGATGACCGGAGCGATCCAGCCTTCCCAGGAACTGGCCGATAGTTTCTATCAATGTACCATGTGTTTGAATTGCAAGGCCACCTGTCCAGCCGGTATCATGGTCACCGACATCGTGGAAGGCGCTCGTAAGCGCCTGGTTGAAGAAGGGTATCTCCCGGATGTCTTCCTCCCCATGTTGGAGAGTTTAAGGGAAGAAGGCAACCCCTTCCGGGAGCCCGCGGATAGGAGGACAGAAGTATACCCCACAGGCTATGAGATGAGGACGCGAGCCCCCGAGAGAGCAGATGTCCTTCTCTTTTTGGGTTGTGTCGGTTCCTACCAAGACCTTTATATCGTCCCTAGCACGATGGAACTACTGGATAAGGCGGGAGTGAATTACGCCATTTTGGGCAATGAGGAGAATTGCTGTGGCTATGTGGCTTACCTGGTGGGCTCCGATACCTTCCAAGAGTGTGTGGAGAGGAATATCGCCACCTTCTCTCGGCTGAGCCCCAACTCTTTGGTCACCACCTGTGCTGGCTGCTACAGGACCTTCAAGGAGTTATACACCGATTTGGATGTAGAGGTCCTGCACGCGGTGGAGTATGTGGAGAGGTTGATCTCCGAGGGGAAGGTTGAGTTCAAGAAAGGGTTTCCCAGGAAGGTCATCTATCACGATCCCTGTGACATGGGAAGACATCTCGATATCTATGAGCCGCCTCGCAATGTGCTAAAGAGCGTACCGGCCCTAGAACTGATGGAATTCAGACTCAATCGGGCGCTGGCCAAGTGTTGTGGGGGCGGCGGGGGGCTGAAGGGTTATGACAACGAGTTGAGTTCTAAGCTGGCCGACAATCGGGTTGCTGAGGCCTTGGACATGGGAGCGGAGGTGCTCGTCTCCGCCTGCCCCTCTTGTAAGAGCAACCTCAAGTTAGCGGCTGCCAGACTAGGGCGGGAACGGAGGCAGAGGATCCAGGTGATGGATATCACCGAGCTTCTGGCGGAGGTCGTTTAGATTTCTTGGCCTGAGAGGAGAGGGTTATGTCGGAGAAAGGACTTAGACGTAAAAAAATCAGGGCCCTTGGTGACCTCAAGCGGGTGATGAGCGATTACTACTACCGGATGGATAGGATCTCCAGAGGGGAGGAGAAGGGGAAGATAGCCTGGTGCACCAGCGTGGGGCCAGCCGAGTTGCTCAGGGCCTTCGGCTTCGAGGTCCATTACCCCGAAAACCATAGTACCATCTTGGGGGCCGACAGGACAGCCATGGACTACATCCCTTTGGCTAACGCCATAGGCTATTCGCCGGAGATATGCTCCTATCTCACCAGTGACGTGGGTTCATATCTGAAGGGGGAGACTCCCCTATCCAAGGTCTACCCGGGCATCGAGAGCGTACCCAACCCTGATCTGTTGGTCTACAACACCAATCAGTGTCGGGATGTCCAGGAGTGGTTCGAGTTCTATGGGAGGGAGTTCGACGTCCCCGTAGTGGGCATAAATAGTCCCCGCGCTCTGGTGGAGGTGCGGGATATAGATATCGCCAACGTGGTGGAGCAACTGAAGGCCATGATACTCACCTTGGAAGAGGTGTCAGGGCAGAAGTTCGATATAGACAGATTCAAGGAGAGCCTTCGCCTCTCCCGTCGGTGCAGCGAACTGTGGGAGGAGGCGCTCGGCCTGGCAAAACATCTGCCCTCTCCTTGGACCTTCTTCGACGGAACGATCCATATGGGGCCTGCGGTTTGCTTGAGGGGGACCCAGGAGGCGATCGACTACTATGAGGTTCTGAAGCGGGAGTTGAAGGAGCGGATAGAGAGCGGCGTGGCGGCGGTAGATGGGGAGCGTTTCAGGCTCTACTGGGAAGGGATGCCCATCTGGGGGAAACTGAGAGCCCTTTCTGAACAGTTCTCCGAACTGCGTGCCTGCGTCGTGGTATCCACCTATTGCAACAGTTGGATATTTAGCGCCTTCGACGAGAAGAACCCCTTTGAGAGTATGGCCCAAGCCTATACCGAGATATTCATCAATCGAGCGGAGAGGGTCAAGGAGGAATACATTGAAAAGATGGTGAGGGAGTACCAGGTGGACGGGATCATATTCCACGATTCCAGAACCTGTCCCAACAACTCCAACGCCAGATATGGCATGCCCCAGCGGTTGGAGAAGAGGCTGGGTATACCCTCTTTGGTCATCGACGCCGATCTGAACGACCTAAGGTGTTACTCTGAGGAACAGACGAGGACCAACATCGAGGCCTTCATCGAGCAACTGGAGGAGACAAAGGGTTAGGTGTGGCCATGGGAGATGATGGCTATTTTGCCGGCTTGGATATAGGGGCGGTGACCGCTAAAGCGGTGATCATAGACACGGCTAAAGATATACTTGGCTCGTTCGTCAAGAAGACGGGAGCGGACCTCGAAGGCTCGGCCACCGAGGCCTTTGAAGAAGCGCTGAAACGGGCCGGGCTCTCGCGGGAGGAGATAAGGTCGATTACGGCCACCGGCTTCGGGAGAAAGAGCGTGCCCTTCGCTCAGGAGACGGTGACGGAGATAAGTTGCCACTCCAGAGGTTGCTACCATTACTTCCCCGAGGAGATCACCATCGTAGATATCGGAGGCCAAGATAACAAGATCATCAGGCTCGATGCGGAGGGCAAAAGGGTGGGCTTCAAAATAAACCGCAGGTGCGCCGCTGGCACGGGGGCTTTCTTGGAAGAGATGGCCTATAGGCTTGACATCCCCCTGGGCGACCTCGACGGGATAGCCAGGCGCTCTAATAACGCGGCGGAGATCGGTAGTTATTGCACGGTCTTCACCGCTACCGAGGTGTTGGATAGGATCAGGCGGGGCGAGAAGATTGAGGATATCGTGAAAGGGTTGTTCGTCTCGGTCGTAAAGCGGGTATTGGAGATGGGAATCTTGAGCGGTCGGGTGATCGTGACCGGCGGAGTTGTGGCTTTTAACCCCATAGTGGCTGAACTCTTGAGCCTGCGGTCGGGAATGGAGGTAGAGATCGCCCCCCATCCTCAGGAGATGGGTGCCTTTGGAGCGGCGCTCTTCGCCTTGGAGAGAGCTCAAGAGATACCCCTATCTTGATCTACTATGGGGATAGCACCTTCGTGAGGAGCCCAAGGAACTGAGTCTCTCTGCGGCCATATAAAAAGGAGGTCTACGATGCCTTTTCAAAAAGCCTTCATCCCTTATGGTGGCTACTGGAGCACACCTTTTTGCCGGTGGCAAGGTAGTTTCGCCCATCTCAACGCCATCTCTTTCGCGGCGGAGATCGCTACACGAGCCCTCCAGGAGAGGGGGATTTCACCAAAGGCTTTCGATCTTCTCCTTTTGGGGATGACGGTGCCCCAGAAGCACAGTTTCTATGGAGGCCCCTGGCTGGCGGGACTTATCGGGGCTGAAGCGATCACCGGCCCCGTCATAAGTCAGGCCTGCGCCACGGGAGCCCGGGTGCTGGCTACCGCTGCCTTCGAGATGGAGAGCGGGGAGGATCGGGTCATCCTGACCATCACCTGCGACCGATGCAGCAATGGCCCCCATGTCTATTACCCCAACCCGCTCGGGCCGGGCGGCACTGGCGATAAGGAAGATTGGGTCTGGGACAACTTCGCCTTCGACCCCTTCGCCAAGAACGCCATGATTGAGACGGGGGAGAATGTGGCCCAGGAGGCGGGCATCACCAAGGAGGAGCAGGACGAGATGGCGCTCCTCCGGTATCGCCAGTATGATGACGCGCTGAAGGACGATGCTGCTTTCCTTCGACGTTTCATGGTCATCCCCATGGAGGTGAAGGACCCCTCGGGGCGCAAGGTCATAGCCACCGTCGAGGGCGACGAAGGGGTCTACCCCACTACAGCCGAGGGGTTGGCCAAACTCAAACCGGTCATAGAGGGGGGCACGGTAACCTATGGAACCCAGACCCACCCCGCCGATGCAAACTGTGGGGTAATCGTCACCACGCAGGAGAAGGCACGGGAACTGAGCAGGGAGCCGGAGATCGAGGTTCAACTTCTCTCCTTTGGGGAGGGGCGGGCTAAAAAGGGGTATATGGCCCAGGCGATTATCCCTGCCACGCGACAGGCGCTCTCCCGAGCGGGCATCACCATCGAAGACGTGCGGGTGATCAAGACCCACAACCCCTTTGCGGTGAACGACATCTACTTCGCGCGCGAGATGGGGGTGAAGAAGGAGACGATGAACAACTACGGCTCCTCCATCATCTGGGGCCACCCCCAAGGACCTACCGGTTCCCGGCTGGTCATCGAGGTGATTGAGGAATTGGTCCTTGTGGGGGGAGGGTACGGCCTGTTTGTGGGCTGCGCGGCTGGGGATTCGTCTGCGGCTATCGTCCTCAGGGTCACGGGCTGAAGGCCAGAGCCTGGGCGAGGGCAACCAAAGAGGTGTGAGGGATGAGCCTCCTCTTTAAGGTTCACCCCTGGATGGCAACGCTAGATGGAGCGCTTTGTGTGGAGGATTCTGGATGAAAGAGACCAAGAAGGGAAAAGAAAGGCTAGGGCAAGTGAGGTGTTTGAACTGCTTTGCACGGTTTGAGGTCGCTCCCCGGGCGGAGAGAGCCACTTGTCCCTCCTGTGGATGGGAGTGGAGGATATCTTGGCCCAACCCCAAACTGGCGAAGATCAGGGGCCCGGTCTGGGAAGAGTGGGAGAGGCTCCAAACTCGAGGGGAGTAGAGCCCCTCTTTGTCATTAGTGGCAGGGTAGTGGAGTCATTGTCCCCCTTCGCCAAGCGAGAGGATGAGGAGGTAGAAATAGGATGGCTCTCAATCGGAAGATCGCATATATAGATCTATCCACGGGCGAGGTCAAAACGGCCCCCATACCGGTTATGATGCGGAAGTTGTATCTGGGCGGCCGGGGCCTGGATATCTATCTTCTCTACAACCACTTGGAGCCAGGCATCGACCCCCTGGGCCCAGATAACGTGCTTCTCGTAAGCGCGGGGCTTTTGGCTGGTACCCTAGCCTCAGCCTCGGCTAGAAGCCATCTAGCAGCCAAATCCCCCCTGACGGGGTTTCTGGGCAGCAGCAATATGGGTGGCTTCTTCGCTCCAGAACTAAGGTGGGCCGGCTTCGACCATCTGGTTATCAAGGGAAAGGCCGAAAGCCCGGTCTACCTCTGGGTCCACGACGGGGAGATAGAGATAAAAGAGGCCTCCCACCTCTGGGGCGAGGATACCTTCGAGACCCAGGATCTCATAAGGCAAGAGTTGGGGGACCAGGAGATAAAGGTGCTCTGCATCGGCCTGGCTGGGGAGAGGCTGGTGCGGTTCGCTAACGTGCGGACGGGGTTTAAGAACTCTGGTGGTCGGACGGGTATGGGGGCGGTGATGGGCTCCAAGAACCTGAAGGCGATAGCCGTGCGGGGCACTATGGACATCGAGATCAACTATCCCGAAGAGGCCCTGAAGTACAATAAAGAGGTCATCGACAAGATATGCTCCACAAAATTCGCCCAGATAATGCAGCGATGGGGCACCATGTTCATTTATGGCGCGACCAACAGTACGGGCCTCATCAGGTGCCGGAACTTCCAATTGAATCAACTGGTGGGGGGTAACATCGAGTGTGAACATATCGACGAATACTCCATCGGCACGGAGGGCTGCTTCGGCTGTAGCATTCACTGTCGCCACAAGTACATCATCAAGGATGGGCCTTACGCCGGCGTCTACGCTCAGGGGCCGGAATATACTAGCCAAGGCGCTTTCGGTATGGAGGTTGGGTGCAACAATTTCCAGACCATCCTGGCCGGTAACTACCTGGTCAACAAGTATGGCCTGGATACCTTGGAGACAGGGAGCATGATCGCTTGGGCCATGGAACTCTATGAGAAGGGGATCCTCACCGATGAGGATACCGAGGGGTTGAAACTGGAGTGGGGAAACGAGGAAGCGGTGCTGGAGATGGTGGAGAGGATCGCCAAACGGAAGGGACTGGGGGACATCTTGGCCGAGGGGCCGTTACGAGCCATCGAGAGGATCGGTGAGGAGTCTCGCCCCTACTGCATTCAGGTGAAGGGGATGAGCAACCTTCACTCTGATGAGAGGCCTACACCTTCTTTGGCTTTGGGCATCGCCACCGCCTCCCGGGGCTCCGACCATCTCAGGAGCCGACCGGCCATCGACCTCTATCACCTGCCCGAAACGCTCCTCAGAAAGATATACGGTTACCCCACCCCCTACGATGGCCCCCTCTCTTCCGACTACACCGTCTATGAGGGGAAGCCCCGCCAGGTGCAATGGCATGAGATGTGTTACGAGGCCGTCGACTGTCTGGGCATATGCAAATTCCACACTATTTTCATGAGCCCTAACCTTTTGGGCTTTGACGAGTTCTCAAAACTGATCTACTACAACACCGGACTAGAGATATCGCCCCCGGAGATATGGGAGATCGCAGATCGAGCCTATACTTTGGAGCGACTATTCAATATCCGGGAGGGGTTGAGGCGGGAGGACGATTGGCTCGTAGATCGGTATTTCGATGAGCCAACCCCCCTCGGCCTGGAGATCGCCAGGAACAAGGTACTCGACCGAGAGAAGTTCAAGCAGATGATAGATGAATATTACGCGTTGCACGGCTGGGATGAAAACGGCGTCCCCCGTCCAGAGACCCTCAAGAGGCTAGGTTTGGATAAAGAGCCATCCTATATGCTGTGAGGAGATCATCGTGCAGAAGATCCTGATAGTAGACCACGAAAAGTGCACCGGCTGCCGGCTATGCGAGTTGGTTTGCTCGGTGAAGAACGCCGGGGTGAGCAACCCCAGCCGGGCCAGGATCCATATCATCAAGTGGGAGATGGAAGGGTTCGAGTTGCCCATGGTCTGCCAGCAGTGCGAATCGGCCCCTTGCATGGCTGTCTGCCCAGTAGACGCCCTCTCTCGCGACGATGATCTGGAAAGGGTGGTTATCGACTACGATCTTTGCATCGGCTGCAAACTCTGCGTCGCCGCTTGTCCCTTCGGTGGTATGGGGATCGATACTGTGGCGAGGAGAGTGATCAAATGTGAACTTTGCGACGGCGACCCCACTTGCGTCGCTTTCTGCCAGCCGCAAGCGCTTCAATATGTGGCCTCCAGCACCGTTAACCTCCGCAAGAAGCGGGAGGCGGGGCTGAAATTCTCCGAGTTGATGAGGAGGTTCGCGGGCGTCTAAGTCTGGGGGGAGAAGAGTAAGAGTAGAGTTCCAGACCCAAGCCGGGCGGTCATCGCCCAGCGGAATCATGGCCTGGTGATCACCGGGCCCAATCTACCTGAGATATTCGCCCGCATCGAGGGCGGGCTGATCAAGATTAGCCACGACATCCCTCAAAAATAGGGGCGATAGGATAAGAACGCTTTTAATGAGCGTATCGTTGCCTCATTTTGCGCCTTAGGCAACCCAATGAGTTCGCATATTAAACAAATGGGGCGTCATTGCCACTCTACAAGGGGTTGATCAGATGGAAAGGTTCCTGTTTTGGCAAAGATGGTTATTTGTGGTTGGCCTACTGATTTCTGTCTTCGGGATCATGATGGTGTTCTTCAGCGGAACAACGCTTTTTGAACTGTTCGATAGTCAGATCACCCCCGTTTTCTGGGGCACTAAGGAGATTGCTGATGATATAAAAGGATTTCAGCAATGGATTTACGGGGTCTTGGGGGCAACAGTCGCAGGTTGGGGAATTTTTCTGGCCTTCATATCTTACTACCCGTTCAAGAAGAAAGAGAAATGGTCGTGGAATTGTTTAGTTGTAGGTCCGCTAGTTTGGTTCGCTATAGATACCGCTATTTCCCTGTATTGCAAGGTGTATTTCAACGCCCTCTTCAATGCTGTTCTATTCACATTAGTGATATTGCCATTGTTTTTCACTAGGGAATACTTCGTTCAATAGAAAGCAATGACGCCCAACAGTGTGTTCAGGCAAGGGCTTGGCCACGTTTTGTGAAGCGACGCGGGACAAGACGTCGGAAACACGCCCGACACTATATGTCATCGGAGCGGAGGATACCTAAGTGAATATAGGACGTCAAATGACCCTTAGCACGTCACACGAGATAGAGTTACGGCCAGCAGCGCCATTTCACTTTGATGCCACGTTGCACAAACCCGATCACTTCCCATCGGCAGATAATGAATGGGAACCAGGGGTTCGGTGGCAGACGATGCTTTGGCAAGGAAGGTCTCTAGGGTTGAAGTTTGAGAATCAGGGGACAATCGATGAGCCTAGAATCTCCCTTTCAATCCGGTCGAGAGACGAGGTTGGTCATAGTTTCATAAATAGTCTTCTCGACGAAATCAACTATCGCTACAATCTGCAACTAGACTTGACCGAATTTAATCAGAGGTTCAGAGACGATCCTCAATTAGGTGCAGTGATTAAGAAATGGCGCGGGATGCGGCCTCTGAACTACAGTTCACTTTATGAGTACCTAATCATCGCTATCGTTTTGCAAAACGCCGCTGTACGGCGTTCAGTTGACATGATGCAGGCTTTGTTCGAAAGCTACGGAACGTTGCTTTCCTACGAAGGTAAAAGGCTCTACTGTTATTGGGAGCCAGAAGTAATTGATAAAGCAACCGAACAGGAGCTCCGAGATCTCAAGATTGGCTATCGAGCCAAATCTATGAAGAGGGTCACCGGGGCTTTTGTCAGAAAGGAAGTCGACGAGTTTGCATTGAGGAACAGATCCAGAGAGGAACAGCGGGAAGCCTTACTCGGACTCTACGGTATTGGTCCAGCTTCCGTCGGGTACATTCTCTTTGACGTTTTCCATCACTTGGACGAGTTGAACTATGTCTCCCCTTGGGAGCAGAAGATCTACTCCCGGCTATTTTTCGACACAGAGCCAGATGAACCAGGCCCAGTGGACAAACTTCTAGGGCTTTTCGACGAGCGTTTCGGCGAATACAAGATGCTCGCTGTTCACTACATTTGGGAAGACCTATTTTGGAGAAGAAGATATGAGGAGATAGAGTGGCTGGAGAAGTTGATTAGACTTTAAATTGTCCTATGTCCACCGCAGAAGCGGATGTAGTTGTCAGTTCTGCTTGGGAGCGTGACTTTGAAGAATAGCGCGGTTCTAGTCATCGGCGGGGGGATCGCCGGGATTCAAGCCTCCATAGACCTGGCTAACCTGGGCTTTCAGGTCCATCTGGTGGAGAGGACACCCTCTATCGGGGGGCGAATGGCCCAACTGGATAAGACCTTCCCCACCAACGACTGCTCCATCTGCATCTTGGCCCCCAAGATGATCGAATGCGCCAACCATGAGAGGGTCAACCTCCTCACCTACTCTGAGGTTATCGAAGTCGAGGGCCAGGCTGGCGATTTCAGGGTGAAACTCCTCAAGAAGCCCCGTTATGTAGATATGAACAAGTGCACCGGTTGCGGCGAATGCGTGGAGAGGTGCCCCCGGAGGGTTCCCAACGAGTTCAACCTCTTTTTGGATAGGAGGAAGGCGATATACCTCCCCTTCCCCCAGGCCGTCCCCCGCAAGATGACCATCGACGCCCAAAACTGTCTCTATTTCCTTAAAGGGAGATGCCGCCTCTGCGAAGAGGCTTGCCAGGCGGGAGCGATAGAGTTTGAGCAGAAAGAGGAGACGGTCGAACTGAGCGTGGGGGCCATCATCTTGGCCACGGGGTTCGACCCCTACGACGTCTCGGCTCTAAGGGAGTATGGGTACGGGGAGATAGAGAACGTCATCACCGGCTTGGAGTTCGAGCGGCTCATCTCCGCCTCTGGCCCCACCTCTGGGGAACTAGAGCGCCCCTCCGACGAGAAGCCTCCCCAGGTCATCGCTTTCATCCAGTGTGTCGGCTCTCGGGATGTGAACTATAACCCCTACTGCTCCACCGTTTGCTGTATGCACGCCACCAAGGAGGCTATTCTGGCCGGCGAACACTACCCAGATTTGAAATCTTTCGTCTTTTATACCGACCTGAGGGCGGTGGGAAAGGGGTTTCAAGAGTACGTCACTAGGGCCAAGGAAGAGTATGGGGTGACTTATATCAGGGCCCGTCCAGGCAGGATCACGGCGAAGAATGGCCACCCCACCGTTTGGTACGAGGAGACGCTCTTCAAAGAGGGAGAGGAGCGCAAGGTGAGGAAGATGGAGGTGGATCTGGTGATCCTTTGCCAGGCGCTGGTTCCCCATCGCAGCCATAGGGAAGTCGCTGGCAAAGTAGGGGTAGAGTTGGACGAGGTGGGGTTCATCCGCATCCCAGATAGGCTCTCTCGACCGATGGATACAAGCGTGGAAGGTATCTTCGCTTGCGGTTTCTGCCAAAGCCCTCAAGACATCCCCGACTCGGTGATTCAAGCCTCGGGAGCCGCGGCTAGGGTTGCTGAACTCCTAACGCCAGAACGAGCGGGTAGAGATGGCTAGAAGACGTATCGGGGTCTTCGTCTGTCATTGTGGCAACAACATCGGGGGGGTAGTGCGGGTCCCCGAGGTGGTGGAGTACGCCCGCCGCCTCCCCAACGTGGTCTATGCCGAGGGGAGCCTCTACGCCTGTTCCCAGGAGGGGCTCTCCTCTATGAAGGAGAAGATCGCGGCCTATGGTCTGAATCGGGTGGTAGTGGCCTCCTGTACCCCTCGGACCCATGAGACCCTCTTCAGGAACACCTGTGAGGAGGCGGGCCTCAATCGGTACCTCTTCGAGTTCGTCAATATCCGTGAACATTGTTCTTGGATACATATGCACGCCCCGGACGAAGCGACGGAGAAGGCTAAGAGCCTCATCAAGATGGGGGTGGCCAAATCCTGCTATCTTGAGCCCCAGGAGGAACTGGAGAGCGAGGTATGCCCGGAAGCCTTGGTGATCGGCGGGGGCGTGGCGGGCATGACGGCAGCCCTTAATCTAGCCCGCCAGGGGTTGAAAGTGCGCTTGGTCGAGCGGGGGAAGCAACTAGGGGGCTTGCTCTCGGAGGTGAATAAACTCTTTCCTGCCAACCGGGAGGCCAAGGAGATCCTCGACCCCTTGGTGGAAGGGGTCAAAAACCACCCTCTAGTCACCATCTACCTGGGGAGCGAGGTGGAGAGCGTGGAGGGGTTCATCGGCAACTTCAAAGTCCGAATAGCGAAAGTTGAAGAGGAAATCAAGGTAGGGACGGTCATCGTCGCGACCGGCGCCAGGGAACTGAAGCCTATAGGCCAATACGGTTATCCCACGATGGCCAATGTTCTCACCCAGTTGGAACTAGAGGAGAGGCTGAAAGAGGGGGTAGATGAGTGGCAGAGCGTGGTGATGATCAACTGCGTGGGGGCCAGGGTCGCCGATCGATCCTATTGTGGTCGCTTTTGCTGTCTCGTGAGCATGAAAAACGCTATCCTCATCAAGGAAGGCAACCCTCAAGCCAAGATATATATCCTCCACCGGGATGTGATGGCCTCCGGCGTGGAGGCGGAGAGATACTATCGACGGGCTATGGAACTGGGGGTCAGGTTCATTCGCTACGATCCCGAAAACCCTCCTCAGGTTCTCGGAGACGGCCGAGTCGAGGAGGTCAAGGTCTACCACGCCTTGATAGGCAGAGAGGTTATCCTGCCGGCCCAGATGGTCGTCCTCACTACGCCGCTTGTCCCTCAAGCCGACAACGAGAGGCTATCGAAGATGCTGAAGGTCCCCTTAGGGAGCGAGGGGTTCTTCTTGGAGGCTCACCTTAAGTTAAGGCCCATAGAGTTCGCTACTGATGGAGTCTACCTGTGTGGTTCAGCCAGACATCCCTCTGATATCACGGAGAGCGTCTCTCAAGCCTATGCCGCCTCGGCCAAGGCGGCTATCCCCATGCGGGAGGGGGTGGTGAGGGCGGAGGCGATCACCGCCTTCTCCCAGGAGTCTTTATGCAACGGGTGTGGGAACTGCCTCTGGGTCTGCCCCTTCGGGGCTATCGAACTCAGAGATTCCGAAAGAAGGGGCCAGGTAGCAGGGGTGAACGCCGCTCTATGTAAGGGTTGTGGTTGCTGCGTGGCCGCCTGTCCCAACGGGGCCATGCAGCAGAGGGGTTTTAGCGATCAACAGTTAATGACCATGATCGAAGCCCTGGCAGAGGGGGTATGAGTGGCCTCAGATGACCAACCTACCATCCTCGTCTTCGCCTGCAACTGGTGCTCTTACGCGGGAGCCGATCTAGCGGGGGTCTCTCGCCTGGAGATGCCTCCCCACTGCCAGGTGGTACGAGTGATGTGTTCCGCCCGGGTGAGGCCGGAGTTCGTCATCGCCGCTTTGTCTCGGGGGCTCGACGGTGTGGTGGTCCTCGGCTGCCACCCCGGAGATTGCCACTATTCGGAAGGGAACTACTACACCCGGCGGAGGGCTCTCTTGCTTAAGGGGCTTCTGGAATACGTGGGTATCGAGTCGGAGAGATTCCAATTGCGATGGATATCGGCCTCAGAGGGTGCCAAATTTGCCCGGACCATCACCGAGATCACGGATGCGATCAAGGCTCTAGGCCCGAACGGGTGGAGGCAGCCACCACCGGAGGGATAATGGAGCAGAAACTGCGTGACATAGTGCGGAAATTGTTGCAAGAGGAGGCCATCGACTATTTCATCGGCTATGCGGAGGGGGTCGAACCACTCCACACCACCCCCTGTTTCATCGAGAGGGAGGAGCAGATCCAGGCGTTGGTTTGGAGCCCCCTCTGTCCCTACAACCTAGCCCGGTATCTTCATCAGATGAAAAACGAGGCAGGAAAGGTTGGGTTGGTGGTCAAGGGGTGCGATGCCCGGGCCATCGTGGAACTCGTGAAGCAGAACCAGATCCAGCGGGAGAGGGTGGTCGTCGTTGGGGTGGCCTGCCAGGGGCAGGTCGATCTGGCCAAACTGGAGGAGGCTTTCGAGGGCGTGGATGCGGTGGAGGAGAAGGGCGATACCTTTCTGGTGACCGTAGGGGAGAAGGTACACAGCGTGGAGAAGGAGCGACTATGGCGCGAAAAGTGTCTCTCTTGCAAGCATCCTGTCTCTTTTGAATATGATTTCGTCTTGGGCGAGATGAGCCCCCTTCTCCTCGGTCGCGGGAGCGAATCGGAGTTCGCTATGGTAGAGGAACTGGAGAGGCTTCCCGTGGAGGAGAGGAGGGCTTTCTGGAGGGCTCAGTTCGAACGGTGCATCCGCTGTTATGCTTGCCGAGATATCTGCTACGCCTGTTACTGTCAGGAGTGTATCTTCGAAAGCAGAGCCCCTCGTTGGCTGGAGAAGACCACCACCCCGCTCGACAACCAGACGTATCACCTCATCAGAGCCTGGCATATGGTGGGAAGATGCATCGATTGCGGCGAGTGTGAGAGGGTCTGCCCCATGAACATCCCCTTACGCCGACTCTATAAGAAGGTGGAGAAAGAAGCGAAGCAACTCTTCGATTATGAGGCTGGGATGCGAGTCGAGGAGGTGCCTCCCCTCGTCAGTTTCCAGGTCGATGATCTGGTCATTGAGGAGTCAAGTTGAAGACGATCAAGAAACCCCATCTGGACGAGTGGCTGAATAGGGTAGCGGAAGGGTATGATCTCTTCGGCCCTGTACTGGATGGTGTCGTTCAATTCAAGCGGGTCGAATCCAGTGACCAGTTGGTTTTTGATCACGCTAACTCGGTGGTCCCGCCTAAGAGCCTCTTCCTACCTCAGACGGAGTGCCTCTTCGCCTTTCGGAGGGAGGGGGGATCAATTGTTCTTGAGCCGAGCGGAGGTTTGGAGGGGGAGCGCGTGCTTTTCGGCATCCGCCCCTGCGATGCCCACAGCCTGCTTCTCTTGGATAAGGTCTTCAACGGCGATCTAGAGGATACCTACTATCAGGAGAAGCGACGAGGAACGATCCTGATAGGACTGGCCTGCCCGAGCCCTCCACAAAGAACCTGCTTCTGCACCTCTTTGGGGATAGATCCTCTCTCGCCGGAGGGCGTTGATATCTTGCTCACCGACCTAGGCGATAGATACTTGGTCGAGGTGACAACGGAGAAGGGGGAGGAACTAGTGAGCCTCTCCCAGGAACTCTTCTTCCCCGGCGCGGAGGGTGAGAAACCGAAGGGGGAGAAGGGGAAGAGCCTGGAAGGGATCGAGGAGAAGATAGGCGCTCTCTGGGAGGATGAGTACTGGCGAGAACTCAGCCGCCGATGCTTGGGCTGTGGGGTCTGCACCTATCTCTGCCCCACCTGTCGCTGCTTCGATTTGACCGATGTGGGTTCCACTTTAGGGGGGAGGAGGTTTCGCTGTTGGGATTCTTGTATGTTCGCCGATTTCACTCGCATGGCTAGCGGGGTGAACCCGCGACCGACGGGAAAAGAGAGGGTACGCCAGCGCTATTTTGATAAGTTCAGTTACTTCCCAGAACAGTATGGGGTTCTGGGTTGTGTGGGTTGTGGAAGGTGCTCCCACTACTGCCCTATGGGCATCGACATCAGGACGATCATCAACGAGATCATGGCCAGAGGCACCAAATGAGTAGCAATATCTACCTCCCCCACCTAGCGACGATAACCGAGATAGGGCCCCAAACCCCGGACACAACGATGTTTCGTGTGGTCCTCGAGGACTCAACGCTTGCCCAATCGTTCACTTACCGGCCTGGACAGTTCGCTGAACTCTCGATCTTTGGGGTGGGGGAATGCCCTATCTCCATCGCCTCTACACCGACGCGAGAGGGGTTCTTGGAGTTCTGTGTCCGGACTGTGGGCCAGGTGACCAACGCTCTCCACGAACTCGATGTGGGAGGTAAGATCGGGGTCAGGGGGCCCTACGGCAACTCCTTTCTTCTTCCGGAACTCGAAGGACGGAATCTGCTCTTCATCGGCGGAGGGATGGGCTTAGCCCCCTTGCGCTCTTTGATCAACTACGTACTCGATAACCGAGACCACTATGAGGAGGTGGAACTGGTCTACGGTGCTCGCAGCCCCCAGGACCTGGTCTTCAAAGACGAACTCAAGTTATGGGGTGAGCAGGAAGGTGCATCCGTCTACCTCACCGTTGATCGGGGCGACGAAAGGTGGAAGGGGCCGGTGGGGTTCGTACCTCCCTTCCTGCGGGAGATCGCCCCTTCGCCTCAGGACAAGGTGGCCTTCACCTGCGGCCCACCCATCATGATCAAGTTGGTCATGGAAGCCCTGGAGGAGATGGGGTTTCCACCAGATCGTATAGTCACTACTTTGGAGATGAAGATGAAATGCGGGGTGGGCAAGTGCGGTCGTTGCAACATGGGGAGCAGGTATATCTGCCGTGATGGCCCTGTCTTTACCTTGGAGCAGTTGAAGGCGTTATCAGGCGGATTGGAGTTTTAGATGGAGGAGGCGATGGAGGCGGTGGTAGAGGAGACCGCGCTTTCCCTCTGCGTCGAATGTGGGAAGTGCGTGGCCGCCTGCCCCATGGCCGAGATCTTCGAGGATTTCTCCTACCAGGTCTCCCCTCGCGGGATCGTGGAAAGGGTGCTCTTGGATCTCGACGTCTTAGAAGAGGTAGGCATCTGGTTCTGCCTGACCTGCGACGTCTGTACCCAGATCTGCCCCGCCGGGGTGAGATACCAGGACTTCGTAGAAGGGGCCCGCCTCCTGGCCCTGAAGAAGGGGGTTACGGAGCATGGCCTCTTCTGCCAAACCTGCGGCAACTACTTCTTGCCCCTGCACACCCTGGAGTACCTCAGGGAGAAGTTGGGGGAGAGAGCCAACGGATATCTAACCCTCTGTCCCAAATGCCGGCCATACTACTTTGGAGAGAAGGTTAAGGAGACCCTCCCCGGAAGCCGAAGGGTGAAGCCTGGGAAGATGCAGGCTCAACGATAGGGGATTCGGTTATGAAGGTGACTTTGAAGATCCTGGCTCTACCGATGCTCTCCCAGGCGGTAGGGGCGAAAGAACTGGTCATAGATTTTGAGGGAGAGACGGTCAACGATCTGATTGAACATCTGGTCAAACGGTTTGGCCCCCAGGCTAAGCAGGCCCTCTACGATGAGAAGGGGGAACTAGATCTGATGATTCAGATCCTCCTCAATGAGAAGGAATGGGTAACCCGCGACCGCCTCGACACTCCCCTCAAGGAGGGCGATACCCTGGCCTTCATGTTTCTTGCCGCTGGAGGATAAAGCGACCTTCAGCCCTATTCAAGTGGACGGGAACCCTCTTCTAGCCCTCCTCAGTTGGGCATGGGCGTCCGTCCCTAGCGTCCATAACGTAGGACAGGTTTCCATACCCGCCTTTGCCTATCTCAGACTTACTTCGATGATCTCTCGCTCTTCTGCGGTTATGCCATACAGGTCATATACCAGGTCATCTATTTGAGCGTCAGTGTCATGAAGGGCGGCTTCCAATTGGGACAGATGGAGGGCTTCCGAGGGGCATTTGCGCCGGAATTCATCCATTAACTGCTTGATACGCTTGATGTTCAGGCCAGCCCCGGCCACCGCCAGTACCGGCACTTGTAATGCTTCTAAAACACCCCTCAGAATTTTGCCCCGTACCCAGATCTTCTTACGCCGCTTTTCCTCTAAGAAAGCGCGAAGGCTGAAGAACAGAAAGAGACGAAAGTCCTCATCGGCGATGTTTAAGCGCGCTATGTCGCGCCACTTATCGTCGACCCTGCCCGCTATCCGTAGCGACTGGGTGTCTGGGTTCTCATCGACCCTGATACCCGTCACCTCATCCTTCTCATTGGCGTCTATCAGGGACTGGCATTGAATGTGGATTCCCCTGTACTCGCTGTGGTTATAATAGGCTTTCCAGAGCGAGACGTATTCCCGCTCGTAGCCTTTCAGTGTCTCGGTGAAAGCCCGCCCTGCTTTCCCTTTGGCCCTGTTCAGGTCTAACATTAGATCAACTAGCTTCACTAGCCCCTGTTGTCTATTTCTTGAAGCTCGCTTGATGGGCAATCGTCCCATTGTGACCCCTGTAATAAAGATACTGGTGTTGTATGTCGAATAGTAGAAGTTCATTAACTTGCTATTTAGCAAAGCCAGCAAGTATTTCAGATCAAAACGATCGTCTGTTGGGTTAAGTATGTACACCGACTCTAAAGGATAGAGATTCTCTTCATCGTAAGTAAGGACAAGACGCCTTTTTAGTGTTTGATTACGAATGTGCTGCACCAATAACTTCGGCTCTAAGAACTTGTCCTCATATCTGGCTCTTGGTGAGCTGCTGGGGAATTTTATCATCTCCTCAACATCATACAAGAGGGTCTTGGTTGAACTAACCGCATATCGACCGACATCTCCACCACTCACACACCGGCGGCACAGTTCCCTCTTTACACGCGGTAACTTGGCGAAGCTGTCCGCACTAAGAACGAACCGCTCCTTGCTCCCAGTTTTCACGCCCTGCTTGGCTGTTACCAATTTCCCAAGTGGTTCGGTGTCCTGCTCCAATTTACTTACCAGAACTAATGCGTTCTTGTCCAGCCTGATGTTGAATTGCGCACCTGGCAACTTCGTGAAAAGCACCTGTGGGATTTCTCTCACCTTGCCCACTAGACCAAAAGCAGGTCCAACCCCAACAGGGGGAACGATATCATCCAATACTAGGACGGTGCACCTTTGTCGGGTGGCCGCATCACCCTCCTTCTCCAACAACAGGATCATCACCGATATGACGGCCTCAGTAAAGACCGTCTCTATTAAGTTGACTACGTTACGCACCGCACAATGGTCGAGGATTAGCTCTCGAAGCTCCTCAAATTGCTCAAGCGATAGTAGAGAGTTGGGGATGATGTAGCCCATTCTGCCTTTCTCTCGACTGAGATGCACTGCTCGCTCAACGAAGAGGGCATAGCTATCGACCAAGCGCTTGCCCGCCCTGAATACATCTCGAAAAGCCCGCTTCTCAGAGGATGAAAAAGGCACCCCATAAGGGGGGTTACCTACGATGACCGTGAAGCCACGCCCTATATCTGGCTGGCGCGCATCGAACACCTCTGGGAATTCAACCTCCCAGTTGAACGGTCGCTGGTCCTCAACGTCGTCCCCAAAATACTTCTTTAGGCTCCGGCTTAGGGCTTCGTTCACAGGTTTGGCTATGGCCTCTATCTCCGCCAGTCTCTTGTTCCGCTCTTCATCGCCGCGCAATTGTGTCAGTTCTTTGCGCCTCTCTATTAGTTGGACGATGGCCTCTTGGTGAGGCGCCAGATCTTCGGGGCCTCGTACGCCAGAGACGAGGGAGTTGCCCACTTTGAGGTTTTGGCGCAGGATAAGAGGTAGTTTGCGCTGCTCACTGGTGGGTCCGTTCTTCAAACGGTCAAAAGCCCGCATGATGAGGTTGACGCCCGCGATCTCTACTGCCTCTCGGTCCAAATCCACGCCGTACAGGTGTTCTTGAAGAATCTTCTCGATGTAGTTGGGCTCAGTGGCTTGCAGAGTAGGCGTCTCGTCGTCCTTGCCAAACATGCCTTTTTGGAGTTGCGCCTTGCCCCACCGATCCCAGATGGCTGCGTTCTCCTCCTCAATACGCTTGTTCTCTCCCTCGTAGAAGTCAGCCAGGACATCGAAGGCGTAGATAAGGAAGGAACCTGAGCCCATAGCGGGGTCTAGCACCCGCCGGTCGGAGATGTCGGCCAGGGTCTTGCGCGTGGCTCCCTGCTCCGGTTCGCCCTCGGCCTTCCCGTCCACCGTACCGTACAGGTACTTGCCCAGGGTGTTGTCCACGATGTAACGCACGATGTAGGTCGGGGTATAGTAGATGCCTTTGCCCTTGCGCAGTTCCCGCCGCGCCTCCAATTCAATCTTGTCACCAACGAGTTTCAATTTATGCCCCAGGTAACTCTCGTAGGTGTTGCCTAAAATGTCAGATGTGAACTTGCGAAAACTGATATTGGTGAGATCGCCGAGGAGGGCTTCCATAGTCTTATTACTGATGAGGACTTCCTCGCAGGTGTGAGGAGAGGCGAAGATAGCGGTGTCGTGTTCTCTATAGAACGCGCGATAGAAACTGTTGACATCCTGTTGCAAGTCATACTCTACCGCGTAGGGGCCTTGGGCTTGATATGAGGTTAAAATCCTCTCTAGTTGGTCATGCTGCAGCAATGCCCCCACATCATCAGCATAGCGGATTATGATGAGCCGGTCCAGAGTCCGCTGTACAGCCTGGCCCAGTAAGTCCAATTTCTCCTCCGCAGCCGGTTGAAAGAGTGGCTCATCGCGCCTCCTGTCCTCATCGTACATATCCTGCGCCAGGCGCTTCCGCCACTCAAGAAGGAAGTCATAGAAACCCTCGTCCACCTCTGCCTTCGCCAGTTGCCCCTTATACCAATCTAGAGCGCCCTCGGCTACTTGGTCTCTTTGGAGCAGTTTGAGATCATCAAAGCGATCAACGTACTGTTGTGGCGAGTCAAAGGCCAGGATAATCCGTTCCTCATCAGCATCGAATAGAAGCAGACGCTGGAAATTTGTCAGAATCGCCCATTTCACCTTCACATCGGCCCGTGCATACCGTAGCGCCTGTTTCTCCTCTGGCGTCCTGTCGCCGGCACGCTCAATGCGTTGTGCCCTTGACGGCACCCACTCGCCATCGAACAGACTTTGCTGCACCGCCAACAGTGGTTGTCTCTCCACTTCGGCGGGGCGAATCTTGCCCCACTTCTTGGCCTCTAGAAATATGACCGGCCTGTTATCAATCTGCAAGGTGACATCAGGGTATCCGCCTTCACGGATAAACTTCTGCCGGTTCCATTCCAGGGGTGAGTAGGTGTCCCACCCCAGAGCCCGGAAGAGCCGTGCGACGAAGTCCTCCAGCACATCCGCCTCGCTCAATCTTTCTTCCCTGAACTTTTGGTATTCCTCAATTAGTTCCTTGATTTGCTCGATTTTCGCGTCACTCATTCCCTAACCGCCTCGCCTATTCTGGCCCCAGTATAGCAGCAGAACGTCTCTCTGACAACCCCACTCCCTTCCTTGACAATCTAGAACACCCGTGCTATAATCTTTGTTGGGATTTGGTCATTTGTCATTCGCCATTCCGCCAAGAGGTGGTTGTTTCCCATATTTTTTTATTCAACCACCTCGCCTGCGCCTAGAGGGAAGCCAAGCAGACAAAGCAAAGCCCCCTCCGCGATGACGGTAGGGGCCTGTCCCCGCGAGGGGGCCTGTCCCCGCGAGGGGGCCTGCCCCCGCAAGGGGGTATCTCAACAAAAAAACCTGCCAGTCACCTTCTCACCTTTGTCTTCAACTCGTCCCCACTCATGGTATTGGCTATGTTATTGGCCTCCGTCCAGCCCCGCCGGCCGGGCAGAGGTGGGTGAAGCCGCGCACTTGGCAACCCAAAGTGAGATCGACAACCACCCGCTCGCCTTCCCAGTCTGAAAGCCCCTTTGATGGTAGAGGCCTCTCGAAATCGCCCCCTCAGGCGAGAGGGGTCCAACTCTAAAAAAGGGTTTTCGCTTCGCAACCTGGGCACGGCCATATAGAGTACCTTGCCTTGAGATAGGGCGAGTTCCCGCACCGGTCTTTGGGGCATATCCGGGTTGGCCTTTATGCGTTTGGCTTCCTGCCACACCTCTGTCTGGGAAAGCCTTCTCGCCGCTCTCGCTGCACCTTGTACGTAAAGTATCCCTGTGGGAAAAGTTGGGGATCCTCCCCCTAGTTCCAGGGAACCGGGCGACCCCCTCCCTTTCCATGAGGCTCCAGATCCTATTTCTGATCTCTTCTTTGGACATGGGAGGACCTCAAGAGAGCGTATGACCCTTCAATAGCAGGAGTGTAGTCGAGGAACCTTGCGTTGTTCCATGGCGAGCCCTGTAAGTAACGCTATACCAGGTCATCAGCGTCTACCGAGAATAGGGAAGAGGTTGCTAGAACCCTGGCTCATCACCCTTGCGCCCTGGCGTAGAGGTCCGACTAACCCTCGTTACCCCTTCACTGCCCCAGCCAGAATGCCCTGTACGAAGTAGCGCTGCAAGGCGAGGAAGATGACCAGGGGTAGAGCCATGGAGACGAAGGCCGCCGCCGTGAGCAGGTGCCAATTCTGGCCCAAGGAGTTCACCAAGTTAGCCATCTTGAGGGTCAGCGGCGCTACCGCCTCGGTGCCTCCCAGGTAGATGAGCGCCACCAGGAGGTCATTCCAGACCCAGAGGAACTGGAAGATGGCCAGGGAAGCGAGGGCTGGGATGGAGAGGGGCAGCGCCAGGCGGAAGAAGGCCGTGAGATGGGATGCGCCATCTATGAAGGCCGACTCGAAGAGGTCTTTGGGCAGTGTGCCGAAGAAGTTGCGCAAAAGATAGACGGCAAAAGGCAGACCGTACCCGGTGTGGGCCAGCCAGATGCCGAGGAAGGTGCCTGCCAGCCCCAGCCGGTTGTACACCCGCAGGAGGGGGATCAAGGTCATCTGGAGGGGAACCACCAAGAGGCCCACCACCACCACGAAGAGGAACTGTCGCCCCGGGAACTCCATCCAGGCGAAAGCATACCCAGCGAAGGCCGCCACAGCGATGGGGATGATCGTGGAGGGGATAGAGATGGCCAGACTGTTGAGGAAAGCCCGTCCCATACCCTCAGCGGTGAGGACATGGATATAGTTGTCCAACTGGAACTGCGTGAAGTCGAAGGGATGCTGAAAGACCGTCCACCAGCCGGAACTCAGGACGTCATTCCGAGGTCGGAATGAACTTATCAGCAACCCCACCGAGGGCAACGACCAGATCAAGGCGATGCCCAGGATGGCTATGTGCAGCGGTACACTCAATAGGGCCTTTCTCAGCCGGGCGTTCATCGTATGGCCTCCTGTTCCTGAAAGCGGCGGATGTTGACCGCCATCACTGGGATGATGGCCAAGAGCAGGATCACGGCGATGGCGCTGGCGCGTCCGAACTCCCGAAAGTGGAACATCTCCTTATACATGCGGTTAGCCATCACCTCGGTGTTGAAATTGCCGTTGGTCATAACGTAGACGACATCGAAGATCTTGAGCACGTTGATGACCATGGTGGTGGCCACCACAGCGATGGTAGACTTCATCATGGGTAAGGTGACCCTCCAGAAGAGTTGCCACTCGTTGGCTCCGTCCACCCGTGCTGCCTCCAGGAGTTCTCGGGGGATGCCTTTATAAGCGGCGGATAGGATCACCATGCAGAAGCCGGTCCAGATCCAGACCCCAACAGCGATGAGAGCGAAGTTGTTTATCGCTCTCTCTATCAACCACCCGATAGGTTGAAAACCGAGCAAGGTATGCACTACCGCGTTGAGGATCCCGATCTGAGGGTAACCGGCCGGTCGAAAGGCGTATACGAATTTCCATATCACCCCCGCGCCCACAAAGGAGATGGCCATGGGCAGGAAGATGATCGATTTGGCTACCGCCTCATAGCGGACCCGATCGAGGAGGACGGCTAGAACCAGCCCCAGGGAAACGGTCAACGCGGTGAACACCACGAGCCAGAGGACGTTGTTCCTGAAGGAGATGAGCATCGCGTGGTTGGTGAAGGCGTAGACCCAATTGTCCAAACCCACAAAGACCTCAGAGTACTTGTCTAGAAAACTGAGGTATAGGGTGTTAAGCGTGGGGTAGACCAGGAAGAAGGCCAGGATCAAGAGCAGTGGCCCCACATAGACCCAGGGTCGCACTCGCTCCTGTGTCCTATCGGGGAGGAACCCTATCAGGAACTCCAGGCCCAGGAATAAGGCGACTATCCCGCCTACCCCGACAACGATGGCCAGCAGCGTGCTAAAGATCTGGTTCATAAGGCTCTCTCCTCGACATCAACAGTGGCAGGTTGAAGCAACCCGCCCCTAAGGGCGGGCTGCTTCACTTCCCACCAGCCGATAGTCCTTCCTACTCGTAGGAGGCTTCGATGGTGGCCAGAACGGAGTCTAGATCCACGCCACCGACATAGTCCAGCGTGCCCGTCCAGAAGGAGCCGGAGCCCACAGCAGCAGGCATCAGGTCGGAACCGTCGAAGCGGAAGACCTCAGCGCCGGTCAGGGCCTGGGCCATAGCGCGGGTGGTGTCATCGGGGTAAGCATCTAGGCCCACTCGCCTATTGGACGAGAGGAACCCGCCCAGCCCCGCCCAGATCTCCTGAGGCTCAGGCGTAGCCATGTACTCCATCAAAGCGCGGGCTTGCTCCGTGTCGTTGAACATCACGATCAAGTTGGCTGAACCCAGCGCCGGGATCCCGTAGGCCGGATCGATGGAGGGGAAGGGGAAGAAGGCGTAGTCTTCCTCGGCCACCCCCTCTGGGAAGAAGGTGGTGATGAAGGATGCCTGGCGGTGCATGTAGCATCCCGGCGGATCGTCGAAGAGGGGTGCTGGCGAGTCGCCAAAGCCCGTGGTCAGTACGCCGGTGGTGCCACCCCAGACATAGGCCTCGTTCCTGGCGATCTGCCCGAACTTCTCCCAAGCGGTCTTGATAGCGGCATCGGTCCAGGGGATTGTATGGTCAACCCACTGGTCGTAGACATCGGGCCCCGCGGTGCGGAGCATGATATCTTCGATCCAGTCGGTGGCTGGCCAGCCGCTGGCAGCACCGCTCTCGATGCCCAGGCACCAGGGGACGCCGCCATCAGCCACGATCTGGTCCGAGAGGGCGATCAGTTCGTCCCAGGTGGTGGGCACGGTGTACCCCTTGGCTTCGAAGGCCGCGGGGCTATACCAGACCAGACTCTTGATGTCTGCCTTGTAGTAGATGGCGTAGAGCGTGCCCTCGTAGGAGCCCAGATCGATCCAGGACTGGGCGTAGTCGCTCTGGAGTTGGTCCATATCCATGAAAGCGTCGATGGCCACCAAGTCGCCGGTCTTGGCGAATTCCACCATCTGCCCCGGGTTAGGGAGGACGGCAATGTCGGGCGGATTGCCGGCTGCTACTCGGATGGGGAGTACAGTAGGCAGGTCGCGGGTGAACTCGGCGGCTATCTGTATGTCGGTCTCCTCGATGAACGGAGCGACCGCTGCGTAGAACTTCTCAGTCTCCTCGCCGGGCCACACGCCCATCAGGGTCACTACGCCTCCGATGCGTAACGACTCTAGATAGGCCTCGGCCTCCTCCGCACTAGGAATCCAGAACTTATCGCCGGGATAGATAAGGTCCGGCTCCACGATGAAGGCGAAGGTTTCGTCCTCCATGTGCTTGTCGTTCGTGGCGGCGATGATGGCCTTGTAGGCGAAACCGCTGCCAAAGTACTTCTCCGCTATGTCCCATAGGGTGTCGCCCAGTACGACCGTATAGATCTCCTCCTGCCTAGGCGGGGCAGCGCTGGCCACGCTCACGCCCAGGGTCAGAAGCAGGGCAACTGCCAAAACCAGATAGATAGTCCTCTTAGACATCTCTTGCTTCCTCCTTTGGAGCATAAATCAACTTCCAGAACGCCGTCGTCATTTTCTTCGAAAGGCATCCCTCCTTTCTGGCGGTCTATCGCCTAGGGCCTTGCACGGTAGGCAGGGGGATAAGCCCCAGGTTAACGAACGCAGCGGAAACCGAGGTCGTCGTTTCTAGCCTCTTCGGAACTGGCAAACCGCTTAGTGGTGGTCGCCAGTTCCGTCTCCTCGAACCATCCCCCTCCTCGGATTACCCTGAAGTTCTCGCCGAAATATTGGGCCTCATTATCGCCCCCCGGATAGCCCGGATAGGCTTTGAACCAATCGGAGACCCACTCCCTTACATTCCCCACCATATCCATCACCCCATAGGGGCTGGCCCCCTCAGGAAAACTCCCTACGATGGTGGTGTCTCTATAACCCGCGTCTTTGGTGTTGGCCTTGGTGGAGTCCCACTCGTTCCCCCAAGGGTAGATATACCCTTCGGTGCCTCGGGCCGCCTTCTCCCACTCTGCCTCCGTGGGCAGCCTCTTCCCAGCCCACTCACAATAGGCTACCGCATCGTTCCAGGTGACCTTCACCACAGGGTGCCTGGGATTGCCCTCTGCATAGGTCCGCCAAGTTTGGCTCTCTCCCGCTTTCTCGCCGTCCGCCTGATAACCTGTGGCCTCCACGAACGCCTCGAACTGCCCATTGGTCACCTGGAACTTGTCGATCTCGAAGGCATCAAGCAGAACCTGATGAGGAGGCCTCTCGATCCCATCGTCACTACCCATGGTGAACTCACCCGCTGGGATAGCGACCATGGCTTCTTCTTTCACTTCCTCTGTGGGAAGGGGAGTAGGGGTGGGTGGAGGGGGCACTTTGGTAGGGGTGGCCAATACTGCTATGGGGGTAAACTCAGGCGTCGGAGAGGTCTCAGCAGCGCCTCCACAGCCGACAGCCAAGGCTAAAAGCAGCAAAACCCATGACCATTTTTTCATTGATCTCGCCTCCACATATGTCCCAATTTGGGCTATGAAATGGATAACTCTATCGCCTACCGGAGATTCCACCGTTGCGCTCTATGGGGTCACCTCTTTGTGGCCCGTGAAACCAATCTAATATTACCATATTGAACAGGCACTGTCAACACCCTAAAGTTCCAGCGCTTGTGTTCACCACTTAGCACTTGGCTCACCTTCATCTACCCTCGCTATACCCCCTTGGGAAGGCGGAAGAATCTTCCTGCTTTCAAAGGGCCTTTTCATTGACAGGGGGAAGCGACAGTGGTACGATGGGATTGTAACGCGCATTCGCGTGTTATATCTAGGGAACCCTGCTTCGCTCAGAGGCGGGAAGGAGCAAGATGTTGCATAGGGTGAAGGTAGAGCAGAAAGCGTTAGATGGGTACCGAGCGATCGTGGGAGATGAGGAGATTACGACGGTTCGGGCGTTGGCTGAGCCGTTGAGAGGAGCGCGGGTGTTGCATGTGAACGCCACCGCTTTTGGCGGCGGCGTGGCGGAGATGCTGTCCACGTTGGTGCCTCTGATGAACGATGTGGGGCTAGATGCTCAGTGGCAGGTGATCGCTGGCTCAGAGGAGTTCTTCCATGTTACCAAGGCTTTCCACAACGGCCTCCAGGGGATGGACCTCTCCTTGACCGAGGAGATGAAGGAGATTTGGCGAAGGTATAACCAGAAAAATGGTGAAGCCTTTGAGGGGGAATACGATTTCGTGGTGGTGCATGATCCCCAGCCCGCCGGGTTACGCTACTACCACGGTCCCGGAAGGAACAAGCACTGGGTATGGCGCTCCCACATAGATACCTCCCATCCCACCCCAGCATATTGGCAGTTCATCACCCCCTTCCTGCAGCCCTATGATGCTGGGATATTCTCTATGGAGCAATATGTGGGGGAGGGCCTACACCTTCCACAACTGGCGATCATACGTCCCTCTATCGATCCCCTCTCGCCTAAGAACACGCCCTTGCCCCCGGCGGAGGCGCAAAGGGTGGTTGCCGATCTGGGCATCGATCTTGACCGTCCCCTCATAAGCCAGATCTCCCGCTATGACCCTTGGAAAGACCCTATGGGCGTGATAGATGCTTACCGTCTAGTCAAAGAGGAGATGCCTGATGTGCAGCTGGCTTTGATGGCTTCTATGGCCAGTGACGATCCAGAAGGGTGGGAATATCTGAAGCGAACGAAGGAACACGCGGGTGATGACCCGGATATCCATGTGACATATTTTGAAAGAAGTAACGACTTGGAGGTAAACGCCTTACAGACCCTCTCCCACGTGGTGATCCAAAAGTCCATCCGCGAAGGGTTTGGATTGGTAGTTACGGAGGCTATGTGGAAGGGTCAAGCGGTGGTAGGAGGCAACGTGGGGGGCATCCCCCAGCAGATCATCCATGGGGAAAACGGCTTCTTGGTGAACGAGATCGAGGAGTGTGCCGATAGGGTACTCTACCTCCTTCAAAACCCCAGGCGAGCCAAGGAGATGGGGGCTAAGGCCCGGGAGCATGTGCGGAAGCGTTTCTTATCCCCCCGCCACTTGAAGGACTATGTAAGGCTCTTCTTGAGTTTGCGATGAGGGATAGACTCAGTGGTTACCATGATCAACGATTTCATGCATTGAGATCATCAGGCGAACATTTATCCTAAAGGGGCGAAATCACACCCACCGGTGTTGTGCCGGTTATAAGGAGCACCATCTTGCGCACGAAGATCGTATGCACTATCGGCCCTGCCTCAGAGGATGAGGGGACTTTACGGGGCATGATCCAGGCGGGGATGGATGTGGCCCGTCTGAACTTCTCCCATGGCGACCACCGAGTCCACGCTCGGTACATCACTACCATCCGCCGTCTCGCTCAGGAGATGAACCGGGCCATCGCCATCATCCAAGATCTGCAAGGGCCAAAGATCCGCTTGGGGGAGATCGCCGCTGGCAGCGTGGAACTGGTCCCTGATAGCAAGGTCATTCTAACCCTTGAGTCCGTCCCCGGTAGTCCCAGCGAACTACACCTCCCCTGTCCAGAACTGATGGCCCACGCTGCCCCAGGTGACCGCATCCTCCTCTCCGATGGAGAGATCGAACTGCAACTATTAGAAGCCCAGAAGGATCGCCTCCTCACTCGAGTGGTCGCGGGGGGAAAACTCAGATCGCGACAGGGGGTGAACGTCCCCGGTGTGGAGTTGGGTATTCCCTCCTTGACGGTCAAAGATGAGAGGGACCTGGCGTTTGGCATCGAGCATGGGGTGGATTATGTGGCCCTCTCCTTTGTGAGGAAGGCCGAGGACATCCAGGCTCTGCGTCAGCGCATCAAGGAAAAAGGCGCTGACATCCCCATCATCGCTAAGATCGAAAAAGCCGAGGCGGTGGAGGCCTTCGATCAAATCTTGGAAGCCAGCGATGGGATCATGGTAGCCCGCGGTGACCTGGGCGTAGAGACTCCAGCGGCCGGGGTGCCCATTTTGCAGAAGGAGATCATCCGCAAATCGAACCTCTCCGCCGTCCCTGTGATCACCGCCACCCAGATGCTGGAGTCGATGATGGAGCACCCGCGTCCCACCCGGGCCGAGGCCTCGGATGTAGCCAACGCTATCTTCGACGGCACCGACGCGGTGATGCTCTCCGGCGAGACGGCGGTGGGCGCCTATCCTGTCAAATCGGTGGAGACCATGGCCACCATCGCTGAAACGGCGGACCGTCACGCTTCCTACACCATCCTGGACGATCTCGAAGCGAGGCTTTGCCTCAGCGTAACCGACGCCGTCAGTCAGGCCTCCTGCGAGATGGCTCGGGATTTGAATGCCAAGGCTATCATCACCACCACCGCCTCTGGCTACACGGCCCGCATGGTGGCCCGCTATCGTCCTGGGACGCCCATCATTGCTGTCACCTCCCGAGAGGAGGTCCGCCGTCGCCTGGCTCTCATCTGGGGGGTGGAAACGGTGGTGGTTCGCCAGCCCACCAGCACCGACGAGGTGATCGAGTTGTCGGTTGATGCCCTCCAGGAGCGGAGTTTGGCTTCGCCCGGCGACATCCTCATCATCACCGCGGGCATACCGCATGGCGGGCCCGGTCGTACCAACATGATCAAGGTACATGTGGTATAATCTCTAAGGCTAGCCGGAGATGGGGTTTCCGCAGACTGACCCTAGCGAGATAAGACAGAGGTCAACCAAGGCGAAGGGAGGAGATCGGCAACCGTATCGAGGCTCAGATCAGGAACGTCATCGCCTGTGGTGGTAGGCGTCACCATGGTGACCATGTCGCGAGCTACCTAACACATAATCATAGAAGGAGGGTATGTAATGACGGTGAAAGTGGGCATTAACGGGTTCGGCCGCGTCGGACGACAGGTTTTGAAGGCCATTCTGGAAGAGTATCCCGAAACCCTGGAAGTGGTGGCCATCAACGACCTCTTCGATGTCAGCACTAACGCGCACCTCTTCAAATACGACTCCAACTATGGCCACTTCCCGGGCAGGGTGGAGGTCGAGGGCGAAGGTTTGGTGGTCAACGGCCACCGGGTCAAGAGTTTCGCCCAGCGCGACCCCAGCCAACTCCCCTGGGGAGATCTGGGTGTGGAGATCGTTGTGGAGTCAACCGGCGTCTTCCGCAGCGGCCCCCAGGCAGCCATGCACCTCCAGGCCGGGGCCAAGAAGGTGATCATCACCGCTCCAGCCAAGGAGGAGGATATCACCGTCGTTCTGGGGGTCAACGAGGGGATGTACGATCCGGCGAAGCACCACATCATCTCTAACGCTTCCTGTACAACTAACTGCCTGGCGCCCGTGGCGAAGATCGTGAATGATCAGTTCGGCATCGTCAAAGGCCTGATGACCACCATCCACGCCTACACCCCCGGCCAGCGCCTCTTGGATATGGGACATAGGGACCTGCGGCGTGCGCGGGCGGCGGCGATCAATATCGTCCCTACCACCACTGGAGCGGCCCGCGCCATCGGGGTGGTTATTCCGGAGTTGGCAGGCAAATTGGACGCTTTCGCCATACGGGTTCCCATTCCAACGGTCTCCCTCATCGACCTCACCGTAGAGATAGAGCGTGAGACAAGCACAGAAGAGCTACTGGAGGCTTTCAAGGTGGCAGCCGAGGGATCCATGAAAGGCATCCTGGGTTACAGCGAGGAACCCCTGGTCTCGGTGGACTACAAAGGCGACCCTCGCTCTGGCATCATCGACGCCCAGTTCACCCAGACCTTGGGCGGCAATATGGTCAAAGTCGTCGCCTGGTATGACAACGAGTGGGCCTACTCGGTGCGCGTGGCCGATCTGGCCAACTACCTGGTGGAGAAGGGGCTATAGTTCGCCGTCTGTAGGGCGACACGCTCTCTTTGCCCGTTCTGCCAGGGTAGAGGAACTATATGGCAAAGGGGCGTGAGCCCCTTTTAGTTGGTGCCGACTCACACCCGAGACAGGCCTCGCCCAGAGTTGGTTGGGCCAGTCTGTCCCCGGAGCAGGGTGCAGAGGGGGAGAGGATATGGATAAGAAGACGGTTAAGGACATCGATGTCAAGGGTAAGCGGGTCCTGGTTCGGGTGGATTTCAACGTGCCCTTGGCCGGGGGGGAAGTAGCCGATGACACACGCATCCGGGCTGCCCTCCCCACCATCCGGTATCTCTTAGACCAGGGAGCTGCAGTCATCCTGATCTCTCACCTGGGCCGGCCTAAGGGCGAGGTGAGGGAGGGTCTGCGGATGGACCCTGTGGCCCGGCGTCTCTCAGAACTTTTGGGTCAGGAAGTGGTCAAGGTGGACGACTGTATCGGCCCCGAAGTGGAGGTGGCCGCAGCCGGACTGAACTCGGGCCAGGTGCTTCTTCTGGAGAATCTCCGCTTCCACAGGGAGGAGAGGGAGAACGATCCGGCTTTTGCTGCTAAGTTGGCTGTCCTAGCCGAACTCTACGTGAACGACGCCTTCGGTGCGGCCCACCGGGCCCATGCCTCGGTCTCTGGCGTGCCGGCCTACCTGCCAGCCGTGGCCGGTTTCCTTATGGAGAAGGAACTGAACTTTCTAGGGGCGGCCCTGGAGAGGCCGGAACACCCCTTCGTGGCCATCCTGGGTGGGGCCAAAATCTCCGATAAGATCGGCGTTATTGAGAACCTGCTGAGCAAGGTGGACACGCTGCTCATGGGCGGGGGGATGGCCAGTACCTTCCTCAAGGCTCTGGGGTATGAGGTGGGGGAGTCGTTGGTGGAGGAGGAGAGTCTTCCTCTGGCCCGGGAGATAGTGGCGAGAGCTGGCAAGAGGCTGGTGTTGCCCAAAGATGTGGTGGTGGCCGATGCGTTCGAGGCCCAGGCGCGGGCGAAGACGGTGGGTGTAGGCGAGGTGCCCGCTGGCTGGCGTATTCTGGATATCGGCCCCCAGACCGTTAGGCTCTTTGGAGAGAGGCTGGAGGTGGCTAAGACGGTGGTCTGGAACGGGCCGATGGGCGTCTTCGAGTTCCCCCGCTTCGCCCAGGGCACGCTGGCTATAGCCGAGAAGTTGGCCCAGATAGAGGCCATGACCATCATCGGGGGCGGCGACACCGCAGCGGCGGTGAGGCAAGCCGGGCTGGCTGATAAGATGAGCCACATCTCAACCGGTGGCGGGGCCAGCCTGGAGTTCTTGGAGGGCAAGCCCCTGCCTGGGGTGGCGGCCCTGGAGGATAAGTGAGGCAGTTAGGTCACTGATAGTTTGGGGTTGGCTTGGGCCCCAACTCTTGCGACTCAGCGATTACGCCTTCTCTTCACTCTTGGGGCCTTTTTCGTTCGGATGGAGGAGGATACCGCAGACGCTTATAGGCTTCTACGCCGATGCACTCCTCGGCGTACTGGCACCAATCGATGCAGGATGGGCCTCGATCCCTTCTTACTAGGGCCTGGCAATGGTGACAGCGGGCAACCAGTTCGTCCGACCAGATTTCCGTCTCTTCCCCGCACTCGGGACAATCGACATATTCGGGCACCGCTTCCCTGAAGCGGATGGCCCCGGGGCATCCCTTATAAAGAGACGTGCAAACCCCCTCCCTCGGTGAAAGTCGCCAAACAGCGAATAGTCTTCCTTGCCACAGAGCAAACTCAGGCCCCTGATAACTACTCCACTCTGGCGATGCGACTGTCGGTGCCCTTGGCCCCCTCGATAGAATAGAAGCGGACTATGACCTCGCCCAGGGCCTCTGCATCATCCTTCTCTACAAATATCATCTGCCCGGCATCATACCGCCGCCGGATAGCGATGCGAGCGAGGGCTTTTAGCGTCGCTTCATCTAGCCCGAGAAATAAGAGATAGATCGCAGGAGCTCGTGTTTCAAGGACGCCTCCATGGATCTCCGGCAAGAAGAGTCTACCATTCAAGGTACGTGGTGTCCAATTCGAATGCGATGAGCTGTTGAACCTGACGCTATAGTCGTGCCTGTCTCTGCCTCTGACAACTTTCGGCAAACAATCCCGTACTATGCCTGAGGGGTCGAGGGGGCTATTGGCGATACTCCGAAATCCAATTCGAGGCCAGAGAAGTACCCATAAGCCCCTAGAAATATCCTGGGGCTAGGTTTGCCTTGCAAAGCCGCGGCATCAGGAATAGACTATATGGCGGGAGTGTAGAGGGAAAGATTTGGCGGGAAGACAGGGGAGGTTGGCCTTGCAGATCGATATCCCTTACGGGGAGAGTAGTAAGAGTTTCGATCTACCAGAGAGCCGGCTGAGTTGGATCATCTCACCTAAGGAGGTGGCTGGGGTAGGTGATGAGGAGGCCGAGATACTACGCGCCATCCGAAATCCTATCGGCTCGCCGACACTACCTGAGTTGGTTACCCAGAAGGGCAGGGAAACGGTGATCCTGGTGGATGATCAGACTAGGGCTACGCCGCAAAAGAGGGTGCTCCCTCCCTTGCTGAACGAACTCAATAGAGCAGGCGTGGCTGATGAGGGGATCACGATCCTCATCGCTTTGGGGACCCATCGGTACATGACCGAAGAGGAGTGCCTTCTAAGGTTCGGGGCGGAGGTGATGGACCGGGTGGAGGTTATCAATCACGCCTTCGACGATCCCAGCCGCTTGGTCAGCGCGGGAGAGACCGCTTCCGGCATCCCTATCTCCGTGAACAGGCGGTACCACGAGAGCGACATCAGCATAGCCGTGGGCAATATCATACCCCATATCTACGCTGGCTGGGCAGGTGGGGGGAAGATGGTTCAACCCGGGGTATGCGGCCCGGAGACGACAGCAGCGACCCATCTGGCCGCCGCGAGTATGGTCCCCCAGATCCTGGCCACCCTCGACAACCCTATCAGAAAGGAGATCGATGAAGTTGCCCAGCATTCGGGATTGACCATGATCGTCAACACAGTCCTTAACTCCCAGAGGCGTATTGTGAAGGTCGTTGCTGGCCATGTTGTTGAGGCCTTCAGGGCAGGGGTCAGGGAAGCGGAACCGATCTACACCATCGAGATGGGGGAGTATCCCGATATAGTGATCGCCAGTTCTTATCCGGCCGATCTCGATCTGTGGCAAGCGGCGAAGGCCTTGATCCATGGGGCGTTGATGACGAGGGAGGGTGGCACGCTGATCCTGGTCACCCCCTGTCCGGAGGGGGTAGCAAGTCAGCACCCCATCGTCTTGCAGTTGGGCGACGCTTCTCCCGCCGAGGTTCAACGGAAGATGAAGCAGATGGACGCCACTGACTTGATCGGAGCGGCCACCCACAGGGCTATAGGAGCCGTCCGACGGAGGGTGAAAGTGGTCATCGTTAGCGATGGGCTGAAAGAAGAAGAGGCACGAAGGTTAGGCTTTCAATATGCTCCAGATCTGCAAGAGGCGCTCAAGGCGGCGCTTTCTAGGCATGGTGCAGGGGCAAGGGTTGGCGTCCTTACCCATGGCGCTGATGTGGCTCCCTTGAGCACAATGTGATTCTTGGGCTGAAGATGCTCAGTGGCTAGTGTCCTAATATCTACCTTGATTTTGCCCAGAGGTTGATCACACTCAGACACTCCTGCCTTGACACTGAGATCGATCCACCAGTCGAGAGAGGAAGGCAAGACGCTTCAGAAGATAGCCGTCGGCACCCCCGTTGTCAGAGAGGTGTGACAGGCCGTCGATCTCATCTTCCTCCAGTTGGTACTGGAACTATCGAGAGTGGGCTAGAACGCTCTTCAAGTGATCTTCAAGAACTTCGTATGGGAAACGCCCTTGCTCTAGAGAGAACTTGGTGTGCCATCGTGGATGGCGTGTAAGGAGGCACTTGCATACCAATCACCGAGTGTGGAGACAGGGGCTTGATTGAAGTGGTGCTTCCGTGCCCCGCGACACCGGTGGCCACGCCGATGCCTATCGTGGAGGTGTTGGGAGTGGAGAGGTTGCCGGTAGCCGGCGAGATGCCCCCGCGCCCTCACAATGATGACGTTGGTATCGCTGCTGCCAATCGGAGGGGCTTGGCGCTGCGAAGCCGCTATAGGGAATGACAAACCTACCTTTCCAGGGTAGATCTAGATAGAGAAGGTTAAGAGGAGGTCACCCCAGTATGCTCGCTCTTGAGGAGGGAAGAGGGGATCCTCCATCTTGGGGGCATGAATTCAGAGTAACGGACTAGGCAGGTTGACGGAAGACCCAAGTGAAGCGGGAAGGGCTCGGAGAGAGGAAGAAATTTGCACAAATGGGTGGTTGGTCTCTTCCTGACTGGGTGAGGTCCGCTCTTACTCACATCGTTGTCTTGTTGGGATATCAGGTTTTGACCGGCCTCTTCACCTATCCCTTGTATTTTCGCTCTAGTCGGGAGATCATTGGCCTTGGGGATCGGCTGGACGTTTGGCAGAACTATTGGAACCTCTGGTGGGTAAAAACAGCGTTGCTTGATCTCCGTGCCAATCCATTTCGTACCTCCCTACTCTACCACCCCTTTGGGGCCAGCCTCTACTTTCATACCCTTAATCTCTCCAACTGCTTGCTCTCCCTCCCCCTTCGACTCCTTTTCGGGCCGATAGAGGCTTACAACTCTATAGTTGTCGTCTCCTTCGTTCTGACGGGGTATTTCAGTTTTCTGTTGTTTGACTATCTGGTCAGCAATAAGCCTATCGCCTTCGTCTCGGGCATGATCTTTACCTTCTGCCCCTTCCATATTGTGGCATACAACCGGACGCCTGCAGTTGGTGGCGCTGCAGTGGTTGCCTCTCTACATACTACTGCTGCTGAAGGCTGTTTGGCAAAAGAGCGATGGGAACGCTGTGGGTGCGGGCTTTGCTCTTTTGGTAACCTCGGCAACAGATTGGTACTACACATTCTACCTTCTCCTCTTCACAGCAATGGTCCTAGCCCATGAAGTCTGGAAAGAGAGGAGCCTCCAGAAGGTGGTGGGGGTATTACGACCGATAGGGATAACGGGGGGCGTCTTCCTCATGCTCGCCTTGCCGGTCCTGGTGCCCATGATGAAGGAACTATCTCTTGAAACCTACCAACTGCCTCCCCCAAGCGATACGCTCTTCTTCACACCAGATCTCCTCTCCTTCTTCGTGCCCTCGAAGGATCATTTTCTTTGGGGAGAGTATGCTGGTGGATTGCGGAGCAACCTCCCACCTGGACATAATGAGAATTTCATTGGCTACACAGTGCTAGCCTTGGCTTGCTTGAGTCTCGTTGACATCTCTCTCCGGCGCAAGGCCAAGTTATGGTTGTTCGCAGCCCTTCTCTTCTTCGTGCTGGCCCTAGGGCCCGTCTTGCAGATAAACGGGGAGAGGAAGTTCACCGACTTCGGTCTTCGCACCCCCCTGCCCTACGTGATCCTCTACCAATCTATGCCCTTCGTGAAAATCTCCCGCTACCCCAATCGGATGAGCATCATGACTATGCTCAGCCTGGCCGTGTTGGCGGCTCTTGGCATGCGCTTTTTATCGAGTAAAATGGACGAAGGGAGGCCAACACGGCCGCTCAAAGGCCAATTGCTGCCCCTCCTGGCCGGAACTCTGGTGGCGGTAGAGCTTCTGACCGTACCTTTCCCCATGACCACCTTGCCTCCCGTAGATCCTTTCTATAGTACCCTCTCCCACTCGTCGATAGAGTACGGGATACTAGATATCCCGGTGGCCGAACCGGGTTGGCGGAGTGCCCGATATATGTTCTGTCAAACTCTTCATCGGTTGCCCATCTTCGATGGCTATCTATCGCGGCGCTACCCCTACCCTCTATATGACATCCCTGGTTTCCGACGGTATATGGTAGACGACGAGGAGGGGATAACTGACATAGTCCAACAGGGAATGAGCGACCTAGAGTTGTTCCAGTTGTTCGGTTTTCGATACGTCGTGATCCACAATGATTTGATGGAGGAGGAAGTGAAGGCCAGAATAGCCAAGGAAGTCAACGCCGCCCTTGGAGATCTCGCCCCAGTTTATCAGAGCGAAACTCTCATCGTGTATGAGTTGCCTCAACTCGAAGAACCCTTGGTCATCCCTATGGTTAACAAGCGAGACAACTGGCTACCGCTAAAACAAGAAGGTCAGATCCCTTTCCGCTGGATGGCCTCTCCAGCCGTGATACGCATCTATGCCTCATCACCCGTTGAGGTGCGTTTATCTCTTGCTATCCCCGATGTCGCCCGAGAGTCCGCCATGCTGCTAATATATTCGGGCGAACAGTTGATAGATAGCCTGGCTGTGCAAGGTGGAGTTGAGGTCGTCACTTCGGCGATAGCGCTCTCGGAAGGCGAGAACCTGATCCGCCTTGTGTGCCCCCAGGGAAATGTCACCCTGTCAGGAGTCGGGGCGAGGCCAGACCGGGCAAGGGAAGCATGTCTTGCACTCTCTCAAGTAACTCTATCGCGGCTTCCACCGGAGTGACTTGATCCGCTCCTTGGCTGAGAAGCTCAAGAGGTGTAATATCTATAGACCTCGGTACCACCTCCTAGGAGAGTGGTTCTAGCGTCGATGATGGGAGGCAAGAAGAGGATAGCTTTTGGGAACTTGGGGTTGACTTCCCTCAAGGCCTCAGCAGGGCCCTTCCCTCCTAAACCATCGTGAGAAAGGGAGAGAAGGGTATCTATCCGCCTCTCCCTGGTTAGATTCTCGGCCTTCGCTAGGGGGAGAACCCGCTAATCTTCCCTCTTCCGCGAGGCCCGCAGCCTCAGGCTAGCATACCCGGCCAGGCCGGCCAAGCCACTGCCTGATCAGGGTCCTGCAGTAGTTATAGCCGCTACTAAGCGAGTGTGGAAAGAGGCCTGGGCCAGGCTGGAGGTGGAGTAAGGTATGATAAGCCATCAATCTAGGAGAAGGAGAGATGAGGATGAAACCCAAGGTCTACGTGACCCGCCTGATCCCTGAGAGGGGGTTAGAGATGGTCCTAGATTTCTGTGAGGCCGAGGTTTGGGAGGGCGAGCTGCCGCCGCCTCGAGAACTCTTATTGGAGAAGGCGCAAGATGTGGAGGGCCTTCTCTCCCTCTTAACGGACAGAATCGATGCCCCATTGATGGACGCTGCCCCCAGGTTGAGAGTGATCAGCAACATGGCTGTGGGGTATGACAATATAGATGTGGAGGAGGCCACAAAAAGAGGGATCATCGTGGGCAACACCCCTGGCGTCCTGACCGACACCACCGCTGACTTCGCCTTCGCCCTCTTGATGGCCACTGCTCGGCGCATTCCAGAGGCCTCCCGCTACGTGCGCGCTGGCAAGTGGAAGGCCTGGGGGCCCAAGTTGCTTCTGGGTTGGGACATCCACGGGGCCACCCTGGGTCTTGTGGGGTTAGGGCGGATCGGTAGCGGTGTGGCTCGACGGGCCACTGGCTTCGGTATGCGCATCCTCTACTACGATGTCGTGAGAAGAGAGGATCTAGAAGAGGAACTGGGCTTGGAGTTTGTGGATTTTGAGATGTTGCTTGAGCGGTCCGACTTTATTAGCCTTCATGTACCCTTGACCACCGAGACCCATCATCTCATCAGTGCCGAGCAATTTAGACTGATGAAACCTACAGCGATTCTCATCAACACCTCCCGGGGGCCCGTCGTCGATCCCCAGGCTCTCTACGAGGCTCTCAAATCTGGTCAGATCGCTGCTTGTGGATTGGATGTCACCGAGCCGGAACCGATCCCCGTGGACGACCCGCTTCTCACCCTTGAGAACTGTCTAATCGTGCCCCATATCGCTTCGGCCAGCATCGCCACTCGCACCAGGATGGCCACGATGGCCGCGGAGAACCTCATCGCTGGCCTGAAGGGCGAAATGCCGCCCCATCCCGTGAACCCAGAGGTGTTGGAGGGGATGTAATCAATGGGCAAGCCTGGTGTTCCTCGCTTGTTGTCACTGCCAACCGGCCCAAGTATCATCTCAGCGAGAGGGAAGAACTACAAAAGCAGGCCCGAGAATACCTAGAGTACTATCACTATGACCGGCCTCACTTAGACCTCCACATGCGAACCGCTCTGCCACCTATTTGTCATATTTCACATGAGAGATGCCACTCTTGATAAATAAGACCAAATATGGCATAATTATTCCTCCCGTTTTTCAACAGTCTCAGTAGACACTCCGCTCCACTCTTCTTTTCCTGGCCTTCCTGGTTCGAACAGGTAGCCCCTGATCATGGGATAATACCAAAGTAGGGGGTGATCTGACCCTCATTGGTACTACTTTCCCATTGCCCTAGGCTCATCCAGGCCCCATACTGAGGATGAAAGAAGTGTGCAAGGGCATGGTGTGAGCCGTTTAACAAAATGTTCGCCGATAAAGTCAAGCCCATCGAGAGATGGGGCGCAAAGCCACGGGTCTGGGGCCCGCTCTCTTGGGCTATGATCGCCGGGCTGCCGAAGCGGATGGTAGTGTTTTAGAAGACCGCTGCCCATGGCTGCGCTGGCTCGCCCCAAAGCCACAGGCTTTTATGTTTATCCAGCAGAAATTGAGGGAGGCCTAGAGAACTGGGAGTTCTATCCCATAATAGAGTTGTTGCACTTGAAAGGTTTCCCGCAACCTCTGTGCTGGGGATAGTCTGATCTCAAGTGGGGAAGTTCAGCATGAGAAATAGCTCGGCCTTTCGGCTGCGTAGTGTCTTGGGAGCGTTGGCGTTGCTCTTAGCTGGTATGGGAGTAGCCGGGATGTCTGCCAATAGTTCGACCCCGAGCGCGGCTCCTGTTATAGCGGCGGGAGAAGTCAGTTCGGTAACCGCAAGCACTTTGAGATGCCTTCAGATTGTGGTCTCTGTGGAACACTATGAGGAATATCAGGAAATGCTTAATCCCAACGATCTTCTATTGGCTAAGGCTGCAAGGGTGATAGACCCGGCCACTGGCGAGTTTTACTTCTCTGAAGCCGAATACCAGGAAGCAAAATCCTGGCTGATGGAACTGCAGAACGTTCCGGTGAGGAAGGGGATCGTTTTCAGTTCCTATGAGGATCTGGGGTACAAGATCGATGATATCAGGCCTTATGTTGACCTGGTGGCCTACAACACAGAAGGAGGTATGACGCCTATTGAAGAACTGAGTTATCAATTGGCCGACTATGTGACAATGTTTGCTCAACTAGCCAGGTCCAGAGGCTTGGCCGTGGGGTGGGGACCAACTAGCGCGGATTTGAGTAGACGACCTGAATTGCTCGAACTCGCCTCTGAGGTTGACCGAATTGGCCTGCAGCATCAGAATGTCTTGGCACGCCAAGGAGTCGAGGAAACAGTCTCCCTGACCAAAGAGAGAAGCCTGGAAATCAGGGGGTTCAACCCCAACATAGAGATCAATCTCCAACTCAAGGGCGAACTGGAAGAGATCGAGGATGTTTTGCTCCAAACCGTTGATTATGTGGACGCTGTTCTTATTTTGACGAAGTATGGGGCTCCGTTTGATTATCAACAGTTGTTTAACGATCTGGATCTGAGGAGTGAGTGCACGGGACAGCCACTGCTGACCGCGCCGACTGTACCGCCCCCCTCGTTTGCGGGTGCTCAAACCCCCGTGCCATCTCCCACTCCTGGGTCTAGGGGCGGGATCTCCCCTCCTTGCCTCGGTGGTGTCGGACTGGGATTACTCCTCTTGATGGCGCTGTCGGGCTGGACTTTGCGTAGACGAGGAACATGAGTATGCGCTCCGTGGTCAGAGCGGCGAAGCGGTTCTGGCATCGTACGCTGACGGAACTCGCGCGATCTGGCCCGCCCAGGGGGGCAGCACGCCGGATTTTCGAAATCTGTCCCGAACTTTGGGTCGTCCTGGCCTTCGCCGTGCCTCTCTTCCCGCTGCGGAGCTGGCTCGCAGACAACGTGCCTCTGTTGGCCGTTGCAGGGGGCTTCGCGTTCTACCTTCTGCCGGGAGCCTTTCTCTCCGTCCTCCTCCCCTTGGAGGGCAATCTGTTGGAGCGCCTAGCACATGCCCTGGCCCTGAGCGCCACCGTCTTGGCTCCGCCGGCCATAGCGGCATCGGCCCTGCACCTGAGCCTGCGGGAGTATGCTAGCTTCTGCATGATCATCACTGGGGTGCTGGCCCTGGCGGCCGTCTGGCGGCTCAGGGGTATTGCCTTGGGTAAGTGGCTCCCTTCGGAAGACCGCGCCCCTGGGCTCCAGAGTCCGTTCCTCATGTTTTGCCTAACCCTTGGCACAGCAGCGATTTTTGTCATGAGCATCGGTGTGGGTTTGCAAGTTGACGATTGGCGCGGGGTGGCCATTGTCCGCCAGGATCAGGTAGCCGAGCAGCTCCATGTTGGACAGGCCTTGCTGGGCTCCAGCGTCCCGCCGCCTACCCGTCTGGTGTGGAATGCCTGGGTCTTCGTGGCCGACCTTGTGGCCTATCTCTCCCAAGTGGCGCCACCGACTATGTTGCCTATCCTAGATGGTCTGGTAGTCCTGCTGAGTGTGGGCGCGCTATATGGCCTGGCTCGTGCCCTCTTCGTTCGGCGCGATCAGGCAGCTTTCATCACTATCCTCTGGCTCCTGTACCACATTGCCACCTTTATGAATATGCGCCCCGGCTGGGACTTGATCCTCCGAATGGCCCAGGACAAGTTCACCGTCCGATTCGTCTTGGTCCCCGTGGCGTTGCAACTCACCATCGAGTTCTTCAAGGGACGAAAGCGGCGGGACCTGGTGCGCCTGATTCTGGTGGCCTTGGGGAGCGCGGCCATCCATCCACTAGGCTCGATTCTCATCGGCCTCTCCCTCGGTGGCTTCGGCGTCATCCATCTCCTCTTCAACCGCGACCGGCAGACCTTCTTCTTCCTGGCCCTGATCGCCTTCGTCCTGTTGGTAGGGCTTGCGTTTCCAATACTTCAGAGCCGTGGTCTCTCCCGTGAGAACGTAGCTCATACACTCATTGATGACCCTCGGGACCCTAGCCTCTGGGGCCGGATGGGTCTAGCCACCTCTGGCCGTCGTCTTTGGATCCTGAATGAGAAACTGTACATCCTGCACCCCTATATGGTCCTGCAGCCCGAGATCATCCTGGCCTATCTTTGCCTCCCTCTCTTGGTTTGGCTGTGGCGACGTTCCATGGCCGCGCGGCTCCTCTCGGGCGTCCTCCTCTTCATGCCCTTGTTCTTATTTGTCCCGCAGGTGGCAGGGCTGGTGGGCTATAAGATGACCCCCTGGATCTTCTACCGCTTGGCCTGGCCCTACTACTTGGCGGCGCCTCTAATTGTTGGTTGGGGCATCTGGATAGTGGTGAATCAACTTCGAGCCCGCGTCCGCTGGCTCTCCAGATTGAGCCCACAGGTGGCTCTGCTTGTGATTATCTTCCTCTCAATCCCAATCTTGCGGGACCGCCTCTACTGGTGGCAGGAAGTTAGTACCCTCTCTACGGAGCCTGAGTGTGAATGGTCCAAATCGGTGCTGGCTCAGCTGGATGAGGTCATGAACGAAGAAACCATCGTTCTCGCAGGCCGCGAGCTAGCCACCTGCGTCCCAGCCTTTACCGCTCACGGCAAGGTGGTAGAGTCCCACCTCACGGGCACAGTTAACTGGCTCACGCCGGAGCGAGAAGAGGAGGCCTGGCAGCGCCTCTACGATGTCCTCTCCTATGAAGCGGCGTACGTGGTGGACGGGGAAATCTTCGACATTATCAACCGTTGGAACGTCAAGTACGTAGTAATCCTCAAGGAGCGGCCGCTGGCGGCGCAATTCCGCCATCTACCCCGGCTGTTTGAACTCATCGCCCAGAACGAACGCTATGCCGTCTATCGGGTCAAACAGGTCAACAAGGATGATCCGGTGGTGGCAGCAAGTACGGCCCTCGCCAACCGGGACTGGAATCTGGCACTGGCTCGCTACCAGGCCCTTCAGCAAGGCGATGCGCAGGATCGTTTCTTAGCCTTCATGGGCCTGGGGCGGCTATACCAACTCCAGGGTAACCTGGATCAGGCGATCCGCGCCTACGAGCAAGCCACCCAAATAGATAGCCGTGATCCCGAGCCCTACATCCAATTGGGCAATGCTTACACCCTGGCTCTACAGTTTGACAAGGCCATACCGGTCTACGAACAGGCTCTCCGCCTCCACCCCCTCCATGTGTACGCTACCAATGCTTTGGGCAACGCCCACTGGGCTCTAGGCGACAAAGCCGAGGCTCGCCAGTTTTATGAGGAGGCTCAGGCGGCACTCATGCCTCCGCAGGCAGTACATGCCTACAATCTCCAGATTGGACGGCTTTTCACCAGCCTTGGTTGGTACCAAGAAGCCCTGGAGGTCTACCAACAGGCCCTGACCATAGCCGAAGATGCCTCGACCTACCTTTCCATAGCCAGTACCTACGAACGGATGCAGGAGTGGGACAAAGCCAAAGCAGCCTTAGACAAAGCCCTCCAGATTGATCCCTGGAACTCTGGTGTCTACAGGGCCCTTGGTGACTTCTATGAGCAGCGGGGGCAACGCGATGCCGCCATGAGCCACTACCAGCGTTCCATTGGCCTCAATCCCAACGAATCGGCCTATTCCTCCCTGGGGAGGCTGTGGCAAGGGAACTGGGGGGCCAGCGAGGCGGCACGTAATCTCAAGGAGATGACCGGCTATCGTCTAAACATTTCTCGGGCTACCAGTGCTGTCGCGACCGTGCTTTCTCTGTCCGGCAAGTTCAGCCAGGCCGCCCTGGAGTATCAAAAGGCCATTGACTGGGAGGCTGTAGAATCGGCCTGGTATTTGGCGCTGGGGCAAGTGCAAGGCCGCCTAGGTTTGCGCGACAAGGCGATAGATTCATGCCAGCGTTCGATCCTCTGGAACAACAGAAATGTGAATGCCTGGCTGGCCTTGGGGGATGTTTACCTCAGGGAGGCCAGGGTGAACGAGGCTATCGGCACTTACTGGGAGGCGGCTGCGGTCTCACCCCAATCGCCTCAGCCCTACCTCAGCCTGGGACACCTGTACCAGACGCAGGGGCTCTTTGACTTGGCCTTCACCCAGTATGAGCGGGCCCTGCAGATGCAGCCCGACTCCTCGGCCATCGCTATCGCCCTCGGCAGCTTCTACCGGAACCGCGGTGAGCCCGACCTTGCTATTGCCATGTACGAGAAGGCCATCGCCCGGGCCCCGTTCGACTCAGGGGGATACCTCTCTTTGGGCAGCCTCTACCTCAGTCAGGGCCGCCTGACCGAAGCCCTGGCCCAGTACAAGAAGGCTGTCGAGGTGGATCCTGGCTCAGCGAAGGCCCATATCTCCCTGGGAAGCACCTACCAACGGCTCGGCCAAAACGACCAGGCGATTGCGGAATACCAGCGTGCTCTTTTGTCAGAGCCAGGCAACGTGGATGCCTACTGCGCCTTGGCGGGCATCTATAGCACTCTGGGCCGCGACCACGATGCCATCGGCGTCTATCTGGATATGCTGGATACCCTGCCCGACCAGGCCGATCCCTATGTGAAGCTAGGTCAACTCTATGAGAGAGTGGGGCGGGGAGACGAGGCCAAGGCCCTCTACGAGGTGGCCATATCCCGCTACTCCCCTCTCCTGACCATTTCGGCCCACGATGCTCTGGCGCATTGGTATAGGAACCGCGCCAAGTGGGACTCCGCCGAGGAGCAGTATGGGCGGGCTATCGCTCTTGACCCAGTCAGTCCACGTCACCATGTCGCTTTGGGAAAACTGTACCAACAAGTTGGAGATGACTCTGGCGCTGAGAGGATGTTTCGCCAGGCGATTGCCACGGGGCCTAGTGATGCCAGTGGCTATCTCGCCTTGGCCCAACTCTACCAGACTCGGGGGCGCTTCGACGATGCCCTGGCCCAATTCCAAGAGGCCGTCCGGATGGCTCCTGCTTCGGCCGAGCCTTATGTGCGCCTGGGTGGTTGGCACATGGCCCGAGGTAACCCGGACGCGGCCTCCGAGGCCTATCAGCGAGCGATTGCCGCCGCGCCCGGTGATAAGAGAGCGCCTACCTGGCCCTGGGCCGCCTACAGGCCGTCCAGGGGGATTGGAACAGCGCTGCTGAATCCTACCTTCAAGCGATTGCGATAGCTCCCGCTGATCCCAGTGGCTATCTCGCCTTGGCCCAACTCTACCAGACCCGGGAGCGCTTTGACGATGCCCTGGCCCAGATCAAGGAGGCCTTAAAGGTCTCGCCGGCCTCCGCTGCGGCCTATGTCCAACTGGGCAATTGGTACAAGAGCCGCGGGGACTGGGCCAGGGCCGAGGAGGCCTACCGGCAAGCTATCGCTGTGGCCCCCGCTGAGCCGAGTGGCCACATTGCGCTGGGGGAGTTTCAGGAAGTTGTTGGCGACCACGCCGCTGCTGCGAGGAGCTTCCAGCGAGCCATTGTCATATCGCCGGCAGATGCCAGTGGTCACTTGGCTCTGGCGGAACTGTACCTGGCGAGGGGAGATCGGACCGCAGCCGAGAGAGCCTACCAACAAGCCATTGATGTAGCCCCCACTGATCCGAGGGGCTACCTAGGCCTGGGCCAACTCTACCACACTCAGGGATGGCAGGATGAGGCTTTGGCTCAGTTCCAAGCTGCCGTCGAGGTCGCCCCTGCTTCAGTTCAAGCCTATACCCAGTTGGGCGGCTGGTACCGATTGCAGGCTAACGCCAAAGCTGCCCAAGAGGCCTATCGAGGAGCTATGGCCGTGGCTCCAGGAGATAACGGCGGTTACATCGCCCTGGCCGAGCTCTATCTGAGTACGGGTGAGCGAGATGCGGCCGAAGCAACCTACCAACAAGCGATTGCTGTGGCTCCCGCCGATCCGAGGGGCTACCTGGGTCTGGGCCAACTCTACCAGACTCAGGGACGGCATGATGAGGCCTTGGCTCAGTTCCAGACCGCTGTTGAGGTCGCCCCGGCTTCGGTTCGGGCATACGTCCAACTGGGTGACTGGTATCGACTCCAGGGCGATGCTAAAAGGGCTGAGGAGACCTACCAACAGGCCATCGCCGTGGCCCCCGGAGACGAGGCCGGCCATGTGGCCCTGGGGGAACTCTACCTGAGCAAGGGCAACTGGGCTGCAGCGCAGGAGGCTTACCAACGAGCGATTGCCTCGGCTCCTTCCGATCCGAGTGGCTACATCGGCTTGGGTCAGACCTACGAAGTGCAAGGTCGGCGCGATCAGGCTCTGAGTATGTTCCAGAGTGCTGTCGAGGCTGCTCCCGCTTCGGTTCAGGCCTATGTTCAGTTGGGCGATTGGTATCGACTGCAGGCCGATTCTGGAGCAGCCGAGCAGGCCTTTCAACAGGCTGTTGCCATGGGACCCGCTGATCCAGAGGGTTACATCAGCCTGGGGCAACTCTATCAGTCCCAGGGACTACATGATGATGCTTTGGCCCAGTTTTAGGCCGCCGTAGGGACGGTTCCCGCTTCCGTTAAGGCCCGCATCCAGTTGGGTGATTGGTATCAACTGCGAGGCGATGCCGAGGCGGCTCAAGAGGCCTATATGCAAGCCGTCGCTGTGGCCTCCAGCGGCGACAGTCAGGCAGTTCTGGATAGACTCCATGAGTGGACAAGAACGAGTTCGGAGGTGGAGGCGCGCCGGCTGGCAGAGGAGTTAGTCTCAGGTAACCCCAGTGGTTACACATCTCTGGGACAGCTGTACCTGGCTCAAGGGGAGTACACTGCTGCAAAGAGAGCCTTCCGGCAAGCTGTCGAGGTATCGCCTATCGATGCCAGAGGTTACATCGGTTTGGGCCAAATCGATCAGGTCCAGGGACGGTTTGAGGAAGCATTGGCTCACTTCCAGGCTGCCGTGGAGGCGGCTCCCGCCTCGAGTCAGGCTCACATTCAAGCGGGTGATTGGTACCGACTACGGGGTGACTTCACGGCGGCTGAAGAGGCCTACCGGCAAGCCATCATCGTGGCCTCTAGCGGTGATAGCCAAAGCATCCTAGACAACCTTTATGAATGGAGTCGTGCGAGTTCGAAGATTGAAGCTCGCCAGTTGGCAAGCGAGTTGGTATCAGGGAACAGCAATGGCTACATCGCTCTGGGAGGGCTATACCTGTCGAGAGGAGATCGGGCAGCAGCGGAGAGAGCCTATCAGCAAGCGATTGCCGTGGCACCCACAGGCTCCGCCGGTTACCTCGGCCTAGCGCAGGTCTATGAAATTGCAGGACGTCGTGACGAGGCGCAAGTCCAGCTCCGGGCCGCTGCCGAAGCAGCCCCTGCTTCGGTTGAGGCCTACATTCACCTGGGCGACTGGTACCGACCGCAGAACGATGTCGAAGCGACGGAGGCTACGTACAGGCAATGTATCGCGATAGCGCCAGGGGAGGACAGTTGCTATGCAGCCCTGGGAGAGTTGTACCTGGCTCAGGGAAACCAGACCGCATCTGAGAGAGCTTTCCGGCAGGCTATCGCTATGGCGCCCATCAACCCCAATAACCATATTAGTTTGGGGCAGGCCTATCAAATGTGGGATCGCTGTGATGAAGCCTTGGCTCAGTTTCAGGTCGCTGTCAGATCTGCCCCGGCCTCTGTACATGCCCGTATTCAATTGGGCAACTGGTACCAGCAGCGAGCAGATCCTGACACGGCTGAAGAGATCTACCAGCAGGCTATCTACATAGCTCCAGGGGACAGTGGTGGCTATCTCTCTCTGGGAAGGTTCTACCTGAGCAGAGGAGACTATGCCGCGGCCGAACGATTTTTTCAGCAAGTTATTGCTGTTGCTCCTGTCGATCCGGATGGCTACATCAACCTGGGACAATTATACCAGCTGCAAGGTCGCTCTGGTGAAGCGCTGGCCCAGTTTCAGGCCGCCGTAGAGGTGGCACCAACCTCAGTGCCAGCCTATGCGGCCCTGGGGGATTGGTATCGCCATCTTGGACGGTGGCAAGAGGCAGAGCGAACTTATCGGGAGGCGGTGGTGATGGCCCCCACTGATCCTAGCGGCTATATCCGCCTGGCCCAAGCCTATCAAACCCAAGGCCAGTACCAACAGGCACAGGCCCAATTCCAAGCAGCGATCGGATCTGCTCCGGCCTCAATCTGGGCGTGGGTGCTTCTGAGAGATTGGTACGAAGTGCGTGGGGATCGAGAAGCAGCAGAGCAGGCATACCAGCAGGCGATCGCCGTGGCACCCGGCTATGTTGATGGCTACATCGCCTTGGGCGGTTTGTACGAGGCCAGTGGAGATCGCTCCGCCGCGGAGCGGATGTTCAGGTCGGCAATAGAGATCCAACCGGGGTCCGTGAATGGCTATATCGCGCTAGGACAGCTCTATCAGGCCCAAGGCGATCGCTCGGGAGCGGAAGAGCTGTTTCGGGGGGCGACAGAGGCGGCCCGAGCGGATCCCACGGGGTACATCAACCTGGCCTGGATCTATCAGGCCTGGGGCCAGCAACAAGAGGCGTTGGATCAACTTTTCACTGCAGTGGGGGTTGCACCAGCCTCTGGCTTGGCTCACATCTCCCTGGGCCATGGCTATTGGCACCAGGCCGCTTTGCAATCCGCTCTAGTCGAATATGAGAAGGCTGTAGCCTTGGAACCGGATTCGAGCGATGCTTATAGAGCCCTGATCCAGGCCTACCAAACCCTAGGCCAGCCGGAGCAGGCCCTCGCTTGGGCCAAAGCTGCAGTGGAAAAGAACCCGGGCAGCGCTTGGGCGGAGATCATCTTGGGCGATCTGTATACAACCCAAGGTCAAGCAGAAAAAGCAATGGAGGCCTACCATCGGGCTGTAACCGAGGAACCTGGCAGCATAGAGGCCCAAATTGCCCTGGGGTGGGCCCACCAGATTCGCGGCTCCCAAGAAGAGGCGATGGAGGCCTATCAAAAAGCAGTCACATTGCAACCAGGGAATGCTAAGGCGCACCTTGCTCTAGCAAGTGGTTACTTCGGTGAGAGTCAGATTGAAGCGGCGATCACCGAGTACGAAACGGCAATCTCTCTGGATCTCAGTTCGGTCGGCTCATATCTTGCTCTGGGAGATCTTTACCAGGTCCGATACCAGCTCGATGAGGCCATTCAAGCCTACCAGCGAGCTCTGGGTGCTGACGCGTACAATGTCTCTGCAACGATTGCCGTTGGCCGCACACTGCAACGGCAAGAGAAGACAACAGAGGCTATAGAGCAATATCAGCAGGCTGCTCAGGCAAATCGGGGCCTTGCTGCCGCAGAGTTAGCGCTGGGAAACCTCTATAGTGAGTTGCAGGATTATACTCAGGCTGTAGAAGCCTATCGGCGAGGCATTGCTGCACAACCTGGGGCTGTTAGTTTGTACGCTCACTTAGCCTCTGCTTTCCAAAAGGCTGGCAAGCCCGAAGAAGCATTGGAGCAGTACGATCGGGCGTTGGCTGTGAATCCTGGCTTGGCTTCAGCCTACACCGGCAAAGCTGACATCCTAGCCTGGGATTTTGGGGAACTTGACCAGGCCTTATCCATATATGAACAGGCAGCGCGACTTGACCCTAGGCAGGCACGTGCATATAGGCAAACAGCATGGATACATCTACGGGAGAAGCAAGACCTGGACAGCTTTATCTCCCAATACGAGGCGGTTCGCGATGCAAATCCTGACCAAGCCTGGGTCTATGGCATGCTGGCTTACGCCTACAAGGCCAATGCCTCCTTTGAGGACAGCGTTAATGCATTCGAGTCCCTGCTGAAGCTCGTTCCAGACTATGCCGAGGCTCATTGCGATTTGGCAGAACTATATGAGGGGGTAGGGCAAAGGCAGCCAGCCATTGATCACTGGGGCGTTTGCGCAGTGCTGGCTGGCGGGGCTCAAGTCGGTGCTGATGCAGAATGGAATCGGGATCAGCTCAATCACATTGTAATTACATCTCCCTCTGACTTTGCCACGGTGGCCGGTCGAGTGGAGATCAGGGGCTCAGCCTCCATCGATGATTTCCAATTCTACAAAGTGGAGTTCGGGACTGGTGAGCAACCTACTTCATGGGCACTTATCGGAGATATCCACACAAGCCCGGTCATCGATGGCACATTGACGACATGGGAGACTGGCACTCTGCCAGAAGGGGTCTATACTTTGCGGCTGACGGTTGTTGACAATACGGGCAACTTCCGACCGCCGCACCAAGTACAGATCACTATCCATCGCTGAGCTTGGTACCACGATCATGCTTGTGTCATGGTGGTGTGACGTTTAGTCGGGATTCTCCGAAGGCATCTACCTTATAGGAGTGCCCACCCTTCCCCTATCACCCGTTGTCTTGGTTCATGACCTCCCCTGTCGCGTTGACACCCGCCTGCCCCCTGGCCCGCCCGTGCTGAGCGCAGGGTGCGAAGCATTGATGCCAGCCTATCCTGGCGCGTGACAGGTCAGGGGACGGGCTGGTACTTGCCAGCCACAATTGGTTTCCTTGGGAGGTCTTGGATCGGGTTCTGCGATTTCTCGAGGCCTCTCTATTGGAGGGGCCATTCAAGGGTGTTTGACAGTTGTATCTCGATGGTCTATCATAGTTGCCGTTATCTCAGAGGTGGAGAAAGGCAATGCCCAGAAGGAACCTTGTCCTGCTCGGAGGCATCATAGTTCTGGCTGCTGTGGCTATCTGGATGGACCTCCCTACTAATCCGGGTATCCATATCCATCTTGGTCCTATCCAGATCGACCGGGATATAGAGGTGCACCAAGGGCTGGACCTCCAGGGGGGGATGCAGGTGCTCTTGGAGGCCGATGTGCCCCCCGATGAGCCTGTAGATCCCCAGGCTGTAGCCAACGCCAAGGTCGTCATCGAGAAGCGTGTTAACGGGCTTGGGGTCTCGGAGCCCTTGATTCAGTTGCAGGGGACGAGGCGGATCATCGTAGAGTTGCCCGGCCTGAAGAACCCGGAGGAGGCTATCGCTGCCTTTGGTAAGACAGGACTCTTGGAGTTTATCCACGCCGGGAACATCTACCTGCCTCCTGGGAGCCCCGTTCAGACTACAGAGAGGGTGGCCGAGCCCACTCCCACAGTCACCCTGGAGGCTATGCCTACCATCACCGTCACTCCAACCGAAGCCGCTACCGAGCCTCTCACCCCCACTCCTATACCAGCGGAGCGCACCTTTGAGACCATCATGACTGGCCGGAACCTAAAAAGCGCTAACCTAACCTTTGATGACTACAATCAGACCCAGATCGCCTTCGCTCTAGACGAGGAAGGGACACGGATCTTCGCCGATTACACCGCTAAGAACGTGGGCCAGGTGATGTGCATCGTTTTGGACAAGGAGGTGGTCTCCTGCGCCACTGTCAAGGATGTAATATCTAAAGGCGAGGTGCTCCTCACCCGAGAGGGGGGCTTCACGCCTGCGGAGGCAGAAAGCATCGTCATCCGCCTTCGATACGGCGCTCTGCCCATCCCCTTGCGGATAGAGACCCACCGGGAGGTAGGCCCTACTCTGGGCGAGGATTCTGTCCGTAAGAGCACCCTGGCTGGGACTATCGGCCTCTCTATGGTGGTGGCCTTTATGCTCATCTACTACCGTCTGCTAGGCCTTTTGGCCGACCTGGGTTTGGGCATATACGCAGTGGTTATCTTTGCCCTCTTCAAACTGATTCCCGTGGTTCTCACCCTGGCAGGGATCGCTGGCTTTATCCTCTCCGTGGGCATGGCGGTGGATGCCAACATCCTCATCTTCGAACGGCTCAAGGAGGAACTCCGCGCTGGGAAGGGGCTCCACCTGGCGGTAGAGCAGGGGTTCAGCCGCGCTTGGCCTTCTATCCGCGATTCCAACTTCTCCACCCTCATCACCTGCGCCATCCTCTTCTGGCTGGGCTCCTACTTCGGGGCTAGCGTTGTCAAGGGTTTCGCCCTCACCTTGGCCATCGGCGTCCTGGTGAGTTTGTTCACCGCCATCACCGTCACTCGTACCTTCCTACGCTTGGTGGTGGATCTAGATATAGCGAAGACCCATTGGTGGTTCGGTGTCTGAGACATTATGATATGGAGCGAGGTTGCAACTCTGGTTTTGGGGCGTTGACGATCTATGCTTGACATAGTTGGGAAGCGATACTGGTACTTTCTTATCTCCGCCTTGGTTCTCATACCGGGTGTGGTTTTCCTGGCTCTCTTCGGGCTCCCCCTCTCTATAGATTTTACCTCGGGGTCGCTTCTCGAGATCGCTTTCGAAGAGGGTAGGCGTCCCCAGCCTGGGGAGGTTAAGGAGCTGCTGGGCGAGTATGGGCTGGATGAGGCTACCGTCCAAACATCCTCTGACCCCGCCACCGGCACAGAGTTTCTTCTCATTCGCACTGCCCCTATCGACACCCAGAAGAAGAACGAGATCAAGGCGACGATAGAGGAGCGTTTTGCTCCCATAATCGATGAACTCAGGTTCGAATCTATCGGTGCACGGGTATCGACGGAGACCACTAGGCGAGCCCTCTATGCCGTAGGCCTGGCGGGCATCGCCATCCTCTTGTATATCTCCTGGGCGTTTCGGCGCGTTCCCAACCCCGTCCGTTTCGGCACCTGTGCCATCGTAGCCACTATCCATGACGTCTTCGTGGTGGTGGGTGTGGTTGCTATTCTGGGACGCCTCCGAGGATGGGAGGTGGATGCCCTCTTCTTGACCGCTCTTCTGACGGTCATCGGCTTCTCCGTACACGATACCATAGTGGTCTTCGACCGCATCCGGGAGAATATGACGCGGAGGGCAGGTGAACCGATAGAGAGCATAGTCAACCATAGCATCATCCAGACCCTCGACCGCTCCTTAAATACTGAACTCGGCGTGCTCTTCACTTTGACCGCTCTTCTCCTCTTCGGAGGGGTCACCATCCGTGTTTTTGCCTTCACCCTACTCATCGGCATCTTCAGCGCTACTTACTGCTCGATCTTCAACGCCAGCCCCCTCCTGGTGGAGTGGGAAAGGAGGCCGGAGCGGCTTCTCTATGCCCTCTCCTTTGTCCTTCCACCAGTAGGGCTCGTGGTCGGTTTATATAGCCTTTTGCGAGGGGGCTCAAAAGCCCTGGCCAAGGGTTGTCTCCTGGCGGCGGGGCTTGGTGTGGCCAGCATGCTGGCTCTCTTTCTCCTCCGCCGCGTCATGGCCTAGACTCGCTAACCGGACTTCCTATGCCCTGGGTCACCTACGGTTTTGACAATCTAATCTAGGAAGGGTAAAATCTCTCAAGCCTTTGAGATGTGCCATTCAAAGGAGGAAACATATGGATGAGAAAAGAGTATGGCTAGTCGCCTTGGCGGTTCTCTGCCTGCTGATCGCTGTCAGCCTGGCTTGTGGCCCCAGCGCTCCTAGCCCGCCGCCCGCGGGGGAGACCCCTGCTCCGGCGACGCCAACCACTGCCCCGCCTCCAGCCGAGGAGACGCCCGAAGCGGCAGAAACTCCCGAGGCGGTAGAGACACCGGAGCCGGTAGAGACTCCCGAAGAAGAAGAGCCCTTCAGCGCCACCACGGAGGCTCTGAACCAGTTGGATAGTTTCTCTGGCTACGTCCACTGGCAGGGTTGGGGTGGCGGGTTCGGGGAGGAGGCCCAAGAGGCGGATTTCGAGATCAGGGGCCAGAGGCAGAACAAGCCCACGCGAGCAGAGCACTGGAGTTGGACCGACCGCAAGGGAGGCACGACCAGCGAGTGGATGGCCATCGAAGCCGAGAACAATATGTGGACGCGAGGAGAGGGCGAGGAGTGGCAGGAGATGGAGATGTACATGCCGGATGCGTTCAGCATAATCTCCTATGATTTCTGGGCCAGTCTCTTCTTCGAAGGCCTGCCCGAGGAAGCCACCTTCGTGGGCCTGGAGACGGTAAACGGGATACCCTGTCGCCACTATCGAAGCGTTGATACCTCTGGCTGGGGTTTCACCGTTGTGGGCACCGCCGAACTCAACGTCTGGGTAGCCGTGGAAGGCGAATATCCGGTCAAATCTACCGCTGACATCTCAGGTACCTATGAAGGCGAGACTTTCGACTGGCACCTCATAACGGAACTCACTAACGTCAACCAGCCGGTGCATATAAGCCCGCCCATGTAAAGAGTTCGGGGGCGCTAATATCCGCGCCCCCGAACTTCATCTAATAGACCGATTCCCAACCCTCTCGCTTGGGGAGAAAGGTGAGAATGTCGAAAGTTAGGGGTTATCTTCTCCTCACCTTCATCTTTGTCTTGCTAGTTGCTGGGTGCACGCCGGGCTTGGCGATCCCTTCTCCTACCCCCCTTCCAACGGCGACCATGATTCCCACTCATACACCTACCCCAACCGTTGTGCCAACTCCAGTGAGTGGGGGGCTTCCCGCGGAGGAAATTCGCCGTATCTCGAAGGCTGTTGTTCAAATATTCAACTTTCAAACAGGTTCTTATGGTGTTGAGGAACCATACAGTATGGGTTCGGGCACAATTATACATCCAGAGGGACAGATACTGACCAACTTCCACGTCGTTGAAGACGCAAGCTCGCTTGCGATAGCATTGAGCTCGGCCCCGGATAGACCACCTGTGGTTGCCTATGTGGCAGAGGTGGTTGAGTACAATATCTCTTTCGATTTGGCGTTGATTCAGATTACGGCGGATGTGGACGGAGAGCCAGTCAATAAGAGTGAGTTGAATCTTCCTTGGATCCCTTTGGGAGATTCGGATTCTCTCCAATTAGGCGATGCTTTGACGATATTTGGCTACCCAGCCGTAGGGGGTGAAACCATTAGTCTTACCAAGGGTGTGGTTAGTGGATTCGAAACCGAGTATACCGAATCTGAGGAAAGTATGCGCGTTTGGATTAAGACAGACGCTAGTCTCAATCCGGGCAACAGTGGGGGGGCAGCGCTTACCGATAAGGGCGTTCTAGTGGGCATTCCAACGCTTATCCGCCTTGACATTGGGGAGGAGACGGGCGTTCCTGTAGGGTCTATGGGTCGATTACGGCCTGTCAATCTAGTGGATTACGTTGTTGAGGTTCAGCCTCTTGAAATCGTACGAAGGCTCCTGGCCAAGGCTGCCGCTTTTCAGGAGGAGCAAGATTTCGAGGCCGCCCAACAGCCGGCCTTCCAGGCTTTGGCCCTCTATCTCTCTTTGCCGAAGATAGAAGAGATGTCCGAGGAAGAGATAGCGGACGAACTCCTCTCCCTGGGTCAGGAGGCCGGGGTGGAGATGGGGGTCATGGGGGTCGATCTCCTGAGGGTGGAACTTTCCCTTTACCTGGCCAAGTTCGGCCTCTACCCCATCGCCCTCTTCTGGGGTCAGGCGGGAACCCCCTTCGACTGCTACCCGGTTACGGAGGGGGATGTTATCTTCGATGCCCGCCTGGTGGGGGATGAGATGGGCATCATCTTCGCCTACATAGGAGCCAGCACCGTGACCCCCGATTTCATCCTTCTGCGGGGCGAGGAGGATGGCTGGCGAAAGGTCTGGCCCTCCGACCCAGAGCCCTGGAGAGACCTCTGGAAAACCGCCGACGGGGACGTTTCTTTCGCCGCCGGTGACCTCTCCCTATTGCGGATGGAGGGGAGTTCCTGGGGTGTCTTCAGCGAGGAGGACCCCTTCTTCGAATGCCATGCCTGCGCCCATCGCTTTTTCGACCTTCTGTGGGAACGCCAGGGAGATAAGTACTTGCCTCAAGTGACTCTCCCTCTCGATGCGCCCTACTACGATAGGCTCTGGGAGATCACCCAGCCCAGCCCTTACGCCTCTCTCTTCGAGTTCCTACGCCGTCTGAGGGTTGGCGATGAGGCCGGGGCCCTGGAACTGGTGGCTGAGGTTGAGCCCTCTCTCCTCGATCAAGCGGGGGCTTTGGGGCTGGACGATCCAGCGGTGACCTATATGGTTGAATGGGGGCCTGCAGCGGAGGAGACTCTCCTTTTCAGCACCGAGGACCTTGCTAGGGAGTTCATGGCCACCTTCATCCAGCCCAGCGAAGGGGAAGATTGGCTTTTGACCGATATCGGGGAGCGGTAGTGATCGCTTCTTGGGGTTGGTAGGATAGAGGCCGTCTAATTAGTTGGGGGCACGGCCTCTTTTCAGTCCAACTTGGATACGATGGGGGCGATTCATGAAAGCCCTGCTCTACGACGGTGAACTGAAACTCTTGCCAGACTATCCACGTCCCAAGCCTCCGCCTGGCGAGGCCCTGATTCGGGTCTCCCTGGCGGGCATCTGCAACACCGACCTGGAGATAGCCAAAGGGTATATGGGCTTCCAGGGGGTGTTGGGTCACGAGTTCGTGGGAATCGTAGAGGCGGCGGAGGAGGAAGGGTGGCTAGGAAAGCGGGTGGTGGGGGAGATAAACTGCTACTGTGGGGAGTGCCCTCTTTGCCGAAAGGGGCTCTTCACCCATTGCCCGGAGCGCACCACTTTGGGCATCTGGGGGCGAGGCGGAGCCTTCGCCGAATATCTAACCCTCCCCCTGGCTAATTTACACCTCGTTCCCGAGGAGATTCCCGATGAAGATGCCGTTTTCGTGGAGCCCCTGGCGGCAGCCTTGGAGATACTGGAACAGATACAGGTCAAGCCCACAGATAGGGTGATTGTAGTAGGGGACGGTAAACTGGGTCTGCTCGTGGCCCAGGTGCTGGCTCTTCAAGGTTGTGACCTTTTGGCCGTGGGGCACCACGCTCACAAATTGGAGGTCCTCAAGAGATTAGGCATCGCCACCCACTTGGGTGAGGGCTCTTTGGAGGGTTCTTTTGACATCGTGGTCGATTGTACGGGGAACCCCGAGGGGTTTGCTCAGGCTTTGGGCCTACTGCGCCCCCGCGGCACCTTGGTCTTGAAAAGCACTTACCACGGTGAGGCGGAGGTGGATTTGAGCCGCTTGGTAGTCGATGAGACCACGCTTATCGGTTCCCGGTGCGGCCCCTTCGTCCCCGCGTTGGAACTCTTGAGGAGAGGGCTGGTGGAGGTGGCCTCCCTTATCAGCGCCACCTTGCCTCTGGAAGAGGGGATTGGGGCCTTCCAGTTGGCGGGAAAGAGGGAGACACTGAAGGTGTTACTCCGTCCCTAAGGTTTTGAGATAAGCGATGAGCATCTCTAGAGACGCCTCGGCGGATTGGGCCTTATTCTGTAGCCTATCCCCGTTCCAAATAAGTCTCTCGCACCTCACCTCCTCCTCGGCCGCCAGAGCGATGTAGACCAGCCCCACCGGCTTCCCCAGGGTGCCCCCCGTGGGGCCAGCGATCCCCGTCACCGCCAAGGCTAGGTCGCTGGCAAATAGGCGACGGGCTCCATCGGCCATGGCCCGCGCGGTCTCTTCGCTCACCGCGCCGTATCGCAGGATGGTCTCATGAGGCACGCCCAGGGTCTTCTCTTTAGCCTCGTTGGAGTAGGCGACTACGCCGCCCAGGAAATAGTTGGAACTCCCGGAGATGTTGGTGATCCAGTGAGCGATGAGCCCCCCGGTGCAGGACTCGGCCAGCGATAAGGCGAGGCCCATCTTTTTCAATAACTCTCCTGCACTTTTCGCCAAATCCTCCATCTCACCCCCCATAGGGAAAAAGGCCCTCCCTTAGGGCCCTGGTCTCATGGCGCATAGGGGATTCGAACCCCTGCTACCGGCTTGAGAGGCCAGCGTCCTAGTCCACTAGACGAATGCGCCGCCTATATCGATTCTATCAGCAACTGGCCTCGCTGTCAAGGTTGACGCTCTTCTAGTATAATCAAGCGGACAACTCTTAGGGGAGGTGGAAGTATGATCCATCGCTTGGAGATAGCCACCAGTGCGCGGGCCCAGATGGTGGAGGTGACAAGAGAGGTGCAGCGAGCCGTATCTGAGAGCGGAGTCCAAGGGGGATTCTGCCATATCTATGTCCCCCACACTACGGCGGGGGTAGCGATCAACGAGAACGCCGACCCCAGCGTGGCTCAGGATATCTTAGCTGTGTTGGAGAAGATGGCCCCTCGGGGCGGTTCATACCGCCATCTAGAGGGGAACGCCGACTCCCACGTCAAGGCCAGCATCGTAGGCTCCTCGGAGACGGTACTCATAGAGGGCGGGAGATTGGTTCTGGGGACCTGGCAAGGGCTCTTCCTCTGTGAGTTCGATGGGCCCAGGCGGCGTAGGCTCTTGGTCAAAGTGGTAGAGGCTGCCTAAAGAGGAGTATCGACGGTGTAAAATCCCCCAACTGGGGGAAATCCCCCGGCCCCTGTCGCCTAGAAGGGCCTCCTCCCATCGGCGTTTCACCCTCTCGATTCGACGCCACTACATCTGCACCTCGCTACCTATGGACCACAATATCTCGTGCCATCTCCTGCGGCCGGTTCACAGATGAGCGGTGGTGGTTGCTTAGTTGGGCCGCCCGCTTTCCTTATCCTTATCCTTACAGGATCCTGTGGGGTTGGCACGGTTCTTGCAACATTATGGATACATAGGAAGAGTGGAGACCGGACACCCGTTGGTAGTCTGGTTCTCTCTTCGCAGGAGGTTATGCACCAGTTATGGTGAAATCGCTGCCTATCTTAGGTTGTATAGAAGATGAAGGAAAGACAAAAGATCAACTTATGAATGAATTGGCACGATTGCGCCAACGAATTGCTGAGTTAGAAGCATCAGAAACCGAGCGCAAGCGAGCGGAGGAAGAACTTCAACATACTCTGGAGAGTCTGCGAAGAGCCATGGGGGCAGCCATCCAAGCCATGGCATTGACGGTCGAAACGAGGGATCCCTACACACCTGGCCATCAACGGCGCGCGGCCAATCTTGCCCGTGCCATAGGCAAAGAGATGAGCCTTTCAAAGGAGCAGATTGAAGGAATCCACATGGCAGGGGCTATTCATGATATCGGCAAGATATTATTGCCGGGCGAGGTTCTCAACAAGCCTGGTCGGCTGACCGAGATGGAGATGAGCCTGATCAAGACTCATCCCCAGGTGGGATACGAGATGTTTAAGACGATAGAATTTCCATGGCCGGTTCCCCAAATCATGCTTCAGCATCACGAAAGGGTAGATGGTTCTGGCTATCCTTCAGGGCTATCGGGTGAAGAGATTCTCCTGGAAACAAGGATTCTAGCCGTGGCCGACGTTGTCGAGGCCATGTCCTCTCATCGACCTTACCAGCCGGCTCTAGGTATAGATAAGGCGTTAGAGGCAATCTCACGGAATAGGGGCGTACTTTATGATCGTAATGTGGTAGATGCTTGCTTGAGGCTTTTCACCGAGAAAGGGTTTAAGTTCGGGTATAGAGATGAAGAGAGCAAATTCACCAAAGAGCGTGTACCTGGTTCGGGCTCTCAGGCTTTGTTCAAATCGCTTGCGCCGGTTTCAGATACAAGCGAGACGATGGGGGTGGATGGCCAACTATGAGACTCCAAGATTATGAACGAGCCCCGGACATCAGGGGTGTCCATGGTTCCGCCGCGGTAGATAAGCCCATTGTCGACAGAGAGTGGTGGGCCGATCAAGCAAGGGCTCTGGGGTTATCTTGGTTCAAATTGCTAGATGATGGCCATGGCGGTAACTTTGACTTTGCAAAAATGTTGAAGGCAAGGGGGATTATGCCCATCGTGCGCATCTTCCAGGATGCCCCCTTGCCCAATCGGCTCCCCCAGTACGCTCTGGATACCATATCCCGGTATATAGGGGAAGGGGTAACGCGATGGTTCGAGATCTATAACGAGCCCAACCTTCCGTTGGAATGGAGGCCTGGACAATGGGAGGCTCTAGAGGGGCAGCGCGAGCGGACTATGGTCGAGGTCTGGCTGGCCGATGCTCAGGAGGTGATCGCTCGCGGCGGCTACCCCGCCTTCCCGGCCATGGCCCAATCGGGGCATACACCCCTCCTGGGAAGCATTCCCTGGTACGAAGACTGTTTCCGGATCATGGCCCAGGAGTTCTATGAGGGGGCGAGATCCGTCTTCGAGCACGGAGCCTGGATCGCTACTCACGATGCCGTTTTGAACCATTGTTATAAAGATGAAGAGGGTCAGTGGCATTTCGAATGCCCCTACGACGAGATAGAGCAGCGGGAAAACCCTGGGCTCACCATCTTCGACGGCGACAATTCGCTTCTCGGACATCTGGTTCCGGTGACCTTGCTCCGGCAACATTTCGGGCTGGAGGTCCCCGTCATCAGCACTGAGGGCGGCGTCTTCGTCCCCCACGGTGGTTGGACACAGCCCGATTCTCGCTATCCGGGCTACGACTATCATGGCCACGCCGAGAGGACGGTGGCTATGTACCGCTGGCTGGAGCGGTATGTGGTCACCTATCCTTGGTTTTTCGGGATGTGTCCTTGGCTTTTGGCCAACCGTTTTATGGGTCACACCGCTCCTGCCTGGCGGGAGGATGGTTGGTGGCATGATGAGTTGGGGAAACTCCCCGTCGTTGACGCGGTAATGGCCATGGGACCACCGCTTTCTGACCCTGAGCCCCTGCCCCCTTTTGGGTCTCCCCTGGAGTTCGACAGGAATATCACCTTGGCCATCCGGGAGGACTGGCAAGATCCCAATAGCCCCATTGTGCGGGTGGAGACTATGCCCATGGAGGAGTACTTGAAGGGCGTAGTCCCCAGTGTCATGACCCCTGAGGGGCCCCTTGAGGCTCTCAAGGCCCAGGCCGTGGCTGCTAGATCGTACGCCTACTATACTATACTTCACCCCAGGCATGCGGAGGTGAATGCTAATATCTGTAACTCCGCCCATTGCCAGACCTGGGAGCCCGCTTTGGCTACGGAGATCACCGACCAAGCGGTTGGGGAGACGGAAGACATAGTGTCCAAATACGCTAGCCAGGTGATCAACGCTTTCTACTTCGCCAACTGCGGGGGGCAGACGAAGAACAGTGAGGACGTCTGGCGGGAGGCTCTCCCCTATTGCCGGAGCGTCCCTTGCCCCGTGGGCGGCGAGCCAGAGGGGCATGGCGTAGGGATGTGCCGAGAAGGGGCCTTGGAACTGGCCAGACAGGGCAGAAGTTTCGATGAGATATTGAAGCATTACTATACCGGTATCGATGTGGAGGAGATCGTAGTGGCTCCTCCTCCCCCACCGCCTCCTCCGCCTCCCGAACCCCACCGCTGGAGGATGACGGTGGAACGGAGATTGGGGCCCCGTCTGATAGTGGGCACCTTCCCTCGTCCAGGGATCCAGATCACCGCCACCGACCCTTGGGGCAATGCGTTCTCCTCTGTGAGCGGCTCTAAGCCGGAGTATGGCCTTGGGGGGTTCGAGATACTCATCTTCCATGACGCCATATATCTCCTTGAGTTCCTGGGAGAGACCTTCGAGGTGGAGGTGCGAGGGGATAGGATCCACCTCACCTTCGAGGAGGTGGAGGAGGTAGAAGAGGTTCATTGGCGGGTCGTCACCCAGTGGATGGAAGGAGAGAGGGCGGAGGAGCTCTTAGAAAGCCTATCTCAAGAACCTACCTACCAAGACCGTTTCCAGATGGAGTATCAAGAGACATGAGAGAATCACCATTGAGAAGCCCTCTTCTTTTGAAGAGGGCTTTTTATGTTTGCTGGCCCTGACCGGAGAGGCTATAATTCCAACTGGGGGTTAGGTGTGGAGGTCTCTGAGAGAAGGCTAGACCAGATCTTGTCCCAAGTGACTAAACCCGCCCGCTATACGGGCCGGGAATGGAATAGCGTGATTAAAGATTGGGGCCGGGTGAGGACCAAGGTCCTCCTCGCTTACCCCGATCTATATGAGGTGGGGATGAGCAACCTGGGCCTCATGATCCTCTATGACCTTCTCAACAAAGAAGACGATCTCCTGGCCGAGCGGGTCTACACTCCGTGGGTGGATATGGAGGAGGCCCTGCGAGGGGCGAAGATACCCCTCTACAGCCTAGAGACCAGGCACGCTCTGGGTGACTTCGACATCATCGGCTTCAGCCTCTCCTACGAGTTGAACTACACGAACATCTTGACCATGCTCGATCTGGCGGGCATTCCCCTCCTCTCTTGCCAGCGGGATGAAAGCGATCCCCTGATCATCGCCGGAGGCAGTTGTGCCTACAACCCAGAGCCTTTGGCCGACTTCTTTGACCTCTTTGTCATCGGCGAGGGAGAAGAGGTGCTCTTGGAGTTAGTTGAGGCTTACCGGGAATGGGGCCAAGGGGAGAGGGAGCGATTCTTGCGTCGGGCGGCCCAGATCGAGGGGATATATGTGCCCAGCCTCTATGAGGTGGCCTATGGGGATGGCGCTCTGGGTTCACCCCAGCCTCGGACCCCGGAAGCGAAGCCGGTTATCACTAGGCGGATCCTCAACCGCTTGCCTCCCCCTCCCGTTGAGGTGATAGTGCCCTATGTAGAAGCGGTCCACGACCGAGGCATGATCGAGATCATGAGGGGCTGCACTCGGGGGTGCCGCTTCTGCCAGGCAGGGGTGATCTACCGCCCCCTGCGGGAGCGCCCGGTAGAGGAGGTGCTGGTGGCCGTCGATGAACTCCTGAAGGCCACGGGCTATGAGGAGGTATCTTTGGTCTCCTTGAGCAGTTGCGACCACAGCCAGATAGAGGAGATGGTGGGAGGGCTCATCACCCGGCACGCCCCACAGCATCTTACGGTCTCCCTGCCCAGCCTGCGGGTCGATTCCTTCTCCTTGGAGTTGGCCGCCCTCTTCCAAGGGCGCCGGAAGACAGGCCTCACCTTCGCCCCAGAGGCGGGGAGCCAGAGGTTAAGAGAAGTGATCAATAAGGGGGTCACGGAGGAGGATATCCTAAGCACCGCAGAGAGGGCCTTCCGCGCCGGCTGGCAGAGGATCAAACTCTATTTCATGATAGGGTTGCCCACGGAGACTATGGAAGATGTGGCCGCCATCTGTGATCTAGTGAAGCGGATCCGGGGTATGGGCCGGGAGATAGGTGGACGGCGGACTCAAGTGAATGTCAGTGTAGCCACCTTCGTCCCTAAGCCCCATACCCCTTTCCAATGGATGGCCTTGGAGGGTGAAGCCAGCCTAGAGGAGAAGCAGGCCTTCTTGCGTCGAGAACTGAAGGAGTTCCGCTTGAGTTGGAGCGATCCCCAAGTGACGCTTCTGGAGGCCGTCCTCTCCCGTGGGGATCGGCGCTTAGGGGCGGTCATCCATGAGGCTTGGCGGCGCGGTGCGCGGTTCGACGCCTGGGACGAACTCTTCGAGCCCGCTAACTGGTGGGAAGCCTTCCAGAGCCAAGGGTTAGATCCCGACTTCTACGCTCGGCGTCCCCTGGATAGAGATGACCCTCTCCCCTGGGATCATATCGATGTGGGGGTGAAAAAGGGGTTCCTAGCCCAAGAGTGTGAGCGGGCCCTGCGGGGCCAGACCACACCGGATTGTCGGGGGGGGCCTTGCTTCGCCTGTGGCGTCCTGGAAACCTTCCCCGGGGCTCGCGAAGCGGCCCGCCAGGGGCTTTGGGGCTGCCCGCCAGGATAGCGGGGAGGGAGGAGGATCGTTGATGGTGAAGAGCGGCCAGCGGATACGCATCACCTTCAGCAAGGAGGAGGAGATACGCTACATCTCCCACCTGGATATGATGCGGCTCTGGAAGCGGGCCCTCCGCCGGGCGAACGTCCCCTTGGCCTATTCCAAGGGGTTCAACCCCCAGCCCAAGATATCTATCGCCGCCCCTCTCCCCGTGGGGTTCACCGGCGAGGAAGAGGTGATGGATATCGTGTTGGAGCGTCCCGTTTCGCTGACCAGTTTAGCCCGGAGTGTGAAGAAGCAAATACCTCCCGGCGTCACCCTCAAGGAGGTGCGAGAGGTCTACATGGCCCTCCCCTCCCTCCAATCTCAGGTGCGCTTCGCTGAATACACCGTCTCTCCCCTGGACGGTGAAGAGGTACAAAACAGGATCGAGGAACTTTTGGCCGCGGAAGCCATCCCCCGAGAAAGGCGGGGAAAGAAGTACGATCTCCGTCCCCTCATCGACGATCTCCGGCTGGAGGGCTCGAGCCTCTGGATGCGCTTAAAGCACGATGCCCAGGGGGCCGGACGTCCCGACGAGGTGCTGGCGGCTCTGGGCTTAGAAAGGGCGGGAAAAGCCATCCATCGCACGCGCTTGATATTTGCCTCTCAAGTTGGTCAGTGCTGGCAGGAGGTAACTCCTGCCAGCAGAAAGAGCGTCAGATGGTAACATCTGACGCCACGGGGAGAGACAGCGAATAAAAGAGCCCCAGCCTTTTGGCTGGGACTGACTGTCGAAAGAGTGGTAGATACCACTATCGACAACGGGCTTTTCCTCCGACTATCCGCGTCTGCTCCTCGGACCAAGCGGACAAATCGTGCCGGTGGTGCTTCCTGGCTTTTTGTATGGCCCGCTCAACTGCGCGACCAGCGAGGACTGAGAAAACGAACGTCAAGGCTATGCTGAAGAGAAAACCATACCCCATGCCTCTTCCCCCTAACGGTTGCGAGCTGAGCGGCGCCGGCTACCCGCACTCATTGATTTTCGGCCAGCATCCGCGGTCCCCTCCAGCGAGTTGTTAGGCCGCTTTTTGCCCGGTAGCCCCCATCATTTCAGGCGCTTCTGTACAAATCGGTGCTAAGATATTTGAGACCTGAGTCTATCAATAGTGTGACCACAGTGGCTTCGGGCCTCAGCGTCTCAGCGACACGTAGTGCCGCCACGACATTGGCTCCGGACGAGGTCCCTGCGAAGAGCGCCTCCTCGCGTGCTAATCGCCGAGCCATTGCCTTGGCCTCGTCTGTAGAAACGGCGAGAATTTCATCCACCACACTAGGATCCCATAGAGGTGGCGTATACCCAATGCCAATGCCCTCGATGTTATGGGCACCGGTCTGCCCACCCGACAACACAGCCGACTCAGCCGGTTCGACGGCCACCACTCGGAGGTCAGGCTTGTGACGTCGCAGCACCGCCGTTACGCCGCGCAACGAGGCGGCGCTACCAACACACTGTACAAACGCGTCAACCTGACCGTCCGTCTGCGCCCAAATCTCCTCACCCAGCGGATGATAACCGGCAATGTGATCAACATTGCTGAGTTGATCAGTCCAGTATGAACCTGGTTCCTGGCTTATCTGGCGAGCGGCTTCGATCATATCCTCGATAAGCTTCTTCGTTGTGCGACCGCCCTCGCTCGGCACGAGTGTCAGTTCAGCGCCAAGCGCCCGCATATGGTCGCGCTTTTCCTGACTGAACGCATCTGAGGTAACAATACGTAGGCGGTAACCTTTTGCAGCGCAGATCAACGCAAGTGAAGTGCCTGTGCTGCCGCCTGTATACTCGACGACTGTACCTCCGGGTGGCAATAGGCCATCTGCCTCGGCACGTGCGATCATCGACTGCGCCATGCGGTCTTTCATGCTACCTGTCGGGTTCGTCCATTCCAGCTTGACCAACACACGCGCGTGGCTGGGTGGGACGACCTTGCGAAGCTGCACCAGGGGTGTGTTGCCGATGGCCTGAAGAATGTTGCTAGCAATGCTCATGGCTTTTTCCCTCCTTGTCTCGCTGTTAGAGGGCAATTTCGGCTAAGGTTCCGCGGATTGCCGAGGTGCGGCGAACCTGTATTTGGCGAAGCCCAAAGCGGCAACCCGCTGATTGTGCGATATGGCACAATCTCCGCATATGCGAAATAGTTCAGAGATCTACAATGCCTGTCCCCTACGGCTTCTCCCTCTCACCCTGCCGCCGAAGATCGGGCCTTGGATAATATGGAGGAACCCGCCGTAGAGGTCGCTGGTGTTGCCTGACAGATCTTGCACGAAGGCTACTCTTCCCGTATGGCTGCCTTTACTTTAGCAGCGACCTCTTCGGAGATTTCCTTCATACCATGCACCTCTACGGCATGCTCAGCAACCTTCTTCATCAGCTCTCCCTCAGTATCCGCCCGGGCCTCAAAACCGCAGTCGAAACCAACGTCGCTGCATCGCAATACTTTTGCCATTTCTCCTCCTCTCTCGTCACGTATCCTGGCGGGCTCCTCCACCACTGTTCCCTTCAGCAACTCTGCGGAAATTTCGTCTACCTAATACGCCTGCCCAACGAAGCAACGCCGGTAGGATCTGACACACATCAGTATATCTACTATAGCATCTTTGGCGGCAGATGTCCATCACCCACAGTCGAGTTTGACAAATGAGGGAGGAATTGCTATACTTTATAAGTTAGTTTGGGAGAGCGTTTAATGTACGCTGTTATCGAGGTAGGAGGTAAGCAATATCGGGTCTCCGAGGGGGAGACTATCGAGGTGGAGAGGCTCCCCTTGGAGGTGGGGAAGAGCCTGAGTATCGACCGGGTGCTTCTCCTGGGAGGCGATGGCCAACTGAAGGTGGGAACCCCCACCGTCAAGGGAGCGAGGGTTAAGGCTCGGGTCACGGAGCATGGCCGAGGCAGGAAGATCATCGTCTTCAAGTTCAGGCCGCGAAGTGGTTATAAAAGGAAGCACGGCCATCGCCAGGAGTACACCCGCCTAGCCATCGAGAGCATCCTAACCAAGAAAGAGGCGCCCAAGAGAGCCAAGCCCAAGAGGGTTCGCAAGAAGAAGGTTACTCCTTTGGAGGAACTGGGCCTCTCCGCTCGGACGACTAACCTCCTGCGAGGAGCCAAGATAACCAGCGTGGAAGCGTTGCGGGCCAGACTAGAGGAAGGAGACGAGGCGCTTCTTGGTGTCTCTGGCTTCGGCCCGAAGTCGCTAGAAGAGGTCAAGAAAGTCTTAAAGAGGTAAGAGAGATGGCACATAAGAAGGGCGGCGGCTCGAGCCGCAATGTCAGGGATAGCCAAAGCAAACGGTTGGGCGTCAAGCGGTTCGACGGCCAGCAGGTGCGCGCGGGCAACATCCTCGTCCGCCAGCGGGGTTCCACCTTCCATCCCGGTAACAACGTGGGGATGGGCAAGGATTACACCCTCTTCGCTACCCTTGACGGCTACGTCAAATTCGAGAACGTCTCCCGCCGCAAGAAGCGGGTGAGCGTCTACCCGGAGCCCGTGGAATGAAGAAGGGTATTCATCCTGAGTATCATCCCCAGGCCCAGGTGATCTGTGGCTGCGGCAATACCTTCACCACGGGAGCAACGAAGCCCGTCGTCAAGACCGATATCTGCTCCGCTTGTCACCCCTTCTTCACCGGCGAGCAGCGGATCGTCGATACCGCTGGCCAGGTGGAGCGGTTCATGCGCCGCCTGGAGAAAAAGGAGGAGAGGGCGAAGGGAGCCAAAGCCGGAGGAGACTAAGGTTAGAGTTGGCCCTTAAAGGGCAGGGTTTCTTTCCCTGCCCTTTTTCTATGGGAGGTATTTTTATGCATCGGAGAAGAGAGGCAGGCTGGGTGGAGGTGATCTGTGGTGGTATGTTCAGCGGCAAGACGGAGGAACTGATCCGCCGCGTGAGGCGAGCCCAGATAGCCAAACAGGAGGTCCAGGTCTTCAAGCCCGCGCTTGACGACCGGTACTGCACGGTGAAGATCACCGCCCATAGTGGCCTAGATCTCGAAGCCCAGAATGTGAGGAAGGCAGAGGAGATCCTGGAACTGGTGCGACCTGAAACCAGTGTGGTGGCTATCGATGAGGCCCAGTTCTTCGACCGCCAGTTGGCCGATGTCTGCCGTACGCTGGCCGATAGTGGCAAGCGGGTAATAGTGGCTGGCCTGGATATGGACTTCCGAGGTGAGCCTTTCGACCCTGTGCCTCACTTGATGGCCGAAGCGGAGATGGTGGATAAACTGCAAGCGATCTGCGTGGTCTGTGGCGATGCCGCCAGCCGTAGTCAGCGGCTTATAGATGGGCGCCCCGCTTCCTACGACGACCCCATTATCCTGGTGGGGGCTAGTGAGGCCTACGAGGCCCGCTGCCGCCATTGCCACGAGGTGCCCGGAAGGCCAGAAGGATAGTTCGGAGCCTCCATGGGGTTCTTCATCAAGGATGGTCGGCTGCGGCCCACCTGGCGGGTTCTCCTCTACTTGGCAGCCTACCTCGTGGGCCAACTCCTGGCCCAAATCCCGATATACGGTGCTTATCTTCTCTTTAGCGAGGTAGAGGAGATCGCTTTGGAGCGTCTCCCCCTTCCTTTGCTCGCCTTCTCCGCTCTAGTATCGCTATTGACGGTTCTAGTTATCACCTGGGCTTTCCGCCGCTTCCTGGATAGGGATACACTCCTGGGGCTGGGCCTGCAAAGGAGCAAAAGGTGGAAAAGAGAGATAGGTACGGGCTTGGCTCTGGGCCTCCTCCTCATGGCCTCTATCTTCGGATTGGAGTGGGCGCTGGGATGGGTGCGAGTCCAAGGCTTCGCCTGGCAGCGGCAATCGCCGATGACCTTGGTCGGTGTCTTATTAGGCTACGCATCTTTCCACACCTTTGTGGCTTTCAGTGAGGAACTGGCCTTCCGAGGATATATACTTCAAAATCTGCGTAAGGAGTGGGGAACTCCGGTCGCACTTTTGGCTTCCTCATTTCTCTTCGCCCTCCTCCACGGTTTGAACCCCCACTTCACCCCCCTGGCTCTGGTGGGGATAGCCCTGGCGGGGGTTTTCATGGCTTATGGTTATTTACTCTCCGGTTCGTTATGGCTGCCCATCGCTTTCCACTTCGCCTGGAACTTCGTCCAGGGGCCGCTCTTCTCCTTCCCCGTCAGCGGCCTAGCAAGCGAGGGCCTCCTCCTACTGGAGAGGGGGGATTCCCCCTCTCTGATCACCGGAGGAGCCTTTGGCCCCGAGGGGGGACTGCTGGGGGTGACAGTTCTCCTCTTAGGCTTGCTCCTCCTCCGGCTCTGGTGGAGAAGGGGTGCCTAGTCTTTATCCTCTTTGAACCGCCGGGGTTGGTTATCGGTGTAGATATAAGCACCGATCTGTCAACCCTGTCGTCAGGAGGCCAAATGAAACGGTTCTTGATTTTTGCGCTTCTCCTCACCTCTTGCTCGTTCGGGGGCGCGGCTCTGGAGTCTAGAGAGACCCCTACTATTCCAGAGGCTCTACTTACCCCTCAGGCGACGGAGGCGATGACGCCCCTACCTTCGCCCGCCATACAGCCAGAGGAGGTGATGGCCACCCTATCCCTCGATTCCATGATGGGCTATCTCGAGGCTCTTACCGAAATCGAGCCCTACTCCGGTTGGCGAAATTCAGCGACCATCGGCGAAAAGCAAGCGGTCGATTACGTAGCCAGTGTCCTCGATACCTTCGAGAATCTGAAAGCGATGGGGATGACGGTGGAAGAGGAAGATTTTAGGGTTTTTATGGCCACTGAGATATGGCAGGCGGGGCTACAAATCACCGTAGGGGGTGAAGAGTACGATATCCCCGCTAATGCCCCTCGGGGCCCCAGGGACGACACCGAGATAGCCCGGAGTTTCGACTCTGATGGGGTTCTCACCGATCTGGAGCCCAACCCCTTGAGGAAGGAGGGAAGGGTCGAGTATATCGGTACCGTGAACGAGATCAACTCCCTCCAAGCGGGCAGTGCGAAAGATGCGATTCTCCTCGTCGATTACGCGCTGATCGACCGTAGCCTCCTAAACAGGGACGAAGCGGGGAGGCGGGCCTCTGTCTTGATCCAATCCCAGCCCTTGGCTTTGGTGCTGGTCACCTCCTGGTCTCCCCATCCAGGGGAGAGCCACGGGGCCTTCGCCGGGGATGTGAACGCCCTCTCATGGGTGAACGACAACCATACCCCTATCTTGGTGACCCGGCTGGAGGAGTACGCCTCTGCCGGTATAATCAGTATGGAAGGGTTGGCGCGAATGGAGAAGGCAACGGTGGTGGTGGACACCGACGTCGTCTCCCCTGGTGAGTCTCGTAACTTGGTGGCCATGATCCCGGGGAGGGATGATACGGCGGCCCTGATCTTCGGAGCCCATATAGATAGCCCCAACAGCCCCGGAGCCATGGATGACGGCAGCGGCTCGGCCATCCTTCTGGAGATGGCCCGAGTTCTCAACGAGACGGGCTATCAGCCCGGGGTGACCACCTATTTGGTCTGGTTCGGCTCCGAGGAACTCTTCCTCTACGGCTCGCAGACCTTCGCCGCCCACCACCAGGAACTCCTGGACAAAACGATAGCCATGATTCAAATCGATTGCTTGACTCGCCCCTTGGATGGGCTTACCGGCGTCCTCGCCTTCTCCTATTGGTCCTACGGAGAGTATGGTGAGCCTTCTTATCCCCTGGCTGACTTTCTTGTGCCCCAGGCATCTGCCTTGGGTATCTCCGCTTGGGCCCATGAAGAGCCCAGCGCCTCCTCTGACAATAGTTCCTTCCAAGGCTTCGGCGTGCCCAACATCAATATCATTCGCTGGGTGGTCGAGGAGGAGTCAGCAGGAGGCATACATAGCGCAGGGGTGATCCACGCACCCTACGATGATATGGAGCGAGCGAGGGAGGCCCAAGACGCCTTCTTTCAAATGGCTCAGGTCGCCATGCGGTCTCTGGTCAGCCTGGGGGAGGAGAGGCCTGATCTGCGTCCCACCCAAAATAACGTTGGCCGGGTGGTCTTCGTGGGCACCCACACCGAGGTTACAGGGATGACCCCTGCGGCCCTCACCACTTTCGCCATGGCCCTGGAGTATACGGGGCTCGATGTGGATCTCATCCCCTACGGCGCTACCTTCACCGCTTCCCATCTGTCCGATGCCGATATGGTCATTGTCTTGCCCTCCATCGATTACCCCTCTGAAGCGGCAGGAAGCGTTGACTGGTACGATGTGGAGTGGAAGGGAGAGGAGATAGAGGTCTTGCGCCAATACGTGGAGGAGGGAGGGCTTTTGGTGCTCACCAATAGCGCCCACCGTCTCAAATATTTCTACTACGCTCCCTTCGAGGAGAACGAAGATTGGTCGGATATGAACGATTTGGCCCAGGTATTCGGGGTGGAGTTCCTGCCGGGAGAGATAAGCCCAGAATCGGCCGAGCTCCTGACGCACCCTCTGACGGAGGGGCTAAGTAGGCTTCGGTTGATGGGGGGGAATGCGGTGTCCTTCACCTATCGAAGCGGCCAAGATCTGGCTTGGGCAGGGGGAAAGTCAGTGGTGGCCCTTATCCCCTTCGGCGACCAGGGGGGTGAGGTCTTAGTCGTCGGCGACCTGGGCATCTTTGACCGCCGGCGGGACGAGGGACGGGCGGCCAACCTCGATTTCTGGCTTAACCTGGCGGAGTACGCGCAAGAGAGATAACCCGCGCCGTGGCTGTTTCATCTTTCGCTGGTTCGAGGTGCAGGCCAAGAGACGAGGCACGTTGGAGGCGATGTAGAGAGTGACCATCTTCCTTTCATCCTCACATGAGGGGGGGTTGTTCTTCTAGAATCCCGTAGGGCGGGGAACAAAATCCGCCCTTTCACCGTCTAGTTATCAGAGGTGGTAGCATGAAGCGGATAATCTTGCTTTTAGGGTTGATCCTTTTCCTCATGGGGTGTGCGCCGGCCCTCTCCGAGGTGCTCCCTGAAGGTTCACCCACCCCCGTTGGCACTAAGAGCATCCCCCTTCCCGTGAAAACCCCTCTCTCCGAGGGAAGCCCGCCCATCGTCTTCCGGCGGAGCGGGGGGCTGATGGGAGTGAGCGAGAGTTGGGTCATCTATGAGGATGGCCGGGTCACCTACCAAGAGGAGATAAAGGGGGAAAGCGCAACAGGGGAGATCGAGGCCCAGGAGTTGGCCGGGCTTCTGGGGCTCATAGAGGAGACGGGCTTCTTCTCCTTTAGCGACTCCTACATGCCCCAAAACATCTGCTGCGACCGCTTTTCCTACGAGATAACCGTCTTCAAGGATGGCCGGGGCAAGAGGGTGACCACTATGGATGGGGCGGAGGCTCCGGAGGGGCTTTGGACCATCATCGGGGAGTTGAACAAACTCCTGGGCGAAATCGGTGATTAATAGGAAAGAGGCTTGAAAAAGCAAGGGGACTGGAGTTTGTCCAGTCCCCTTTTCGTCGCCTCAGCGTGGCTCTACTCTCTTAGTTCCATCGCCTCCGGCGGGATGGACGAGATGGCCTCCCCTCTCTCCACCTGGACTACTGGCTCCATCGGCGTCGCGGGGACGTAATCAGACGGCGCCTCATAGCCACAATATATCTTGAAGGTCACATCGTCAAGGAAGAAGTGGGTCACCCCGGACACATCATTCGTGCCTCTGAAGTGGACGCGGAGCGTCTGGTTAGTATAGGGCTCGAATTCATACCAGGTCAGAGTTACGGGGTACCAATAGCCCTGGTGGGTGTTGTTCACTATCCCTATGCTGGACCCAATCGTATTTCCACTCGAATCCTGGAGTTCGACGTAGAAGTAATCATAGGGAACGGATGGATGGTCGTCAGAAGCCACGCCTACCCAGAACTCCAACTGCGCTGACCCATAACCACCGGGTACGTAGAAGGCCTGATACAACCTATCGTCCGCGTAGTTGTAGCCTGTAAACCAAGCGCTCCAAGCACCGGTCCACGTTGGTTGTCCAGCACTGGAGATGATGATGTACGTACCCGAGGTTTGCACCCAAATCACATTTCCGCTCTCGAAGCCGGTATTTTGGAGCAACTGGGTGCCGCTGCCGGTGCAGACGTAGCCATATTTTTTGGTCACCAGAGGTAGGTAGATGTAATTGGTCAGGCCTGTCATCACCTCACTACCCAAACCCACGGCGCCAAAGCCGTTCTGGACGGAATCGCAGTCCGAGGCAATGATGCCGTAACTGCCGACGAGGTCTTGGCAGGCCTGAACGGAGGCGTAGGCAGCGTCTAGGAAGCGGGAGGTGGGCGTTAGATATTGGGTCAGGGTTTGATAGTAGATCTGCTCCGTCTTAGTAAGACCTATCCCCGTGACGCTGATTCCGCTGTCGGGGTGGGTTCCCCCTATGGCGATGAAGTAGGCGGCGTTGTTGGGGATGCCGCTGTTGATGTGCACTCCGCCATTGTCTACCTCATAGGGGAGGTAGAGGTACTCGTCCATGTGGCGAGGTTGCCAGTTAGCACCCCCATGGGCCGGGTCGTGGGGATCGTCCATATACCGTAGGGCGTCGCCAGGGGTCCCAGGGGTATAGGAGGCCTCACCCATCCACCACTCGTTGCCATCGGTGTCGTTCATGGCGGCGAAGACATCAGAGTAAGACTCGTTGAGGGCTCCCGACTGGTGGATATACCAGAGGTTGGCTGAGTACTGGGTAACCGCGTGGGTCCACTCGTGGGTCACGATGTCCAAATCTTCCCCCAAGGGCGAGAAGGTAACCTCATCCCCGTCGCCATAGACCGTCTGGGTGCCGTTCCAGAAGGCGTTATTGTAGGCAACGCCATAGTGGACGGTGGAGGTGAGGGTAGCACCAGCGCCGTCATAACTGTCTCGGGTGAAGGTGATGGAATAGTAATCATAGACATCGCTGGCATTGTTATGGGTATTCTGCTCGACTGTGTCGCCGGCTGTGCAGGTGGGATCTATGTCGGAGTCACACACTAGAGTCCCAGGGAGGCTAGTCCCGTTTTCGGCGTCATAGGTCAGTATTCTCTTGGCGGTATCGATGGTGTTGAACTTGAGGATGATTTGGCCCTCGTGGGCGTCGACGAAGTATACCCAGCGCCCCAGGGGGGCGTAGGAGAAGAGGCGTAGTTGCCAGGCCAGGTGGCCTTCCTCTCCATCGTGGTAGATGCCTAGTTCCGTTCCCTCCTCGGAAAGCACAGCCTCTTCATCCCCCAGGTCCCCTTTGGCTATCTCTATGGCTTCTTCGCCAGACAGGGCCGGCTCTACAGACACCTCGATCTCGGGGATATACGCGCCGTTCACTGAGGTGATCTCTTTGCCCCGCAGGTGGGTTATCATCTGAGCGCCGAAGACGGGGAGGCCTTGATACACCTGTTGGAACCGGACGTGGTCCATCCCTATCCGGTCTGTTGCGACTCTCAGAGTCGAGAGTTCGGCGTCGGGATCGCGCATCTTGTATAGGTTCTTGTAGCGGCGGAGGAAGCCCCGGGCTATCGCTTCGGCGTCTGGGCCTGGAGGGCTGGGGATTCGCCCGCTGAGGAAGCGGGGGACGCCGGTTGCCTCATCCCAATAAGCCTCTAAGTCGCCGCCTGCCTCCTCCCGCATGGCTTGAAAGAGCTGTGGTGGCGGTGGCTGAGGAGGTGGGTTGGAGAGAACGCTCGATGATAAGGTCAAACCTAGGACGATAACGAGGAGAAAGATGATTATCTTCACGATCCTTTTCATTTGAAGGCCTCCTGGAGTGAGAATCGGCTCGAAAAGGTGAATTACGGCCACTTTGTACGCTTTTGATATTATATCATATTTATGGCCCTTTAGGCAATAGTCTTTATATGCTATTGAATGGGCCACCAAGACCCTCGACTTTTTCGGCGAGGAATCGATTTCTATTATATCACGAAAACCCTTCAATATCAATGCCTTGGCGGGACGAACAGGGGCAGGCGGTCCCGGAGGTGGAGGGCTGGTTTTTCTGGCCGGGGCTTTCATGCTATAATGGGGGACGTTGCTGAGATATCCCTCTGGCGAAGGGGGGCATGGAGAGCCACAGGGCGTTATCATTACGGAGGAGAAACGGAAGGGGAAGGCTTCTTCCAGAGAGTCTACGATATGGTGGCCCAGATACCTTATGGGAAGGTGGCCACCTATGGGCAGATCGCCTTACACCTTGGGTACCCGAGAGCGGCTCGCACCGTGGGCTGGGCCCTTCATGCCCTCCCCGAGGGCACGGAGATACCTTGGCATCGGGTGATAAATAGCCAAGGGAGGGTAAGCACCTCGTGCCTCGCCCACAGCGCCGATCTCCAGAGGGCGATGTTGGAGGAGGAGGGGATACTCTTCAATGAGAGGGGGTTTGTTGACCTTGCTCTCTACCGATGGGAGGGGCCCGCAGGAGGTGGACGATAGATGGCCCAGAGAATCCAGCCCGTCCTGGTACCCCGGCCTGGCACGCCTTGGGGCAGGCGACTTGGGCCAGGGGCCGGAGGGACAGGTCTCTTAGATAAGGGGGTAGTCCTCCGCCGGACGGCCAAGGGGGATGTGGAGGAGGGCGAACTGCTTCGGGAGGTGGTGGAGGAGACAGGTCTTCGTTGTCAGGTCCTCTTCAAGGCTGGCAAGATCAACTATCTCTTGGGAGATGACGACTATCTAGTGCATCTCTTCGCCATGGAAGCCACAGAAAGATTGCCCTTCTAGCGGTATCATAGGGGTAAAGACGCCTTCCTCTTCTCCCCAGAGGAGGCGCTGGAGAGGGTAACCTTCCCCGATACAAGGGAGGTCTTGGAGAGGGTGCTCGCCCGCCTGAACAGGGTCTATCTCCCCGCAGGACGAAGGGGGTTGCTGGAAGATGGCTTTTGACGGCAGGATGCTAGTAGATATCGAGAGGTGGGGAAAGCCCAGCGAATGGCTCACCCTACGGGCTTTAGGAGTGCTGAAGGCCGCCTATGCTTGAAAGAGATAAGGCGAAGGAGTTCAATTACGGCGGTCAGGCGGTGATGGAGGGGGTGATGATGCGCGGTCGAAACTCTATGGCTGTGGCCGTGCGTCACCCCTCAGGAAAGATAGTCATTCATAATGAGCCCTTGGAGAGTCCCCTCTACACCAGCCGCTGGTGGAGGCTTCCCTTCCTTCGAGGCCTGGTCATCCTCTGGGACACCTTAGTCTTGGGGATGCGGAGCCTAATCTATTCAGCCAACGTGGCCCTGGAGGAAGAGGAGGTGGAGTTCCGGGGGCCAGCCGTCTGGGGGTTAGTGCTGGTCTCCCTAGTCTTCGCTATCGGCATCTTCTTCCTACTGCCTCTCCTCTTAGTGGGCCTCATAGACCGGTTCATCACCTCCGCCCTGGTTAGCAACCTCATGGAAGGGGTTCTGCGCCTGGGGCTCTTTCTGGGTTATATCGGGCTGATCGGCCTCCTTCCCGACATCCGTCGTTTCTTCGCTTACCACGGCGCTGAGCATAAGACCATCAACGCCTATGAAGCCGGCGCGCCTCTCGATCCCGCTTCCGTCGCCGCCTATCCCACCGCTCATACCCGGTGTGGCACCGGCTTCCTCCTCTTCGTCCTAGTCCTTTCCATCCTCGTCTTCGCCCTCCTGGGGAGGCCGCCATTTATTTGGCGTGTCCTCTCCCGACTGCTTCTCATCCCCCTTATCGTGAGCGTCATTTATGAGTTCATTAAGTTCACCGCTCGCCATCAAGATAACCCCCTCTTGCGGGCCCTGGTCTCGCCAGGTTTAGCCCTCCAGAGCCTCACTACCAGGGAGCCTGACGAGGAGATGTTGGAGGTGGTTATTGCCGCGCTTGAGTCTCTGTTGGCAGCGGAGGGATTGGAGAAAGAGTGAGGGGGCCCGTGCCTTCTATGAGGAGCATTACGGTTGATGGCGCTGTCAAACGCGGGATCGCGTTGTCCCCTTTGCTGACCAGGTTCAAATGGCTCGACTTGGAGATAGTGGTCGCCATCCCATAGGTAGGGCAGGGTAGATGCCTAAAGTGAAACAGGGCGTTTACGAGATCGAGATCAACTACGATTGGTGCAAAGCCTGCGAACTCTGCATAGAGTTTTGCCCCTTCGATGTCTTGGAAGCCGATGAGGAGGGGAAGCCTAGAGTCGTGAGGCTGGAGGCTTGTACCAATTGTAAACTTTGCGAGTTGCACTGCCCCGATTTAGCTATTTGGGTGCGGGAGTTATGAGGTACGAGATCCGGTTGGCGGGGAGGGGAGGCCAAGGGTTGGTCCTGGCTGGTCTGATTCTTGGCGAGGCCGCGCTCAGAAGTGGCCGCAACGTGGCCATGAGCCAATCATACGCCCCTCGGGTGCGGGGCGGCACCTCCCTCTCTGAGGTGGTCATCGACGAGGAGGAGATAATCTACCCTAAAGTCACTTCTCCTCACTTCCTCCTGGTGATGAGCCAGGAAGCCCTCGAAGAGTACGGGAGTCAGTTGCGCCCTGGAGGAACGGTGATCATCGATTCTACGGAGGTGGAGGAGGAGCCCCAGGTTGAGGGAAGGGTGATCAGGGTTCCCATCACCCGTTTGGCTCGGGAGAGGCTGAGGGCGGTAGCAGCCAATATGGTGGCCTTGGGGGTTCTGGGTGGGGCCACGGGCGTAATCTCCAAGGAGGAGTTGATAGAGGCGCTCCGAGCCCGCGCTCCCAAAGGGACGGAGCGGCTTAACGAAGAAGCCTTGGAGTTGGGCTGGGAGGAGGGGGAGAGGGCAAAGGAGGGGTATACACCTCAACCAGAGGTGAGAGGAAAAGACCGCCGATGAACGGCGGCACATGAGATCATAGCGGCCGACTTGGTGTCGGCTGTTCTTCGCTGTTGACATTTTCTTGACCCTGGGCCTCGCTTCACGTAGAATCAAAGTATGAGCGTATCTATCACTTGCTACGATGGCGTCCTCTCCATAGGCGGCAACAAGATCCTCTTGGAGGACGAGGAGAGAAAGACGCGGCTCTTTTTCGACTTCGGCTTGCCCTTCGCGCGCCGATACCTCTTCTTCGAGGAGTACCTGAGGCCTCGTGCTGGGGTGGGGCTCCGGGACCCTCTTCGCTTGGGGCTCCTGCCTCCCCTGGAGGGGATCTATCGGACCGATTTTGTGGCCGCCTTGTCGCCTGAGGATAAGGCTTTCCTGGAATCATCGCCTTTGCACCGTCATCTCGATGTGGATGGGGTCTTGCTCTCCCATGCCCACCTCGACCATTCGGGCTATATCTCCTTTCTCCATGCCGATATCCCCATCTACACCACGGCCATGACCGCTTTCATCGCTAAGGTGGTCCAGGACATCGGTCAATCCGCCGATATCGAGAGGGAGGTCTGTTACTTCACCTGGCGGGAACTGGAGGAGGGTCTCTTGCGCCCCGTGCGCCAGAAGAAGAACCCTCTCTATCACTACCAGGGTCGGCCCTTCCTCCTCTTGGATCAGCCCTCGCTCGTGGAGAGCGGTTTCTGGTCCAGTTCCTCGGTTTCCACCAAGGAGATAAGGCCCCAAATTAAGAAGGGAGCGGTGGATAGGGTCGGAGGCCTTCCCTTGCGGTATTTCCCCGTGGATCACTCCATCTTCGGAGCCATCGCCTTCGCCGTAGAGACCTCAGCGGGATGGGTCGTCTATACGGGAGATTTCAGGCTCCGTGGAAGATACGGCCATCTAACCGAGCGGTTCATCGAGGAGGTAGCCGCTTTGGATCCTGTGGCCCTTCTCTGCGAGGGGACGCGGATCGATGATGATAAAAGGGTCACCGAAGAGGAGGTTTACGATGCCGCTTTGGAGGTGGCAAGGGGGGCTTCGGGACTCATCATCGCCGACTTCGCGGCTCGCAATGCGGAGCGTCTGATTATCTTCCTCCAGGTGGCGAAGGAGATAGGGAGGAGGTTAGCCATATCCCCGGCTGATGCCTATCTCTTGGAAGCGATGAGGCTTGCCTCCCCGGACCTGCCCGATGTGGCCCAAGATGAGCATCTGGTGGTCTATGCCGATGTGAAAAGTGCCCCCCGGCCTTGGGAGGAGAAACTGAGAAATCGATATCGCCGGGAGGGGCGGCTCATCGGAGCCCCGGAGGTGCGGGGCGACCCAGAGGGGTACATCCTCTGTTTCAGTTTCTTCGACATCAACGATCTCGTGGATATCGAGCCCGAGGAGGCTATCTATATCTACTCTTCCAGTGAGGCGTTCAATGAGGAGATGGAGATGGATCTCTGGCGGCTACGCAACTGGCTGGACCATTTCGATATCCGCTTCGTGGGCGACCCCGACGACCCCTCAGCCGACAAGAGGCTACACGCCTCAGGACATGCCAGCGGCAGAGACATCATCGACCTGATACGCCGTATCCGTCCCCAGGTGGTGATACCTATCCATACTCTGAAACCAGAACTCTTCATCGAAGGGTTGGAAGGGATGGAGGTACGCCTGCCAGAGGTGGGCGTGCCTATAGAGTTGCCATGAGGATAACCTATCGAGACAAGGAATGGGAACTCCCGGGCGGTATGACCGCCCGGGACGCTATCCAGAAGGTGGGGCTGGATCCCGAAGCGGTGCTCGTCATACGCAACGGTGCACTGGTCACCGACAACGTTATTCTAAGCGATGAAGACGAGGTGAAACTGATCGCTGTGGTTTCGGGAGGCGATGGTGAAGTGTCGTAGATGCTCTAAACCCGCGGTCATAAATATGCGTCAGCACAAACTGGCCCTCTGTGGAGACCATTTCCTGGAATGGATACCGGCACAAACTCAACGGTTCATCAAGAAATATGAGATGTTCGGCTCAGGAAAGACCATCTTGGTGGCCGTCTCCGGGGGGAAGGACAGCCTCAGCCTATGGGATCTGCTTCTTCGCCTGGGCTACGAGGCTCAGGGCCTTTATATAGACCTGGGCATCTCGGAAGAGGGTTACTCTTCTAGTTCTTTGGCCAAGGTGGATAGGTTTGTGGAGAAAAGGGAGGGGGCCAGGCTGAAGGTGGTGGACGTGAAGGAAGAGTATGGAAAGACGATCCCCCAGTTGGCTAGAGAGAGGCCGGGACAGAAAACCTGCTCCCTCTGTGGGCTGGTGAAACGGTACATAATGAACGAGGCGGCTCTGGAGGAGGGGGCTATCTTGGCCACCGGACACAACCTAGACGATGAGGCGGCCGTTCTTTTGCAGAATGTCCTCCATTGGCAGACGGGGTATCTTCTTCGCCAGGCCCCGGTGCTCCTCTCCACCCATCCCCGGCTGGCGCGGAAGGTGAAGCCCTTCTTCAGGTTCTACGAGCGGGAGACGGCTGCTTATGCCATCTTGAGAGGCATCGACTACATCTATGAAGAGTGTCCCTTCGCCACGGGAGCCACTACCATCTTTTATAAAGAGTTATTAAACCGCTTGGAGGAGAGGTCGAGGGGAGCCAAGTTGCAGTTCTATCTGAGTTTCCTGCGAGCCAGGGAGAAGGGGCTTTTCCTTCGGAGGCTGCCCCCTCAGGGGGCCGAACGCATCTCCTCAGTTGACGAAAGGTTAGAATTGGGCGAGTGCGAAAGGTGTGGCCAGCCCACCACAGCGCCAGGGCTCTGTGCCTTCTGTCGGTTGTGGAAGGTGGCAGAAGCGGAGGTCCGATAGATGCGAAAGGGGTATAGATATTTCGACCTGGTGATGGCCATCTTTGTGGCTGTGCTGCTCATCTCAAATGTCGCCTCTTCGAAGATCCTAGATCTGGGGCCTTTCACCTTCGATGGGGGGACCATCCTTTTCCCTATCTCCTATATCTTCGGCGACATCCTCACCGAAGTTTATGGCTACAGCCGTTCCCGTAGGGTGATCTGGATCGGCTTTGGCTGCGCCCTATTGATGGCCGTGATTTTCGGCATCGTAGGGGCGTTGCCGCCTGCGCCGGGTTGGGAGCATCAGCAGGCCTATCTGGTTATCTTGGGGCAGACACCGCGAATCGTGGTGGCTAGCCTACTGGCCTACTTTGCTGGGGAGTTCTCCAACTCCTACACTTTGGCCAAGATGAAGGTGTTCACTCAGGGGAGATGGCTCTGGACTCGGACCATCGGGAGCACCATCGTGGGCGAAGGGGTGGATAGCCTGCTTTTCCCCCTCATCGCCTTCTATGGCCTCTATACCCCTTCCCTTCTCTTGAGTATCATCATCTCCAACTACCTCTTCAAGACCGGCTTCGAGGCCCTGGTCACGCCTCTCACCTACCTGGTGGTAAATACCCTGAAGAGGGTGGAGAACGAAGACTACTACGATGTGGGTACCGACTTTAACCCCTTTCGGTTGGCGACCTAAATTCGCAACCAGGAATCGGCCCTTGTGTTCTATCTTTATATAAAGATGGTCACAACTTACCTTTTGACGGCCTTTATGGGCTACTTTCTGGGGGCCTTTCCTACCGGTTACATCGTGGGGCGGCTATGGAAAGGTGTCGACATCCGGGAATACGGGAGCGGCAGGACGGGGGGGGCGAACGTCCTCCGTACTGTAGGGCTCTTTCCAGCCGCCATCACCGCTTTGGGAGATGTGGGCAAAGGTGTGGTCGCCGTGCTGGTGGCTAGAGCGTTGTGGCATAACGAGGCGGCAGTGGTCGTGGCCGCTCTCGCGGCTTTGGTGGGCCACAACTGGTCCCTCTTTCTGGGCTGGCATGGTGGGGCAGGGGTAACAACAACCTTCGGTGGTCTCTTGATCCTGGAGCCCGTGACCGCCTTGGTTGTGGCTCTTTTGGGGCTCCTAGTAGCCGCTATCTCTCGCTATGCCTCCCTGGGCTCCCTCGCTTTCGCTTTCTTGATACCCTTGGCCCTCTTAGGTCAGAGGCTCTTTTTCCGGGGCTCCTGGGAGCACTTGGCCTATGGTATCCTGGCGGGAGGGATCATCATCTTCGCCCATCGGCCCAACATCGGTCGTCTTCTGAAGGGTACGGAGCGGCGGATCGGGGAGCCGGGGAGGAGGAGCCGGTGAGTGGTGTGGCCGTTGTAGGGACCGGCAGTTGGGGGACCATGCTAGCGGTGATGTTAAGCCGCAAGGGGCTTTCCGTTACTCTGTGGGCTAGGACGGAGGAAGAAGCCGAGGAGTTGCGATTGGGGCGGGAGAACCGGCGCTTCCTTCCTGGGGTGCTCTTGCCCCCCGAGTTGAAGATCACCGCTTCCCTGGCTGAAGCCGTGGAGTCCTGCCATCTCCTCTTTATGGTGGTGCCGGCCCAATCGATGCGGAAGAATATTAGGCTAGTGCGGCCTCATCTACGGCCAGGGACGGTGATCGTAAGCGCGGCCAAGGGGCTGGAGATAGAGACCGCTCTTCGCATGTCTCAACTATTAGAGGAAGAACTGGAGTCGGGTTTCCCTCTTTGTGTCCTCTCTGGGCCCAACCTGGTGAGAGAGATAGCGGCGGGGTTGCCTGCTAGCAGCGTGGTAGCCTCTCCGGATATCGAGGTAGCGGCGTGGGTTCAGCGGAGCATCATGGGGCCTCGCTTCCGTGTCTATGCTCACGACGACATCATAGGGGTGGAGTTGGGAGGGGCTCTGAAAAATATCATCGCCATAGGGGCCGGGGCAGCCGACGAGTTCGGGTATGGCGATAACGCCAAGGCGGCGTTTATGACTCGGGGACTGGCCGAGATCGCTCGCTTGGGCGTGGCGGCGGGGGCCAACCCCCTCACCTTCGCTGGACTGGCCGGCATCGGGGATCTGATATGCACCTGCTCCAGCCGCCATAGCCGGAATCACTATGTGGGGGAGGAACTGGCCAAAGGGCGCAGCCTAGAAGATGTACAAGCCTCTATGATCATGGTCGCCGAGGGGATCTATACCACCAAGGCGGCCAGAAAGTTGGCCCGAAAGCATGGCGTAGAGATGCCCATCACCGAGGAGATCTACCAGGTGCTTTTCAAAGGGAAGGATCCCCGCCTGGCGGTGAGGGAGTTTTTCGGGCGCGCTCCCAAGCGAGAGTTGGAGGGTCCCTTGGAGGAGTGGCTGGAGGGGGTGCGGCTTTGACAATCTTCATCAGAGATAGTATTTTTCAGAGTGGAAGAGGATGTCGATGAGTAAAGTAGTTGCCGTCAGCGATGAGAGTTTTGAGGAGGAGGTGGTCAGGGCTTCGATCCCGGTGATCGTCGATTTCTGGGCGGAGTGGTGTGGGCCTTGTCATCGGATCGCCCCTCTCGTGGAGGAGATCGCTTCGGAATACGATGGGCGGCTAAAGGTGGCGAAGATGGACGTGGATCGCAACCCTAGCATCGCCACCCGGTATGGAGTCCGTGGCATCCCCACCCTTATCCTTTTCAAGAGGGGCCAGCCGGTGGAGAGGCTGGTGGGGTATATGCCCAAGCCCCAACTGGTGGCTAGGATAGAATCGCACCTCGACTAGACTTGATCCTAGGCCGAGGCTTCCGATGGGAGCCTCGGCTATTTTCTTATGATGAAAGAGGTGGACAGCACGACTGAGGAAGCAGTGTTCATGAGGAGAGTTAGCCAAGTCACGGTCCTACATTGAGCTACGATTGACTGTGTGTCAGGAGGCCGAGGGAGAAGGGAGCGGTTTTTTGGCGATGTCAAGTAAGCGCCCTGGTGAGGGCCTCCACTTGGAGGTCAACCTTCAAGGGGAGGCAACTTCTCCAGGCCGCATTTCCGCGCTGCCGAGGTGACGATCTCGGTCAACTCCCTCTCCACCTCAGGCGGCATCTCTTTGGGTTGATAGGAGGCGATGATCTCCTCGGCGCGTTCTTGGGCGCGCTCCACTATGCTCTTTCCACCTTCGTTCTCCCAGGCCTGTCTGGTGCGGCGATCGATGACCGAGGAGGGGATGAGCTGCTCCCGGCGGAACCATTCTCGGGTATGCTTAGTGCTCAAAAAACTGCCCTGATGGCCCACCTCTCGCATCAACTCCAAGGGGATCATCTCTTCTCGGGTGGCGATGCCTTCTACTAAGCGGCGAGCCATCCCGATGATCTCGTTATCGATGACCAGTTTCTCCTCGCTCTGACAACTCTCGAACTCCAGCATCCCCGCTCCGGAGATCATGTTCACTCTGGCCAGGGCGCCCAGGAAGGTCCCCAGGGCAGATTCCAGACCTGCTTGTCCATCCAAGAGTTTGGCGTCGCTCATCCCCAGGTAGGCGTGGGTGGGGAGGCCCAGGTACTTGCCGATCTCTGTATAGGCGTAATCGATCATGATAGTCTCGATGGCGGCCATGGGAGTGGTGCCCTGGCGCATGTCGAAGATGGCGGGCGAGCCGCCGTAGACGATGGGAGCCCCGGGGTTCGTCAGCTGATGGATAACCACTCCGCTCAGGTTCTCTGCCGTATGTTGTGCTAAGGCACCCACCAAAGTGGCCGGCGCTGTGGCTCCGGCCAGAGGCATAGAGACCAGTTCTACGGGCAACCAGTAGCGAGCACAATCCACCAGATTCTGACAGGTGATCTCGCTCCAGAGGAGGGGGGGCGAGGGGCAGATGTCGAAGACGGCCAAAGGCTTCTCCCTTAGAGACCCCGCGCTTCCCGCCACAGCCACTAGCATCTCATACATGAGATGGAGGGTCTCTATGGCGAAAGCCCCGGTGACCACCGGCTTGCGGGCATATTTGAGAACTAGATAGAGGCGGTAGAGGTCGGCGATCCCCTCTGGTACGTCGGAGCAGACCAGGGCGGTGCTCACGGCATCCAACTGCTCCAGCCCCTCCGCCAGCTTGAGATGCCTGACCAGATCGGCGGTGACCGGTCGTCTAACTCGCCCGGTTTGGGAATCGAGGATCAGGATGGCGGCGGAGCCGGGGTCGAATTGGAGATGATCGCCCCTGTACTCTACGGCGATCTCTCCCTGAGCGTTATGGAGGTTGAAGCCTTCTGGAGCCGTATCCAGAGCCTCTTGGACCAGACGAGCGGGGATGCGCGCGATCCTCCTCTTTTGGTCCACGTGGGCCCCGCTCTGAGCCAATATCTCTAGGGCTTCGGGAGCGTAGACCATCACCCCGGGGTTCCAGAGGAGTTGATGGGCCTGGTCGATGATCCGTTCGATCGATCGTTTATCTAAGAGTTGTAGTCTAGGTGCGCTCATCAGGAGATCTCCCCTTGACCATACCTCTCGATTATACCACAATATGACTAGATGGTTGACTTAGAACTTTTGTTCTGGTATAATATGGATAAAGGCCTTGCGAGGATGTCGGAAGAGTCAACTTGTGGGTCTTTGATGGGGGAGGAGCGTAGGAATTCTCGCATTTCAAGGGTAGAATCATAGAATGGAGTATTGTCTCACTTCATAGACGGCATGTTGCACCGCATCCCTAATTTCGAGGCCGTTTTTCAACACCCTCGGGCCTTGCATTAGTTGCAATTTTCTTTTTATTGTAATAAACTAGTTTTGATAGATGTTCCCAGAGAGGAAAGGAGTCTCCAAATGGAGAAGGAGGCGGAGGATAGAGCGTTAGAGGTAGCGCTCTCCCAGATAAGGAAACGGTACGGCGATGGAGCGATTATGAAACTGGGTAGTGCGCGGGGGATGGACGTGGAGGCCATCTCCACCGGCTCTTTGGGCTTGGATATCGCCCTGGGTATCGGTGGCATCCCCAAAGGTCGCATCAGCGAGATATATGGGCCCGAGATGTCGGGCAAGACTACCCTTTGCTATCATATCATCGCTGAGGCTCAGAGGGCTGGTGGCGTGGCGGCGTTCATAGACACGGAGCATGCTATGGACCCGGGGTACGCTGCCAAATGCGGCGTGGATGTCGATAGCCTCTATATATCCCAACCGGATGACGCGGAGCAGGCTTTAGAGATCACCGAGGCGTTGGTGCGGAGCGGGGCTCTAGATGTGGTGGTTATCGACTCTGTGGCTGCCCTCGTCCCTCGAGCGGAGATAGAGGGGGACATGGGGGATCCCCATATGGGGCTGCAGGCGCGCTTGATGTCCCAGGCTCTCCGGAAACTGGCCGGGGCTATCAAGCGTTCCAATACGTCGGTGGTCTTCACCAATCAACTGCGGATGAAGATCGGCGTCTTATTTGGCAGCCCGGAGACCACACCAGGGGGGCGGGCCCTGAAATTCTATGCCGCCGTTCGCCTCGATATGCGGCGAGTGCAGTCCATAAAGGAAGGAACCAACGTAGTTGGGAACCGGACCAGGGTCTGGGTGAAGAAGAATAAAGTAGCCCCTCCCTTCAAGAAAGCAGAGTTTGACATAATGTATGACGAAGGGATCTCCAGAGAAGGCGACCTCCTAGATGTGGGGACGGAGATGGGGATCATCGAGAAGAAAGGTTCCTATTACTCCTATGGTGAGATGCGGTTGGGACAGGGGAGGGAGAACGCCAAACAGTCTCTCAGGGAGAACCCTTCGTTGGCCGATGAGATCAGCAACCGCATCCGTGTGGAGGCTGGTTTGGTAGAGAAGCCGGCTTCGGAATCGGGTGTGGAAGCGGTCTAGGAAGAGGCCACAGCTACTTAGCGAATTTGCCAATGCCCCCTAGCCAAGGGTTAGGGCGAAGAGAAACGATAACCTTATCAGCCTCTTGGAAGAGCGTAAGAGACTCGTCCTAAACTAGGCGCATTCGAAGAGAGCTCAATAAGTAGTCTTCCACTTTTCCCCTTCTTGGGGTTCTATGGGCAAATTCGATGGCTGTGGCTCGCAGGCCGCAGCTATTTTATTGAGATGGAAGGCAAAATCACGGCTTTGAGGGAGCAGAAAAGGAACAAGGATCGGGTTAACGTCTATCTGGACGGGGAGTACGCCTTCAGTCTGGGGGCGCAGTTAGCGGCTGAACTGCAAGAGGGTAGTTTCCTATCGGCTGTGGAACTGCACGAGCTCCAAAGACGGGACTCTTTTGCTAGTGCTTACAGAAAGGCCCTCGATTATCTAGCCTATCGGCCCCGGAGTCGGAGGGAACTTAGCGATTACTTAGGGGGGAAAAGGGTGCCTGAGAGGATCATAGAGGAGGTCCTGGGAGGCCTAGCCCGAGAGGGGCTGGTTGATGATCTGGCCTTTGCTCAATATTGGGTGGAGAACCGCGAGAGGTTTAGGCCTCGCGGCCGGGCCATGCTCCGTTACGAGTTGCGCCGCAAGGGGCTCGATGAGGAGGTGATCTCAGAGGCTTTGGTCGCCGTCGATGAGGAGGAGAGCGCCCGTAGGGCGGCTCACCAGCGAGCCTCTAGATATGTCCGCCTGGACGAGAGATCTTTCCGCCAAAAGATGAGTCAATTTCTGCGGCGTCGCGGATTCACCTATCACCTGATTCGAGAGGTAGTAGATTCCCTCCTGCAACAGCGGGGAGGTGACTGAGAGGCAAAAACTCTCCGTCAGGAGTTCACCTTAGAGGGGGTGTTGGAGATATGTTTCAGTTGGATGTGGCTAATTTGGTTACCTTTCTAGCGGTAGCGATAGCGGGGTTTGCCATCGGCTATCTGGCCAAGCAGTATCTAGGTGCTAGCCGCCTCAGGTCTGCCGAGGCTAAGGCGAGCAGGCTCCTGGCTGATGCCCAGACTAAGCAAAAAGAGGTCATTCTCCAGGCTCAGGAGGAGGCACTTCGCATCCGCCATCAAGCAGAGGAAGAGAACCGGCGAAGGCGAGCCGACCTCCGGAGGCAGGAAGAGCGGCTACAACGGAGGCGGGACAGCCTGGAACGCCGTCTGGAGCCTATAGAAGCTAAGGAGAAGCAACTGGAGTCCCGGGAAAGGGAGCTCTCTCGCCAGCGAGAGGAGTTGAAGGAACTGCGCCGGAAGCAGGTCCAAGAGTTAGAGAAGGTCTCCTCCATGACCCGCGAGGAGGCGAAGGAGACTCTTCTGCAAGCCACTGAAGATGAGGTGCGCCAGGATGCAGCCCGGGTGATACGGGAGGTGGAGTTAGAGACCAAGGAGGAAGCCGACCGGCTGGCTCGGAAGATCATCACTATGGCCATCCAAAGGTACGCTTCCGACCAAGTGGCGGAGACCACCGTCTCTGTCGTTCCTCTTCCTAGCGATGAGATGAAAGGGCGGATCATCGGGCGTGGGGGGCGGAATATCCGCGCTCTAGAGAACGCCATGGGGGTTGATCTGGTGGTCGACGATACCCCAGAAGCGGTTACCATCTCCAGTTTCGATCCCGTGCGGAGGGAGACAGCCCGCCTAGCCCTCACGAAATTGATCATGGATGGCCGCATCCATCCGGCTCGCATCGAAAAGGTGGTGAAGGAGTCGCAAGAGGAGGTGGAGGCGATCATCATAGAGGAGGGACAACGGGCCGTCTCCGAGGTGGCCCTTCCGGGGCTACATCCCGAACTGATCAAACTGTTGGGGAAATTGAAATACAGGACCAGTTATGGTCAGAATCAATTGATCCACGCTTTGGAGACGGCCCATCTGGCGGCTATGATGGCTGCGGAATTAGGGGCGGATGTCGATCTAGCCAAGGAGGCAGGGCTGCTCCACGACATAGGGAAAGCGGTGGGCCATGAAGTGGAAGGCCCTCACGCCCTCATCGGTGCGGACATCGCTCGCCGCCTAGGCAAGTCGCCCCAGATAGTCAACGCCATTGCTGCCCATCATCGTGAGGAAGAGCCCCAAAGTGTGGAGGCGATCCTGATAGAGGCGGCCGATGCCATCTCCGGTGCCCGGCCTGGTGCTCGTCGCGAGAGCCTGGAGAGTTACATTAAGCGGATCAAGGCCCTGGAAGAGGTGGCCAACTCCTTTGACGGGGTCGCTGAATCTTACGCTATCCAGGCCGGTCGGGAGATAAGGATCATCGTTAAGCCCGAGGAGATCGATGATCTGGCCGCAATTCGCCTATCCAAAGATATAGCCAAGAAGGTAGAAGAGAGCCTGGAATACCCTGGCCAGGTCAAGGTCACCGTCATCCGCGAGACCAGGGCTATCGATTACGCCAAGTAGGCTGATTCACCTCGCTCCAGTTGACAAATGCGGGCAGATGTTTTAGTCTTAGCCCGTGCTAGGTCGTCCAGAGTTTGCTTTCGGCATCCCGTCTTCGACCCTGGGGCTCAGATCGGAGGGGGAACGAGGTACTTTGTATTGCCCCCCATTTTTGGAGGGAGAAACGAAACAGTTCGATTATTAACAGTCAATTGAAATGACGGCACCTAAGGATATGAGTGAGAAGAAAGTGAAACAAGCCGTGAGGATTTCTCTTGAGGAGATCAAGCAAAGGGGCATTCCTGTGTTGAAGCGGCACGATGTCGTTCATGCAGCCATCTTCGGATCGTTTGCCAGAGGGGAACCGGAAGAGGACAGCGACCTTGACATTCTGGTTGAGTTTGGGAGTGAAAAGAGTTTGCTGGACTTGGTGGCATTGCAGTTGGAACTGGAAGGGGCGTTGAGAAGAGAAGTGGATGTTCTCACCTACCGTGCGCTACATCCCTGGATAGAGGAAAGGGTGCTCAAAGAGCAGGTGACAATTCTGTGAGCAAACAGGCAAAGGTATTCATTGAGCATATTTTGGAAAGCATACACCTCATTCAAACCTACACAGGTCAACTTTCGAAGGATGACTTTCTTGCGTCACCTCAGGTACAAGATGCCGTCACCCGAAGACTGGAGATCATCGGCGAGGCGGTGAAAAACCTTCCCTTAGAGCTGAGGGAACGGCATGCCGAGGTGCCTTGGCGTCAGATCGCCAGAATGCGGGACGTGCTTATTCATCGCTATTTTGGTGTGGATTTGGAATTGACGTGGAAAACATTGCAACAAGATTTGCCGGAACCGGAGCAGAGGCTTTCAAGGATTCTGGAGGAGATGGGATAGAGGGTGCATCCACTTCAGTGAACTGGCGTTAAATGACGTGGCTATCTTCAGCAACTGCTCAGACGTCATGAGTCATGGCTGAGGTGATAGCCAGAAAGGGTAGTACCTTTGAGCGCCATCGATGAGGTGAGGGAGAGAACGGAGATCGTGGAGTTGGTGTCCGCCTATTTCCCCTTGCAGAAGGCGGGCCGCAATTTCAAGGCCCTTTGCCCTTTCCATAAGGAGAAGACCCCTTCTTTTATCGTCTTCCCCGATAATCAGAGGTGGCATTGTTTCGGGGCCTGCGCCGCTGGCGGGGACATTTTCACCTTCGTCATGAAGATGGAGAACCTGGAGTTCGGCGAGGCCCTCCGCTTTCTGGCTCGCCGGGCAGGGATCTCCCTCGCTCCTCGTAGAGAAGAGGAAGTGGAGGAGGAGAAAAGAAAACATCTCCTTCTCCAGATCAACGCTGCTGCGGCTCAATATTTCCACCATCTCCTCCGGGAGAGCCCGGGAGGGGAGTTCGCACGAGAGTACCTCGCGCGCCGGGAGATAGAGTCCACCAGTATCGAGGCCTTCCAGTTGGGATACGCCTTAAATGAATGGGAGGCCCTAAGGGGGTATCTTGTGGAGAGGGGGTACGAGGAGGCCGATATCTTCGCCGCGGGGCTCAGCGTGGAGCGCGTCCGAGAGGATCCTGGAAGGAAAGGTGGAGGGTATTACGACCGTTTCCGAGGGCGGCTTATCTTCCCCATCCGGGATATCCGAGGGGAGGTGATAGGTTTTGGCGCTCGGGCCCTAGACGATTCCCAGCCCAAATATCTCAACTCCCCCGAGACCCCGCTCTTTAGCAAGGGCAGAGTTCTCTACGGGATCGACCTCGCCAAGCGAGCCATTCGAGAGAAGGATCAAGTCATCATAGTTGAGGGGTATACCGACGTGATAAGCGCGCACCAGAGAGGCTTCAGAAACGTTGTGGCCTCCATGGGCACGGCCCTAACGGAGAATCAAGTGCGGGAACTGAAACGGCTCACCAAGCGGTTCGTCCTGGCGTTAGACGCTGATAAGGCCGGCGATGCGGCCACTCGGAGGGGCTTGGAGGTGGCTACAGAGGTCTTTCGAGACAGCGTGGTCCCTGTCCCCTTAGGGCGCAACCTCATCGGATATGAAGCCCGGCTGGATGCCGATATCCGGATTGCTATCCTTCCGGAGGAAAGGGACCCTGACGATGTCTTGAGGGAGGAAGTGGGGCTTTGGGCTGAGTTGGTGGAGGGAGCTCTTCCGGTGGTGGACTACTACTTCTCTTTGATCTCCTCTCGCTTGGATCTGAGTTCTGCCAAGGGGAAGTCGGCGGCAGCGAAAGAACTCTTACCCATCATCGAGGAGTTGGGCGACGAGGTGGAGAAGAGCCATTACTTGCAAAAATTAGCCCGCTTGATTAAAGTGGATGAGAGGAGACTCTTATTGGAGACCGCGCCCAAGAGGTCTGTGGAGCCACAGGAGAAGAGGGGCGGTCTCATATCCGGTTTCCCTGGCTATCTCTTCGGTGTGGAAAAGCGGTTGCTTCTGCTCTTCTTGGAAGAACCTGGACGGATGAAGAGGGTGGACGAAGAACTGGAGGGAGTTGGCTCTGAGCCTTTGGCCCCTGAGGATTTCGAAGATATCGAAAACCGTGAGATATTCTCTGCCCTGCGAAAGCTGTTGTCCAAGAGGATCCTGGAAGGAGAAGAAGGGAGCATGGAAGAGCCATGGGATCTGGAGCGTTTCGGGGCCAATTTGGACGCCATGTTGCAGGAGAGGTTCACCTATCTCCTCGACTTGAGGAGCCGGATGTCCGTTCTTGCAGAGAGGGATGGTGACGGGCAAGCGGTACTTTGTGCGCTGAGGTTGAGGGAGCATAGATTGCAGCGAGAGATGGAAACGTTGCATTTTCTGGAAAGGGATGCCGAGGAGGAGAAGGATAGGGAGACGCTCATGCAACTGGCTCGAGTGACGAGCGAACGAAGGGATGAAGTGGGGAGAGTCAAAAAGGCCAGGTATGAGAAGAGCCTTCTGCGGCGTATCAGGAGGGAACGGCCTTGGGAAGGCTCATGGTTAGCGGAGGCATAATCCTAGCATTAGACGGAGCAGAAGGGCATGTCTAAGCCCTCTTCACAGGAGTTGGCGGTCGACGGGTTGATCGCCAAAGGGGCACAACAGAGGTTTCTCACCGAGAAAGACGTTCTAGAGGCCTTTCCCGAACTGGAGGGCGATGCGGAGAGGAGTAAGGCCATCCACTGCATCCTCACGGATATGGGCTGGGAGGTGGTGGATGAGGCGGAGCCCTATGTCGAGGTGGCCACCGCATCGGCGGAAGGGGAGGAGGAACTGGAGATACTGCTTGAGGGTCCAGAGATCACGAGCGACCCGGTGAGGATGTATCTGCGGGAGATAGGTCGGGTTCCCCTGCTCTCGGCCTCGGGGGAGACAAAACTGGCGGAGGCGGTCAAGCGGGGCGACACGGCGCGCCGCTACTTGAGGAGGGGCAAGTTCGACCCTCAAGGGGCGATCAAGGCTAAGATGGATTACCTGGCTGGACAGTTAGCCCGTCGTCGCCTGGCGGAGGCCAATCTGCGGCTGGTGGTGAGCGTGGCCAAGCAATATGTAGGCCGAGGGATGTCTTTTCTGGATATCATCCAGGAGGGCAACATCGGATTACTTCGGGCGGTGGAGAAGTTCGATCATCATCGGGGATACAAGTTCAGTACCTATGCTACCTGGTGGATCCGGCAAGCGATCAGCCGGGCCATAGCCGACCAGGCACGCACCATCCGCATCCCCGTTCACATGGTGGAGACGATACACCGGCTGAGCCGCGCCTCTCGGCGACTGGTGCAGAAATTGGGGAGAGAGCCTACCCCAGAGGAGATCGCGTTAGAGATGGAAGATATCCTGCCTGAGGAGGACAAACTAGCCATCGAAGAGGCATGGGGCAAGAACGAGCCTCTGGATTTGGGCCTGGAGCGTCGGCTCAGGAGCGCTGCGGTGAAGGTAAGGAGGATAATGCGCCTCTCCCAGGAACCTATGTCTTTGGAGATGCCCATCGGGGCTGAAGAGAATAGTTCGTTGGGCGATTTCATCGAGGACGAGTCAGTCCTCGGCCCCATGGACGCTGCCTCTCGAGAACTCCTGAAGGAGCAGATGCAAGATGCTCTCGATTCCTTAAGTGAGCGAGAACGGAAGGTGCTAGAACTTCGCTTTGGGCTGGTGGATGGGCAGAGTCGGACGTTAGGGGAGGTGGGTGAGGAGTTCGGGGTGACCCGAGAGCGGATCCGCCAAATCGAGGCCAAAGCGCTGCGTAAGTTACGCCACCCCATCCGTAGCCGGAAACTGAGAGATTACTTGGTTTAAGGTTCACCTTGACCTCGTACTGCCTGCCCCCCTGGACTGCCATCCCTTCCCTCGGGATCCTGTAAGGAAGACCCTGTCGGGTTCGGGACAGGGCGTTCCAGCCTGCCCCGGTACTTGCCAGCCCGTCCTGGCATCAACGGGCCAGGGGCCGGGGGACGGGCTGGCATGTGGCAGCCTGTTCTGGCGATGACAGGCCAGGGGCCAGGGAAGGAGAAGTTGACGATATTCGGTCGCTAAAGTATAATAGTTATACATCGTTCCTCGGTAGCTCAACGGTAGAGCAGCCGGCTGTTAACCGGCGGGTTGCAGGTTCGAGTCCTGCCCGAGGAGCCAAGACTATAGTATATTAGCCCCTTAGTCGAGGGGAGGATAGAGGGGGCAACGGGGTAGCCGTCAAAGGCTAGGGAGCAGATCTCGCCAAGAGGGTCGACGGAGGTAGTGAAGAAGAGTTCACCGAACAGTTGCTTATAGGTAGTTCGGGCTCTCCAAGATCGATCAAACAGAGTCCCAGAGGGTTGGGGATCACAGTTTGAATAACTCGGTTACCCTTTTCGGTGAGTTGCGATGAGAGGGGGCCGAGTTTTTTTGGTCATTTACACATTCAGAAAATGGCCGCTGTAGAACTGAGACCAGGCGAGTCACAAGAGGATTTAGTGAAACGTTTCCGCAAGAGGGTGGCGGAAAGCGGTATTTTAAGCACGCGGCGTAAGAAGAGATGGTTTGTCTCTAAGGGTGAGAAGCGTCGGCAGGCGAAAGACAAAGCCATTAGAAGGGTCAGACGCCGAGAGGCTCGCCGACAGTCCACAAGACGTGGCCGCAGAGGGCGCTAGTTTCAAAGGTCACGAAGACGCTCCTATGGAGGGGGCATACGATGGAACTGAGATTCCTGGGTACGGGCGCTTCGGAAGGCATACCCGCAATCAACTGTCACTGCAGTCACTGTAGAAGAGCGGCGGAAACCGGTGGGAGACTCACCCGCCGACATTCAGCTATCCTCTGCTCAACGGGCCGTTCGAATCTGCTGATTGAGGCCCCGCCTGATATCAGGGAGCTGATAAACGGACAGTGCCGAGGGGTGAAGTTGGATGGGGTATACATCAGCCATGCCCATTATGGACATGCAGCGGGTCTTGAGGAGCTTCGCCACTGGCAAGGTAAGCCCAGTTGGTCGCGCAACAAGTTGAGACTGTTCGCCTCAGCCGCTGTGCACGCGCGCCTTGCCGAGAGGACTTGGTTTCAAGGGCGGATGAATGATGTATTCGATGCCGTAGTTTGTTCTGCCGAAGAGCCCACAGCGGTTGGGGAGTTTTCGATTACGCCTTTTGCAGTAGAGCACGGCGAGGAGCCGACCTTCGGCTTGGTGGTGCAGAATGATGCCTGCAAGGTGGTCTATACCTCAGATATGGCTGCCACCCAGTGTGAGAAGATGCCGACCATGGCAGAACAGGCGGATCTCTTGATCGCCAATACTCCTACATTCCTGCCTCCCAAGGCCGATCACATCACAGTGCAGGACGCGGTTGAACTAAAGATACGCTTGAAGGCCAAGAAGCTGGTGCTTACACACATCAGTCACAAGAACAAGACTTATGATGCGCTTAGCGACTATGCAAAGGGCTTGAAAGGAGTCGTTGTGGCATATGATGGCCTGAGGTTGAGAATCTGACAAGAGCGAGAGCCAGAATGCAAGCCGGAGCAATAGGGGAGGAGGATGGCAGTGAAAGCGGTAATCTTGGCTGCGGGTGAAGGGCAGCGGCTGGGACGTGGGGTGCCTAAGCCACTTGTGAACATTCTGGGGTTGAGCCTTCTGGAAAGATCGGTTTTGACCTTGCGAGAATCGGGTGTGGAGGAGATCATAGTGGTTTCCGGATTCAAAGGCCATTTGCTCGGAAGCCTGGTGGCCGAGCGCGATCTTCAGGTCAAGATCATTGAGAATGGTGACTACAAGGACGGGAGCGCGACCTCCATACTCGCAGCCAGAGGTCATGTTGGCGATCGCTTCCTGGTGGTGAAGGGTGATCACCTTTTTGAGCCCTCAGCGATCAAAGGCCTGTTGAATGCACGAGGATCCTTCGTGGCCGCGATCGACTCAACAGCCAGATATGTGGACCCCACGGAGGCCACGAAGGTCCTATTCTCCAATGGCAGGGTGGAAAGAATAGGAAAGGATCTGAAAGAGTTCAATGGTCTGGACGCCGGAGCGTTTATTTCCTCACAGGAAGTATTCCCCGTGATAGAGAGATGTGTCCATGAGGGTAGAGGTGCCTGGAACGACGTCAAGAGAGAATGGATAGAAAGCTTGGCAAGAGAGATGAGAGCCTTCGACCTGAAAGGAGCCTTCTGGCTGGATGTCGATACTGAGGAGGATTTGAAGAGGGCCAGGAAGTTGCTACTTCAGCGACTTACGAAGGCCAGAGATGGCATCATCTCCAGGCATTTGAATCGAAAGTTGTCTTGCCCTCTCACGAGTCTATTGGTTAGCACGAAGTTGACGCCCAATCAAATCTCGCTCCTCTCCTTCGTCATCGGCATCATCTCAGGGGCACTATTCTCATTCGGAAGCTACCCGCTTGTTGCTATTGGTGGCCTCATGGCTCAGATAGCCTCGGTGATCGATGGTTGTGATGGTGAAGTCGCTCGGCTTAAGCATGCTACCTCCAAGTACGGCGCCTGGTTTGATGCAGTGCTCGACCGAGTGGCGGATGCTGTAATCATAACCGGGATGACCTATGGATTCTTCTCCGCCACTGGTCAACCGCTGGTTTGGATTCTCGGCACGGTAGCCCTCACTGCCTCGCTCCTCATCAGCTACAGCGAGGCCCGGTATGAGAGTGCTTTCGGCCGCAAGATGGCCTCAAGTGAAGTAGCCGTACCGGCGAAGAGGGACGCCAGGCTTTTCCTCGTGATGCTGGGAGGCCTCCTCAACCAAGTGCTGCTGACTCTCCTGGTTCTTGCCTTCTTGGGAACCGCCGAAGTTGCAAGGAGGTTGTGGACCAGCCATCGCGTGACTCGTAGACGTTCTCGTAAGGAGGGCACTGTGCTTCAGCGCCACAAGGGAAAGTCGATGGACGGAATGATCGAAGACTGAAAGCAGGTGCTGGGTTACATCGTATGCCTAAAATCAAGACTCACAAGGCGACAGCCAAAAGGTTCAAAGTTACAGGTAGTGGCAAACTGAGAAGAAGGAAAGCGCGAGCCAGCCACTTGCGTCGCAAGAAGAGCAAGCGAGTCAAGCGAGAATTGAAGCAGGATCTCCCGGTGAGTAAAGCGGATAGGAAGCGCGTAAGAAGGATACTGAGGCTCCCCCAAAGATGATTTTACTTTACGTACGCAGTTGATGAGAGGCAGGTGAAGGGATGGCTAGGTTCAGGGTTGGAGAGAGGCTTATCCACCCCGTTCACGGGGCTGGAACAGTTGTGGCCTATGAGAAACGGGAGGAGGAGGGGGATACAAAAGAGTACTATGTGATCGAACTAGACACACCGAACGGCCGATTGCTGACGCCGGTGGAGCAAGCGGATCAATTGGGCTTGCGCAAGGTGGTGGAGAAGGGAGACCGCCCCCCTCTGTGGAAAGTATTCGCCGGGCGCCCCAAAAAGTTATCCCCACATTATCGGGAGAGGCAGGCGGAGATCGCCAAAAGGCTGCGAAGAGGGAGTTTTACCGAGGTGGGCCGAGTGATTCGGGATTTGGCATGGCTGGACAGCCGAGGCGGGCTGAACATGAACGATCGGCGGCTCTTTAAGCGAGCCAAGGCGGTTTTGGCGGAAGAGTTAGCAGCAGCCGAGGAGATAGAGACCGACGAGGCTATCTCACGGGTGGAGTCGGCCTTGGAGCGAAGGGTTTCACGATGGCAAGATTGAGCGGGGAGGGATCAAGCGGGTCCAGTGGGAAGGCTGATAAGGTAGATGTCTGAGAAGAGATCGAACAAGAGGGAGAAGATCGAGGTTGTGGGCACGGTGGTTGAGGCTTTGCCCAATACGATGTTCCGGGTGGAGTTGGAGAACGGCCATAAGGTGTTGGCCTACCTCTCTGGCAAGATGCGGAGGTATTATATCCGCACCTTGCTGGGGGACAAGGTTTTGGTTCAACTCTCGCCCTACGACCTGACGCGGGGAAGGATCGTCTATCGATATAAGAAGCCCTTCTAGCCACCTTCGGATGGCGCGTCTGTTTTTCAGAGTGGCGCGCTGCCTTTCTAGCCTCCCTCTCGCCTATCTGTGCCAGGAGTATGGTGTCCAAGTGAAAGTAATCGGTCCGGCTTTCGCCGATCAACTGAGCCGGATGTGGAAGCCTAGGTGATATGGAGATTCTAGCGCCGGATGGTTGATGTGGCCTTTCATAGGGCCGCGAATTACAGCCCCAGTCTTGCCTGATACTACCATAAGGCAGATGGCAAATTCGCCATCTGCCTTTTCTGCAGCGTAGAGGTGGTTACCCACCGAACCTTTGTGAGAAGCGTCTTCGGGACGCTTCCGATCTCTTCTGATTTGCATGACCGTGGGGGAGAATAGCTTGAATTTCCATGACGTCGCCCACGGGGGACCCATCTTTGCCCTAGCCGATGCGGCCTTCGCTGCCGCTAGCAACTCCTACGGTGTCAAGGCGGTGGCCTTCAACGTCAATATCACCTATCTATCGGCCGTAGAAGCGGGAATGCGACTACTCGCCGAGGCTAGAGAAACAAGCCAAGGTGAGCGGATAAGGCTATAGCATATTCGAGTAACTACCGAGGGTAGCAGACTTGTAGCCTCTTTTCAGGCTTTGGTCTATAGGATGTTGGGCAAACCCTTGCCTGACAGATCCAACAACTGCTGATTCTCGACCGGTGCTCTTATGAGCCTCTTGTGGTAGAAAGCGGTGGACACCAACAGGTGTCCACTATCCCTTTAGGAGGAACCTCGATGCCTAGGATTTCTTGGGGGCCAGAAGATCTGGGCTCGCTTGCGGTTGACGATGATCACCTCGCTGGCCCACTTTATGCTTGGGTTGGGGGTATAGGCTGCTCGGGCCTCCGAGATGGGGATAAAGGTTTTGGTGAGGCTTCGGAGGCCGGTCCGGATATCCGCCTCCTTCGCCAGATGCAGGTATCCGGTGATGGTGAAGGGTGGGAGGCTGATGAGTACCTGGTGACGGTTCTTCTCGATATATTCGAAGGGTCGGATCTTTTGGCGCTGTTCTGGAGTAGTGGGAGGTTCGTGGGGTATGCCGAAGGCGAGGGTCTCCTTGTTGATCTGCGCGAACTCTCTCACTATGGGGGCGGCCTCAGGATCGTCTACCGGGGTAGTGCGCACATTATCCAGGACTACCGAGTCCTCAGGATCTAGGTTTAAGATGTCGCTAAGCCGCCTCTCACCAGTGGGGAGGTAGCCTATGATACGGTGGGTATCGGTGAGGAACTCCACTTCTAGGGTGATGATCCGAAAACTCATTGTTGACCTCACGATTTCCCTTCCCTCGGAAGACGCGAAAAGGGGTCTGTCTCTCTTTGTTTAGCCGCCCCTAAAGAGGTTATCAATAGAGGCTCCACCATCCTATTCCCAAGAGAAGAGCCTGTCAAGGTGAGGGAGAGGGAGAACAAGCAAGGCAGACGATATCCACCTTTCAAACTGGTCAGAATATCTCTCCCCAAGCCATAGAGCACCGTTTGGCCTGCCATTCTGAGGGTTGCGCGCTCCTTTCTGATCTTCAACGGCTTAAGGTACGCAATCCGGCCATAGCGTGAAAGCGGATAGTTCCCTACCGGGGATGGACGTTGACCTCGGGCTGTCCTGCCCGACGCCAAAGGTAGGGCGATCCCCTTCTTATCCTTTGGAGAACCTCGAGTGGTGCTCCTCATTGGGCGGAGTTGAGTCACCCTTCTCAAGGACGATGGTGTACGCTTCCTCAATGGTCTGAACCAGGGTCGCCCAGTTGAACTTCTCCCCCACTTTCCGCCTGGCCTCCCGCCCCAGGGCTCGTTGTAACTTCTCATCCTGGAGGATGTGGATGATCGCCTGGCAGAACGACTCATCGTCGCCCGGTTCGATCAGATAACCAGAGACCAGATGTTCGATGTACTGGCGATTCTCTCCCACGTCACTGGCTACGATGGGCAGCCGTGCGTCCATGAGTTCGATGAGTTTGATGGAGCATTTGGTGCGATTGATAAGGGTGTCGTCGTAGGGGTAGATGGCCAGATCTGCGCTGGCCAACCATTTTTGAATCTCGTGCTCCTCCACCCAGCCCGTGTATTCTACCCCCTCTATCTCCCTCTCGGCCATCAGTTGGCGCAACCTCTCTTCCTCGCCGAACAACCCTTTCCCCACTACTAAGAGTCGCGCCTCAGGGATGGCTTCGACCACGTCTTTCCAGATCTCTACTACTCGTTCCAGGCTGAACTCGAAGAAACGAGTATATAAGAGCACCGTTGGTCTCCCCGTGGAGGCTTGTTTGAGAGGCATCTCCAATGCGCGGCTTTCTAGAGAGGTCCCGTTGGGCAGGTAGAAAACACTTCCGGGCTTCACCCCCAGGGACCAGGCCAAAGTCTCTAGAGCACGGCTGGCTACGGTCACCGCATCACAATGGAGGAGCCCCCACTTTTCCTGGAAGGCGAAGAACCGTTTCTGCAACCAGGTATAGTTTTCGATCTCGTTCCACCCTCCTGTGCCTTCCCAGTCGTCGCTATCCATCACCAACCCCACACTAGCCAGGCCCACCTTGCCCAGAAACCATAAAACCATAGCCACCAAGCCGGAATAGGCTTTAGGCTTGAAACAATGGACGACATGGGGTTTGCTCTTCAGGGCGCGCGAGAGGAGTCGCCAAGTGATGGTTAGATGGCCCAGGAGGGGGATAGAGGGCGGCAAGGTGATGTTGTAAATCTTGACCCCTCCCCTTTCCTCCTCTCTCCCTGAATCCTCAGGGTTGCTCCAGGGGGCTAGGAACATCTCCACCTCATGGCCTTGAGCCGCCAGGGCCTGGGCCATAGGCAAGGCCCGCATCCTCATCGTTCCCTTGGGTCCCAGGCCGAAAGGGCCGATCATGGCTATTCTCAAGAGGCCACCTCTATCTCTATTCTTCTGGGATAATATCCACCGCGTCGAATTTGTCAACCTGCGCTAGGAAGTTCTACAGACCTCTGTACCGGTGAGGAAGAACCGATGAACCCTTCGCAGAGCCAAAATGAGTCCCTTGAAATGGTGCACGTCGACAGGAGAGTTGCTATTCAGTACCTTCTGGGCGAGATAGTTTCACCTCTCCCAGCGGTATCTTCCCTTCCGGAAGGGGGGCGTCCTTCTCATCGAGGGCCGGGAGGCGTTCCATGGTCTCCAAGAGATATACACCCACGGAGATATGGTAGTTTCCGGAGGGCATACTTGGGGGGAGGGATAGAGTACGTCGATCTTCGACCACCTCTCCAGGCTCCCAGAGGTCTGTCGGATAATCTCCCCCTCTGGGCGGACCATCCCCTTGCGCCCAGAGGAGGCCGTCATCGTCGGTGAGGTGGACGAATATGGTGTAGGCCTGGTTCATCTCCCGTAAGGCTTGCCAATAGAGGCTGACCGCTAGATTCTCCCCTACCTTGGCCTCTTCGTCAAACTCGTAACCGATCAGGGCCATCTTTCCACCTACCTCGAAATGGACGGGATTTGGGATATCATCCACCTTTTCTCCCTTGATCTTAAGACGACCGAAGAGCGCACTCTCTCCCAGGTCCTGCCCTTCGACGTCGAGAACTGGCAGGTATTTTAAGCCGGGGCGGAGGTAGGTGGAAACTGAGATTTGGAGCAGGCTAGCCCCAGGGCCGCAGTCGCAAGTGGGCTCCCTGGTGGAGTGATCCTCAGCACCAAGGTTCTCGCCGCGGAAGCCCTCTTCGTACGGCGAGTCCTGCTGCTTCACTGCAAATACCACCTTTCCTGAATATCAACAGGTAACGCCCTACTACATGGCTCTCTCATCTTGATGCCCTCATACCAAGCAAGGACCAGGGGGAATGGGCACTGATCATTTCGTTCGGCGGTTGGTTGGCCACGCAAATCTGGCCAGGCAGGGGTATATACTCAGGGGACAGATATGTTGGAGAGAGATATCACCTACAGATTCCTACTTCCCTTGATAGTCCAGAACCCTGACCATCTTATGTAACTACCGTGTATCTACAAGCCCGCTAACGATCTTCCCTCGGCAAGAAGCCTCTCTACTTGATCCCAACTTCTTCCCTCGGCATAGATCCTCAAGAGGGGCTCAGTCCCCGAGGGCCGGATGAGAAGCCAGCTCTCATCTTGCAGATAGTACTTGACGCCATCGGTGTTGCCCACTCCGGCTACTTTCACTCCCGCGATTCTGGCCGGGGCTTCTTCAACCAGCCGATCTAAGAGCCCCTCCCTGGAAAAAGAACCAAGGGGAAGATCTTCTCTCGCGTAGCGAAAGGGACCTATCTCCCGCATCATCTCCTCGATTATGAGACGCAAGGGCTCCCCATGAGTGGCCATTATCTCCACCAGCAGCAGGGCCATGAGGATACCATCGGCGTCCGGCATGTGCCCTTTTATGGTGATGCTACCGCTTTCTTCCCCGCCGATGAGAACATCGTTCTTGAGGATCAGGACGCAGATGTGATTGAAGCCCACAGGTGTTTCGAAGAGGGGCAGCCCATACCCTTCGGCCATCACGTTGGCGGCCTGGGTCGTGGAGACGGTTTTCACCACCGCTCCGGAAAGCCTGCGTTCCTCGACCAAGTGACGCAGCACCAGACAGAATATGGTCTGGGGATCGACGAAGCGACCAGTAGCGTCCACAGCTCCGATGCGGTCGCCATCGCCGTCAGTTGCAAGGCCCACATCGTAGGGTCCTGCTGCCACCAGATCCATCAACCCTTCTAGATTGCGGCCGATGGGCTCCGGGTGTAACCCTCCAAAACCAGGGTTCATCTCCCCGTGGATCTCTCTGGCATAGCAGCCAGCCTCTTGTAGAAAGGCCTTGACGTAGCCTCGCGCCGCGCCGTACATGGGGTCGACGGCCACTCGCAACCTAGATTGGCCGATGAGTTCAAGGTTCACCAGGGACTGGATGTGGTCCAGATATGCTGGCAAGGGATCGATACGGCTTATCGATTTTCCTGCCAGGGCGGCCTCATAGTCCATGAGGCTGGGCTGGTACCCCTCTTTTGTGACCAGGATCTCTAGTCGCTCTTGGATTCGTTGCGTATCGTCGGGCATCATGGAGCCGCCAAAGGAGGCTTTGAGCTTTAGGCCGTTGTACCGAGGGGGGTTGTGGCTGGCCGTGATCATGACGCCGCCAGCAGCGCCCAGGTTGGTGATGGCATAAGACAATGCCGGGGTTGGGCAATCTGACTTGGTCAGGTAGACCTGGATGCCGTTGGTCGCCAATACGCGGCTCACCTCGATAGCATAGCGATCGGAGAGGAAGCGAGTATCGAATCCCACGACCAACCCCTTCTCGGCTTGCCCTTGCTCGGTGAGGTGATCGGCTACCGCTTGGGCAACCAGCCGAACGTTGGCAAAGGTGAAATCATCGCTGATAACGCCTCGCCAGCCGTCGGTGCCAAATCTAATAGGGTACTTGCCGCCAGGACGATTCATCTATCCCTCCAAACTCCTACTTGATTCCCATCTTCTTCGTAGGCACTACCTCCGGCAGCATGAAGCCTATCGATTGGTCGGCGGTGATACCCCGTTCGTCGGCCAGGCTAAGGAGCAAGGCATGCCCTATAGCGAGATGAGCCGCCTGTATCTTGCTGGAAGATGGTCCTTCTGGCTTAGCGTTACTCTTTATCACGTAGTCTGCTGCCTTGCCCAGGGGAGTATCGATGTTCTCCGTGATGGCCACGGTTATGGCTCCCTTCTCCCGAGCCCGTCGGAGAGCGTCGTAGACGAAGCCGGTTCCTCCACTCGCGGATATGCCAATCATCACATCACCCTCGTTGAGAGCCAGAGTCATATACCTGGCCAAGGCCATCTCCTCCTCACCGGTGCCCTTGGAGAAACTTATGGGTTGGGCATCTCCGAAGTTGTTAGTGAAGATCATGATAGGTACACCCGTTTCCACCCCCTGGCCTCCCATCTCCATGGCCACGAGAGCGCTGGCTCCAGCTCCAGTCACCACTATCTTGTGCCCCGAAGCGATCTGCTTTTTGAGCACCTCCACCACAGCCGCGATCCCTGGCACGGCGATCTCCAGAGTAGCCAGTATCCCCTCAGCATCCTGTCGGAGCACCCTGGCGATCTTCTCCTCGAGAGTTGCACAGTCGGAGAAGTCGATACTAACCATGAGGGGCTTGTTTATGTCTATGACCTGGCCTATCGTGTCGATAAGCACATAGCTATTGTAGGGATACTCCATGAACTCCAGGGTGGTCCCGGGCAAATCGCCGATCTCTAGGTTCAAACCAGTCAGCCTGCTGATCATGCTGGTCTTGCCGCTGTTGAAGACTCCTAATACAGCGATGCGATCTCCAGCGACAAAACTGTTCGCGATATGGGCTTTCAGTTCATCTAACCCTTCCCCAGTCAGCATTGAGGTGGGCAGCAAGTCGATCCCTAACGCATCCTTTATCTGGCTGACTCTATCATCATCAACTAGGTCAACCTTGTTAGCTATGACCAGGTAACGAAGTTGCCCATCGTTGATGGCTTCCAGAAAGACCTTCATGGTGTTAGTTTGGGGGTCGACGGAATTGACGACAAGAATCGCCGCCGAAGGCTCTAGTTGTTGAAAAGGAGTTGAGACCTTCTTGAGGACCCGTTGCGTGGACATCTATCCACCTCCTCTATGATCTCTTTCCGGAACGGTTCCCTACGATAGCCTGCTCTCTGAAATAGGCAAGGGTTCGCTCCAAGCCTTCCTGAAGCCCTACGGTTGGGCTCCATTCGAGCTCCTTTAGGGCTTTCTTGGCATCGAGGCAAATGCGAAAGACCTCGCCGGGCTTTGGAGGACCATGAACCGGATCACGAGGATAACCGGTGAGCCGCTTCATCTCCTCGAAAAGGTGATTGATGGAAGTTCCTTTCCCGGTCCCGAGATTGCAAACCTCACCGCTTCCCTTCTCCATAGAGACGAGGTTAGCCCTCACACAATCCTCCACGTACACAAAGTCCCTCTCCTGATCACCGCTTCCGTTGATCGTGACCTGCTCCCCCATAAGCATCTGAAGACTGAATATGGCCACTACACCGGCCTCCCAAATGGGTCCTGCCGTGGACCATACACATTGGGATAGCGGAGAATCGTGTAATCCAGCTCATAATTTTGGCCATAAAGTTCCAGATAGAGCTCCACCACATACTTGCTGGCTCCATAGGGCGAGGAGGGCCGCACAGGATGGTCCTCACTACAAGGCAACTGCTCTGGCTCACCGTATATTGCGACTGAAGAGGCATAGATGACCTTGTTCACCTCGTACCTTCTGCAACACTCAAGTACATTGATAGATCCCAGGATGTTGACACTGGCATCATGGAGGGGATCCTCGAGCGAACGGCGCAGATCGACATGGGCTGCATGATGGTTCACATACTCGGGGCGCACATCCTCAAACACCGACCTCAACTCCTGGCTTCGAATGTCGATCTGGTAAAAATTGGCCTTAGGGTTGACGTTGCGCCTTCGACCGCTGGACAGGTCATCGACTACGACGACTTCGTGTCCTGCTTCAATCAGAGAATCGACAACATGGGAGCCTATGAACCCTGCCCCGCCGGTGATAAGAACCCGACTCATAGCCTGCCTCTAGCCATTCTCAAATCGACGAGAAACGTCGGGGGTGATGCCATAACTCCGAAGCCATCACTGAACGCTCCTCATGTGGAGCAAGGACTTGGCCCCGAGCAACAACAGCCGTGGTTGAGCCACAAGCAACCTGAAGAGCGCTTGTTTCAGTTCATCTCTGTTGTAGCGCCCCAAGACGCCCTTGGTCCCCAGGTTCAATGACTCCAATAGTAGGTCGTAATCCCCGTCGCCGAAGCCAGTCAAAACGCCCCGCACCAGAGAGTGTAGGTCGAGCTCCCTCTTCAACCGTCGGACCGTCCTTCCGTAGGGCTCTTGTCCCACCACAGCCTTGACCGCTGCCCTGGCCCCTCGCAAACCGGCCACAACTCCGCCCGCGGTCGTGGCCTTCACTTGGCCTCCCGCATCGCCTACAAGGAGGATTCTCGACTTCGAGACAGCTCGCGAAAGTTCCAGGAAAGGGGTGTGCAGGGAGACCTGACCACTTTGAAACTCAACAACTTCACATCGTTGTGAAGGCAAGAACTCCTCTAGACCTTCCCTGGCCTCTCTCATGTTCTTGGCAATTAGTCCTATCACCGCAGTACGCTTAGATTCCGGGATGAGCCAGTAGAAGAACTCCGTTCGCTGTCTGTCAAACCATACTTTGACGCAATCGGCAGAGTTCTTTTCGGTTAGCATCACCTTCGCCTGGACGATGGCCACCGTCTTCTTCGAATCCCTAGCGGCCGCTTGGGCCACATCGCTCAGGGCTCCATCTGCCCCTATGAGCACGTTGGTGACCACATGGAGGGTCTCGCCCCTGGTATGGTTTGCTAGGGAAGTGACTACTCTTTCTCCCTCATCTTCGAAGCCCAAGAACTTGAAGCCAAGGTGTATCTCCGCGCCTTCCTCACCGGCTTTTTGGGCCAGTAGCTCGATGAGCCTTTGCCTTTCGATCACCAGATCGGCCTCTCCTAGCTCCACGATGGAGTGTCGATGGGCAGAGACCAACTCGATCCTGTTGACTCTGTTTAGGATGGCCTCGTGGGGGGCGAACCCCAGAACTTGAGTCAACTTGCTGGTGACGATAAGTGTTCTATATGGCTCTCCCAAACTTACGCGCTCGTCATATAGTTTAACCGGGATGCGCTCTTTGGCCAGAAGATAGGCTGCAAATAAACCAGCCGTTGACGCACCGACGATGACAACGTCGTTTTTACTCATTGGAAGCTTGCCCCCTCACAACCTACAAATAGGAGCTAGCAATTCTCTCTATGGTCAGAGTGGAGATCTGTCTCGCGGAACGCAGAGCTATGACTGAGACCGTTTCACATTAGCATACCATGTTTGTGCGCCAAAGGGAATTCGAAGTTAAGAAACACAAGTCTGGAGTTACATGATCTACTCATGCTGAGGCTCATCGACTTCCATAGCCTCGTCTGTTCCTTGCCGTACTCTCCATTCCTAAGGACTGCTGGTGCTGTCCTGGCTTTTCTCCTTGCCGTGATGGGTAACCTCTCGACACCGCGAGTCGTAGCTGGCCACGCTGCTCAATCCCATCAGCACCCCACCCAGGATAGCGATAGCCAGCCCGACATAAGGCCTGGTTTCCACGAAGGCGATAGCGAGCAAGGAAAAGAGCACCCACAAAGAAAGAGGTTCCAAAACCGTGATTAGAGATTTCATCGCACTCCCATAGCAAAACCGGGTATCAAGTGTCCTGGGCTGAATCTTCTTCTTCGGCAAGGCACTCCTGGGCGAAGTCCAGGCCAAACGGTAGGGAGTCCGCATCGGAGACTTGGCTACCAGCGAGGCTAAGAGTAGACCGAAAGTAGTCCAAATCTAGACCGGAATACACTATCATCAGTCGAAATCGCGCGGCTGACCGCAGCATCCACCACCCTCGCTCAGGTCATCCAGCACCCTGAGGCGACGGCCAAAGGAGATCAACTGGTTCGCCAGCGCTGAGCCCATGAAACCAGCCCCTCCGCTTGTGGGGACCCGCATCTCTTGCCTCTTTCTAAGGGAGCACCACCTCTTCCCCTTCCTCAAGTCCAGCCAGGATCTCGGTATGAGTCTCGTTGGATATCCCGACTTTTACCTCTAATCTGATCCTGCCGCCGTCCCTTACCACCTCTACGTATTGGTGTCCACCCTCGGCGTAGATGGCTGTTGTAGGGACCAAAAGTACGTCTACCCTCGTTCTGGTTTCGATGACCACGTCAGCCCCCATGCGTATGGTGGCCGGGATCTCCTTGGGGTCGGTAAACTCAATGTCCACTAGATATACGTTCTTGCCTTGCCACACCGTTGGTTCAAAGGCCACATCGACTACCTGGCCAACGCAACTTTCTTCTGGGCGGAGATCTAAGGTCACACTGACCGATTGACCGAGGGCGATCTTGTGAATCTCTTCTTCGGGCACCCAAGCCTCCACCCTTAAGACGCTGGGATCGGCGATGGCGCCGATAGGTTCGTATGGCTCGATCCTCTCTCCTATCCGTTTCTCCCAGGAGATGATGATCCCGGAGAAGGGGGCATAGATCTCTGTCTGACCGGCACGTCTTTGGGCCCTGGCCAGCAACTCTTGGGCGTGAGTGAGTTCCTGTTCTCGCAAGGAGATGAGCGCTTCGTAATAGTGAACTTCGGCATCTCGTGGCTGGCAGGCCATTAAGCCTCTGTCATAGTCCATGGCCGCTAGTTCTAACGCCTCGCGGGCTCCCCTGGCGAAATCGCCCTCTTCTTCCGGAGGTTTCTCCGGGTTCCCGCCCCAACTGACGCGCTCATAGTCGCTTTGCGCGAAGCGAAGGAGGAGGGCGGCCATCTCTGTATCTTTTCGGCAGACTTCCGCCCAGGCAGCGGCGATGGCCGCTTCGCCTTTCGCTCGTTCCAGATCAAGTTGAGCCTCGGTTACCTCATATTGGGCGTCAGCGATCTGTTCTTCAGCCGTTCTCCCTTCCCAATCCATGATCTCTATCTCGGCCAGGGTATCTCCTTCGGATACCTGAGCACCTGGGTTCACCTCTACACTAACCAACACCCCTTCCAGTTCGAAGCTCAATAGGGCTTCGCTGGCAGCCACAACGCGACCTCGGACGGTAACCTCCTCCGTTATGGTTCCCCTTTCCACACTGGCCACAGATCCCACTTGCGGGGAAGGCTGAGCAGGGGGTGTATAACCCTGCCCGGATGGGGGAGGGGCAGGCTGGGCACAACCAGCAAGGGTGCCCAGCACGGCTATTGAGAGTGTCGTTAGAGCGATCTTGGAAACCTTCATGTGATCCTTCCTTTCTGCTAATCTCTGCAATTTTCCTTTCGAGGCCGGCTCCCAGTGGCGAGAGCAGTGTTATTAGGGCATCATCCCCCGCAATCTGACCGCAATTTCACCGTTCCTTTGAGCCGATGCCAACTCTATCAATTCGTCTACCTGCTCTAACAGCCTGGCCCGGTTCGCGTGAGGGCTGCTATTCACAATACGGGATATCCGGGGATGCGCCGTCGGCTCTTTCTCCTCCCCCGGGTTCACCAACTCCTCTTGTAGCTTTTCCCCGGGGCGTAGCCCGATATACTCGATCTGAATGTCCTTTCCCACCCGTAGACCGTGGAGCCGTATCATTTTCCTGGCTAGATCTTCGATCCCCATCTCCTGGCCCATCTCTAGCATGAAGATGTCTCCACCCTTGGTCAGAGCCGCCGCCTGGATGACCAGGCTTGCCGCTTCCTCAATGGTCATAAAGAAGCGCTTGGCCTCGGGGTGGGTAATGGTCACCGGCCCTCCCTGCTCGATCTGCTTTTTGAAGGTGGGGACCACACTGCCTCGGCTCCCCAGTACATTCCCGAAACGCACGGCGGTGAAAAGGCTCCCGTCCTTGGGAGGAAGGGCCGTCACCAGCATCTCACCGATCTGCTTGGTGATTCCCATAATGCTGCAAGGGTTCACCGCCTTATCCGTGGAGATGAACACAAACCGCTCCACTCCATAGTGCCAGGCCAACTCACTGAGGATTCTGGTTCCCTGGATGTTGACCCATACCGCCTCATCGGGGTGTTTTTCCATCATGGGGACGTGTTTACAGGCTGCGCTGTGGAAGATAACCTGAGGATGAGAGGTCCGGAAGACCCTCTCCAGTTTCTCCCGCCGCAGGATGTCTCCCAGAATGCATTCAACTGCCGAGGTATCGGCTGGTGAGGAAAGCTCCATTTCCAGGTCATGGAGGGCGGTCTCGTTGTTATCCAGCATCAGGAGCGTTCTGGGGGCAAAGCGGAGGATCTGGCGGCAGAGTTCAGAGCCGATGGAACCTGCTGCACCCGTCACCAGCACGACTTTGCCGGAGAGCACCTGCCGGCAACTACCAAGGTCGATCTGAACCCGCTTCCTACCCAGCAGGTCCTCAACGACAGGGGCTCTCAACGGTAGAAGAGCCCCATTACTCTCTATGAAATCAAGGACGCCGGGGAGGACCCTGACCTGGGCTGAGGTTTGCAGGCAAATGGAGAGGATGTCACGAAAATCCTTCCTGCTGATCTCATAGATGGCCAGCATGACGAGATCAGCGTCCCTTTCGGAGACCAGATCCTGTATTCTGCTGCGGTCGCCCAGCACCGTCAAACCGTGCACCTTCATTCCCAGCTTGCCAGGGTCATCGTCCACAAAACCTACCGGTTCGTATTGATGCCTTATGCCATAGGTCTGCAATTGCCAGGCTAGAAGCTGCCCTACTTCCCCGGCCCCAACGATGAGTACCCGGCGCCGGTCGGGGCTTCCTATCGCCCTCTCCAGGCGGCCCATGAGCCCCGTCAGCAGGCGGGCGCGATATCTCAGAACGATGAACAGGCCCAGGGAGAAGAACCCACCCACAACCACCACGCTGAGCGGGAGGGGACGGCCAAGTAGTCCCCAGAGTTCTATCGAGGCGAGAGTTGCTGTGCTCGTCAGGGCGGAAGTGGAGATGACGAGCACCTCCTGGACACTGGCATATTTCCATAACCGTGCGTAGAGACCGAAGGCGTAGTTTGCTAGGCAGTAAAGGAGCACCACGAAGGGGATGGCCTGGGCGAAGGGCCTCAGGTATTCGCCCGGTATGGCTCCCTCGAAGCGGAGGAAGAGAGCAGAGGAGAAACACACGAATACACTCAGCGCATCGAGGAGGAGAAGCGGGAGGCAGTGCTTTATGGACCGTGACAAAGTTGGACGCCTGGTTAACACTCTATGATCTCCCCCAAAGTGGTACAGACGCGATCCACTTCTTGCTCCGTCATATTCCCCCAGAAGGGTAAGGCCAAGGTGGAACGGGCAACCTCTTCCGTCACGGGGAAGTCCCCTTCCCGATGGCCGAAGGTTTCCCGGTAGAAGGGCTGGAGGTGAATGGGGGTGAAATAGGGACGGGAAGGGATACCTTGCTCGTCTAGCTCAGCCATAACCCTATCCCTATCCAGCTCGGGGGACAGCCTGATGATGTAGATGAACCAGCTCATTTTAGTGGTGTGAGGGGAGATATAGGGGACCTCTACTCCTTCAACGTCCGTCAGCCGCTCGTTGTACCACCCAGCCACCCGCTCCCGCTTTGCCAATAGCTCCTCGATCCGCTCCAGTTGGGCCAGGCCCAAGGCAGCGCTGAGTTCGTCCATGCGGTAGTTATATCCCAACTGGATGTGGCGAAGCCAGGTGCCGCCCTCATCCCGTCCCTGGTTGCGGAGGCTCCGGAACAGAGATGCCCACTCTCCATTGTCGGTGACCAGCATTCCCCCCTCACCGGTGGTCATCTGCTTGTTAGGGTAAAAGGCGAAGACAGCGACATCACCGAGGGTTCCCGCTTTGCGTCCTTTGTACTCGGCACCCGTGGCCTCACAGGCGTCTTCGATGACCGCCAGACCATAATGCTCGGCGACTTTCAGAATAGGGTCCATATCCACAGGCTGGCCGAAGACGTGGACGGGAAGGATGGCCTTCAGATTGCGGATTGGCGATCGCAAGTTGTGGGGGGGGGAGCCACCGCGTAGCCCGGTCGGGGTGCTCCCTCAGCTCTTCGGTGGCTTCGAAGACGAGGGCCGGGTCAATGTTGAGCGTTTGGGAGTCGATGTCTACGAAAACGGGAATGGCCCGCTCATAGAGGACGCAGTTAGCTGAGGCGATGAAGCTGAAAGGAGTGGTGATGACCAGGTCGCCCTCCTCGATCCCGGCGGTGATAACTGCCAGGTGTAACCCTGCCGTGCCGCTCGATACCCCTATGGCATAGCGACACCCTACATAGCGGGCCATAGCCTCTTCGAAGCGTTGGATCATAGGCCCCATACTCAGGTGTGGAGTGGAGAGCACCTCATTGATGAGGTCGAACTCCTTATGGGTGATATCAGGACCGGAAAGGGGGAGCTGCATCATTATTACCTTCTGGGCGCAACTGTTTCGGGGTGTATTATTCGAAAGCGACGATGGCCCTACGAGCAAGCAGTTAGTTCTAGGTGCTGACCGTCGCCTTGGCCGTCTGGATTTTCGCACGGCTGCGGCTGTGCAGGTAGCTTCGTAGTAGAAACCTGGGTCAAAGCGGCTTCATGTGGCCTTGGAGGCTCCAAGCCACATAGCCGCCAGGCAGAAGGCGAAGAACGCTGCCGTGAAAAGGGCAAAGGCCGGAAGGATATCCATCCGGGACATGATGAGGCCTGTCGTCCCGGAGATCGCCGAGATACCACACATTATCAACACTGTGGCTCTATCACCCACCCCTCTTGCCCTGAGCAAGTCGTAAAGATGCCTTCTGTCCCCGGAGAGAACTCCCTTTCGGTCGAGAGCCCTCCGCACCAGGGCTGCAAATGTATCTCCCACCGGAACGCCCAGGATAAGTATGGGGACTGCAAAGGAGGCGAAGTCATACGGCTCTGAACTGAGCAAAACTGCCAGGCTAGCCAGGATGAAACCCAGGAAGAGGCTGCCCACATCGCCCATAAAGATTCTGGCCCGGTGGAAGTTGTGGGGTAGAAACCCCAACGCAGAACCTAGGAGGGCGAAGGAAAGGATTCCCCCCAGTCCATCTCCTTGGCTTAGCGAAAGGGTAGCGAAGAAAAACGAAGCTATAACCGCAATGCTTGTCGCCAGGCCGTCCATCCCGTCAAGGAGGTTCACAGCGCAGGAGCCACCGACTATATAGAAGAAGGTGAGGGGGATGCTGAGATAGGCGATGGGTATAAACTGCACTCTGATACCGGAGAGAATCACGAGCACTGCCGGGAGGAGCAACGACGAGAACTCGACTTTCGTCGGGATGGTGCCCCTGTCGCCCAGGAAGCCCGCGAGGGCGATGAGACTGCCGCTGGCCAGGATTCCCAAGAGCCTCGTTTTATCGTCTGGGCTTAACGAGGGGGCCGTCAGAACTCCATAGCAGACGGCCAGGATGAAACCCGTGAAGATAGCCAACCCACCATCCCTTGGAGTCGGCGATGAGTGGATGGAGAGCCTATTCGGTATATCCATGGCTCCCAGTCTCGGGCCGAGGCGCTTTGCTAGGGGGGGGAGGATGAATGATGCCACCAACGCTATGAGGGCTATAGCCAGATAGGTCCACATAGTTCACAAACTCCTCACGGAGCCTCTTTCCGTGCTCGAATCCGGTAGAGCCGCCAGATTAGTAACAAGCCCAGGAGTGCCCCGAAAGAGTCAATAGCCACATCCACGAGTTTCCCTTCACGCCCCGGAATCAATGTTTGGTGATATTCATCAAAGAGCCCGAAAAGGGAAGAGATAGCCCAGGACCACACCCCTTCTTTCTTGGCAGGATTTGATCCCGAGTTGAAGGCTCGCAGGAGAAGTCCGCCAAGGACGGCGTATTCCACTATGTGGGCCGTTTTCCAGAACAGGATATCAGCCACGGTGTCGGGTTCAACCGGGCTGGGGAGAAAGGAGCGGCTTGAGGAAAAGACCAGGAGACCCATCCATAGGATAGGAGGTAGCCAGCGATATAGTTTGCGTCTAACCCAACGTCTTATCTTTAGGGTGCCCTTCACCATGCCGGTTCCTGCTGTTCTGAGGTCTTCCCCATGAGAAATCGTGCCACCTCCGACTCTCTCTGCCACCCTGGCAAGAAGGGAACGAAGAATGCTCATTGAAGAGGTTCCTTTCGGCAAGGCGTGGCTTGTCGAAGTCACCACGCCCCCGCCTTCTTCCCCATCACAAACCTGGCTGCGCCCACCAGCGCCGCCAGGTAGACCAGGCAGAAGGAGAAGGGGATACCTGGGATGCGCGGTGGCTTGCCTTTCCGCTGCCACAGACAGCCGGCCAGCGCTAGGGCGTAGGACGCAGTTTGCAAGGCCAGGGTCAGGTCGTAGAACGATCGGGCCAGGAGTAGCAGGTTGAGGGCGAAGAGGGCGATGCCAGTCAGCTTCGCCGTCCATAGCCCAGGCACTCGGCAACGATGTTGATCATCCTGTCCATGTCCTCCCCTCGTACATACCCGTGTGTAGGCAGCGTGAGCAGCCGAGCTGCCACGTACTCCGCCCCTGGATACCGCTCCTGGGGTACAATCTCCCTCAGGTACCCATAATAGTTGAGGGAACGGGTGAACAGCCGGGACGGTCCCAACCCTGCGGCCCGCAGCCGGCGGTAGGCTTCGTCGCGAGACGGCGGCTCTTTGAACAGGATGCCCAACCAAGGGTACGCCGGACAACTGCCCGACGGGGCACGGAATAGTTGAATCCCGTCCATCCCCTTCAGTCGCTCTTGCATATACTCCGTCCTGGCTTTCCGTTCCTCAATCGTGTTCTCTAGCCTCCCTAACACTATCTGGGCAACTCCCTTACGGAAGCGGCCCATCCCCCTCAGCGGAAAATCCATGCTGTACACCTCGTTCTCCCAGTCCAGTGGCAGTGCTCGCATGAACCAGTAGAGCCGGGGATGGAAGAAGAGAGCCATACCCAGCAGTTTGGCAACTGTGACCAGTTCCGATAGAGGCCGCAAGCGGACGCTCTGCTCTATCTGTTCCTGGATGAGCGCGGCGTGTTTCTCAGACTGACAGACGATGATCCCACCCTCGTAGGCGGTGAAGCCTTTGCCCCGCGCCAGGCTGAAGAAGGCATAATCCCCGAAGGTGCCTACCTTTTGGCCATTCAGCGTAGCTCCAGCAGCCTGGGCGCAGTCCTCGACGACAGGAGCCCCACATCGTCGGACGATGTCCAGGATAGCAGTCATGTCGCAGGGAATACCGGACATATGCACCGGGATGACGGCCAGCGTCTCGTCCGTGACGGTCTCTTCCAACCGCTCCGGATCCAGGTTGCCCGTCTGAGGGCTCACGTCACACAGCTTCACCGTCAACCCGGCGCGGGCTACTGCCAGTGGGACCGTAGGACAGGTGTAGGCGGGGATTACCACCCCTGTTCTGGTTGAGAGTCGTCTGAGGGCTTTCAGGATCAGATACTGGGCCGCCCGCCCAGATGAGACAATGTGGACGTGGCGGGCCGGCAACCAGCGGGCAAAGGCGTCCTCAAGTTCCTCTCCGGAGCCAAAAGCCGCAACATCACCCCAGCCCAGCGGTGTCCCAGCACGAGGCAATTCTCTGAACATGATAGCTGATAGCAGATCAGCCTCTTCCCCCCTTCTTCCCGTCGCCCTGGCTCATGGGATGCCCCTGATAATGTGCGGCCCGAGGAGATTGGCCACCGCCACCGGTAGTCGCTTCCACAGGGCCACCGCTAGACGGTACTTAGGGTTGCGGGGGTCCAGATCCGGCATGTCGCCTCCGTCCAGCGAGTAGCACTGGTAGTAGAGTTGCTGGTCTTCGGCCCCCCATTGCTTCTTGAAGCGGTAGTTACCTGAACCTTTGGTGGACCGCCCAAAGTGGAACTCCCGACAGCCTCGCTCGCAGCCCCTCTTGATAGCCTCCCAGTACAGCAGGTTGTTGGGGCAGTAGGGAAAGTACGCCCGCAATGACGAGGCCCAGGGCACTTCCATGGTGTCCTTAAAATAGACGGCGATGCCACCTCCCACGGGCTGCCCTCGGTGGGCAACCAGAAGCACCTCACTATCGCCCGGGAAGGCTTCGAAGAAATGATGGAAAAAGGCGAGGGGGTAAGCCGGGGTACCCAGGTCCCGCATGGTGCGCGACCAGACTCGGTAAAAGCCTAACAGTTTTTCCGGGCCACCCGCTCGGAATTCGAGACCCGACTTCACAGCCTTGCGCACCTGGTTGCGCACCTTGGCATCCAGCCCTTTCCACATGCTTTCGGAGTCGGGGTCCAGGGGCAAGACCAGGTTGACTTTGTCAAGTTTTGTGGGGAGAGCCAGGGCGTTGGGATGTTGGTGGCGCAACTCGATGGTTTGAATCTGTTCTCTCCGGGCTATCCGCACGGCTTCCTGGAGTAGGGCCTGCTCCGTCTCTGCCTCCTCGGCGCAGACCCCTCCATAGTCTACGAATGGCAGCGACACCAGAGAGCTGCTGAAGAGCCAGCTCTGGACGGCGAAGAGGGGGAGAAGGCCCCGGATTTCCTCTCCCTGAAATGCGGCCAGGTAGCAGGGCCAGTGGCCGAAGGTTTGGGCGACGACCTGTCGATAGGCCCATTGATGAAAGCAGCTGGCTCTCTTGACCTGATCTACATAGTCATCCCATGCCCCGTTGTCGGTCTCGCAGAGCCGTACCTCCACACTCACAACCGAAAGACCTCTCGAATTGAGCCGAAAGCGAACTCGCTCAGGAGCCGTCTCAGCCTCTTCTCCATCGCTCGCCGCCCCAAACCCTGGGTCAACCGGGTGAGACGAGATGGCATGATGCCGGACATGTTTCCCGTTCCCAAATCCGTGGGATCAAGTTCGTACGGGTGTAGGTATACGACGGCTGGCTGCCCCGCCCGGTTTAGCCGCCGTATTCCCCAACGGATGAACGGATATGGGAAGAGACGTAGGTATCCGCCCCCGGCGATGGGAAGGTTTTGTCTCAGGAGACGAATGGTCGAGGGCGGGAACTCCCACAATTGCTGTTTCTCTCGGCTATGCACCACATAGGCTGAGGCTGGCGCATCGGGGTCACCGTATAGCCCCCGGCGGACAGGGAAGACGCTGGAATCGTAGCGGATGCCGTTGTCCAGCAAGATATCAAAGGCCCGGGTTGCATTACGGGTCAGGGAGAAGTAGGGAGCCCGGTAACCGAAGATCTTGCTACCGGTGATGGCCTCGGTCAGGCTCACCGCTTTGGTCACGTCTGCTTCCAATTCGGCCGGGGTCATCTGGTAGACCAAGCGGTGGGAGTAGCCGTGGGTGGCGATTTCATGGCCTCGCTGGTGGATCTCCAGCACCAACTCTGGATAGTGCTGAGCCACGGTGCCCAGGACGAAGAAGGTGGCATTATGGCCGTACTCGTCCAGCAAGTCCAGCAGTCGCCGGGTGTTGGGCACCACGCTCTCGTCTGGGCACTGGCCGTATGCCGAAGGCGGAGCATTGAAGAGGGCCAGGCTGGACGTGTACCAATCTTCCACGTCTATGGTCATGGCGTTGCGCACAAGACCTCTTTCAAGAGATGAGTGTACTGCTGGGCGATGATCTGGCGGGAAAAGTGTTCCACAGCATACTTGCGACCGTTCACCCCTAGCTGCGCTCGCAGTTCGCTATCATTGCAAAGCTGCACGATGGCCTCGGCCATCCCGTGGGGATCCTCTGGCGACACGGCTATGCCTGCCTGGGCTTGTTCCACCAGAGATCGGGCCTGGCCCCTGGCCGCGACCACGACGGGCCGGCCAGCGGCCATATAGTCAAAAAGCTTGGCCGGGATGTTGCGGGTGTTGATCATCATGTCAGCCGTGTGGACCAGGCACACATCGGCGCCGCCGATGAGGGCAGCGATCTTCTCCCGGGGCTGGGTGGGTAAGAGCTGGACATTGGTCAGGCCAAGCTGTCGCTGTTTCTCGAGAAGCTTCGTTTTCTCGTTCCCGTCCCCCGCTAGAACGAAGCCGATCTCTTGGTGCTCTCTCAATAAGCAAGCCGTTTCCAGCACGGTCTCCAAGTGATGTTGCAAGCCGTGAGTTCCAGCGTAAATGACCACGAAGTCACCATCGGGGAAATGTCGGCCCATGGCAGATTGGGCTCCGTCGGGCCGGAAAACATTCACGTCGCTGCCGTTGACGATGACCCTGATCTTCCACTCCGGCACACCCTCGCGCAGCAGGTAGGGGACGAAACCAGGGGAGACCGGCACGAGCATGCTGGCCCGGCGATAGGCCAGGTGCTCGATCCACTTGGCAATGGCTATGGGTACTCTGCCTTTCAGCAGGCCCAGATGGATGGCATCGTCCGGCCAGAGGTCCCGTATCTCCAAGACGAAAGGTTTTCTCTTCAGTCGAGAGATGAATATCCCGGCCAGGGCGATCTCCAACGGTGGAGAGCTGCAGATGACAATGTCACACGGCCCACTCCCCAAGCTTCGCAGGGACGAGGAAATCAGGAAAGAGAGATGGCTGAGCGTTCTGAGCAGAAAACGGGAGGTGGAAACGGGCAAAAGGGCTGTCCTGAGGACCCGGATTCCGTCCCATTCCTCTGTCTGGACCAGCTTGCCCCGGTACTCTGGCGGGATGACCCCGGTGGGGTAGTTGGGGAAGCCGGTGATGACTGTTACCTGGTGGTCTAGGCGCACTAGTTCCCGACCCACCTCGTGCACTTTGGTGGCTGAGGGTTCGATCTCCGGGGGAAAGAACTGGTTGATGAATAGGATACGCATACCCACTACTTGAACTCGCCCGAGACATTTGAAACAACGAAGCGAAACTTACCGGCTGGTCCTCTTGGAATCGCATCCACGAACTGAATCTGTATGTCCATCTCAAATCCCACACGCTTGCGTAACTCTTCAATTAGCTCCTGGGAATCCTGCCCGGTGTAATTTCCTCCCTTTACTATTTTCACGACCAGCCTCTCTCTTGTCTCTTGGATGATCTGCGCCTCAGCGATGTTCTTCAGGCCCTTGAACACGGGGTCCAGCCGCCCAACCAACCGCCCGTCAGGGGTTACCACAAAATCCTCTTTGCGCCCTAGAACCGATTTGAGGAGAGGCCATGTCCGGCCACACGGGCATATCTCACCTGTCAATATCCCCGTATCTCCAATCCTGTATCTGATCAACGGCATGGCATAGTTTCGCAAGCCAGTGCAGATCAAATCACCTGCTTGCCCAGGGGGCACCCTCTTATCGTTTTGGACCACCTCAATTATTCCGAAGTCGGGACAGATGTGATAGTTTCCTTCAGGGCATTGCCCGGCAAAGACCAAGTTTTCAGCCGTACCATAGTAATCATAGACCTTACACTGGAATTGCTCTTCGATGTCTCGCCGCTGATGATCAAGCACCATCTCGGCATTGGTGATCACCGCTGTGGGATAGACACCGTCCCGGCCTTTCTCTTTCATGTATCGAGCTACATTGTAGATCGAGGATGGATAGCCCTCGATCTCCTTGGGCTGAAACTCCTGCAGCTTGTCAACATAGGCTTCGAGGTTGTGGGCGCTCATGTGATACGAGGAGAAATATAGTTGCCTTTCGGTGGGGTTGTAGCGCCAGAAGGGGGGGGCTTGTTGTTGGATAGGGACCACCAACCTGCCTCCAAAAGTGGCTTTGCTGTCTCGCAAGCCGATGCCGGCCCAACTTCGCACCAAGCTGATCAGGGCATAGTTGTATTGAACGCAGGCCTTATCGATGTGGATGGTCATTGGCGTGCCCGTGGAGCCACTGGTGTGGTCAACGAAAATGTCGCCCTGCCTCATGCGCGCGCCAACAACTCCTTGTGGTGGCGTCGCACTTCTTCTTTCGTCAGTATCGGCAACCTTGCCAGATCGTTCAGGTCCTGCACATCCTCAGGCTTCATGCCTAGCTCATCGAACACTCTTCTGTAGTATGCAGTGTGAGTGTAAGCGTGGTGCAACAGAGCGGACAACCTCTCCATCTGGCGCTCTCTCAGGCGCTCCCGGGGGAGCCATTGGCTCTCTTGAACCTCAGCGAAGTAGCGCTCTAAGTTGCCGCCGAAACGCATGCGGTGCAGTCTGTATCCATAGGCAGCCACCATAAGGTTCTGAAACAGAACCGGGCTGCGGTTGTACAAAGACTCCAGCGCTTTGTTCATCTGCAAACTGCCTGGCTACAACTCGCGGCTGTTGATCTCGATGTGCCCTTTCCAGCCCCTCGGTGGCACAAATTCAAGAAAGGGGTCAGACCCATCGGCAAGAAGTTCGCACCACCTGGAGACATCCGATTTCAGCTCGACGTCGCTGGCGGCACAGTTGCTCAGTTTGTAGTCATCGAGTTGTAAGGCTCTAGCGACCTTGGGTATCTTTGTCCAATCAAATCCCATCAGCCTGATGGCACACAAGTCTACGGCGATCGGATCTTGCCCGGCGACGACAACTCCGCACGGTTTTGGGGTCTGGAGCACGGGACCGTCACCTTCGCCGCCAATAATGCCATCCACAACTGAGAAGTATCTACGCTGTCTCTTTTGCCCAAGAACTCCCTCTTTGTCAGCATAGAAGAGGATCTTGTTCAGGTCCAAGACGGATCGCCAGAGAGTGTCGTTTCCGTACCAACTGCCATTTCGAATGGCGGCGAATCCCGTCCTTTCAACAAGCGCCTTTTGTACCTTCCGCAGATGCCGGGCGAAGAACATCGGGATACTCCCTGCACCGAACAGGCTGTCTTTGAATCGATCTTTCGTCAGGCTTTCCAACTCCCTGACCAAGTTGTTTCCGGGGAATTCATCCCCTCCCCTGGACACACTTCCCAGGCGAAAATGGGGGATCCAGTTCTTGTCTCCGTTTATGCCTATCATGTTCTTCAGGTTCAACGTCACGCCAGCCTTCATGTGGGTCTTCAGCTTTGGCACATTGATGACCACATCTGCTTCTAGAACCGTCCGGGAAATGTAGTACTCGTTGGCCGCTTCGTTATGGTGTTGTATAGTTTCCTCGCTGTCGTAGTCACTCCCCCGGTATCTTCGAGACAGGTGGGAGACAGGAATGAACTCGCTGTGTTCACCCAGATCTATAACACAATACCCTTTCGGGTCGCCCACCAGGGGGATCCTCTCTACGACAAGGTGGTCCTTGCATTCGGCAAACTCGACCCTCAGGTCTATCAAGCTGATGGGATAGCCCTGCTGCCGATAGAACTCTACAACGCTGTCTGTGCCCGTGAGTCGAACTATTCGTTCAAAGTCGGCGGTGTACATAGGTGCGTCGGCAATGATGACTTGGCCTTTCCCTTTTAGAGCGATGAGAACGTAGTCTGTCACCGCTCTAAGCACTGAACCGTGAGTGATCATGCTGAGAACGTCACCGCCGCCATACTCAGATAGTTGAAGTCTGGCCACTGCCCGGCCAGGATAGTCTTGCGATAGGCATCAATGATCCCCACCATCGGATTCAGGCTGTAGGCTGGCCGCAGCCACTCCGGCACAATGCTTACCGGATAGATGATCGGCGTGGCGTACATCCACAATTGCGTTACCAGAGGGATGACAAAGCGCACATCCCGGTAAAACACATTGAGCGCCGAGGCCAGAAGTACCACTCCCAGCGTCAGGAGAATCTGGATGATCAACGTCAGGGGCACCGTCAGCAAGGCCCAACTCGGAGCCACCCGGTAGAAGACCATCATTCCCATGAAGATCACTGCCGCGACTAGGAAATCCGCGAAACTGGCCATCACCGCTGCGATGGGAAATACCTCGCGTGGGAAGTAGATCTTCGTCACCAAGTTGCTGTTGTTGACCACACTGGGCACACCAAATGAGATGGACGAGGCGAAGAAGCTCCAGGGCAAGAGAGCGCTGTAGGAGAAGATGGGGTAGGGGATGCCGTCCGTGGGCACCTTCATGAACAGGGAAAAGACCACGGTGAAGATCACCATCATCGAGAAGGGCTGCAAAATAGCCCAGGCCACGCCCATCACCGTCTGCGTGTAGCGAACCTTGATGTCCCGCAGAGCCCAAGTCCACAACAACTCTCGGTAGGCGACCAGCGTGCGCAAATCCGATATCATGGCTTCCTTTTGCCGAATGCTGCGAGGTCACCCTCTACAGCTTGATGATCTTTCCCGGATTTGTCTTAATACCCTTGGTCACATTCCTCGCATCTACTACTAGGTTGGAAACAGCGACAATATCTTCCCAATCGTAGGCACTGTGAGCGGCGACGATAACTACGCAGTCCATCTGCCTTAGAAGTTCCTGGCTTAGGTCTGCAGATTGCAACTCCAGGCCATCCAGATAGAGGGTGGGGATAAAGGGATCGTTATAGACAATCTCGGCCCCCTTGTCTCTTAGCAAACGCAGGATGTCCAGGGCGGGTGACTCGCGCACGTCATCCACATCTTCTTTATACGCCACCCCCAACGCCATGATTCGTGACCCCTTGATAGACTTGCGCCCCTCGTTCAGGGCCTCGGCCACCTTGTTGACCACATACAGGGGCATGGCGGTATTGATCTCGCTCGCTAACTGGATGAAGCGTGCATTGTAGTTCAGGGTCCTGAGCTTCCAGGAAAGGTAGGTAGGATCCACAGGGATGCAGTGGCCCCCTAAGCCTGGCCCAGGGTAAAAGGGTATGAACCCGAACGGTTTGGTCGCTGCCGCGTCAATGACCTCCCAGACATCGATGCCCAACTTGTCGCACATAATAGCGACCTCGTTGACCAAACCGATGTTCACGGCTCGGAAGGTGTTTTCCAAGAGTTTGACTATCTCGGCAGCCTTGGTGGATGAGACGGGTATCACCACCTCGATAGCGCTCTCGTACAAGGCCTTGGCTACCTCTAAGCAACCAGGGGTTACCCCTCCCACGATCTTGGGGATATTCTTTACGTTGTACTTCCTATTTCCCGGATCGATGCGCTCTGGCGAGAAAGCGAGATAGAAATCCTTGCCCACTTGTAGGCCTGACTTTTCAAGAATCGGCAGAACCAACTCATCGGTGGTGCCCGGCTAAGCGGTGCTCTCTAGCACCACAAGCATCTCCCGGCGCACATGCCTGGCGATCCCTTCAGCTGCGGCCACGACATAGGACACATCCGGGTCTCTGATCTTGTTCAACGGAGTGGGCACGCAGATCATTACGGCGTCGATACCTCTTAGCACACCGTAGGCAGTGTCAGCCGTCAACCTGCCTATCTCCACCAAAGATGCCAATTCCTCGCTGGGCACATCCCTGATATAGCTTCGACCTTTATTGATATCCTTCACCCTTTTCTCGTTCGTGTCGATGCCAACTACATCAAACCCAGCTTGAGCGAATTCAACGGCCAATGGTAGGCCTACATAGCCCAAACCGATGACGCTGACCACGGCGGTTCTGGCTCTTAGCCTTTCCAGTAGATCCATCTTATCCCCTGTATCTTTCACTCGTTGACTTCGGAGGGCTGCCCGATTATAGTTCCCTAAGATCCTTCCCCCCAGAAACTGTACCCACTTTGCTATTCGCTATGCAGACTCTTGAGCGCTTCTTCTAACCCCTCTCTGGCTGAGCCATTGTCGGGGTCAAGAACTAGCGCTTCTTGGTAGGCCTGAACGGCGTTCTCAAATTGCCCCAGCCCGTAGTAGGCACGTCCTAGACCCACATGTACGTCGGTGATCTCTGTCACCCGATCTCCCAGTTGGATAGCGGTTTGCAGTTCAAAGAGGGCATGGCCATATTTCTCCTGGTTAAGGTAGATTTCGCCCAGCGAGATGTGCCACCAGGCCTGGTTTGGATCCAAGGCAATGGCTTGCTCTAGATACCCTGCGGCGGTTGGGAGGTCTCGGAGTTGATATCGATAGATATCGCTCAGTGAGGCATAGGCCTGGGCATCCGACCGCATCTGCAGGCCCACCTCATACTGCCATCGTGCAGCCTCCCAGTTATCCTCCGCTGCGTAGGCCCTTGCCATCCCGAAGTAGCAAGAGGCCAAATCGGCTGTGTCGCCCGATAGGAAAGAGTTTAGTTCCTTTGCTTTTCCGTACTCTATGAGGGCACAATCTAGTTGACCTAGCGCTCTGTACGCTTCTCCCAGGCGGTAGTGGGCACTACTCGAATTCGGATCTACCTCTAGGGCGAGCAGAGCCTGATTTTGAGCCTCGGCGTACTCGTCATCTTGGTAGGCGACGGCGCTGCCAGCCAGGAGCCGAGACAGGGCTGCATCACTTCTACGCCACTCTTCCACTGCTGCCGATTGGTCACCGAGTTGATAATGGACCAGCCCTAGGCCCCAGTGGGCCCTCGACTTATCGTCCTGCCACTTCAAGGCCTCTAGAAAGAGGCCTTCAGCCTCACCTAGTTCTTCTCCCCTCGACTGAGGTGAGAGGAGCGCTCTTGTGAGATGCACGTACCCCAGGCTCTGGTACCAAGCACTAGTCAGGCTTTCACGAAAAGCGAGAACGCCGACCGCCAGGGAGAGGACAAGGAATGTCGCACCTATGGCCCTCGAAGTCGGCAGCCTGAACGCCCCTCCAACGACCTCCATCTCTATGAGCGGCTCCTCCCTCGGCGCTGGGCCCAATATGGCGGCCAAGAAGCGAGTTAGCCTTCCTTGCGGGCTCTGCTCTTTCTTCCCCGCCTCCTACCTTCGGTGCCGTAGTAGTAATAGTAGTAGTAACCTCTCCCCCCGGCCTTCTGGCGGTTGAGGACCGCTCCCAGGATGTTAGCCCCCACCTGAGCCAGTGCCTCTTTCCCTTGACGCCCGGCGTCACTTCTCGTGGTGCCGGCGTCGATAACCAAGAGCACGCCTCCGACCCTCGTGGCTAGCACTGTGGCGTCGGTAACGGCTAGGACGGGCGGGCTATCGAACAACACGATGTCTGCGCTCTCTTTGAGATCCTCGATCACTTGGCCCATGCGCGGGGAGGAGAGGAGTTCCGAGGGGTTGGGGGGCAAAGGGCCGCTAGGCAGGAGGCTTAGTCCTTCCACTTCCGTCGGCCGCAAGAACCCTTCGATGTCGGGATCCTCCTCGAGGAGCAAATCGGTGAGCCCGGGCTCGCGGGGTACCTGGAAAACCTCATGTAAGGTAGGGCGGCGCAAGTCGGTGTCGGCCAGGATCACCCGCTTACCGGCTTGGGCCATGACCACCCCCAGGTTGGCCAGGGTGGTGCTTTTCCCCTCTTTGGGGCTGCTGCTGGTGATGAGGATGGTGGCCGAGGGGTTGCCCACGAGCGAGAATTGGAGATTGGTGCGCAATACGCGATACGCCTCTACTAGAGGAGAGCGGCTCCGTGTGAGGGCGATGAGGCCATCGCGAAGATCTTTGATGCCCGGGATGCGCATCACGTTCCCCAGGGTGGCGAGGTCCAGAAGGTTGGTTACATCCTCCGCCGTCTTGATGGTGTCATCTAGGTATTCCAACAAGAAAGCGGTAGAGACGCCCAGGACCGCCCCGCTGATTAGGCCAAGCATCGTGTTCAATAGCGTCCTGGGCTTCACGGGGGTGGTGGGTACCCCAGCGGGGGAGAAGATGGTAAGGTTGTCCGCATATCTGGTCGCGGCTAGACGGAAATCCTCGGCGCTTCTTAGGAGGATCACATATAAGGTCTGGTCGCGCGCCAGAGCGGCCTGCAGCCTTGTTTGCTCCAACCTGACGAACTCGGGCATATTGAGGTTCTTGGGGTCGAGGGGGTCTCCCAGAGAGGTGATGGCCATCTGAGTCTCCTCGATGCTTTGCTCGAGAGCAGCGATCTTCTCGTCCAGTTCAGCCTGCGCTTGCTCATACCTGGCCTGTTGACTACTCTGGATCCGTTGAATGAGCGTGTTGGCGACGGCGTTGGCGATGGCCGCAGCCCTGGCCGGGTCGATATCTTCCACGCTCACCTGAATTAGTTGGGTATCACGGAGCTGCTGTACGTTGATGGCGCTTTGAAGTTGTGTGGCCGTGAAGGGCAAAGCCAAAGCGGCGATCACCTCTCCTAGGAGGGTGGGGGATTTCATCATCTCCACGTAGGTCTTGGCCGACCGCTCGCTCGTGACGATGGAGGTGTAGGGATCGGTACGAGGGTCTGCTCCGTAATCGATCTGCAAGGTCGCACTGGCACTGTAGATGGGGGTCATGGAGATGCTTAGGTAGTAGGTCATTCCTCCAACCAGCGCGATGGCTAGGATTATGAGCCACAGCCGTCGAAGGATGACACCAAAGAATTGTCTCAGTTCCATGGAGAGACCCTCCCGCTCTTACTTCGTCGAACAAGCAACCGTTTTATACTCTCAGTCGCCGGTGATGTTGCGATCCTCCGGGGTTCTTCAATCGGATCGTCTTCGATCACTGCTCTGCGGACAGAATAGCAAGGGGGCATCTTCAAGAGGCCGCGCACTCGCCGGCGTACTCTCTTCAGACTTCTGCAACTACCGCCTGGTCGAAATTACCCCCCAAAGATGTGGAAAGGCTTGCGCATGGTGTCATTGGGGAGTATCTGGCGATCAACAGGCATGCTCCGCCGCTCAACGCTTGCTTTGAGAATCGAAGCGTTTTTGACAACTGCTCGTTTTTCGTCTGATTAGCGAAGGAGCCTTACCGCACCTTCATTAAGCGATCGATCTCCACTTCACAGCGAGTCCATCGACCGAGAAAATCGACCAAAATCCTAGCCCGTTGCCCAGAGGACAAACCGCGCTCGAAAACCGCTTCAAAATCCCTCAACGGACCGGATGTCATGACTACTCGGTCCCCTGGCCTGAATAGATGTGCTTTGTAGCCCGATTCCTGTATCTCGGCCAGGTGTCTTTTGATCGAGGAGATCACGTCATCGTCAACCACAGCGAGTTGACCGCCGAAGTTGAGAACCCTTCTCAACCCAGGAGTCCAGCGCACTGAAGGGAAGTCGTTGTAAGCATCCATGCGGACGAACAGGTAGCAGGAGAAGAAAGGTGTGACCTTGTAATGGCCGTTCTTCCTGATCTTGATACTAGGCAGATAGGTCTTGCAACCCTTGCTTTCCAGGAAGCTACAAACCTGCTCTTCCTTATGAGGCTTGGTGTATAGAGCGTACCAATGTTTCATAGTGGTCTCATAGGGTGCAAAATATTGAACACGCCTTTTTGGTGCTGATCGATCGTCCTTGCCGCGCATCCCCTTGCATGCTCTTCATCCCCTTGACCAGATTTGTCCGCTTTCGCATGGAGGGAGAAAGAATACCCCACTCCCCGATGGGTGATGATCAGTTGCGGAGAGGATGGATTTCTTTCCAATTTCTCTCGCAGCCGCCGGATATAGTATCGCAAGGCACGGCTGTTGGCTTTAAGAGGGGTCACCCCCATTCTCTCCAGCAGTTGCTTGTGGGAGAGAACCTTCCCCGCATTCTCGACGAGAAAAGAGAGCAAGATAAATTCCCTGCTAGTCAACCGTACCGATCTGTTGCCCAGGCTCACCTCTTGTCTGGCGAAATGGATGAAGATATCCCCCGCTAGGCGGGTCTCCTCCTTTGCCTCTTCTGATTCCCTGCGGCGGAGCAGGGCTTCCATGCGCGCCACTAGCTCTTCTGGGACGAGAGGTTGGGCTAGGCAGTCATCCGCTCCCATTCGCAGGCAGTTCAAGGGATCCTCCTTATTGGTCCCATCGGTTATGACGATGATGGGAACATCAGATACCTCTCGAATACGGCGGCAGGTCTCCCAACTGTTCAATTGCGTTGACAGTATTCCGCTCTCAACTAAAACCAGATCTGGCGAATAGCGGAGCAGGTCCTGAAGGGCCTCTCTCAAAGAGGACGCCTTCTTAAGGCTGTAACCCCTCTCTTCTAGCGCAACCCCGATCTGCTCTGATAGCGCCAGATCCGCTCCGGCGGCCAATATCTTCTTACCCCTTGGTGAGGTCATCTTGATTCTGCCTGAGATGCTTCTTCACTAAATATCCCGCTTAGGCGTTTAATTGGGGTAAAAAAGGGGTTAATAATCGGTAAAAAATCTGAAAAGGGCATCTTCGTTCATCCATGCCCAGGGGAGGATAGGAGAGGCTTTGCTGGCGCTTTCACATGGTGTTAGGGCGGGTGAATTTTACCCTTTTTTGCATAGGGCTAACGGGGGCCTAACATGGGGACTTTATAATCTGGTCGGAATTGAGGAAAGGAGGTGAAAAGATGAGAAGGTGGTTCTTGGCTCTGGCGGCTCTGCTCCTCCTGGCCGGCCTGGCCTTGGCCACCGCAGCCTATGCCAGGGAGATCGAGGGCAGGGGTAGCCTATGGGCCAAAGGGGCCGGTGTGGCTGTGCTGCGGGGCGACGGCGAGGTGACCATCGAAGGGCATGGAGCGGGGGTAGTGATCGTGACCGGGGCCCAGACCCTCACCGCGCAAGGCCATGGGCGCAGGTTCGAAAGGGCTAGAGGGACCATTTTCTTGGGCTGGTTGGGCCAGGTTTACGCGCAGGGTGAGGGGATACTGGGTGGGGAGATCGAGTTCACCGTCGAAGGGAGGGGCACCGCTTTCCTCCGTGGCCGGGGGGCTATATAATAGGTGGCCACCCTGGGAGGTGGAGTCTAGAGGGCGTCCGCCTGGAGTTGGGCAACTCAGCAGAGTCACCATAACCCTTCCGCCATGCATGTTCCTTTCTAAATAAGTGGCTGGGACATGAATTCCCTTCCTGGATCATCCCCAAAGCACTACCGGCGAAAGGCTGACGGCTCCTTCTCCATCAGATCCTCAGCCAGGGCAGCCAACAAATCGATTCTGGTCCTAAGTGCTTCCATGGTCTCGGGCCTGGGCTTTTCCTCATATTCGGCGGCCAAATCCGCCACCAGACCGGCGACACGCCCGATCTTCCTCGCCACCTCTACATTCCAAGTAGACCACTCCACGGGTTCAAACATCTGAAACTCCTCTTGACAAGGGAACAATGGGAACCAAGCCCATCACTAAGGCGGCGACACTACTTTCTGCGTTTCCTCTTGCTTTTCCGCTTGGGAGGTGGCTTTCTGAACCTCAAGAAGACCTTCACCACCTCCGGATCCCACTGGGTGCCAGCGCCCTTTTCCAGTTCTGCCAGGGCCTCCTCCTCGGTTCGAGCCCTGCGGTAGGGCCTCTCGGATGTCATGGCCTCAAAGCCATCGGCCACAGCCAGGATTCGTGCCAGGAGCGGAATATCCTCCCCCTCGAGCCCATCGGGGTAGCCAGTACCATCCCACCGCTCGTGGTGGTGGCGGATGACGGGGACAGCATCCTTGAAGGCTGCCACGCGCTCTGCCGTCTGGGCGCTCACCACTGGGTGGGCCTGGATCATCACCCACTCGGCCTGAGTCAACCTGGCAGGCTTGTTAAGCACGCTGCCTGCGATACCGACCTTGCCTACATCATGTATAGGACCAGCGATGCGTAAGGTATCAATCTCGCCGTCCGCCAACCCCATCTCCTTAGCGATCTTTATTGCTAGTTCGGTTGCCCCGGCAGAGTGGCCGGCGGTGTAGGGGTCCTTGGCCTCAACCAACTGAGACAGGGCCTCTAGCGTTTCGAGAGCGGCGTTCCTGAGCGCCTCCTCCGCCCGCTTGCGCTCGGTGATGTCGCGGACAATACCTCGAAACCCGATCGGCTCCCCTTCCGGGTCCCTTATTAGAGAAGCGGAGGCTTCAACAAATCTCCTTGTACCATCCTTTCTTATGATCTCCCAACCAAATCCTTTGGTGGGTTTCCCAGTGGTGTATACTCGGTTGAAGGCTTGAAACACTTTCTTGGCATTCTCTTTATCCATGTAGTCCCTATTATTCATACCCATCATTTCGTCTCTGGGATATCCAATTATTCTACATAGAGAATCATTGAAGAAGGTGAAGTTTCCGGCGATGTCTACTTCAAAGTAACCATCTTCGATGTTCTCGAGAATGGTTCTGTATTTCTCCTCGCTCTCCCGCAGCGCCTCCTCGGCCTCCCGCTTCTCAACCGCCCTGCGGATAGTCAGCACCAGTTGCTCGACATCGTAGGGCTTCTGCATATAGCCATAGGCACCCAGGTTGACCGCCTCCGTGGCGCTTTCAAGATCGGCGTACCCGGTGAGCACTATGCACTCCGTGGCAGGGGAGCGCTTCTTGATCTCTTCCATCACCTCCAGGCCATCCATATCTGGCAACTTCAGGTCGATGAGGGCTACAGCGGGCCTCTCCTTCTTGACCCTATTTAGGGCCGTCTTTCCCTTGGCCGCGGCCAGGGGCGCATAACCGTGGAGGCTGAGGATGTCGGCGAGGGTCTTCGTGAAGTGGGGGTCATCATCTACGATGAGGATGCTGGCCTTTGTACTCATCTCTTAACTCGCTTCCTCTTCCTAACGGGCTGACCCAGAACCCTGCCCAACTCTCGGTGGCGAACTTCGGACAATAGTTGGAGGAGGGTCTCTATCTGGAGGGGCTTGTAGAGGCGGGTGTAGGCGTTGATCTTCAGGGCAGCCTCTATCGCTGGGGACATCTCCTCTCGGTAGCCGGTCACCAATATCACCGGTAGATGAGGGAACTGCGCTCTAATCTCCTTGAGGACCTCCAAACCGCTGATGCTATTCAACTTCATGTCCAGCAGCACCACTTGGGCATCTCTCCTGAGTGCCTCCACTACCTTGTGAGGGTCGATAACCTGGGTAACCGCGAAGTCTCGCGCCCGTAATATTTCCCCCAGGGTCTTGCAGAACTGGGGGTCGTCGTCCACGATGACTATGGAGCGCTCCTTGCGCAGGGAGGAGAAGAAACCCAGCAAGAGGTTGATGTCCAAAGGCTTGGTGAGACTGGCTATGACACCCTCCTCCAACCCCTCCTTGACTAGCACATCGGCGGAGTAAGCGGTCATCAGTACCACCGGCAAGTCGGGCTGGATGGCCTTGATAGCCCGGCATAGTCGAACCCCGTTCATCTGGGGCATCTTGATGTCTGTCAGGACACAGTCGAAGCGGCCCTTTTTCACCATATCCAAGGCCTCAGGACCAGAGTAGGCGGCTTGGGCCTCGTAGCCCTTGACCTTGAAGATGTCGGACAGGGTGTTGGCCATCCTACGGTCGTCGTCCACTATGAGGATGCGTAGCTTCTCGCTCATGTTTGTGCCTCCTTGGTGGGCAGGACAACGGTGAAGGTGCTGCCTTTGCCTACTTCGCCTGTCCTGAGCGGAGCCGAAGGGCTTTCCACCTCAATGCTTCCCCCGTTGGCCTCTACCAGGTTCTTGGAGACCGCCAAACCTAGCCCGATGCCCCGGGCCTTGGTGGTGAAGAGGGGCTCGAAGAGCCTCTCCATCTTCTCCTTGGAGATGCCACAGCCCGCGTCGCTTATGGAGAGATACATTTTGCCCTTCTTACCTTTGGCCTTGATGGTCAGCCTGCCCCCTTCAGGCATGGCTTCATAGGCGTTGATGACCAGGTTGACCAACACCTGGCCAACCTGCCGGGGATCGACAAACAGGGGAGGTAGGTCGGAGGCTATTTTGGTGGTCACCTTTACCTTCTCTGGTGGAGGTTGTTTCTCCAAGACCTGGGCTACCAGATCGGAGACCGCTATCTCTTCTCTTTCGGCGGGCTTGGTGCGGGAGAGGTCCAGGAGGTCTGATACTATCTTCTCCCCGTGGCGGACCTCTGAGGAGATCATCTCCAGGTACTCCTTGGTGGTCTCGTCGGCGTCGGGGAGGATGGTCTGGAGGTAGTAGACGGCGTTGGAGATCACCCCCAGGGGGTTACGGAGTTCATGGCCCACCCCGCCCGCCAGTTGGCCCAGAACGGCCAAACGCTCTTTGCGGACCAGTTCCTCCTGGGCGTCTCGCAGCGCTTTCGTGCGCTCCTCCACCATCTCTTCTAGCCGCTCTGAGTACTCCTTCAAGGCCTCTTCAGCCCACTTGCGCTCGGTTTCTGCCTTTCCCAATTCAGCAATTCGTTGGCGCAATTCTACCAACTCATTCATGAGTTGCTTCTTGGTCTTGCCTTCATCTTTCATCTCGGACCCCCAGAATAGGCAGCGACTTCGGGCAAGTACCACCAGTCAGTCAAGGTTGAACAGATCGCTGATACGTTCCATTTCGCCGGGCGCAACATGACTCCGGCGGCCCGACGGGATTCCGGGGACATTGCGGAAGGGCTTGCAGATGCCCTCGGAATCCGCATATCCTCTAAGACTTTACCATTTTGATGATTTTATGTTAACTAATACCTGGCGCAAACTATTTTCGCATATTTTGACGTTTTTGTCAATAGGGAAAAACTGCCTAGGAGAAGTCTCTACAAGTTCGGATTCTGCGGGGAAAGAGAGAAGGAAGGTGATCTATAGCAGTATGGGTTGCTGGGCAGATTCTGAGCCAGGGCCTTCAAATGACCAAGGGGGTGATCACCGTGGAGGAGGATACCCCTCCAGAAGAGGCAGCTCGCATCATGATGGATGACAAGGTCGGCGGGCTGCCAGTGGTACGGGACGGAAAGTGGGTGGGCATCATCGCTGAGAGCGAGTTCTTCAGGATATCCCTGGAACTCCTGGCGGCCAGGGAGAGGAAGGTGCGGATAGAGGCCTCCTGGTGCCGGAGGAGAAGGGGGTATTAGCCAGCGTCAGCGGCCGGATCGCCAAGTTGGGGGGAATATCCTCAGTTTGGGTGCCTTCCTGGGCGAGGACCCCACTAACTGACTAATTAGTATGAAGGTGGTTGACTTACCCCAGGATATTCTGGGCAAAGCGATGTTTAACCTGGGGATGGAACTGGTGGGCGTGCGAGGGAGTTGAGGCGCTCTCCACGCTGGAGTTGGCTCGCCGGTGTCTCACGGGCCCCAGTAGAAGATCGGCAGGTCAATCATGGTGATCAGACCGGGCTTTGCACTCAAAAGGGCGGGGATGGCGTTCACCACGATGGCGGCCGTGGCTACGTCTCCATGGGTGCCTCCGGGGATGGTCATGTGGATCTCGGGCTCGCCCTGGATATGGATCGTATCAGCCGCAGCCTTGGCCCCTACGTACATGCGGAGTTCTAGGACGATCCTCTCCTCGCCCCCTGCCATTACCTTTGCTACCTGCTCGACCCCTGCTACGCCCCCCTTCTTAACGGTCAGGAATGGGGTAGTTATATCCTGATCCGCTATCACAGCATCAATGGTCTCAGTGATGTCGGTAGGCTCAAGGCCCAGGACATGGGCGATCATGGCTGCTGATTCTGGCAGGCCCACATGCCGTATCTTTCCCTCAGTTACCAGGGTGTCGAACTGATCGCGTCGCAGCCCAGCCCCAACCTTGCGTTGCAGAGGCTCCCTCCGCAGCGCGGCATCGACTTCTCTCGTCACCTGCACGTGCTCTACCTTCTTGCAGGCCGCCATGAGGGTGACCACCAGCTTATCCATGATAAAGCCTGGGTTGACGCCGGTGCCGAGGACCGTGGCTCCATGCTCTCGTGCGAAACGGTCGATCTCCTCGGAGAGTTGTGGATGTCTATAGAACGGGTAGGCCAATTCTTCGCAGGTGGAGATGAGATCCACCCCATGTTCGAGCACCCGCCGGATCTGGGGGGCCACCCTCTCTAGAGATGAAACGGTGGCGTGCAGCACGATATCGGGTGCGGAACTGGCCAAAACAGCCTCAGCATCCGCTGAGATCTCGACCCCTGGCCTCTCTCCTCCCTTTAGCACCTCTCCCACGTTCTTACCTACTAACGCGGGATCGATGTCGATGGCGCCCACGAGGATCAACCCTTCCCTCTCGAGAACCAGCTGAGCGATGCTTCTACCGATGGGCCCCATTCCGTACTGGACAACGCGGATTTTGCTATTCATCTTCCCTCAAGCAGTTTCTTTAGACTATATTCTGGCTCTCTTTTGACCTGTTTCATCCGTTTGGCGGCTCCATCACAGGCTTGGAAGAGCCACTCCACGTCCTCTTCTGAATGAGCCATGGAGACCGCCCCCAGTCCGTGCACCACGTGCACCCGCTCTAACAACAGAGCCAACTTGAGGACCTTCTCCCGCCGATCCACATCGCAGATTTGGGGGTCCCATACCGTCTCTGGACTAATGATCCGGGTCCTTTCATCATAGGGGAAATGGACCATGACCAGGGAGCTATCAGGGACCACCTCGTTCCCATAGCCACTGCACCTGGCAAGGATGCCATGGCTGGCGAATATCTCCTCGATCCCCAACCTGATCTTCTGTCCCAGGGCCCCCAACCGGGGATAGATCTTCTCTTCGTTAGTAACCAGGTACTCAATGAGCGTCTTGCCCGCCAATAGGGCCGCAGGATGAGCCGAGAAGGTACCTCCATCGAACCTCACACGGCGGCCGGCAGCGGAGCCACAAAGGCGCATAATCTCCTCTCGCCCCACCACTGCTGCCAATGGCATCCCACCGCCGATGATCTTACCAAAGGTCGAAAGGTCCGCTCGCACGCTATAAAGCCTCTGTACTCCGCTGGCACAGAAACGAAAGCCAGAGATGATCTCGTCGAAGATCAGCACCGCCCCATGCCTGTGGGTCAGCTCCCGGGCTGTCTCCAGGTACTCCGGGGTTGCCGGTATGGACCCTCCCATACCCATCCACGGCTCGACGATGAAACAGGAGATCCTATCGCCCCACTGTCGGAACTTCTGCCCGAGGTCATCCGGGTCATTATAGCGGGTGGTCAGGACCTCAGCCGTACTATCTTCTGATAGGCCTTCCGATTCCACGTGGGTGTATCCGTCCTCACCGAAGTGCACCCCTTTGAGGGCCAATGGCTGGGCGCCATGCCAGCCGCCGCCGACTTTCAAGATGAGACGTTTCCCGGTGAAGGCTCGCGCCAGCATGATGGCGTACATGGTGGCCAGGGAGCCACTCGTTGTGAAGCGGGCCTGCTCGGCGCCCACCTGGTCCAAGAGTAGCCGTCCGAATCCCGTCTGTAAGGCCTCCGTTATGCCGGTATGGAGCCCCTCTCCATTCTGAAGGGCTTGGATCAGTGCTTCCCTAATGACTGGCGGGTTATGCCCCAGAATGTTAGCGTAGTGCCCTTGCCAGAAGTCGAGGATCTCATGGCCATCTGCGTCTCGTACCCTGGAACCGGAAGCGCTGACCAGCCTAAACGGGTAGGGGGCAAACAATCGCAACGCATGGCTACCCCCATCAACCAAATACCGCTTTGCCTGCTCCTGCAACTCCTTGGCCCTGGGATACTCTGATATATATTGCTGGATCAAAGCCTCCAGCAGATCTTCGTCGTTCATGATGGCTCTCCCCATGAATTGAAAGAACTCGCGGCACGACTGCCTGTGGGTCTGCTTTATACAATAATTCTCTTCAAATGTCAAAAGCACCGTAGAGAGAGGGATGAAAAACATCTCCTCCTTTAGCATAGAAAAGATGGGGTTTTCGCGGTGGAGGGGGTGTTCGACTTGGTGAGGCCATCTTGACCCTGCCTGAGAAGTTTCTGCACCAAATATCCCGCTTAGGCGTTCAACTGGGGTAAAAAATGGGGTTAATGATCGGTAAGAATACAAAATCTCAAAAGACATGCTTGGTCATCCAACTATCCCGAGTGGATAGGAGGGGCTTGGCTGGCGCTTTCACATGGTGTTAGGGCGGGTGAATTTTACCCTTTTTTGCATAGGGCTAACGGGGGCCTAACATGGGGACTTTATAATCTGGTCGGAATTGAGGAAAGGAGATGAAAAGATGAGAAGGTGGTTCTTGGTTCTGGCGGCTCTGCTCCTCCTGGCCGGCCTGGCCTTGGCCACCGCAGCCTATGCCAGGGAGATCGAGGGCAGGGGTAGCCTATGGGCCAAAGGGGCCGGTGTGGCTGTGCTGCGGGGCGACGGCGAGGTGACCATCGAAGGGCATGGAGCGGGGGTAGTGATCGTGACCGGGGCCCAGACCCTCACCGCGCAAGGCCATGGGCGCAGGTTCGAAAGGGCTAGAGGGACCATTTTCTTGGGCTGGTTGGGCCAGGTTTACGCGCAGGGTGAGGGGATACTGGGTGGGGAGATCGAGTTCACCGTCGAAGGGAGGGGCACCGCTTTCCTCCGTGGCCGGGGGTCTATATAATAGGTGGCCACCCTGGGAGGTGGAGCCTAGAGGGCGTCCACCTGGAGTTGGGCAACTCAGAAGAGTAACCATAACCCTTCCGCCATGCAAGGAGGCAGCGCTCCTGGAGTGCTGCCTCCTTGCCGATGATCTCTCCGGTTTCTCTGAACTAGGGACTTTTTTGCCCCAAGGTGGATGACGGTTTTCCGGCTTGCTATGGGGAAGGGAGCGTGTGATAATAGGGGCGCGCTTGGAAGAGGAGAATTGGCCCTAGTGCAAACTATCCTCGTTGTGGATGACGAAAGGAATATCGTCGAGTTAGCGCGGCTCTACCTCTCCCGAGAGGGGTACAAGGTCCTGGTCTCTGGGAACGGAAGGGAGGCGCTGGAGATCGTTCGGGAGAAGCGTCCGGATCTGGTGGTCTTGGACATAATGCTCCCCGAGATGGGGTGAGGGTTGGCCAGGTGCACCAGATAGGGGGTATGAGAATTGATGCAGCCAGGGAGCCAACTTTATCGTCTCCTTGCCTCTGCCCTGACTCCCCAGTTGCCAAGTTAGCCCCTCGGAACTACTCCAAGAGACTGAGAAAAATGTACTCGGCGTGGAGAGGGTAGATGAGCGAGAGTGAAAAACGCACCCCTTGGCAAGAGAGGGTCATCTCCGTAGCCAGGGAGCGGGCCAGGGAGGAATCGCTGGAGTTGTGGGATCGGTCGTCAGATGAAGAACTGCCCTTCAACTACCGCCTGGAACATCTAAAGGCGGTAGCGCGCATAGCGGAGGGGTTGGCTTTGAAGTTAGGAGCCGACCTCCGGATAGTGCGAGCCGCGGCTTGGCTCCACGACCTGGCCAAGGAGGGGATCGCTGAGGGGATTGAGGACGGACATGGCGTGAGAGGGGCGGAAGAGGCCAGGAAGATATTGGAAAGGACCGACTTTCCAAAGGAGAAGATCGCTGCCGTCTGCCAGGCTATCGCCGAGCATGTGGGGCTCTATAGAGATCATCCTGTCGAACCGTTGGAGGCAGCGATCCTTTGGGATGCCGACAAGCTAGCCAAGTTGGGCGCCATCTCTCTGGTTCACTTCCTCTGCCTGAGCCTCTCCCTTGGCCAGGTGACTACCGACTCTCTCCTGGCGAAAGGTCGAGAGTTTTTGGGGCTCCAGGCCAAAATGGTGGAGAGCATGAATACGCCTCAAGGGAGAGAGATGGGGCGGGAGAGGTATGAAGTGGTGAGGAGTTTCTATGAGCAGCTGGAGAGAGAACTCAAAGGAGGGTGACCGATGAGGCAGAGGATGGTGGTTCTGGGTTCAGCCTGGGCACTGAGCAGCGCCACCCGGGATAACACCTTTCTCTTCTTCGACACCCCAGAGGGAGGGCTGCTCATAGATTGTGCGGGGAGCCCCTTCCACAAGTTGCTCAAGGTGGGCGGAGACCCGGGAAAATTACGAGGGGTGATTCTGACCCACGCCCACCCAGACCATATCTATGGCTTGCCATCTCTGATCCACGAACTTTGGCTCTGGGGCCGCGAGGGACCCCTCTATATCTATGCCAATGTCCGCACCCAGAGGGCCGCGCGGACCCTCATCGGCCTCTTCAACCTCTGGGATAAACCCCTGCCTTTGGAGTTGGTTCCCATCCCCCAGGAAGAGGGCTTCCTTCTGCTGGAGAACGATGAGTACGCTATCCACACCACCCCGGTGCGCCATCTTGGCCCCACCACGGCGGTGAAGATCGCCCCCAAGATCGGTCAGAAGGTGGTGACCTACTCCAGTGATACCCGGCCGTGTGCGGAACTCGTTGCTTTAGCCAAGGGGACAGACCTCCTCTTCTTGGAGTGTACCGCCGAGGAGCCCCATAGGGTTCACCTCACCCCGGAGCAGGCAGGGGAGATAGCCCAAGAGGCTGGGGCCAAGGAGTTGGTCCTAGTCCACTATCTGGAGAGCATGGCCCAGGACCCGGAGGGGACCATCGCTAGGGTGAAGAAGTTCTTCGGGGGAGAGGTTCGCTTGGCGCAAGATTTTGACGCCTACGAGCTCTAGGGCTGTCATCCCCAGTTAGCAAGTAGGGCAGGTTTCCATACCTGCCTTGCCTCCTTATGAGGGGTGCTCCCAGGAAATCCCCAACTAACGTGAGGTGACCAGGTTCGCCCTCTCCTTGTCAGGGGGTGAACTTGTTACTATAATGGGGGCATGACATGACAGCGGGTCTTTAGGGCTCTAGAGGAGGTGGCATTCAGCCCGCGAGACTAAGATCGAAGGAAAGGAGTGGCCAGTGGGCGTAGTTCACAGGTTCATCGGTCGAGAGGGGGCCTTCGGGTGGGAGGGAAAAGCCCCAGAAGAGTACGTCACCGAGACGGCCAAAGGCGCTTCCATCAACTGGCTCATCGGCCCCCGAGAGGAGGCTCCCCACTTCGCTATCAGGTATATCGAGGTGGAGCCGGGAGGCCATACCTCTTTAGACAACCACGAACATGAGCACGGGGTGATGATCCTCAAGGGAAAAGGCAGAGTGCTTATGGGCCAGGAGGAGGTGGAGGTGGGGTTCGGTGATATATTGTTCGTGCCCGGCAGCGAGAGACATCGGTTCAGAAACGCGGGGGATGAGCCGTTCGGCTTCCTCTGCGTGATCCCCAGGCTTTAGGCATGCTTAGGGGGAAGATGAAGGCGGCCGTCTATCGGGGGCCGGGTCAGTTGACCATCGAGGAGGTAGATGTCCCTCAGATAGGTGAGGGGGAGATATTGGTCCGCGTTAAGGCGGCTCTGATCTGCGGAACGGACCTGAAGACCTATCTACGAGGCCACCGCTTGGTGAAGCCACCCAGCCCCTTCGGTCATGAGTTCGCGGGGGAGGTAGCGGCAACGGGAAGGGGAGTCACTCGCTTCTCCCAGGGGATGCCGGTGGTGGCCGTCAATTCCGCCCCCTGCAACGTCTGTTTCTTCTGCCAGCGAGGACAGCACAACCTCTGCGAGGATATCTTTTTCAACTGGGGGGCCTTTGCTGAGTACGTAAGAGTTCCAGCCGCCGTGGTTGAACAGAACGTTCACCCTATCCCCAAAGGTTTGAGTTATCAAGAGGCGGCGCTAGTGGAGCCCCTCGCCTGTGTGGTGCGGGGAAACGAGGCGGCGGGGATCGAGTTGGGAGACAGCGTGGCTATAGCCGGGGGGACGGGGCCCATCGGCCTTATGCATCTGCAACTAGCCTTTCATCGGGGAGCCAAAGAAGTGATAGCCATAGGCCTCAAGGACGAAAGGTGGGCTGTAGCCCAGGAGTTGGGGGTTAGCCATCTCATAGATGCTAGGAGTGAAGATCCCCTAGAGCGGGTTCTGGAGTTGACAGGGGGACGAGGGGCTGACGTGGTCATCGAGTCCGCGGGGCTGCCCCAGGTGTGGGAGATGGCGCTGAAACTGGTGCGCAAAGGCGGCACGGTGGTTTTCTTCGGTGGATGTCCCTCGGGGTCGAAGATCGATCTGGATACCCATAGGGTCCACTACGACGAGTTGACCATCAAAGGCTCTTTTCACCATACCCCCCGCGCGGTGAAGAAGGCCCTAGACCTTCTGGCTTTCGGCGTGGTGAAGGCTAAACCTCTCATCACTCATGAGTTGCCCTTGGAGAAATTAGAGGAAGCGCTCTTGATGATGAAGGAGGGGAAGGCGGTCAAAGTAGCCATTCTGCCCTAGGTGACACAGATGAGGGTGGCTAAGTACTACCGCCATGACGATATTCGAGTAGAAGAGATGCCGGTGCCCAAGATCGGGCCCGGTGAACTGCTCGTTCAGGTGAAGGCTTGTGGCCTCTGTGGGAGCGACGCTATGACCTGGTACGCCGACGAGAAAGCGCCCACGGTCCTGGGCCACGAGCCTACGGGTTTGGTGGCTGAACTGGGCGAAGGGGTAGAGGGGTTCGCCATCGGCGATCGAGTGTTCGCTCATCACCACGTGGCTTGTTTGGTCTGCCACTACTGCCGACGGGGCGACTACCCCAGGTGCGATACCTTCAAAGCGACCCATATCGACCCTGGAGGATTCGCCGAGTATATCCGCGTCCCAGCCCTCAATGTGGAGCGCGACGTCTTACTGCTCCCGGAGGAGGTCTCCTTTGAGGAGGGTACCCTCATCGAGCCTGTGGCCTGCGCCGTCCGAGGGATGAGACGGGTAAGGGTCGAGCCTGGAGATACGGTTCTGGTTTTGGGGGCTGGGGTATCGGGGCTCATCTTCGCCCAGTTGGCCAGGCTATGGGGGGCGGGCTTGGTGGTGGTGGTCGATTTCGTGGAGTACCGGCTGGATATGACGAAAAGGCTGGGCGCTGACCTGGTCATCGAGGCAGGAGAGGGGGCCCTGGGTCGGCTTGAAGCCTTTAACGAGGGGCGGGGTGCCGACCTGGTGATCGTCACCCCAGGGACCATCGAGGCTATGGAGGAGGGGATCCGATTGGCGGGCAAGGGGGGTACAGTCCTCCTTTACGCCCCTTCCTATCCCGGTGAGAGGTTGCCTTTGGATACCAACGACATCTTTTGGCGGGAACTGACGCTCACCACCACATATTCTTGCAGCCATAAAGATACCCGAACAGCCCTGGAGTTCATGCGTAGAGGGAGGATTCAAGTCGAGCCCCTCATCACCCATCGACTGGGCTTGGATCAAGTGGCCGAGGGGTTGCGGCTTATGGCTGAAGCCCAAGAGTCTCTCAAGATCGTGATAGTGCCTTTCCCATAGGGATACTTTACGTAGAAAGACCGCTATCTTAGCGGACTCGACGGAGGTGTTGGTCAAGGGGAGAACCGAGGGAGACCAGTTCTGTCTGGGGTGGAAGCATCTAGCGGGAGGGGTAGGAGATGGAGATGGGGTTGCAAGATAAGGTAGCCTTAGTGGCCGCCTCCAGCAAGGGGTTGGGAAGGGCTATCGCTTACGGGTTAGCGAAAGAGGGAGCGAGGGTAGCCATCTGTGCTCGCGGAGAGGAGGCGCTAGCCCAGACAGCGGCGGAGATCGAGGGGGCTACCGGCTCCCCCGTTTTGGCTATGGTGGCTGACCTCACGAATAAGGAAAACGTCGAGAATCTAGTGGCTAGGGTGGTGGAGGAGTTTGGAGGTCTCGATATCCTGGTCGCTAACGCCGGAGGGCCGCCGCCTGGCCTCTTTGTGGATCTCAGCGATGAGAAGTGGGAGGAGGCGTTCCACTTGACTTTGATGAGCGCCGTCCGACTGTGCCGGGAGGTGATCCCCCATATGCGAAGGCAGGGGGGCGGGCGGATCATCACCATGACCTCCATCTCGGTGAAGCAGCCCGTGGAAAACCTGATGCTCTCCAACTCCCTGCGATTGGCGGTCATCGGGTTGACCAAGACGCTGGCTAACGAGTTGTCCAGGGACAATATATTGGTGAATAGCGTCTGCCCCGGCTGGACGCGGACGGAGAGGGTGGAGGAGTTGTTGCGAGATCGCGCCCAGCGTCAGGGCACCTCAGTAGAGGAGGAGTTCGCCAAGATCGAGAAGGAGATCCCCTTAGGAAGGATGGGGAAGCCAGAAGAGGTGGCGAACCTGGTGGTCTTCTTGGCCTCGGAGAAGGCTAGTAACATCACCGGCACGGCTATCCAGGTGGATGGGGGGTACGTGAAGGGGGTATTCTAGGTAGGCACTGTTGTGGCGTCAGATGTTACCATCTGACGCCCGTTGGCTGGCAGCCTGTCCTGGCATCGCCAGGCCGGGGAAGGTAACTTCTGCCAGCACTGAAAGAGGAGGGGTATTCTCGATGAAGAAAGAGGAGGCCATAAAAGAGTTGCTTCTCTTGTGTTCTGAGAAGTTTTACGACATTGAGCGATACCAGATAACCGACCAGTCGGTCAAGATGCTCTTCGAGCGGTGGCCTGAAAACGCAAGCGAGGCCCAGGTGCTGATTAAGGTAGTCGTTCTAAATTCGCTTTATAACACTGCCTTGTACGATGTACATGCTATGGCTGAACACATCGTCAAGCAGAGGGTAGATCCGAAATTCTCGCGAGGCGACATTACGGTGGTCGGTGATATTCGCAAAGGCCATGGGATCTCGAGTAGAAAAACGGATAGGGAGCGAGATTTCTATTCCTTTGCCACAAAATATTGTCATTGGCACGTTCCTTCAAGTTATGTAATGTATGATACAAATCTTGATATAGTGCTCAGGGAGTTGAATAAGTTGCTAGGGTTTTGCAGTCGATTATCGTATGAACGGTTGAGGCAATATCCAACGTTGAAAGAGGCTATAGATAGTCTGGCTGTTATTGTCGGCTTGACTAGCTTGGATTACAAGGAGCTTGATCAAGCGTTGTGGGTGTATGGTAGATACCTCAAAAATAATCTCCCTGATGATATCAAGGCTCAACTGGATACCCTTGCGAAAGCGGTTTCAGAAAGATAGCCCGTGCTAGCGCGTAAAAGGATAAACCGTGAGATGTAGGCTGGATTCTAACCTCATACTCGTACCACTCCTGGCTATCCTCGCTATCGCCCCCCTCACCCGGCCTGGTTTCTTCCTGACCCATTCGGGCTTTCTCCCCGTCCTTAACCTCTTCGACCTAGAGAAGGCGCTTCCCAGCCTGGGCTGGGCGCCCAGGGTAGGGGAAGAGTATAACCTTTTCACCAGCGAAGGGCCCTTGCCCTACGCTCTGGCCGAGGCGTTTCGCCTCTTGGGTATGAGCGGTGCTCAGGCGGTGAAAGGGGTCTACGCTTTAGGTTTCCTCTTTTCGGGTTTGGCCATCTACGCCTTGGCTCGCCGTCTTTTCGGCCCTCACGGGGGGCTCATCGCCGCCCTAGTCTATGTCTACTTGCCCTACCATCTGGCGGTGGTCTATCTGCGGGGAGCCTTCGCCGAGTCGGTGGCTTTTGTCCTTTTCCCTCTCCTTCTCTGGGCTTTGGATTTGGGACTCAAGGAGGGTGGGAGGTTCGCACTGGCGGTATCGGCTCTTCTATTTGCGGCTCTGGCTCTCACCCAGGCTGGATTAGCCTTCATCTATGCTCTATTCCTCTGGGCCTACATATTCGCTCTTGGTCCTTCCCGAGAAGCCAAGGTGCGCACCGCCTCAGCGCTAGGCACAGGGTTCGGCCTAGGGGTTCTGCTTCTCCTACCCCTCATCTTGAAAGGTGGCTACCTTCTAGGCCCCGGGCCCGATTTCTCTCGCCATCTTCTTTACCCTTTCCAACTCTTCTCACCGACCTGGAAGTATGGGGGTCTCGAGATGGGTTGGAAGGGCGGCTTTCCCTTCCAGTTGGGAGTGGTAGCCACCGGTTTGGCCCTGCTTTCGCTCTTTGCCCTTTCCAGCGGGGAGGAAGAGGTTAGGGGGAAGACACTTTTCTTCTTGGCTGGGGCGGGGGTTATGGCCTTTCTCACCCTGGGGTCGGCACGGCTTTTCTGGCAAACTACCCGCCTCTCCTGGCTCTTAGCCTACCCCTGGCAACTCCTGGCCCTCATCGGCTTCTGCACCTCGGCGGCGGCCGGGGGGCTTTTGGCTCTAGAGCCCCGCTTGGCTCGCTTTCCCTGGAAGGCGGCCCTCGTGGCCCTCATCGTCTTGGGGAGTTACAACTACCTCTCCCCACGTTTCACCGATTTCGAGGTCAAGAAACCGGCCCAGGGCATCCTGGGAGATAAGGTAGTGCTTCTGGACTACAATCTGGAAGGCCCCCTCCGCCATGGGGCTACCATCCGCCTGACCCTATATTGGCAGGCCTTGAAGGAGATGGAAAAGGACTACACCGTCTTCGTTCATGTGGTCGATGAGGAGGGAACCGTCTGGGGGCAGTGGGATAGCCAGCCAGTTTCCGGTGAGCGCCCCACCAGCGGTTGGGAGTGGGGAGAGGTGATAGAGGACGCCTACAAGATGAGCATCGATGTGGAGGGGCCAAGAGAGGGGTATAAGATAAGGGTGGGGATGTATTTGGTGGAGACGGGAGAGCGGTTGCCGACGGAGGGCGAGACTTTCATATTGATAGAGCCGAGAGCGGAGGGAACCGATGGCTGATGTTCTATCCCGGCTCTGGCGGCGGGTCGATCCTTATTTGGTTTTGCTCCTCCTTTTCTCCCTCTTTGCCATAGCGCCCTTATTGCAGCCTGGCTACTTCTGGGGGGCTCATGACGCCCGCCACAGCGTCTATTTCCTCTTCGAGTTCGACCGCTCGATACAAGATGGGGTGTGGTACCCCCGCTGGGCGCCAGATTTCGCCTTCGGTTACGGCTACCCCTTCTTCAATATCTATGGCCCTTTGGCCTTCTACTTGGGGGAGGCTTTTCACCTTCTGGGCCTAGATTTCGTCTCCGCGGTCAAAGCGGTCTTCGCCCTCTCGCTGCTCTTCTCTGGGGTTACCATGTTCCTCTTCGTCCGCCGTTTCATGGGCCCCCGGGCAGGGCTCCTGGCCGGCGTGGTCTATATCTATATCCCCTATCACATCGTGGATGTCTATGTGCGTGCATCGCTGGCCGAATCTCTAGCCTTGGCTTTTCTCCCCCTCAACCTTTGGCTCTTCTACGAGACGGTGGCCACACCCCGCCTGGCCGCCGTTTTGGGCGCTGGCCTTTCCTATGCCGGGCTTATGCTGGCCCATAACGGCCTCACCCTCCTTTTTTCTCCCCTTCTGGGTATCTATTTGATATTCCTGGTCCTCAGCAGGGCCTTGGCGGCAAGGAAGAGGGGGTTGTCTTGGCCTAAACACCTCCCAGGCTTAGTCAGGGGGTTAGCCCGTTCCTCCCTCCCGCCTATTTTGAGTTTGCTTTTGGGCCTGGGGCTGAGTGCCATCTTCTGGCTCCCTATGGCCCTGGAGTTTAAGTATGTGCGCCTCGACCAGTGGATGGGTGGTTACTATGGCTACCGGGATCATTTCGTCTATCTCTTTCAACTCTTCTCCCCCTTCTGGGGCTATGGGCTGAGCGAGCCAGGCCTCGAGGACGGGTTACCTTTTCAGTTGGGTGCTATCCCTGTGGTTTTCGGGTTTCTCTCCCTGGTGGCTCTGAGGCGTATAGAGGGGGGAGAGTTGCGAAGGCTCCTGCTCTTCTTCCAAGCGACAACGGTGGTCCTCATCTTCCTCATGCTCCCAGCATCGATACCTTTGTGGGAGGTGTTGCGCCTGGTGACCTTCGCCCAGTTTCCCTGGAGGCTTCTCACCTTGGCTATCGTGGCCCTTTCGTTCCTGGCCGGCTCCATACTGGTGGGGGCTGACTCCTCTCAAGGGGTCTCTCCCTTGGCCGTGGTGGCCCTAGCAGCCCTGATGATCCTGGGGAGTTACCCCTACCTCATGCCCCAGATAGTGGAGCCCACAGAAGGGCCCGTCTCCCTTCAGGGTCTCATGCGGTTCCAGCGATCGGCCGGAGAGATGACCGGCTCCACCACCTGGGTGCATGAGATACCCATCTGGTCGGCCATGGCGGAATATATCGTGAGCGAGGATAAGCCCATCACCACCAAGGTGGATTTCGAATCCCTCCCAAAAAGAGGGGAGAGGATAATAGTAGGCACCAAGGGGTATGGCACAACCTTTGAGAAGGTTGTCTTCCGGGCTCGGAAGGAGGGGCGGATCACCTTCAATACTTTCTATTATCCTGGCTGGCATGCCTACCTCTTGGAGGGCGAGGAAGGACCCATCGAGCGGGAACTCAAGATCGTCCCCCATGGCACCAGGGGAAAGATCACGGTGATCGTTCCAGAGGGGGACCATTACCTATTGTTGCGCTTCGAGGATACGCCGGTGCGGGTGGTGGGCAAGTACGTCACCGCCTTGAGTGTCTTTATTATGTTTGCGGCCTTGGGTTGGAAGGCTAGTGGCAGAGCAATTTTCTTGAGATAACGAATTATGCGAGGCTTGATCGCTAGGATAGATCGAAACATACCGCTTATCGTGGCTCTCTCCATCTTCGCCTGGGTGCCCCTTTTGGGCCCCACCTATTTCTTGGAGGCCCATGACGCCGGCCATAGCATCTTCTTCCTCACCGATTTCCACCAGGCGATCTGCGACGGGGCTCTTTATCCCCGTTGGGCCACCGACTTCGCTCTGGGCTACGGCTATCCCGTCTTCATCCTCTACTCCCCCTTGGCTTTCTACGTGGCCGAACTTTTCCACCTTTTGGGGGCGGGCATCACCGCCTCGGTGAAGGCCACTTACGCCTTGGCTTTCATTCTCTCAGGGGTATCTATGTACGCCTTCGTCAAGCGGGTGCTGGGAAGCAAAGCAGGGGTCCTGGCTGCCCTGGTGTACATCTACGTCCCTTACCACCTGGTGGATATCTATGTGCGGAGTGCCTTCAGCGAGTTCTGCGCTTTCGTCTTCCTCCCCTTGATTCTGCTATTCTTTTATGAACTGGCCGAGACCGGAAAAGGGCGTTATCTCGCCCTCTTCGCTTTGGCCTATGCGGGCTTGATCCTCACCCATGTACCGACCGCTTTGGTCTTCACCTTTTTTCTGGGGGCTTATATGCTCTACTTGTTTGTTGCCCACGGGGGAAGGGAGTGGCGAAGGTGGCTTCGTTTGGGCGGCCTGGCGGTTAGTGCCATACTTTTGGCCCTGGCAGTGAGCGCTATCTTCCTTCTCCCCATGTTGGTGGAGAGGCGATACGTGGTGCAGGAGCAATGGACGGGAGGCAGTTATAACTATGCCAGGCATTTCGTCTACTTCTCCCAGTTGTTCTCCCCCTTCTGGGGCTACGGCTATGCAGGGGAGGGGCTCACGGACGAGATGTCTCTGCAACTGGGGGCTGTCGCCACTCTTATGGCTATGACGGGCATAGTCTTCAGTTTCATCAAGCCATCCAAAGGGAGAGGCCACACCTTTGTCTTCGCCCTGGCAGCCTTGGTGCTCATAGCGGCCATGACGCCCCTTGCTGGGCCTCTCTGGAGCGCACTGCCTCTGGCAGCCTTGATTCAGTTCCCTTGGAGGCTTCTCTCTATCATAGCATTCACCCTCTCTTTTCTGGCGGGCACCGTTGTCTTGGCCCTGGATGAAGAGAAGAAAGGGTGGCACCCGGCTTTAGCCGTCCTGTTCCTGGTCGTCATCCTGGCCAGCTACGGCTACTCCACTCCCCAACACACCGAGGTTTCGCTCCGTGCTGAGGAGCCGGTAGCCATCATCGATTTCGAGACCTTCCACCCTCCCGATAGGGTGGGGATGACTATCTGGACCCAGGAGCAGCCTCAGGACTCCCCTCTGGTTCCCCAGTATCTGGCCGGGGAGCCCTTGGTGAAAGCCCACTCTCTTACAGAAGAGGCTAGGGTAGAGATGGTGCGGCATGGAGGCGCTTCGGAGGAGATCGAGGTGACTTCTCCCCAGGAGGCGGAGGTGGAGTTCTATACTTATTACTTCCCCGGCTGGCGAGCCTACGTCGATGGCCAGGAAACTCCTATCTATCCCACCGAGCCCTATGGGCTCATCGCCCTCCGGGTGCCGGCGGGGGAACATATAGTACGCCTCCGCTTTGAGGAGACCCCCGTGCGGAAGGCAGGGGCTCTTATCTCTCTCTTGGCTTTGCTTTTCACAACCGGGGTCTTGGCAAAGGGACAAAAATCTGCTATAATGGGGCTTAGTCGAGGAAACGGCTCGGCTAAAGGCCGGTGAGGGAGAGGTATGAACTGCCCCCATTGTGGGGTTGCGCTTGCGGGAAGGCCCAGTTTTTGTTCCCAGTGCGGTCACCAGTTACCTCGCAAGCGCCGCATAAGACGCTGCCCTTCCTGCGGAGTGAGGGTAGCCGAGGCAGCCAAAACCTGCTTGATGTGTGGTGCGCCCTTGAAAAAGGCGCGTACCCCTTTGCCCTCTTTCTCCTTGGTTTCGCTGCTTTCGCTACCTATCTTGGCCGCTCTAGGCGTCTTCATCGTCGTCGCGGCTATCTGGCTGCTCAGGCCTTGGGAGAGCATCCAGATAGTTGCCTACCAGACCCCTGCTCCCACAGCCACCTTCACCCCTACCCCCTTCCCTACCTCCACTCCCACTTCCACACCCACCCCCACCCCTACCGCCACACCCGCGCCGACAGTGACCCCCTATAGAGTACAGCGAGGCGATACCCTTCTCTCTCTGGCCGCCAAGTTCAACACCACGGTAGAGGCTATCAAAGCGGTGAACAACCTCACCGACGATCAGATCCAGTGGGGCATCGACATCCTGATCCCCGTAGGGCCTGTGGGAACGGGGGAGGGAGGGGTCCCTGAGCCCACGGAGACGGTCCTGCCAACCGGAGGGCTGGAGACCTATGTGGTCCAATCAGGGGATAATTTGACCACCATAGCGGCGATCTTCAGAACGACGGTGCAAGCCCTTATGGAGGCTAATGAGATCTCCAGCCCCGAGGAGTTGCAAGCGGGCCAGGAACTGATAATCCCTAGGGGCACGCCCACCTCCACGCCCACCAAAACCCCCACGCCGACGCCTACCAAGACGCCGGGGTCTGCATATAGCGCACCTGTGCTTCTCGGCCCGCCGGACGGCAAAAAGTTCGGCGGAGGGGTGGGGATGGGCCTGACCAGCGAGCCAGAGGTGCCGGTGCTCCTCAACTGGATGTCGGAGGGGCTCCTGAGTGAGGACGAGTGGTATATGGTGAGCGTACGGTACGTGGCTGGAGCGGGGGAGGCTCAGCAGGTTACGGAGTTAACCAAAGCCACCAGTTACCTCGTGCCTCTGGAGATGCGTCCTCCGCGGAACGCTTTAAGTCACCTCTTCGAGTGGGATGTGGGTGTGGTGAAGGAGACAATGGAACCCATCAGTCCAAGGAGTGAGACGAGAACGTTTTACTGGTACTAGACCGCAGGATGATGTTTTAGTGAATTTGGTGCTGCCAGGAGTTGACTCCTGGCAGCACTGCGTTCAAGAGGATTCATCCTCCGCGGCGGCGAATTCGGCCAGGGCCTCCGCGGTCAAGTTGTTCTCCGCCATCTCCTCTATCACTTTGAGAGGGGCGGTGACATGGTGGGCGCCGCTGAGCAGGGCCGAGACGACCTCCTGGGGGCTCTTCAGGCTGGCAGCCAGTATCTCGACCCCCGATTCAGAGACGATCTCTCTCATAGTTTTGACCAGTCCGGGGCCGTCGCCGTCTGCTCCAGTTAGCCGGTTGACGTAGGGGATTACGTATCTGGCTCCTGCTTGGCAAGCGAGGTAGGTCTGGGCGGGGGTGAAGATGGCGGTCACAGCGCAGGGTATCTCCTCCCCGATTTGGCTCACCAAACGCAACCCCTCTAGTGTGCAAGGTATCTTAACCACCAGCCGCTGGGGTAGAAGGGCGGAGAAGGCTTTGGCCTCGGCCACCATCTCCTCCGTTGAGCCGGCGGTTACTTGGTGGAAGATGGGCCCGGGGCAGATCTCGCTCAATTCGGCGATCACTTGGCGAGCCTCTTTCCCGGAGCGAGCGATGAGGATGGGGTTGGTGGTCACGCCATGGATGAACCCCAATTCCATGGCTCGCCTGACCTCGCTTATATCCGCCGAATCTACGAAGAGGGCCATTTTTTCTCCCAAATAATAATGGCGACGACTGGATTCGAACCAGTGACCAAGGGCTTATGAGAAATTGAGTCAGTCTAATGCTGCGGATCAGCGGCGGCTGAAAGCCGTCCGCTGCATTCGCATATCGGCGGTCTTGAGCGATTACGGAAATCATTCTGTCGATTGGTAAAGGCTCAGGAGTGCCCTGCCTAGTGGTGTGAGGAGTTAACTCCTGAGACCAGTTTGAGCAAAGCCGTCGGCTGCAGCCACTGGTTGGGCGGCTGCATAACACGGCGTGCCGGTCACACTGGGTATCCGACTCGCCCGGGACATGCGTTACCGTAGCGATCCCGGTGCGGGCGCAGCTTGCTATCAAATCCCTTGCGCTTGAACCTACGAAGGCAATAGGGGCATTGTATCTCGCGCTCTACACGCCAAGTACGCATGCTTCTGCGTAAGCCCGGGCGGCTTTTGAACCTCTCTACAGTTTCTGCCCCTCCAGCTTTTCTTAGTTCCACCTCGACCTGCGGCTCAAATGGGTGGTCAGTGTTCTCTGCGGATTCGACCTTCCCTGGTAGAAATGCCTTAAGGCCCGGCCCGGAAGAGCGGCCTCCCGTTGTGTCATACGCGTAGAAGTACTCTCGAGCAATTCCATCTTTGCGCATCTTGAAAACCACGGAGTATGGTTCGACTAGACGGACCACACCATGGTATCCCAGTCTAAGAAGCGTGAGCGTCTGCCCCGCCTCCATTATCGGGTTTCTAAGAGAGGAGGGAAAGAAAATCGGGCTTCGTTCGCGGATTGCCTGGTCGGGGATTAGACTGTCTACCAACGATAGGAAGCGGTCCTTCGCGGTGTCGAAAGAGAACCAGGACTTCTTCGGGCATACGATGTAGTTCGACCAGAACCTACCAAGTGCCTCCAATGGAAGGTCAATGAAGAGCCCTTTCGCGACGCCAGGGCTCCTTCCGAAAATGGTTATTCTAAAGAAAGCCGACAGGAGTTCCGATCTGTCTACCTCCAGATCTTGGCTGATCAGCGTTGCGTAGACGAGGTCGAAGAGATCTGCGATATGGCGTCTTTGAAGAAGGCACCTCATTTTCGTGGCTAGTAGTTCTTCGAGCTTAACGCACCGGATGAGGGTCGCACAAGCTTCGGCGTCGGAGTACGGATGGATTAGGTAGCGCTCTTGAATCGGCAGATACAATCGGTCGAACTGAGTCACGTCAAGCCGGACGGCAAGGATGAGCTGGCTCTCCTGACCGAAGAAGTCATGGAAATACAACCTTGCTTCGGAGATCCTCTTCTCCGCATCAGCCCCGTGTTTCTCGTCCACGCGCGTTCGCTCGGTATCAAATATAATACCGGCACGCTCGCCCAGAGCCCGGCAGACAGCGTTCAGTTCTCGGCCAAGATCGGAATCTGGTATGTGCGTTGATGTTGAGAAGTCAAGATCGGGTGAATAGCGTCCGCCTTCGAAGTATGCCTTCCGGAGGGAATTCCCACCCTTGAGCACGAGTTGCTTGCCAAGTGGGCTCGACGAATATAGTAGCGAGAGCAACCAACCATGCACATAGTCTCGCTGAACGTGAGACGTGTGGATTCCCAGTTGCTGGGAGACTGCCTGAATCTCGCCTCGTACAATCATGGTGCTTCCTCACTGCGACCAGGGACTCACACGACTGAGCCGCCCAACTATTGATTATACAGCAACATCGCTGTATTACGTACCAAAGGCCGTGATGTTATGTGGCAAGGGCATCGGTCGCGTAATGTGAAAGGGTGCATGAATCCAGCAGGGAGTCTTGATGCAAGGTGGCGACGACTGGATTCGAACCAGTGACCAAGGGCTTATGAGTCCCCTGCTCTACCGCTGAGCTACGTCGCCACAATCTCATTATAAACCAATATTTGGTGGTTGACAACCCCTATAAAGAGAAGCCGATGGCTGAAGGCCATCGGCTGTTTTGGTAGCGGGGGTTGGATTCGAACCAACGACCTCCGGGTTATGAGCCCGACGAGCTTCCGCTGCTCTACCCCGCATCGCATCTATATTATATAAAATTGTGCTCTCGTCGTCAAGTTTCAGGGGCCAAAGAAGAGGTCCAGCCATCTCTGCCAGTTAGGCTTCTCGATCCCCTCCTCTCCTTGCAGGGTCCCGTGGGAGGGGGCTGGAGTCGTCACGGGGGCCTCTTTATCCTCACTGGAGAGGAGTATCACCGCCGTGTCTCCGGGCTCCACCCATCGCAGTTTCTCCCGCGCCGCTTCCTCGATGTAGGCATCGGTGCCCACGTACTCCAGCCGTTGTTTGAGGGCTTCGTTCTCCGCCCTTATGGCAGTTACTTCCTCTTCCAACGCCGCTACCACCCGGCTGAGCCGATAGGCATCTATGGCTCGCCGTCCGAAATCGGCGGCCAGGAAGAGAGCGATGGTGACCACCACAACGGCCACGATCCGGCCCCAGGAGATGAGCCCTTGTTGTCTCTTTCTGGTCAAAGCCCCTCCCCTTGCCGAGCATAAGAGGCGGCGAGGGGCAATATACCCCTCGCGCCAAATTAGTGGTGGAGATGGCGGGAATCGAACCCGCGTCCAGAGAGTTCAACCGAAGATCTGCTACAAGCTTAGTCGGCTCTTTGTCTCTCGCTCACGATGGCCTCATGCCGACCGAGTCCATCGCGAGCCAGCCGATCCAGGTTTCCCTGGCTTTGACAGCCCTTATCGGCATAGGGGCTGTCGCACCCCGATTACATGGCGTCCCCTCCCGACTCATCGGGGGAAGATCGGGTGGGACGTAGCCGCCTAAGCGGCTAGTGCGAGTTGTGGCTCGCCGTTTATCTTTGGTTGCCCCTGATTTACGAGGTGAGGCCCCTCGGCTTGCTATCTGCGGCCAGCCCTCCCTGTCGAAACCTGTCATCCCCTCGAAGAAGGGCAGGCAAGGTGTACCCCCGATTCTGTTTTAACCGTCATCTATCTCAGGACCAAGCCTGGTGACGACTACCGCCAGGGGTGTTACCCCTTTAAGCGTCATCACTGCGACAGGAATGAGCCTTGGCCCATCCCCCCTGCCTTGCTCCCAGTCAGACATTCGCCTAGCCGCCGTCGTCACCGACGACGCTGGTGGTCTCTTACACCACCTTTTCACCCATCACCATGGCTCATAGAGCCCTTGGCTGGTCCGTTCTCTGTTGCAGTTGTCGTCAGGGCTCAACCCTGCCTGGACTCATCGCCCAGTGACCTTGCCTTTCCTTCGGATGCGAACGCAAAAGGCTGGGAGTCGGGAAGTTCCTCTGGGGAAACCCCCAGCGACGATCCCCTTGCCTGCCTATCGATTGTAAAGGTGCTTGAAAAGGGGTTCTTAGACCCCGCATTATAATTCTAGCACGCTTGTTCACCTTTGTCAAGGCTCAAAGCATGCCAGACAAGAGCGCCAGACACCTCAGTCAGATGAAAAGACGGCGGTCTCTTTTACGCAGATAAGGGGAGAGATTATCGTGGAGCGGCCTTTTAATACCTAGAGCGCCGGTCGTAGTTGCTAGGTCCCCGATCTCGCCTTTGCTCCCGGGCGTCATCCACCCGGAGGGCTCGGCCCTTGAGGTCCTGCCCGTTGAGGGCCTGCTTAGCCTTCTGGGCATCCTCGTTGTTGGCAAATTCCACAAAGCCAAAACCCTTCGATCGGCCTGAGTAGCGATCCTTCACAACGGTGGCCGAAAGGACTTCACCGTGCTCGGAGAAAAGCGTCTCCAAATCTTGTTCGGTCGTAGTATAGTCCAGATTCCCAACATAAAGTTTCTTTGCCATGCTTTTGTTACCCCTCCTGGGCATTCATTTGTGGAAACAAGGGCTCCATCTCGTTGCCTTTGATCAGATAAGCCGTGATCATCAGATGAACTAGGTCATGGACGTCCTCCTCCGGATTGTCCGGGAATACGGCGGTAGCATACCAGCCGAAGACCGCCAAAACTTCCTTGCCGATCTCTCCTATAACCAGTTGCTTGAACTGATCCTGCTCAGCGTCCTCTAGGGCGATGATCAAGTCAAGCGCCTTTTGCGCCTTTTCTTCCAAACTATGCATTTGATACTCCTATGGAACAGATTGGAACCAGGGACAGTCCGGGGATAAGGAACTCGTCCGTGGTCGAAAGGGAAGCAAATCAGGGGAACGCTGCATACTCTGAGAAGTCTACAGCGTAAAGAGGAAGATTCAGGGTGTACGCAGGATCCGAAGTAACTATACCACGGATTAAACAGCAAGTCAAACAGAGGGGGCGGGGAGGAATTGCTCTGCTGAGCACTTTGCTTGTTATTATTCCTGCAACGAATCTTGCGGCGGGCTTAGAAGCCATTATACTGTATCTACTCAACCCCACCAAAACGTCAGCATCCAAGTCCATGTAACCGCCTCTCGGCAGGCTCGGCATTTTCGACTAGAAGCAAGTAGGAAAGCAAATAACTGATGGTGGATTCCGCTCCCTGGTTCTGGTTCACTCCGCTGGGTTCTAACCCGTCATAGCAACCACCTGTATCCGGATCGTATAGGGGCAGTTCCAGCCGATTCCTTCCCAAGAACCACTCAAAAGCCCTGAAGGCGAGGTCATAATAACGGGCTTTTCCGGTAATTCGGTAAGCCTCGAGACATGCCTCTACCGTGGCCTCGGCATCAACCGGCTGTTGATCGAAGAACGCACGCTCGCCTGTTCGCGGATACCACCCCGCCTGTCCGATCAATTCCAGCCTATCATTCACGAAGAGGATTTCCAAGAGAAAATCCAGGGTACGACAGGCCACATCTAAATACTCCTCTGCTTTGGTATCTTGATATGCCACCAATAGGCCTTGAGGAAGCTTGCCATTGCAGTAGGTGAAATACTCCTCATACCAGTGCCAATCGTTTCGGGCTGCATCGCGATAGTTCTGTAGCAGGATGTCAGCCTCACGGCGCAGGTATTGCAGATCCTCCTCGTGAGCCAACGCCTGATATCGCCAGTGGAGCCCCAGTAGGGCGAAAGCCCTGGCCCGCGGAGAACATAGGCTATCCAGCCAAGGGAGTGCTGCATCGAAGATATCCCGAGCGGCTCGGACTAGCCCGCTGGGTATATCGCTAGACATAGCGTATCCCAAACTCCATAGGGCCCGACCATAGGAATCCTCAGAGCCCTCCTCTTCTAACCAACGGCGGTCATAGGCGAGGAAGTTACGGAATCGCCCATCTGGAGTCTGAGCATAACGTATGAAACCCAGATACTTGTAGGCCAGATCCAGGCTCTCAACCTCCCCGCTCAGCCGGTGATGCTTGAGGGCTACGATTAGAGCTCGGGCGTTGTCATCGAGTGAATAACCATGGTGGGGATCTGGCACACTGTAGATAGCGTGCTGGATTATCCCAACGTCATCGGTGAGACGATGCAGATGATCGAGTGTCAGGGGTGGGTAGCGATCCATGAATCCCTCAAACAAGATGCGAACATCCGGGTTGGCCTCCTATACTTGCGAGCCGGGTCACCACCGAGGGTGCTTTTGAAGCACCCGTTTGAACAATTGCTCATGCTTTCGAGCCACCCTCGACCAAGTCATCTTGCGGCCGTAGTCGTAGGCTCGGCTCTCCACCTCCAATAGTAGGTCGCGGTCGGAGAGCAGCCCAAGCACAGCCCGGGCGATGCCTCCCGGATCGTGGAAGTCCACCAGTATCCCTCGTCCCTCTGCCAGCACCTCTTTAGCATAGAGGAAAGGGGTAGCCACGATCGCCTTGGCCGTAGCCATGGCATATGCCAGGGTGCCGCTCACGATCTGGTTAGGGTTGAGATAGGGCATGATATAGACGTCGGTGGCTAGCATATACTGGATCAACTCCTCCAAGGGAAGAAAACGGTTGTGGAAGCGGACATGACCCTGGAGGCCCAAATTCGAAACGATGCGCAAGAGTTTCCTGCGGTAACTTTCGCCACGGTGTAAGCGAACTTGAGGATGGGACTCCCCCACAACTAGGTACAGAACCTCAGGGTACATATCCACGATTTGGGGCAGGGCCTGCAGAACATATTCGATCCCCTTATTGGGGTTAATCAAGCCGAAGGTCATCAGAATTCGCCGTCCGTTCAGCCCCAAACGCCTCTTGATACGACGCCGTGTGCCTTCCCGCCGGCTCACCTTAGGCGCGCCGTGAGGTATGAAGTGCATCTTATCTCCAGGAACAGCGTATGTATCCGCCAAGATGCGCCTGGCGGTCCTGGCTAGAACCACCACCGAATCACTCTGAGCGGCCACCTGGGCGGTTACTTTCTTGAAATGGGGCTTAGGCTCTGGGAGAACGGTATGAAGGGTCGTTATCACGGGAGCGGACACCTTGGTCAGGAAGGTTAGGATGTACTCTCCATCTCTTCCCCCGAAGAGGCCATGCTCGTGTTGTAGGCTGACAAGTGAGATGCCGGAGCGATTGACAAAGTCCGCTGCTGCGGTGTAGGTGGCCTCGTCATATTGCTCGATTTGGAATTCTACCTCCTCCGCGTAGTTGTAATGGGCCTCTCTGTCATTCACAGCGATGACAATGTTCGGGTGCTCGGGAGATTCCTTGCCGAGGCTGGCGATTAGGTCTGCGGTGTAGGTAGCGATGCCACACTCCCGGGGGCGATAGCTCGCCACATGGGCCACCCGGCTCCCCATCGCTCTCTTGCCAGATCGCGCTCTCTCCTTTGGCCTCACGCCTAAATCCACCCTTCCCTTGTCCAATGGCGAAATAGACTAACTAGATTCTCATTTGGAGAGCGATAGTATTCGTTGGCAGAGAATCCCAGGGGTAAGGACGATCCCGTCTTCACCTTTCGCCTCTGATCCGCAAACTGGGATATGACCCGCCCCATGGGCTTTACGCTACCGTCGTTCCGGGTAATGCCGAAGGTACGCTCATGAACCGCCCGATCTAGCGGGGGTCTACCCCAAAGAGAGTCATCATAGTCAGAGTAGCACCAGGCCAAGGCCCCCAAGGACCCAACCTCGTACAAACCTTTCAACACGGCCGAATAATAGCTTGCTCCTTCCTCCTCGCTGGCCAGATATCGCCTCCAGAGGTGCTCCCCTACCTTCACGTCCAGCTCCATACCCCTCTCACCAGGGCGGGTGGTGCTGAGGCCAAACTCTTGAAACATAACCGGCAGGCCTCCCAGGCTCTGGGTCAGGGCACTCAGAAAAGGGGCAACGTGGGGGTCCAGCGGCCCATTGCCCCATCGGGCGTATAAGGCGTATCCATGCATGGAGAGGAAGTCGCTGGCTTGAGCCATATCTTGCGGTCTCAGGTGCTTGTCCTCCTCCAGAACCTCGGAGTGAAGGCCACAGGTTATGGGGTGGGCAGGATCTATCTTCCGAATCTCTTCGCTAAGAAGGTTCGCCCAGCGACGCCCTACTTCTGCACTACGGGGCACCAAAAGGTTGTCCATCTCATTGGCCAAGTCCCAGGCGAAGAGGGCGCCATGGCCTTTGAGTGCCGATACGACGGAGCGGATCTGAAAGAGCTCCGCCTCCAGCATCAACTCGTCCTCGAAGATATCGCGTATCCCTACCTTCACAATCTCCCCCGCCGAGATGACGGGAAAGCGTGAGTCGCTTGTTCTTTCCCCACCCAAGGCCCAGGATGGAATCCAATTGGCCCCGCTCATGTGGCCGGTGAAGAGGGTGGGCATTACCCTAAGACCCAATTGAGCAGCGATCTCCAATACTTCCTTTAGATTTCCCAAGGAGTGGGGATCCATTTCCTGAGGTGCAGGCTGGAAATCCTCCCATAGAAGGAAGATGCGTACCAGGGAGAGGTTTAGGTCCCTGATCTGCTGAAACTCTTCCTCCACCTCCGATCTTTGAAAACCTTTCCACCAATACATAGCCTTTCGCCGTGGCCAATAGTTGACACCAACGAGGAAGGTTTTCCCCAGGCCGTCCCACCTTGTCATCTCTTGGCCCTCTACATGTCTACCAAGGCGTCTATGCTGGTGAGACGAGGCGACCAGGTGGCCAGCATATCGATTCTCAAGCCCTTCCCTCCCTCTCCATTATGGTATGGTAAACCTTCATATACTCCTCTACCATCCGCTCTGCGGTGAAATTCTCCTCCACTCTCCGCCGACAAGCCTGACGGTCCACTCTGGCCACTTCCTCTACAGCGCTCACCGCCTCCTCCAGGGAATGGACAAGGATGCCGCTTTCCTCATCTATGATCTCTCTCACCGATCCCAGATCCATACCTATGACCGGTGTACCACAGGCCATGGATTCTACCATAGTCAGACCGAAACGCTCGGGGATGGTCACTAGGTGTAACGAGGCGTAAGCCTCACCCAAGAGCTTGTCCCGCTTCGATGGGCCAACCGGGCCGATAAACCTTATCCGTCGGCCATCGAGGTGAGGCCGTACCAGGGAGTCGAAATAGTCTTCGTCCTGTACTATCCCCGCGATGACGAGCCGTCTACCGGTCCTCTGAGCTACTTCGATGGCCAAGTGAACACCTTTGTCAGGGTGGATACGTCCTAAGAAGAGCAGATAGTCTCCTCCTTTTTCTTGGAAGGTGAACTGTTCCAAGCGAATCCCGTTGTAGACAGTAGCCAGGTACTCGAGCCCGGGATCTCGATCGGCGTCGCTGATGGAAACGTAGTAGCCATCTCTATACTTGTGATAGGCTGGCAAGATACGCGGCGAGGAGAAGCCGTGAATAGTGGTGAGTACCGGGGTACTCACCAATCGACTGTAGGTGAGGGGAAGAAAATCATAGTGGTTGTGGATTAGGTCGAAGTCGTCGGCGTGCTCGAACACCTCCGAGATGTGGAGACATTCCCACACCTTGGGGTCCAAGGAGGAATCCTGGGAGTAAGGGCGAGGGCAGATCCAATGCAACTTGGCACTGGTGATCGAGTCACCTGTAGCAAAGAGAGTGACATCGTAGCCTTTGGCCTCTAGCCCTTCGGCAAGGTTGCTCACTACCGTCTCCCAAGGCCCATAGTTGCGAGGAGGGACCCGCCATGATATAGGCGCAAGCATAGCTATTCGCATCTCTTGCCCTCACTTCACAATTCCAGCCTCTCGCGGCTCGGACAAGACCTCACATAATCCATCGCGTCATCCATGTCGGTGATGGCCAGCCCCACGCAAGTGTCGGCGGCGCCATAGTAAAGTCGAAGTTCGTTCGTCTCGCGATCCACAACGGCTCCACATGGGAAAACCACGCCAGGCACATCACCGATCCGTTCGTAGAGTTCTCTTGGGGCAAACACCCATTCATCGCTGCGGCAGATCACCCGGCACGGGTCTTCCAAATCCAGCAAAGCCAAACCTACTCGGTAAAGACTCCCAGAGGCCGTCCTCCGTACCCCGTGGTAGATGATCAACCAACCGTGTGGGGTTTCTATGGGTTGTGTGCCCAGTCCCACTCTATCGCCATCCCAAGAACCAAGTCTCACAGGGATGAGAATCTGATGGTCTCCCCAATGCTTCAAATCTGGCGAGAACGAAATGTAGATGTGACCCTCCCCTCTTATAAGTGGTCTGTGGATAAGGGCGAAGCGCTCTTCAAAGCGCCGAGGAAAGAGAGAAGCATCTTTATCCTCCGGAGGAAGGAGTCTACCCAGTCGCCTAAAGGCCTTGAAGTCCTTGGTGGTCGCCAAAGAGACAACGGGCCCTCCCCTCGAGAACGAGACATAGGTAATAGCATATTCTTGCTGTTCTTCTAACCAAACGATCCTGGGGTCCTCGATACCCCACTTCTCTTCTCGGGAACTAGGATCGGGTGTCAGAGCCGGCTCCTTATCTATCCGCCATCCTCCTTTGCCGTCCTTGCTGCGGGCAACCGTCAAGTGGGAGAAGCCTTGCATACCTTCGACGCGCACTAATAGCAATGTCTCGCCCTCAAATTGCACCGCTCCCGGGTTAAAGACGGAATTTGCCGGATAGGGCCAATCTGCGGGCTTCAAAATAGGGTTCTTCTCATAGCGACGAAAGAGATGGCTGGCCATTGAGGCGTTTTCATGGTTGTTCATATCCCTCCTCCGCTAACCCCTGTGCTTGCCTTACCTTAGGGCCAAACTCCATTGTAGGTCAGTAAGGGAGATCAGTCAAACCGGCTTCATAACTGAGCCGATAGACCATGACCACTGTTTCGATGGTCTTAAAGGGAGTCCTTGGGTTCTCTCAGTAAGAGAGCAAAACATCCCTCAAGTAGAGAGCCCAAGAGACCTCCTGACGCTAGGAGGTCTGCCCCAGGACTTCGTTCCGAGGCTCGGTCCGAAGGATAGAGGCCCGAGGGAAATCCTTCATAGGTGGTCACGATCTATTGGCCTATTGCTAACAGAGGCGGCGGAGAGTGTTGAAAAACACTTCCTTATTTAACATGGTGGGAAAGAAATTCCATCCGCAGCATGCCTCCTGCTTTCTGTTCCTACAATCATTCAAATTCTAACGGTTTGTGGGAGAAATTGTCGATGGCCAAAGAATTTATCTCACCTTTTCAACGCTCTCTAGGAGTTGCCGGTCTTGACAAAAGGGAGTAGATTGGGTATAATATCTATAGCCCCCCCATAGGGGAGGGGAAGGAGGAAAGATGGAGGAGGGGAAGAGGAAGAAGGTACTGGCCCGCTTGAAAAGCATCGAAGGGCATGTGCGGGGGGTGCAGCGCATGGTGGAGGAGGAGGCTTACTGCATCGATATCCTCAAACAGACCATGGCTGTGCAAGCGGCGATGGATAAGGTGAACTCCATCATCTTGGAAAACCACCTTCACTCCTGCGTAACCACCGCCATCCGTGGAGAGGATCCGGGAGAGAGAGAACGGGTCATTACCGAACTGCTGGATCTCTTCGAGACGCAAGGCAAATTATAGAGGGTAAGATGGCGACAAGAACTCTTAAGGTTCCGAACATCTCTTGTAACCATTTGTATAAGGACGATTAAGCGCGAGGTGGGAGCCCTCCCCGGGATCTCCAGTGTGGAAGGAGACGTGGATACCCAGGAGGTGACCGTGGTCTATGACGGGGAGAGGACCCTGGAGAAGGCGGTTGAGACTCTCAAGGAGATAGGCTAAACCGTGTGGAGAGATTGGGGGAGGTATGAGTTGCATGGCTAAGAAGGAGGTCACTTTGCCCATTGTGGGCATGACCTGTGCCAATTGTGCCTTTACCATCGAGCGCAACCTCAACAAACTAGAGGGCGTGGAGGAGGCTCGAGTAAACTTCGCCAATGAGCGAGCCAAGGTGATCTTCGATCCGGAGATGGTCACGGGTGGCGATCTTCTCGCTTTAGTCGAGGAGTTGGGCTACGGCGTGGCTACAGCACACGTGGAGTTGCCCATCAAAGGGATGACCTGCGCCAACTGCGCTCAGACGATCGAGCGAGCCCTCAATAGGTTGGAGGGGGTGGTCAAGGCCAATGTGAATTTTGCTAGCGAGCGAGCCAGTGTGGAATATCTGCCCGCGCTGGTCTCCTTGGAGGAGATCAAGAAGGCGGTGGTTGACGCAGGGTATGAGGTGATCGAGGTAGCCGGGGAGCCAGAAGATGCCGAGGCCAAGGCTCGTGAGGTGGAGATCGCCAGACAGCGGCGACTGCTCCTAGTGGGCCTGGTCTTCACCATCCCGGCTTTTCTCCTGGCTATGACGGTCGATCTGGGGCTTTTGCCAGACTTTGAGTGGCGCAAATATATCCTCTTGGCGCTCACTACGCCGGTTCAGTTCTACGTGGGACGGCAGTTCTACAGCGGCGCTTGGAAGGCGTTGAAGCGTCTCAGCGCAGGGATGGATACCCTCATCGCCATGGGCTCCTCTGCGGCCTATTTCTATAGCCTGGCGGCCACTTTCCTCATCCAAGGACATCTCTATTACGAGACGGCAGCGGTGATCATCACCCTCATCGTGCTAGGGAGATATCTGGAGGCCAAGGCCAAAGGGCGCACCTCGGAGGCGATCAAGAAGTTGATGGGGCTGCGAGCCAAAATGGCGCGGGTCATACGCCAGGGCCGAGAGGTCGATATCCCGGTAGAGGATGTAAGGGTGGGGGATATAGTGATTGTGCGGCCCGGAGAGAAGATCCCGGTGGATGGGATAGTGATCGAGGGCCGCTCGGCAGTGGATGAGTCGATGATCACCGGCGAGAGCATGCCCGTGAGCAAGGAGCCAGGGGATGAGGTGATCGGGGCTACCATCAATAAGACGGGCGGTTTCAAATTCGAGGCCACTAAGGTAGGCAAGGATACCGTCCTGGCCCAGATCATACGGCTGGTGGAGGAGGCCCAAGGGAGCAAGGCCCCGGTGCAAAGGCTAGCGGATCGAGTCTCGGGGGTCTTCGTGCCGGTGGTCATCTCCATAGCGGTGGTGACTTTCCTGGCCTGGCAGTTCTGGGGTGGGGTGGGCTTCGCCAATTCTTTGATCAACATGGTGGCTGTATTGGTGATCGCTTGCCCCTGCGCTCTGGGCTTGGCTACTCCCACCGCTATCATGGTGGGGACGGGCAGAGGTGCGGAGCAGGGCATCCTCATCAAGGACGCCGAGAGCCTGGAGAGGGCAGGGAGCCTCGAGGCTATCATCTTAGATAAGACGGGTACTATCACCCGCGGTGAGCCTCGGGTAACAGATGTGATAGCCAACGGCGACCTGAGTAGCGAGGAGGTGCTCCGCTTGGCCGCCAGCACCGAGAGGGGCTCGGAGCACCCCTTGGGTGAAGCGGTGGTGCAGGCCGCTCTAGAACAGGGGTTGACCTTGGAGGAGGTGGAGGGGTTCGAGGCTATCGCTGGGCAGGGCGTACGAGCGAGGCTAGAAGGGCACTTGATCCTTCTGGGCAACGTCCGGCTGATGGGTAGGAACGGCGTAGAGATGGCGGAACTAGAAAGGGAGATCGAGCGGCTTCAGGAGGAGGGAAAGACAGCCATGGTACTAGCCGTGGATGGCCGAGCCCAGGGGCTCATCGCCGTCGCCGATACGGTGAAGGAGGGCTCAAAAGAGGCGATCAGCGATCTTAAGGCCATGGGCTTGACAGTCTACATGATCACCGGCGACAACGAGCGGACGGCTCGAGCCATAGCCGAACAGGTGGGGATCGAGAAGGTGATGGCTGAGGTGCTCCCAGAGCAGAAGGTGGCTAAAGTTAAGGAGTTGCAGGAGGAAGGGTTGCTCGTGGCCATGGTAGGTGACGGGATAAACGACGCTCCCGCTTTGGCCCAGGCGGACATCGGTATCGCCATCGGTACGGGAACCGATGTGGCTATGGAGGCCGGGGAGATCGTCCTCATCCGCGGCGATTTGCGGAACGTCCCTCGGGCTATCCGCCTCAGCAAGGAGACTATGAGCACCATCAAGGGTAACCTCTTCTGGGCCTTCGCCTACAACACGGCGGGGATACCCATCGCCGCCCTAGGCTTGCTTAGCCCCATGATCGCTGCGGGAGCGATGTCCTTCAGTTCTATCTTTGTGGTGACCAACTCCTTGAGGTTGAGGAAATCTCGCTTGTAGTGGGGAGAGCGTCAAAGCACTGGTAGGACTCATCCTCAGTCTCCTCGGCCCCGCAATTGCACACTCGCCCTCACCCCCGTACACTGGTACCATTTTCCTATGGTAGTTCCGGATTTGATGTGTCATAATATTCTGGGGTTGTTAGTGTAGCGGGCCTTTCTGGCACCTACCCTAGGAAGATTCATGGGCAAAAGAAAGAGGTGCATTCGGTGCTCAGCGGACTAAGAGAAGAAACAGCACAGGGACTAACGGAATATGCCTTGCTCATACTATCCGTAGCCATAGCTCTAGTACTCATTGTTACCCTTTTCGGTGAGTGGCTTGGAGACACCTATAGCTGGATCATTGCCCAGCTGCCATTTTGAATTTGTGCTGCCACTTCCTCTGCCTTCCCATGGTTCAGATCGCCCCTTCGAACTCAAACGGGATAGGCTCTGCCAGGGTTCCTCAACTCCTTGAGGTTGCGGAGGGTGAGGTTGGCAGGATGGACCCAGGTAGGAGGGGAGCCCATTTGGACTCCTCTTCTTTAGCGGTTGACAAGAGGGGCATATTGACCTAGAGTTTGAGCGCAGTTTGGAGGAGGCGAGCCGTGGAGATCGGCATTCGTCCCCTGGCAATAGAGGATTACGAGGCCCTGGTTAGCCTTTGGCAACGAGCCGTTTTGAAGTTCAATCCCGAGAGGCTCTGGGTCGTCAGTTGGGCAAGGGTGGGTGACTTTCTTGGCGACTCTCTGAGGGAGGCGGGCGGTGGGCTTAATTTGCTCATGGGTTTTGATGCTATTTTCTTAGCGATGGCTTTCACCACTTTCGAGTACATTCTGGAGGAGTGAGGTTGTCCCGCCGGGTAACGCTCTACACCAAGAAGGGGTGTCACCTCTGTGAAGAGGCGAAGGAACTGCTACTGGGACTCCGGGAAGAGTACGACTTGGCTATCGCCGAGGTGGATATCGAAAGCGACAAGGGACTACAGAAGATATACAGCTCCCTCATCCCCGTAGTGGCTCTTGAGGGTGGCAGGATCTTTCACTCCAAGATCACCGAGAGCCAACTTCGTCAGGCCTTGGGGGAGCCGGCGAGCAAATCCGTGCCCCGCGGGATGACGGCGACTCGGATGAGGGGGAGGGGGCGAGATCTTGTTCTTCTGCTCAACCGGTTCATCCTGTGGATAGCCAACCATTGGCTGCTTCTGCTCAACTCTGCCGTGGGGCTCTACGTTGGCCTTCCTGTCCTGGCTCCCCTGCTCATGGCTCGCGGGCAGACAACGTTATCAAACGTCATCTACTTCGCTTATCGGTTCGTCTTTCGTTGCCACCAGATGCCTTCACGCTCCTTCTTCATCGCTGGGCACCAGATGGCTATGTGTCAGCGAGATATGGCTATCTATGGCTCTATCTTCATCGCCGGGCTAGGCTTCAACCTGGTGCGGAGGAGGCTAAAGCCCCTCTCCTGGCAATCGTTTGTGGTCCTCATCGCCCCTATGGCCGTGGATGGAACGCTCCAACTCTTGGGCGTCCTGGAGAGCACTCCCCTTAGACGTCTCATCACCGGGGGTCTCTTTGGATTGGCCTGCGTCCTATTGGCCTTCCCCTACCTGGAAGAGGGGTTCCAGGAGATCAGGGAGGAGGCCACCGCACAGTTGAACAAAGCCATAGCCAAGGAGAGATACAAGCGGGAAGGCGAGCCGATTTGAGGCTCGCCTCTCAAGCCGCGTGCATCGTTCTTCATCGCTTGGCCGCCAGAAACTCCCTCACCAGCCTCTCTTCTCCTCTCCTGCTCCTCACCTTCCCGTCCAGCCGGGCATCCCGCAACGCCTCCAGTATCTGACCATAGATGGGGCCAGGAGGAACCCCCGACCTCTTCAGGTCTTGGCCTTTGAGGAGAGGCTCCACACAAGCGAGTTTCTGGTGATAGAGTTCCAGCCGCTTCTTGAGTGTCTTCGTTTTGGCCGTGAGCCAGAGGAGGAAGATGGCCTGGCTGGAGTAGGGACGCAGGAGACGGTAGAGGCCGCTGTGAGGCAAGCCCTTCTTCGACAGTTGGGGAACCAGGGCGCGGAGTTGAGCCACTTGGCGGAGGGTACGAGCCTCCTTGGCTCTTAATTTGAGGCGGGAGATTAGGCTCTCCATCTCTTGCTTCTCGTCGGCTAAGAGAGCCAAGTAGAGGGTGGGCTCGTCCTGAGGGGGCACCCCGAAGGGTGTGACTCCCTCTGGTTCATCCTCCGGTCGGCAGGCCAGGGCTCTCCATTCTCTTAAACCCTGGGGAAGGGCCTTTATCTTCTCCCCTAACTTATCATCGTAGCGCAGGCCGGGATGGATGTGGCTCAACACCTCCAGACTCTGAAGCCGCTCCAGGGCCCTGGTAGGCTGCTCCTCTCGGAAGATAGCCTCTAGTTCTTGATATATTCGCTCCCCGGAGACGCGATGGAGGAGATCTAAGGCGTCGTGGATCAACTCCTCGGTTCGCTCTTCCACCCTAAAGCCTAGCCTCTGTTCCAAGCGGATAGCCCTCAGGATGCGGGTGGGGTCCTCCACGAAACTGAGGTTGTGGAGGACGCGGATGAGCCCTTGTTCTAGATCCTTCTCTCCGCCGTAGAAGTCTAGGAGTTCCCCGTAACTCTCCTCATCTAGCGAGATGGCCAGGGTGTTGATGGTGAAGTCGCGACGGTGGAGGTCCTGCTTAATGGAACTTCGTTCCACGCTGGGGAGAGCGGTAGGGTGCTCGTAGAACTCGGTACGAGCGGTGACGAAATCGAGGGAGGAGAGAGGTGCCACAGGCGACTCTTCTCCCTCGAAGATCAGTTTGGCTGTGCCGAAGCGGGAGTGGCTGTGGACTCGGCCTCCCACCTCCTGCGCTAGACGGCGAGCCAGGGCTATGGCGTCTCCTTCCACCACTAGGTCGATATCGAGGGTCGGCGTCCCCAAAAGGAGGTCCCGTACGAAGCCGCCCACTGGATAGAGGGAGTAGCCCATCTCCTGGGCCACCTTACTGGCTTTCTTGAGGAAGGCTAAAAGGTTAGGGGGGAGAAGCTCTTCCATCTTTTGGGCGATCTCCTCGGCTCGCGAGGCCCGCCGGGGCTCGCTCCATAACTTTATCAAGTCCGTCCGGGTCACGATGCCCACGATTTCCCCCTCTTCTACTACCGGCACCTGGCCCACCCCCTCTTCCATCATCACCTGTTGCAATCGTTCCACGGAGTCGGTGGGGGAGACGCTTATCTTTCCCTTGTGCATGTAACTTTCGATGGGGTCTCGATGGAGGCCGTGGTGCAGCGCCCGGTCTATCTCCCGGCGGGTGAGGACGCCTACCAGTTCTCCTCGATCCACCACGGGGAACCCCTCGTGGCCATACCTTCGCATCATCTCCTCCGCCTGGGCCACGGTGGTTTTGGGGGAGAGGGTGTGGGCCCTGAAGGACATGATCTCCCTCACGGTGGTAGTAGGCTTGACATAAGCATCCAGGAGTCGTAGCAGTCTCTCCCGTACAAGAGCCAGGTCTTGATGGTCGATGAGGGCTGCTGCTGCCTTACTATGTCCCCCACCGTCGAAATGGCGGGCTATCTCCGCCACGTCGATGGCATCGGTGGTGCTGCGGGCTACCAGTTGGATGCGATCCTCCATGCGCACCAGAAGGAAGAGGGCCTGGGGGTCGTAGAGGTCTCTCAGTTTGTGGGCTAGGGTGGAGATCTCCTCCACATAGGTCTCCGCCTGGGCAGAGGCTATCATCACCGACCGACCCTGGAAGTCGTGGAATTCGGCCCCTTCCAGCAACCTTTGATAGAGGGCTTCTTGGGCTTCGGTGATCGGCTGGTGTAAGAAGTCGCTCACCACTTCCAGGTTGGCTCCCTGCTCCAGGAGCCAGGCTGCACACCGGACATCGGCGGGGGTGGTACCAGGGTAGGTGAGGGAGCCGGTGTCCTCGTAGATCCCAAGGAGGAGAAGGGTAGCCTCCACCCGAGAGAGGGGAAGGCGAGCCCCCGTGATCTCCTGCACTAGGAGCGTGGTGGTTGAGCCAACCTCCCCACCGCGGTAGGCCATCCCCTTCTCCAGTTCCCGGTCCAGGGGGTGATGGTCGATGATGGTGATCTGGGCGTCGGGGCGTAGCCCTCTCAAGGGGGGCACCCCTTGGGTATCGACCAGTATCACTTTATCGATCCGCTGTCGTCGGAAATCCTCAGGACGGACGAAGGGGAGTTCGTCCCAATAGAGAGTGAGGAAGTCCCGCAGGTTTCGATTGAGCCGGCGAGGGAGAACCGGCACGGCCTGGGGGTATAGTTTGGAGGCCCCCAACATAGAAGCCAAGGCATCGAAATCGGTATTCTCGTGGGTGGTGATCACTTCCATTCCACCTTCATTCTATCACAAAGCGACTCTAGCAGCAATGTATAGACAAAACCGTGGAGGAAGAGAGATACCTATAGAGGGCGGTGTAGGGCCCGATGAAGGGGTGCGTTAGAAGGCGGATACGATCTCTCGGGGGGTGATCACCTGGCCATCGGTGCGGGAGTAGGGTTCCGCCTGGGGAAGGACCCGCTGCACCTCGCGCACTATCTGGCCCAGGTTCATCTCCGGGACTATTGCCCTTTTGGCTTTCTGACCTACTCTTAAGAGTTCTTCCTGGGGGAAGGGCCAGATGGTCTTGAGGCGAAGTAGCCCTGCCTTGAGCCCCTTTTCCCTGGCTGCTTCGACCGCCGCCAGGGCGCTGCGAGCGGTGAAGCCGTAGGCGACGAGCAAGAGGTCGAGTTCTTCATCCTGACAGTGGTATTCCATAACCTGGATGATCTCACCCTTGTGGTCGGTGATCTTTCTGGCCAGGTGTCTTACCAGGTTCTTTTGCGCCTCCGGACTCACGGTGCGGCGGAAGCCCCACTGATCGTGGGTGGAGCCAGTGACGAGCAACTTCTCCCCCTCTCCGAAGGCGGGCATAGGGGGCACACCTTTTCCTACGAAGGGGGCCACTCCCTTCCCTTTCTTCCGCTCATAGACCCGTACCTCTTTCTCGATCTTGACCCCCTCTCGCAGGTGGCCCACGGCCTCATCAGCCAGGATGAGGACCGGGAGCCGAAACCGCTCCGCCAGGTTGAAAGCCCGGATGGTTTCTGTGTACATCTCGGTGACTGACCAGGGGGAGAGGGCGATGATCTCGTAGTCGCCATGGGCTCCCCAGCGGGCTTGCATCATATCCCCTTGGGCCGGCCGCGTGGCTTGGCCGGTGGAGGGGCCGGCCCGCTGAACGTCTACGATGACCAGCGGCGTCTCGGTGATGAGGGCGTAGCCGATATTCTCCAACATGAGGCTGAGGCCGGGCCCCGAGGTGGCGGTCATGGCCTTGGCTCCGGCCCAGGAAGCGCCGATGCAAGCGGCGATGGAGGCCAGTTCGTCCTCCATCTGGATGAAGACCCGCCCTTCGGTCTCGCTGAAGCGGTGGGCTATCCGTTCCATTATCTCGCTAGAGGGGGTGATGGGATAACCGGCGTAGAAGTTGCAGCCCGCGGCTATGGCCCCCTCCGCGCAAGCCTCGTCTCCCAGCCAGAAGTAACGGTCTGGCTCAAGCAGGTTAGGAACGGTTTTCCAGCCTCCCATAATGATGAATTATACCAGCCTCCCGAGGCGGCGACAACTTGTGTTATAATCCTCCTTATGACCATAAGAGTTTTTGGATTCCCCTGGCGAGCGGTTCTCTTGGCAGTTTCTGTCGCTTTCGTGGTGGCTGCACTCCAGGGGCCGGTGCGGCTGGCCTGGCTCCTCCATCAAGGGGCCTACTTCGAGGCTAATAAAGAGTACACCAGAGCCATAGCCGCCTATGAGCAGGCTTTAGAACTCCGTCCCCAAATTACCTCCCATCTTCGGCTAGGGGAGATCTACCTAGCCCAGGGGAGGTATGAGTTGGCCGAGGAGGAGTTCCAAGAGGCGTACCGGCTCGACCCCAGGGAGGAGGAAGCGCTTTTGGGGTTGGGCTCTGTCGCTGCGGCAAGGGGCGATGAGGAAGAGGCTATCGAGCGGTGGATGGAGGTCTTGGCCCTTGATGAGACTAATGCGGAGGCCCATTATCGCCTGGGGAGGGCTCATATCGGTCGTTCCCAGTGGAGTTCAGCGCAAGAGGAACTAGAGAAGGCGGCCCGGTGCGGGGAAGGGGAAGCGCGCTTTTACCTGGGGTTGCTCTTGGCGAGGGAGGATCGAGAGTTGGCGACTCTGCACTTAGAAGAGGTGGTTGAGAGGGAGTCCGCCCTGGCCGAAGGGGCGGCTGAGGTGATCTCCATCCTGGAGGGGTTAACGGGAGCCGAAGATGAGGCCTCTGTGGCTGCTAAATTGGGACATATGTACCTTGGCCGTGAGTTGCCCACCCTCGCCCAGGAGCAATTGAGCAAGGCGGTCTCACTGGATCCAGAGCAGCATCTGGCGCGGAGTTACCTAGGATATGTTCTGTGGTCGTTGGGGGAATATGAGGAGGCGAGGGGGGTGTTGCGGGAAGCGTTACGTCTCGATCCCCACTCGCCCCTGAACTACTATTTTCTAGCCCTTCTTCATCGCTCGAAGGGGTACTCCGAGGTGGCGCTTTTGGAGTTCCAGAAGGCGTTGCGGCTGGACCCCGATAACGCTGCCATCTGCGCGGAGATAGCAGCCACTCATCTCGAAGAGCGGGATTATGCAGCGGCTAGGGAGTGGTTCCGGATGGCCGCTGAGCGAGCCTCCCAAGACCCGAATTTCTATCTCCTCCGGGCGGAGTTCCACCTGGAGCATCTCCTGTGGCTGGAGGATGGTTTAGCCGCGGCTCAGACGGCGGTGGCCTTGGATCCCCAAAGCGGAGTGGCCTACGATCTTTTGGGCTGGGCCCAGTATCTCCTGCGGAGGCCGGAGGCGAGGGCCTCCTTGGAGATCGCGGTGGCTTTGGACCCGGAATCGGCTAGAGCCCATTATCATCTGGGGCTGGCCTACGCCCAAGAGGGGCTAAACGATATGGCTCGCTGGGCTTATGAGCGGGCCATCGACCTAGATACGGAAGGTTTCTATCGGGAGCGGGCCCAAAAGGCCCTCAAGGAGTTGGCAGGGGCTGGTAAATAGGGCCTATTCTATTTATTTGGATGGTTCCCAGGTTCACCCTCTCCCCTATCTTCTCTCCTTGGGCATCGATAACCGGCAGCCGCTCCATAGTATCCAGGAGATAGAGCCCCACCCGTAGATCGTATTCCCCAGGGGGCAACTCTCCGGTAGTCAAGCGGTGTTCATCGATCACTACCTCGCCCTCATCCCAGATGGAGGTCGGATAGTGGCCATCTTGCGGCTGGCTGTCCGCTTGGGCTACGATCTCTTCCCCATCCAGAAGATGGACGAAAACCGTGTAATCCTCTCCCATCTCCTGCCTGGCCTGCCAGTAGAAGGTTAAGACAATCTCCCCTTCACGGCGTCGGAGGTCGTAGCCTAGGAGGGTGACCCGATCCCCCAAGTTGATCGCCAAGGGGTGCTCCATCTCCACAGGGGAGGTTAGGATGGCTCTCTTGACGCCCACCATCCCTATGGTGAGGCCCTCCCCCAGGCGTTCCCCTGAATCGGACTCATAGATCCCAGCCAGCAGCCGGTAAGCCCCCAGGGGTGCGATGGAGGGGATGGTGAGGGCGTGCTCATCGCAGATGATCTCTCCCTCCTTCCAAAGAGAGGTGGGGTAATAGTCCCCACCTGGCTGGTGGTCGCTCTGGGCTATCGCCTGCCCCGCTTTGTTCACCAGATGGAGATAACTGGAGTAGACGCCTTCCAGAGCGCTTCGAGGGCGCCAGTAGAGGGTTACTCGCAGTTCTTCTCCCGGGCGAGGGCTATGGGGCTCCTGATTGTAACCTACCAGTTCCAAGGCCTCTGCCAGTAGGAGGTTGCGTGGGTAGTCTGGTTCCCCGGTCACGGCGGGGGAGAGGATCTCCACCAAGGAGTTCACCCCTTGTAACTCGTACTTGATCTCCAAGCCGGGCATCTCTTTGATGAGATAGACCGGTCGCCCTAATCCGAAGACGCTATCCAACAGGCGGCCGATGTCGGGGTATTCGGGGACGATGAGGGGGAAGAGCCCCAGAAGGTCGGGGCGCACCCCTTCTACTTGTTGGAGATACCAGAGGGGCATCATCTCGTTCCGGTCGTTGGTAGCGAGAATGGCCCCTTGGGGGATCGGTTCGGCAAGCAGGGCCTCCCAGAACTGGCGGGCTCGAAGATCATCGCTCCTGTCCACCTCGTGGTAATTCCTCATCAGGAGCCCCAGGGGCAGAGAGGCGAGGAGGAGGAGCGCAACCCCAGGCAGAAGAAGATGGAGCCGCTTTTGCTTAAGCCACCGGGCTCCTTCTGCCAGAGTACCAGCCCCCAAGCCCATCCAGAGGGCGAAGATGAGATAGGTAGGGATGAAGAAGACCTTGATATCGCCTCGGAAGTGGAGGAGGCAGAAGGTGAAGATGCTCACGTAAGAGAGAAACAGGAGGAGGAAAGATTTACGTGCCTTGAGGAGGCGGAGGAGGCCAAGCAGCCCTAGAAGGATGCCGGGGAGGAGAAACTGCCTCTCTAGAAAGAGAAAGGCTCCTCCTAGAATTTCCGACCAGGTACCATAAAGCCCGAGGCGACTCCCATACGCTTGTCCAAATACCAGCCTTAGAAACCCCCTAGGGGAGTTCTCATAGAGTACGAGTTCTCGCCCTGGGGCTAGGTTGAGGTGAATATAGGGTGTGGCTGGGGCTCGGAGGGGGATATAGAGGTATAGTAGTTGGGGGAGAAGAAAAAGTAGAAGCAGCGAGAGCGCCCATCTCGGTTGGCGCAAGGGCCGGGAGTCGGTGAGCCAGATGAAGAGGAGGTAGGCAGGGGCCAGGAGGGCCATAGTCCGGTGGTGAGTTAGACTCAAGCCGTAGGTGAAGGCGAAGAGGTAGAGGGAGCGCTTGTCCCTTTTTTCGGCCCATAGGAGGAGCAACAAAAGGGTGAGGGCCACAAATAAGGTGTTGAAGGTGTAGACCTCAGCGATGATCGCCTGGGACCAGAAGGTGCGGGAAGTGGCGAAAGCGAGAGAGGCCAACCCGGCCACTCCCTGGCGAAGATAGAGGGGCTTCAGTTTGGCCTGGGCCAGGAGTATGATTCCCACCGGGTAGAGAAGCCCCACCGTGATACCGCCCCAGAGGGCGGAGAGGAGGTTCATGCGGAAAGCCACATCTCCCCAAGGGAGGAGATGAGACCAGAACCAGCCCAAGAGGAGATAGAGGGGGTAGCCGGTAGGGTGGGAGATCCCCAGGAGGTAGGGAACGAACTGGAACTCCCCTCCATCGGCGAACAGGAGCGTGGGGGCCAGCGTGGAGAGATAAAGGAAGAAGGCGACAGAGCCCAGGCCTATGCTTAAGGCAATATCTACTTTTTTGAGCATCTCATCTCTTGGTCAGAGAGACGAAGTCAACGGCCAGGGCCAAGGTCCTTTCGTCGGGGTTCTTTCCCACATGGAGGTAGGAGTTCCCTTCGCCTGTGGCCTCGAGAGCCGTCCCCGGGGCGGCTCCCTTCATCCCAATGATGGCGTGAGAGAGATGCTCTGTCCCCCGCAGATCGCTCTCGCCCCCCAGGGAGGCCAGGGCTTCCACCGCTTCCTCGGTGAGGCTCCGAGTCCCCCCTTCCTTGAGGGCCACAACGACGATGTAACCCTCTGGGATGGTAGCGATGAAGTCGGCCAGGGCCTGGGATTCAGACTCGCTATCCCAGGTGTCGAAGCCCGCCTTGTAGATGACCTTTCCCCCCCGGGGGTCGATGACCGCCAGGTTGTACCCCCGGAGGTGGGTGGAAGCATCCTCCCCTCCCACGGTGATATAGGCGAACTCGAGGCTGCTGTTGACGTCTATCTCCACCGGCGAGGTAATCCCCGTCTCTCCTACGGCGAAGTTGCCAGGGAAGAGATCGTGAGGGGAGGCGAGGTAGGCGAAATCCAACCTTAGTTCGTTCAGGCCGGGGTGCAGGAACTTCTCCGGTATATTGAAGGTGAGTTCGCTCCAACTGGGAGGCACCTCTCTCCCCGGGCCCAAAGGGTGGCCGTTCACCCGCACGGTGACCTTCTGCTTCGGGGCGTTGGGGTAGGAGAAAGCCTTTGCTCGAATGGTTAGGGTGTAGTCTCCCATCTCCCGTAGAGGCAGAAAGAGGCGAGCCCCTTGCTGTTCCGCCCAGTTGGCGGGGGAGCCGTCCAATACCTCGTCCCAACTCCAACCCTCTCCTTGATATATTCTTGCCTCTGGGATCCCCAAGTCGATGGTCACTTCCCTGGGAGGAGAGGGTTGCTCGACCTTGTAGACGGTGAAGCCATCCTCGTCTAAGATCTTTGTCACCGGGAAGACGCCCTGGACGTACTCCTCCAACTGGGGTCTGATATCTATATAGGGCGGGCGGCCAGGGATGCCAGGGTGGAAGATTATATATCGTATGTCGAAGAAATAGAGTAGTTCCGGAGCCAACGCCTGGTCGCGCTCCAGTTGCTCTGGCGTTACCTCTCCATAGAGTTCTAGGTCGGCGATGGAAGCGAAGATCGGTATACGCCGGAAGTAATCGAACTTAAAAGGCGGGTTACGGGATATATTTCCCCCCAACATCCGCTTCTTATGCACCGACTGATAGTATTGGATCTGGGTTCTCTCCGCGCCCAGGACGCCGAAACTGTTCCGCCAGCCTAGGGGAAACTGCAGAATGGCGAAATCCTCTGGCTCGGCCGCCAGAGTATGGTAGAAGTCAGGTACCCGGGCATCGGTGAGGGGTAGAGGAAGGGCCAGATGCTCGAAGGAGAGGAGGATCCACAGGAGAGCCGTCCCTCCCAGGAGCAGGCCCCTTCGCTTCATCCGTCTCAAGATGCCGTAGGCGGCGAAGCCCACCAGCACCGCCAGAGCCAGCATCAGGACCACGCTGAAGCGGTTGGGGACCCGGTTGGCCTTAACTATGGGGATGTAGTGAAGGATGATAAAGGGTAGAGGCACGTTCACCAACAAGCCGTCCAGGTCGAAGGTGGAGCGGCCGTTGATATGCAAAAGGGGTCCTAGACAGAGGAGGGCGAAGGTTGCGGCGCTCACTACCCAGGCCTTAAGTTCGGGCCAATATCTGATCGCTGCCCCTATCCCCAAGATGATGGCTGCCCACCCCAGGTAGACGGTGTTCACATCGATGAAGCGTGCTGTCCCCTCCCGCACCATGGTCAACTCTGGGGCCCAATCGCCCCCCAAGAGGGGGTGGAGAGCCGTAGGGGTGGTGAAGCCGAAGAGGTCCACCAGGAGGTTCTCCGAGTGGCCCCAGCCCTGCAGGGCATAGTCGGCGCTGAGGAGGTCCCTCACTATCGGGTAGCCCAGGGGAAAGTAGGTGACAACTACCACGGCCACCAGCAAGGCTAGCCTTTTCATGAGGCCCCAGTTCATCTCCCTTCTGGCGAAGAGAAGGTAGATTACCGTCAAAAAGAGGAGGAAGACACCGAAGATCATCTCCGAGAGCAAGGCCAGGGTGGCGAATAGTCCGGCCAGGACCGCGTTTCGCAGACCCTGCTCTCGCACACTCTTCACCATGAAGAGGGCGTAGAAAGGTATCCACTGGGTGGTTACCATGTCGTAGTGGCCCAGAGCGGCGTAGACGAAACGGTAGGAGCCGAAGGCATAGAGCGCTCCGGCCAAGAAGGCGGCACAGTGATTGGCCAAGGGTTTGGCCTCTTTTGGCCCCGGTCGATGCCTGAGGAGATAGAGGGCCAGGAGATAGGTTCCGTAGCCCGAAAAGACCAAGGCGAAGATCAGGGTCAGGTTGCTGATAGTGGCCAGGTTCAGAAATGGCTGGAGGGGCAAAGATATAAGCGCGTTGAAGAGGTTGTAGGTATATAGAGCCAGGCTGATGCCCAGGGGGTAGAAGATGTAGTCGGTGAAGAGGGGGTTGGTGTGGAGATCCAGGAGGGAGTACCTGAACCACCAGATGTTCCAGAGGAAGGTGTACTCATCGAAAGCCCAGATGTCGGTGCCAGGCACGTGGGTGGTGAAATGGGTTATCAGGGGATAGGTGAGGAGAAGGGCTAGGATGGTGTAGAGTCCGATGATCACAAACGTTCTTCGCAAGAGGGGGGACAATCTTCTCTCCTTCCAGTGATTATCGCACATTACCTACTCTACGACAACTTCGACAGAGCCTAGGTGTAGGTTGTCCTGGCCATCGGTCAACGTGAGGCGCTGACCGGTTTCCAGAAGATAGAAGCCAACCACTATCTGGTATTGGCCCGGGGGGATATGGCGAGGCAACAGCATGGCCTGCTTGTCATCTACCTCTTCGCCGGGTTGCCAACGGGAGGTGGGCTCGGGGCTATCTTGCTGAGCCCAAAGCCTTCCCTCTTGGTCTACCAGGTGTACGAAGAGGTGGTAATCGACGGATATAGGGGCTATAGCCCTCCAACGGAGGTCCACCGCCAGGACATCGCCGGGCTTCACCTCTTCCATCATCCCATACCCCTTCAAGGCTATCCTCTCTCCAAAGACCGCCTCTCTTGCCCTTTCCGCCAAAGGCTGCGAGGGGAAGAAATAGAGGGCTAACCTTTCCTCGCCGAAGGGTTCATCGAAGGCTCGGTAGCCCTTCTCCGAAAGCCAGGCGTCTAAGCCATCGTTCAACCCCCCGGGGATGAGCCAGAGGCGACGATATCGAGCGCTCAAGGTTTGGAGAAGTTCTTCGCTCTCCGGCGGAAGGGGTGGGCCTCCCTCGAAGAGCCCGTAGAGGGGGAGGCTTCCCTTGTAGTGGTTTTGGAGGAGGGGTGTCTCCGCGGGGGAGTTCAAGATCAGGGCATCATTTGGCCCTGAATAACTGCTTATGAATTCGACCATCTCCACGAAATCTCGGTGCCCATCTTGCTTGTAGCGAGCCAGGGTGAAACCGATGACACCCACGATGAGCAAAGTCATAGCCATCAAAGGCCACACGGCGTGCGGACGAGCGGCCTTCGTATAGTACGCTAAGACCGAGGCTGAGATCAGGACCACTGATAGGAGAAGGGCTAAGACCAGCCAATCTATTTGCGGTTTCATCCAGGCGAAATCGAGATAGTCAGCTCGCAGGAGGGAGAGTTGGCCTAGGAGGGGCGAGTAGCGGGGTTCGAAAAAGGTGGCTAGGGCGAAACGAGACAAGCCGGCTTGAAGCAGTATCTCCTGAAAACGGGCGAAGTGGACGCTGAGGCCCAAGATCTGTATGGCTATAGTTATCGCCGATAGCCAGGCGAAGGCCGCTTTCGCTAGGACAAGCGAGGCACGTGGTATCCGCCCCCCAAAGGCCGCTTTCGCTCTGCCGCGCAACCCTTCGACCAAGGGAGCGAGAGGGATGACCAAGAAGGGGATGATGGGCACCAGGAAGCGGGGCCCCCAGGCGAACCCCCCATGCCACATGAACCATTTGCTGTGGAGAAGGGTATGGATGATGGCCAGGGAGAGGGATAGTAGCCCCTCGACCCGGTGGCGCCACAAGAAGAGGGGGAGAGCGGGCAGGGTCGCCAGAAGGATGGGGCAATAGATGAAGAGGCCTCGCCCCGGGCTCACCAGAAGCCCCCGTAGCCCGGTACCCAGGGGCGTCCGGAAAGACTCTTGGTCGCGTAGATAGCCGGTGGTTAAGGGGTTCCCGAAGCGGAGATAGTTGTAGCCACCGATGAGTAGAGCCCACAGGATCAAGGGTATTAGGAAGGCTGCCAGGGAGGGGATGAGACGGCGATAAGAGACTCTATCTGGGAGGGAATAGGCCAAGAGAGGGAGCAGGAAGAGAGGGGCGATGGCTGCGGTAGCCGGCCGGGTGGCGATAGCCAGGCCCAAAGAGGTTCCAGCGAGGGCTAAATCGCCAGTGGCCTGGCTCTCCCTGAAGCGAAGGAGGAGATAGGCGGTGGCTAGCAGGGCCAGGCCAGTGAGAGGTTCGCTGAAGAAGTATTTGGAGTAGGGCCAAGCCATGGTCCCCAAACCGAAGAGGAGGGCCACAACTAGACCGACCTCCCAAGAGTAGCCTAGGCGCCGAAGGTAGAGGAAAACCAGGAGTCCGGAAAGAGCGGTGACGGCGACATTGAGGAGAAGCGTCGTCTGCACGAACCCCCAGAAGGGTACGACCAAGCCCAACCAAGCCAGAGGTAGAGCCACCAGGGAAGTTCCGATCCCCTTGCCGGAATAGAGTTCCCCACCCCGTCCGAAAGTGCCCTGTTGGAGCCCCATCCAGAGGATCTGATTGGTGTCGTAGTCGCCCCGTTTCACCAGGCTTTCCGTCACCGACAACATAGAGAGGCCATCGCTGGAGTGGATATCCCCGCTGTAGGTTAGAAGATATATCGCTAGGAGAAAAAGCGACAGAGCCAGGCCCACACCCTTTTCTCTCTTCATAGCGAAGATATTATCATACTCCCGGGGTTCCCGCAATGAAAGGGTGCGTAGTAAAGGGTTCCTATTGCAGTGGAGAAGAGTCCGTGCTATAATAGTTTAACTCTCATTAACCGGGACCCCCGAGGAGGCGAGAGGCAGTCGATGAGGATTCTAGTGGTAGATGATGACCAATACATCCTTGACCTCTTGACCTACCTCCTCACCCGGGAAGGGCATAGCGTGGTCACGGCCCGGGATGGGCAGCAGGCCTTGGCCTACTTTCGGGTGGAGAAGCCTGATCTTCTGATCTCAGAGGTTGATCTACCCGAACTGG